>JRYJ01008773.1_pt1 | contig 21169 bp, 22 predicted proteins | sample 235371 | NCBI WGS metagenome assembly JRYJ01 (sample SAMN03074219, study PRJNA261477) | activated sludge metagenome | biome: Wastewater Treatment Plant; feature: Wastewater; material: Activated sludge; isolation source: activated biomass of a wastewater treatment plant treating hydrocarbon... ... | reverse complement strand
AGTACCACCCGGACCGCAATCAGGGTGACGCCAAGAGCGCCGAGGCCAAGTTCAAGGAGGCCAAGGAAGCCTACGAAATGCTGTCCGACCCGCAGAAGAAGGCCGCCTACGACCAGTACGGCCATGCGGGGGTGGACCCCAACATGCGCGGCGGAGCAGAAGGCTTCGGCGGCTTTGCCGAGACCTTTGGCGACATCTTCGGCGACATCTTCGGTGGCGGCCGCGGTGGCGCGCGCGGTGGCCGGCAGGTGTACCGCGGCGCCGATCTCAGCTACGCGATGGACATCACGCTGGAAGAGGCTGCCGCCGGCAAGGAAGCGCAGATCCGCATCCCGAGCTGGGACGACTGCGACACCTGCCACGGCTCCGGCGCCAAGCCCGGCACCAGCGCCAGCACCTGCACCACCTGCCACGGCCAGGGCGTGGTGCAGATGCGCCAGGGTTTTTTCAGTGTGCAGCAGACCTGCCCGCACTGCCGCGGCACAGGCAAGGTCATCACGGACCCCTGCACCAGCTGCCACGGCGAGGGCAAGGTCAAGAAGCAGAAGACGCTCGAGGTGAAGATCCCCGCCGGCATCGACGACGGCATGCGCATCCGCTCGGCCGGCAACGGCGAGCCGGGCACCAACGGCGGGCCGCCGGGCGATCTCCTGATCCGGCCGCACATCCGCCCACATCCGGTGTTTGAACGGCACGGGGATGATCTGTACACGGTGATGAAGCTCTCGTTCCCGCGCGCCGCATTGGGCACTAAGCTCAATCTCCGCGGACTGGGCGGCGAAGCCATCGAGGTCACCGTGCCCCCCGGTATCCAGTCAGGGACCTCGTTGCGGTTGCGCGGCAAGGGAATGCCACGGTTGCAGGGGAAGGGCAAAGGGGATCTGTTTGTCGTGGCGGAGGTGCAGACGCCCACCAACCTCACGATACGGCAGCGTCAGTTGTTGGAGGAGTTTGAATCGACCGACTGAGCGCGTCCGGGAGCGGCTGCCGGCATGGCGTCTTGACGGTGAGAGATCAGAAAATTTCATTTTGGAGAGGAGAACGGCATGGTGAAGAAGCGGAAACGCAGGCGGTCCAAGGCGCAGCGGAAACAAGTCGCCTTCGTCGATTTGACGGTGGCGCAGATCATGGAAAAACGGGTGCAATCGGCTGCGCCAGACACGAAGGCTGACCGCGTCGCGTCGTTGATGATGAAGGGGTTCGGCGCCGTGCCGATCGTGGGAAAGGGAAAACAGCTCATGGGGGTCGTGAGCGAACACGATCTGCTCTCATCGCTCGACGACGGCCAAGCCTGGGGATCGCTCGCGGCCAGGGACATCATGAGCGTCAATCCCTATTCGGTGCGGCCGGAAACGACCGTCGGCACCCTCGTTCACGTACTCAAAGAAAGCGATTTGATCCGGGTCCCCGTCGTGAATGCCCAGAATCAGCTCATCGGGGTGGTGGCACGGCGCGACATTGTTCGAGCGATGCTCCGATATGGGGAATAGACGCGGAGCGTCGCTGACGAATCCGATCGCTGATCTTTTGCGGAAGGAGAACTTGTATGCGACGAAGCGACCAACTCACGCAGGCCTGCGATCCCAAATCCCTCACGGTCGGGCAGCTCATGCAGGACGCCGTGTTCACCTGTACGAGCAGAACCGATGCCCTTACCATCGGCCGCCTGATGACCAAGCAGAATTTCGGGAGCCTTCCCGTGGTGGAGGAAGACGGCACCTTGGTCGGGCTGGTGACCGAGTACGATCTGCTCCAGGCGATGATCGACGGAAGGGATTTGCGCAAGATTCTAGCGGTCGAAATCATGACCCCCCAACCGTTGACGGCGACGGAAGGCATGCTGCTGTCGGACGTCGCGAATCTCTTTCAGGACCGGTACGTGACGCGTTTGCCGGTGATACGGAACAAGAAACTCGTCGGGATCGTGGCCCGGCGGGATCTTCTGCACGGCTATATGAAAGCGTCGGAGTATTTCTCGTAGCTGAGAAGCTGACAGCCGGCAGCTGATTGCTGTGATTGCGAAATACGCTTCACGAAGGACGGGCGATGCCTAGGCCTCAACGTCGCAGCAAGCCACCGGTTCGCTTGAACGCCAAGCCGACGAAGCCGCACTCGACCAAGAAAGGTGCGCGTGGCTACGACCGGAAGGCGGCGGCAGCCGTGCTTCGAGAGGAGTTCGCCTCGGAGAGCGACTCGATCGGCGGCACAAAACTGGACGATTCCGAGCGCCTGGCTCTCCGCCATTTCGCGCAGCTCTTCAAGGAGGCGCGGACCGATGGGCGACAGGAGCTGGACCTGCGCCGGTTGAGCCGGAGCGCGGAGGGTCACATTCTTGTGCCGGTCACGCTACCGGGACGCGACCCGGATTTCAGCCTTGCCATGCTGATGGAGCACAAAGCGGAGCAGGTCTACAAACAGACCGGCTGTCGCTTCCTGCTCGTGCAACGTCCCACCAAACATCCGTCCCGTCATGCGTTGGTCTGGACGGATGGAGCCTGGCGTGTCGTTCCGTAGCAGGCTCCTGCTGAGTCTCGGCCTTCTGTCCGTCGGTGGTGTCTGGACGGGGAATGGGTGGCCAGGGGAGGTCCGTTCGCCTTGCGCGATCCACTACCCCAGCGATGATGCGATCGCCTGGCAATGCCGGCGTCTCCAGAAGGGCGAGACCCTGGAGACGTTGTTCGGTGCACGGTGGCCTGACGTCGCGCGGTTCAATCGCGTGGATCGGCGCCACGTCTCTGCCGGCCGAGAGATCAAGGTTCCCGTGAACCTTGATGACGTGGCCTCCTTTGCACCCCTGCCACGCCAATTCCCGGCGGGAGCGCAGGAACACAAGCTCATCCTCATCGATCTGAGCGAACAGTACCTCGGCGCGTATGAACAGGGGAGGCTACGGCTGGCGTTGCCGATCGCGTCCGGGGAACAGGGCAACGAAACGCCGACAGGAGCCTATCGAATAACCGCGGCCGACCGCACCCATGTGTCCTGTCTCTATACGATCGAACGGACCGGTGTACCCTATCCCATGCACTATGGGCTACGGTTTCATGTCACCAAGGAAGGCGTGAGTTACTGGATCCACGGCCGCGACATGCCGGGGTACCCCGCCTCGCACGGGTGCGTCGGTTTGTACGACGAGGATATGCAGCGGGAATACTATGGAATACCACGTGATCCACAACTCCGCGATGCCCGGACGCTCTATGAATGGGTCCTGGGCGACACGGTGGATACTGGGACGCTCCTCGAGCTGCCGAACGGTCCGCGCGTGGTGATCCAAGGCATTACGCCGGGGCGATCAACGAAGACATCGGACTAGAATCCCCGTCCAGGGGCTTCACTTCCGTGCCGGATGTCCGACCAGGCAGGGATTGGGGGTATGCAGGTCGGCAGGCAGCTTGGTCGCCTCATCCAAACAGGCCGCATCGATCTGCGCTTGTACCAACCCCATAGCTCCCGCAAGATTGGTTCCCCGCAAGTCGGCCCGTTGCAGGTCGGCATCGTGCAGTTGAGCTCCCGTCAGGTCTGAGTCGCTTAAATTGGCACCGCGCAGCGATGCCTCCCGGAGATTCGCCTGCGTCAGGTTGGCATGGCTCAGGTCGGCGGCCCGCAGGTCGGCCGCGACCAGATTGGCCGAGTCCAGATTCGCTTCGCGAAGCTTCGCGCGATGGAGGACGGCCTTCGGGGCATAGACTTCGGTGAGATCCGCTTTGCGGAGGTCGGTGTCCGTGAGTTGTCCGCCGATGAGCACGGCACGATAGAGCTTCGCGCTCTGCAGATCCGCGCCCGAGAGATTGGCTTTGTAGAAGATGGCCATCGACAGGGTGGCTGATTCCATCCGGGCCTTATGGAGGGAAGACCCTTCCAGGTTGGCATTTTCGAGATTCGCCCGTTGCAGGATCGCTCCGGTCAGGTTCGTGAATCGGAGATCGGCTCCGCGGAGGATCGCCTCGCGGAGATTGGCCTTCACGAGCGAAACCTCATCCAAATAGGCACTGTCCAGTTCCGCTTCGGCCAACGATGCCCCGTCCAGGTTCGCACTGTCCAGCAGTGCGCCCTGCAGGTCGGCGCGACGGAGGTTGGCTTGCCGCAGGTCGGTCCGGCGCAGGTCGGCGCTGACGAGATCGGCGCCCGACAGGTTCGCCTTGTACAGGTTCGCGCCGTAGAAGTAGCCGTCCATGATCGTGGCGCCGCTGAAGTCCGCAAGCTGCAGGTCTGCATCCTCGAAGTGCGCGCGTTCCAGCGTTGCCTCGCGAAGCAGCGCGTTTTGCAGGTTGGCACCGTAAAAGGCAACCTCGTTTCCGATCGCCTGATTGAGGTGTGCCTTCACCAGTTGGGCCTTACGCATATCCGCCCCTACCAGGTTTGCGTCGTCCAGGATCGCCCCAGAGAGATCTGCACCGGTCAGATGAGATTGCACCAGGTTCGCTCCACGGAGATTGGTCCCGCGCAGGTTCGCACCCTCGAGCCGTATCCGCTCCAGGTTGGCGCCGACCAGTCGGAGACCGCGCAGATCGGCCAGGCACAGGTTCGCCCGTTGGCCTTCGGTGGAATCCCGGTTGTCGAGCCAATGGGCATGCGATTTCATAAGGCCGTCAAGGGCTTGGGGAGCCGGTCGCTTGTGTTTGAATTTGCCCTCGCAGGAAATCGGCGAGGGCTGGCTGGCCGTTCCCGCCTCGACCGAAGGCGCCATCGGAATGAGGCAGCACAAGATGAAAACCCATCGTAGTACGGAAACGGCGTGCATCCGGGGACATCTGGTCATCAGGTGGTCTCCTTCGAGAGCAGTGAGAGATGGTGGTTGGCGGTCCGTGCCAACTCTTCGAGCGCCGATGCGATCCGAACATCGTGCGGCGGAGCCTCGTCCAGTCGTTGCAGTGGGTCCGGAAGCTGCGCCAGCGAGCGCATGGCGCGCCGACGAATGTCTTCGATCGTCGGGGACGGGCCAAGCCGCCGCCCTGCGTCCATGACGGGGATGAGCAGAGGCTCGCCGGTGTGCACGTCGCCTTCGACGGTGATGATGTCCTCCAGCAGCCGGCCGTCGTCGCCGCTGCGGCGGTAGACTTGCTTGCGACCCGGCCATGTGACCTTGCCCTCGGACCGCTTCCGGCGCGGACGCCCCATATACTCCTGGAGCTTGTAGGCGCAGTCGAGGGAGGGGGCGTCGCCGGAGGTCGTCATGGCGGTCCCGACGGCAAAGCTGTCGATGGGCGCGCCGTCCTGAACGAGCGCCTGCACGCGGCCCTCGTCGAGGTTCCCGCTGGCCAGGATTGTGGCCTCGGTCAACCCGCCCTGGTCGAGGATCCGCCGGACCTTGCGGGCGTGGTCGGCCAAATCTCCGCTGTCGAGCCGGACGCCGTGCACGCGCAATCCTCGGGCTTTCAGGCGTGGGGCCAGCGCGACGACCTTGGCGGCGGCGGCCTCCGTATCGTACGTGTCGATCAAGAGCAGGATGTTGTCCGGCTGTGCATGGGCGAACCGCTCAAAGGCAGAGGCTTCGTCCTCATGAGCCTGTATGAATGAGTGGGCCATGGTGCCGTAGATGGGGATATCAAACAGAGCGCCCGCGAGCACGTTCGAGGTGCCGGCGAAACCGGCGAGGTAGGCGGCGCGCGCGGCCAACAGCCCCGCTTCCGCACCGTGCGCGCGGCGGAGGCCAAAATCGATGAGGGGCCTGCCCTGCGCGACCAACATGGACCGACAAGCCTTGGACGCAATCATCGTCTGGAGATTCAAGAGGTTCATTACGCGCGTTTCGATCAACTGGGCCTGAATGAGCGGGGCGGTGACCCGAAGGATCGGCTCGTGGGGAAAGAAAATCGTTCCTTCGGCCATGGCATGGACCTGCCCGCTGAACCGCAATGTGCGGAGTAAGTCCAGGAACTCAGAGGAGAAGCGGCCGGTCCGTTCCAGCCAGCGGAGTTCCTCTGCGGTGAAGTGAAAGTCCTCCAGGAAATCCAACACCTGCTGGAGTCCGGCCGCCATGAAGAAGTTGCGATGGGCCGGGAGTTTGCGCACGAAGAACTCGAAGACCGCCTCACCGGTCATCCCTTCGCTCAGGTAGGCCTGGCCCATCGTCAATTCGTACAGATCGGTGAGAAGTGCGCTCGACGTGACGTTCATGCAGCCAGGCTTTCGTAACGAAGCGCGACCGCGCCGAGACGGAGCATCTCTTCCTCGGCTTTGCGCCCGTCATCGGGGCGGAGATTCACGGCTCGGATGCCGTCCAGCAGCAGGCACACATCGTAGCCGAGCGCCCGCGCGTCCTTCACCGTGTTCAGCACGCAATAGTCGGTCGCCAGCCCGCCGATGAACAGGCGCCGAATCTTCAGGGCGCGCAAATGGCGGTCGAGCGGCGTGTCCTGTAGGGTCGAATAGGCTTCTTTGTCTCGATCGATCGCCTTGTAGATGAGGACCGCCGAGGCGGGCGGGTGAAAGCCGGGCGGCGGGAGCGAACCGGGCGTCCCCGCGACGCAGTGGACCGGCCAGGGACCTCCCTGCTCGCGAAACGAACAGTGGTCCGGCGGGTGCCAGTCGCGCGTCACGAAGATCGGCAACCCCCGCGCCTGAAACCGCGTCATGTAGGCGGCCAAAATCGGGACGATCCGGTCGCCACCGGCAATTCCCAACGCGCCGCCGGGCAGGAAGTCATTCTGCACGTCCACCACGATCAACGCGTCGCCTTGTCGAAGCTGCTCCATAACGGCCCGTGGTGCCGGTGGCCCGACGGGGACCCCTACCGGCCTTGTTGCGACAGGAGGCGGATGTAGGCGAGCACATCCTGCATGTCCGTCTCGGTCAATTGCCCTTGCCAGGCGTGCATCGGACTGAACACGACGCCATGCTCGATGGTACGCAGCAATTCTTCGTCCGACTTCAGATAGGAGCTGAAGCGGTGAAAGTTGGCCGGTCGCACCCTGAGTGTCGCCGCCTCAGGACCGTCGCCCCACCCCCCGGTTCCGTGGCATCTCAGGCAATGCCGTTCGTACACGGCCTTCCCGCGTGCGACATCGGCCGGGAAGTCCTGGGCCGCGGCGAGGCCGGAGAGGGCCAGCCAGCCCGGCAGCATGAGGGCCAAGACAGCCTCGGCTCGACCGAATCGCAGCGGTACCCGCATTGCTGTCCCCCTCTCAGCTCTTTTTCGTCGTGTGGGCGATGAAGGGGGAAAACTGCTGCTGCAGCTTGGTGCTTCCGCAGGAGGGGCATTGGACCTCGCCCTTCTCGTGCTGCTTCAACGTCACCACGATGGTCGCCTTTTTCCCGCACTCCAGACAGACGTACTCGTACATCGGCATGGCGGCCTCAATGAAAATGCAAAATGTTAAATGCAAAATGAAACAGTACATTCGGCGTGCTCTGCATGTTCGATCTTTCGGATAACGGGATTTCGTTGCTCACCATTTTTCATTTCTAATTTGTAACTCTCTCTTCCTCGCCTTCTCCCCATTCGGAGACGATCCTCGCCATTTCCTCCAGCCTCGCCGCAACCCTGCCGTACAGGCTGTCGGGCGGAAACTCTCCCTCCGGCGTCCGTTCACCGGCGGACACCCCGGTCAGCAACTCCAACGCCTGGTCCACCGTGTCCACGCCGTAGACCGCGAACCTTCCGGCTTCCACCGCTTCCACGACCTCGCGGTTCAGTGCCAGGTGCTTCACGTTCCTCGTGGGAATGATCACGCCTTGATTGCCGGTCAGACCCCGTTTCTTGCACGACTCGAAAAACCCTTCAATCTTTTCGTTGACGCCACCGATGGGTTGAATCTCGCCGAGCTGGTTGACCGACCCGGTCACGGCCAGCGACTGGCGGACCGACGCGCCGGCGAGGCTCGAGAGAATCGCCGTCAGTTCGGCCACGGCCGCGCTGTCCCCCTCGACCTCCGAATAGGTCTGCTCGAAGGTCAGGGTGGCGCTCAGGGCGAAGGGCCGAGCCCCGGCGAACTTGCCTGCCAGGAAACCGGCCAGCGTCATCACGCCCTTGCTGTGGATGTGGCCGGCCAGTTCCGCCTCACGTTGAATGTCGATCACGCCCTTGGTGCCGACGAAGGTCCGCGCGGTGATCCGGGTCGGACGCCCGAACGTATAGTCGCCGAGTTGATAGACCGACAGACCGTTCACCTGACCGGTGACTTCCCCCTGCAGATCGACCATCAGCGTGCCTTCTCGGATCTCGTCCTGGATCCACTGCTCCGGCAGATCGGCGCGATGCCGCTTGTGCGCGACGGCGGCCTCCACGTCCGCGCGGGTGACGAAGGAATGTCCGTCTTTCCTGGCCCAGTAGCCCGCTTCGCGGATGAGGTCGCTGATCAATCCGAAGCGGAGGGACAGTTTGTCGTGACGGTCGGCAAGCCGAAAACCTTGCCGAATGACCTCGGCCACGGCGTCTGCACCGAAATGGGGGAGTCCTTCCTCCCGGCAGAGCTTGGCGATGAAGCGCGCATATTGGCGGTCCTGCCGTTCGTCGTGCGGGACGTCCACGTCGAAATCAGCCTTCACTTTGAACAGCTTGGAAAAATCCTCTTCATAGGTTTGCAGCAGGTGATAGATGATCGGGGTGCCGACGAGAATCACCTTGACCGAGACCGGAATCGGTTCGGGTCGCAGCCCGGCGGTCGCGAACCCGTAGAACTCGCCGGGGTCTTCGATTGTGACGGCACCGGTCTTGATCACCCGCTTCAACGCATCCCACGAGAAAGGCTGGCGCAGGACGTCGAGGGCTTGCAGAATCAGATAGCCGCCGTTGGCCTGCAGCATGGAACCGGCCCGAATTTCGGTGAAGTCCGTGTACATGACACCGAGGTGGGCCTTGCGCTCGATCTTGCCGATCAGGTTCGTGTAGGTCTGGTTGGCATCCTCGACGACGGGCGAACCGCCTTTCGGGTCCCGCTCCACGATCAGGTTTACGCCGAAGCGACTCATGTCCGGGCGGCGTGCCTGCTCCAATCCCGGAATCGATAGCACCGGCCCCTCGCGCGGGAGAAAATCCCGATAGTGGTGGATGATGTCGTGGTGGACGCATTGGAGAAAGGTCACCACCGCGGGCAGGCCCTGATAGGTCTGGTGGAGGGCTTCGTAACGGCCTTTCATGACATTGGTCACCATCTGGCGATCCAGGTGATGGATGCTCTGCTCCGCCTCCCGCTCGAGCGCGTGGATCCGGACGTGAAACTCGCGCAATTCGCTTTCGAGGGATTTTCGCCGTTCCGTCAGGTCCTGCTGGCCCTCCTCGGAGAGGTTCTCCATCTCCTTCTCCGTCATCGGACGCTCGCCTTTCAGCGGCACCAGCCCGAACCCTACCGGCGTTTCCTCGAATCCGAACCCCCGGTCGCGGGACAGCTCCGTCAATTCCCGGAAGAGCGACTTCTTCTTGCCCTCGGTTTCTTCGACGATCTTGGCCTTAGCGTCGAGGTACTTTTTACCTTCGAACGCGGCGGGAATGTCGCGGCGCAGACCATCGATGAATTCCCCCATTTCCCGCTTGAACGCGGCGCCCTGTCCGGCGGGAAAGGCGAGGCAGACCGGCCGTGAGGGATCCTGGAAATTGTTGACGTAACACCAGTCCGAGGGGGGCGGCGCGGACTGCGCAAGCCGCCTGACCATCTGTCGGACGAGGGTGGCTTTCCCGGTTCCGACGGGACCGGAGACGAACACATTGAATCCGGCACTCTTCATCCTCAGACCGAATTCCAAGGCTTCGACCGCCCGCTCCTGCCCGATCGTCTCGTCGAGCGGTTCGATCTCGCTGGTATCGTCGAAGCCCAGTCGTCCGGGATCGACGATCGGAGCCAGGAGGCTGGCGGGCAGTTTGTATTTTTCCATCATCACGAGGCGACCTAGACTTCGGCTGTGACGGGGGGTGGCGACTGCACGACGGTGGCTTGGAGCCCCTTCTCGCCGGGCTCGGCTGTGAAGAGCACCTCCAACCCGTCCTCCAGGTCCTTGAAGGGGATGCCCTTCACCGCGTTCTTGTGGAAATACACCTCGCCACCGCCGTCTTTCAGGATGAACCCATAGCCCTGGCGGGGGAACAGTTTGCTGACCACTCCCCGTTGTTCCGGCAGCGGTTCGGTGCGGACGACTTTGTTGGCGCGCTTCTCCCGGAATTTCCGCAGCTCGATGGCGACGGCGTTGAAGGCCGATCGGATCGCTTCCTCGAACGTCTTGTCGACCTTATGGGCCGTAATCGTCCGGCGGCGCNNCCAGGACGAGCGCTTCTGCCACTTTGGCCAGCTTCTTGTGATGGCGATTCTTGGTAAGCGTGACACGTCCGTGGATGATGTCTCCGTGGACATGCTGCAGGTCGGCCATGCGGGCTTCGATTTCATGTTTCCACCGGGGTGTCATGGCAATGTTACGGCTTTCGATCTCGAGGTTCATTCCACTTCCTCCTAGGCTAGACGTCTGAGGCCTTACCACTGTGTCAGCAAGGCACGTGCCCCAGTGTCTCCGGATGCTCCGGGTATCGAGACCGTACGATTTCGCTGGAAATGGGCGAAGTTATTTCATGGAATCCCACTCAGCGCCACGGCACAGGCGCTGGGTGGCGCATTTTTCCTCAGTGACCGAACGGCAGCTGAAGCCGATTGCACCAGCCAGGAATTCAACGGCTCGGTTGGCGAGGATTTCTGATGGAACGTGATTTGCCTCTCACCCCGGCATGCCCGCTCTGCGGAAATCGGCTCTGGAATCCTATCTACAGATGCGCTTCGGTCGGGGGGCGAAGCTGTTGGCGTACGGCCCGATCGGGAAGGAGACGAGCGGCGCGCGCTACAAACAGTATGGTTATGGAGCTCCGGTCCGGTTGACCTGTCGGGTCGGTCGAACAGTTCGACAGGTCGTGCTCGAAACGATGAGCCCCGGTCCCTTCGGCCATGAGCATATGGCCGATCGAGCGCAGGCGATTCTCTGGGACTATGATTCCTACGGGCGGCTCCCTCGTCATGTGAAGGCCGTCGACGTCGGCGCGTTCACCAAGAAGGGCGAGCTGATGTCCGTGGCGCCGGCGAAAGAATTCTTCGTCCTGACGGAGTGGTCGGAGGGCGCAAGCTATCACAAGGATCTGGAACGACTGGCTGATGCGGCCAAGCCGACCGCGCTTGATCGGAAACGGGTGCAGGCTCTGGCCACGTATCTCGCGACAATCCATCGAGTCAAGCGCCGCGATCCGCAGTTGTATCGACGCCGTCTGCGCGAACTGCTCGGCCACGGTGAATGCATCATGGGCCTGACCGACAGCTACCCCGACAAGTATGCGTTCATTACCGAAGATCTTCTGCGGATGATCGAGACGGCCTGCAACGAGTGGCGTTGGCGACTACGGGGCAAGGGGGCGCGCCTGTCCCAGGTGCACGGCGACTTCCATCCCTGGAACGTGTTGTTTCGAAGCGGCACGGATTTTTCCGTGCTCGATCGTTCACGCGGGGAGTGGGGGGAGCCGGCCGACGACGTGACGGCGATGAGCATCAACTACCTGTTTTTTTCGCTCTGCCGGCACGGCAGGCTCAAGGGGGCGCTCGAAATCCTCTTCCGGTTGTTCTGGGACACCTATCTGGCCCGCAGCCGCGACAAGGGCGTCTTGGAAACGGCCGCCCCGTTTTTCGCGTTTCGCGGTCTGGTCATTGCGAGCCCGCTGTGGTATCCGAACCTGACGATCGAGGTGCGCCGGAACATCTTTCGATTCATGGAAAACGTGCTGGACGTGACGCAGTTCGATCCGTCCGACGTGAACAACTACTGTGGGGTGTGAAGACAAGGAGGCTTATAGTATATGGTTTGTAGCATATGGCACGAGCTCCGGAATTTTCTTGATTCGAGCCATGCGGCACACGCCATAAGCTAGAGGCTCTCGTGGAATTCACTGCACCAGATCACCAGGTCACCAAATCAGACTTGTGACACGGCACGTTGCAGTTGCTTCTCATGCCGTCAGCCATAGGCCATACGCCATCAGCTCCGCATCCATTCGCTCTCTGGCTCACCGGTCTGCCTGCCTCCGGCAAGAGTTCCATCGTGGCAAAGCTGCTGCCGCAGCTTCAAGGGATGGGACTGCGGGTAGAAGTGTTGGAGTCGGATGCGGTGCGGCGCGTGCTCACTCCCACGGCCAGCTATTCGCCCGAAGAACGGGATCTCTTCTATCGCGCGCTCGCTTTTATGGGGTCGCGGCTGGTGGCGCACGGGGTGAACGTGATCTTCGACGCGACGGCCAGCCGGCGGGCCTATCGGGAATTCGCCAAAACGCTCATTCCGGAGTTAGCGGAGGTGTCGATCGAATGCCCGCTGGAAGTCTGTATGGCGCGGGACAAAAAAGGAACCTACCTGAAAGGCCAGCGGGGTGAGTCCACCACGGTGCCAGGTCTGCAAGTTCCCTACGAAGCCCCGCGCTCGCCGGACCTTCGCATCGATACGACGAAGGTCTCACCTGAAGCCGGTGCGGCGGAGATTCTGGCGCTCATACACAAACGTGTCGTTCGTGAAGCGTGAAGCGTGTTTCACTCCGAAATCTGAGAGCATATAACGTACAGCTTATGGCCCGTGGCACGAGCGTTCAGACTCATCTTTGTTCCCGCTATAAGCTATAGGCCATACGCCATCTGCTCTTTTCTTACTCAAACACCAGCACCGGGCACGGCGCCTGATGCAGCACGGCGTGGGAGACGCTGCCCAGCACGAACCGCGTGAGGCCTTGTCGCCCCCGGGATCCCATCATGATCAGGTCCGGGCGGAGCTTCTCGGCTTCGTGCACGATCATGCTGGCCGGGGAACCAAGCACGCTGGTCCCACGCACGCTGTGCCCCAGCGCGCGCAATTTTCCGGCGGTGTCCTCGATGAAATCCCGCGCATGTTGGAGGGCCTGGGTTTCCAATTTCTCGGCTGCAGCGGCATCGACCGGCCAAGGCGGACGTGTCGCCGGCAGCACCGTGAGCAGCGTGACATTGACCAGGTCCTTGAACGGTTGTTTCTGGAAGAAGCGTACCGCGGCCTCGGCATCGTACTGGCCTTGGATCGGGAGGAGGATCTGCTTCAGGTCGCGCAAGGGCCCGTTGGCGATCAGCTTGGCGCAGGGGGCCAACGTGAGCACCCGGTGTGAGACGCTGCCGAACAATCGCTCCTTCACCGGCCCCAACCCTCTGGCCCCCATGACGATGAGGTCCACGTGGCGGCTCTCGGCCGTGGTGACGATGACTTCCGCCGGCGCGCCGACCTCCAATCGTTTGTTGACCGGTCCCGCATGGGGCGGCAATAACGACTGGACACGGTCCAGGAGTTTGGTCCCGTCTTCCTTCATGCTCCGTTCGAGCTCCGCATACAGCTCCTGCGCGACCTCCGGTACCATCATGGGATAGGCCGGTCGCGGGACGTCCACGACGTGCAGCAGCGTCAGCTCGTCGGCTCGTTGCAGATACTTGAGGGCCCTCACGGCCTCATAGCTCTTATCTGATCCATCGACGGCGAGAAGTGTCTTCATAGTGTGCTCCTATTGGTCGTTTGCCCATCTGGTATCTCGTGAGACGTGAAGCGTATCTCGCATGCAAAAAGTCTGGGAGCTTAGAGCGTAGGGCCAATTGCTTGTGCCACGAGCATTTGGATTCCTCTCCACCCGTGCTATATGCCATTCGCTGTCAGCTCTCGCTCCCCAGGTATTTGCCGAACCATCGCTGGGCGTGCTCGGCCACTTGCTCCAACGTGCCTGGTTCTTCGAACAGATGGCTCGCGCCGGGAATGATCACGAGCTCCTTCGGACAGGTGAGCTGAGCCAGGGCCTCTTCATTGAGCGCGATCACCGGTTCGTCGTCCCCGCCGACCAACAGCAGCGTCGGGACCCGGACCCGACTGAGATAGGGACCTGCCAGGTCGGGGCGCCCACCTCGGGAGACGACCGCGTCCACGCCGCGAGGGTCCCGCGCCGCCGCCTGCAACGCCGCACCGGCTCCCGTGCTGGCGCCGAAATAACCGAGCCGGAGTTTCATCGTGCGCGGATGTTTGCGGAGCCACGTTTGTGCCAACAGGAGCCGGTCGGCCAACAGGTCGATATCAAACACTTTCCGGCGGTCTTCGGCTTCGTTCTGTTCCAACAGGTCGAGCAGCAACGTGGCGAAGCCCCCAGCCTGCAGGTGACGCGCGACGAACTGGTTGCGGGGGCTGAACCGGCCGCTCCCACTGCCGTGCGCAAAGGCCACGATGCCCTGCGGATGATCCGGCAGGCCGAGGAATCCCTCGATCGCGATGCCCGGTCCGGTGATTCTGACTGGTTGTTCGATTTGTGTGATCATGGGTTGCTCGACGAACCGGCCTTCGTCCCTCCTACCAATGGAGAATGATGGTGGCGATCCCCAGATAGATGCCGACGCTTAAGATATCTTGAAGCACGGTGGCCACCGGCCCGCTCGCCAATGCCGGGTCAGCGCCGAGCCGGGCGAGAGCCATCGGCAGAATGCTCGCAACCAACGTGGCGACGACGGCGGTGACGCCCAATGTGACGGCGACGACCAACGCCATGGCCGTCCGACCGTCCCACCAGAGGAAGGCCAGGCCGGACAATGCGCCGATGGCTGCGCCGATCAGGAGGCCGACGAGACCTTCACGCCAGAGTTGCGGAGCCAACTGAACCTTTCCGTAGGCCAAGGCCCGCACGAGCACCGTTTCCGTCTGCGTGCCTACCGCGTCGGCCATGTACACCACCAATGGCAAAAAGAACGCCAGCGCGATCTCCTGCTTGAGCGCGGCTTCGAAAACGGATGCCACACCGCCTGCCAGGAACCCGCCCATGAGACCGACGACTAGCCATGGCAAACGGGCGCGGACGGCCGCCACGGTGCTCGGCGAGGCCGTCGGTTCCGGATGGAGGGCACTGACGCCGCCCATTCGCAGCAAATCATCCACATGCTCTTCGTGGAGCAACGCCAACAGCCGTCCGATGGGAATGGCGCCAAGCAGCGCCCCTTCCTGATCGGTGACGGCGACGTCCGCATCGTGGCGTTCCACAGCCAGCAGCGCGACCGTTTCGGCGTTCTCGCCGGCCCGCACCTCGATCGGTGGATCGCCCTTCAACGACGCAAGCACCTGATCCAGCGGGGCAATCAACAAGCGCTCGATCGGCACCTGCCCCACGAGCCGCGATCCGTCGTCGACCAAATACACATGCCCGACTTCCGACCAGGGGGAACTGCGCAGGGTCGCCAACGATTCTCCCACCGTCTCATTTGGATGGGCTCGCGGCTCGGATGCGGTCTTGAGCTCGGCGGCGGTGGGCATGTTCTGGGGAGCTTATGGCATATAGCCTATGGCACGAGAATTCGTAGGCATCTTGTTCTTGCTACACGCTATCAGCTATTCGCTATAGGCTCCCATCCCTTCAGTGGCATTCCGTCGGGCAGAAGAAGATCAGATAGATCGCCACCCCGACTCCGAGCAGCACCNNGTCATGATCGGTCCTTCCCGTTAGGGTAGGTGAGCAAGACGAATGCCACGAAAGGAGCTGATGGCTTGCAGCTGATCGCGTATGGCAAGAGCGAAATCGAAGAGCAGATGACGTAGGCAGACAGCGTATGGCAGAAGCCTTCGCCGCCCGATGGTCCTTGCTATTCGCAATAAGCCATAGACCATTAGCTCCCCGTCCTGATCGCTGTAGCGTAAGGCTACAGCAGCCGGAAAGCCGCTGTAGCAGGACACCACCGTATCGGGTAGGGAGCTGATGGCTGATAGCTAATGGCTCAGGAAAATCGCTGACTATCAGCCATTTGTCCTCAGCTTTCAGCTCTCAGCGATGGCACTGGCTTTGCTGAACAAGAAGGCGGAGACGAGCGAAGGGAGGTGTGATGGCTGACCGGTTGTTTTCAAAGATTCTGGTTCCGGTAGATTTCTCACCGTGCTCGGAGGAAGCGTTCCGGATCGCAATGTCCCTGGCAAAATTGTTCCAAGCGGAGGTGCTCCTGCTCCACGTCATCGACACCAAAAGCCTGGACATGTTGAATCGCCTGGGGCTCGCGCCACCGTCGGAGGCGAAGAAGCAGAAGAAGGCGCTGCATCATCAAGCCAGGCTGAATGCCCGGCGTTTGTTGGCGATGGATGTCGCCCACGGCGTGGCGATCCGACGGTTGCTGGCCGAGGGCGCGCCGTTTGTCGAGATTGCGAGGCTGGCGCGGACGGAAAAAGTCGACTTGGTGGTGATGGGGAGTTATGGCGGCTCAGCCGGCAACGTGGACAAGATTTTCTTCGGCAGCACGGCAGAGAAGGTGGTCAGGACGGCCGGGTGTCCGGTGCTGACGGTGCCGTTGCCGGTCAAGCGACCGACGGTGCGAACCGGCGAGACGAAATAAGGAGGCCTCATGATGACAGGAGCGAAGGTGTGGTCGAAAGTGACGGGCGGACGCATGGTGTTGGCGGGGTGTTTCCTGCTCGCCCTCTGCACGCAGGGCGGGGCGCAGGCGGAGCAGCGGATCGAGGTGACGATCAAGGATTTCACATTTCTGACCAAGCAGGTGCCGCTGCGTCTGGGCGTGCCGACCGTTATTACGATCAAGAACACTGATTCGGAACGCCATGACTTCGGATCGACGATGTTCGACGGAATCCCGACGAAGGTCGAGAGCGAGGGCGTGGTGTCGTATGGGAAGGGCATCGGCGGCGTGTTCCTCGATGCCAAGAAGGGAGCGACATTCCGATTCACCATGGAGCGTCCGGGGCGCCACGAGTTTCGTTGCTCCATCCATCCGAACATGAAGGGCGAGTTGTTGTTGCTGAACGTGGAGGCCGTATAACCCATGGCGCCGCTGATTTCCCGCATCCTGTTCGCGACGGATTTCTCGGCCTGTGCCGAGCGGGCGTTTGACTATGCCCTCTTACTGGCTGCCGGGTGGCGGGCCGATCTCTCGGTCATGACCGTGCTCGAATTCTATCCGGGGATGGATCCGGAGTATTCCGTCAACAAACTCTATCTGGACAACCTCCGCGCCGAAGCCGCTCGCCAACTCGAGACGGTGAAGAGCAAAGCGACCGCGGCGGGGCGAGTCGTCTCGACCCGAATCGAGGTGGGCATTCCCAGCCAGGCGATCCAGTCCGTTGCCGACAGCATCGGGGCGGATCTGCTCGTGGTGGGTACTCACGGCCGCACGGGGTTGAATCACGTTCTGATCGGCAGCACGGCCGAGCGGGTCGTGCGTGTGGCTTCGTGTCCGGTCCTTTCGGTGAAAGCAGGGATGGGACAGGGGAGTACGGCCTTCAAACGCATCGTGGTGCCGATCGATCTCTCGACCTGCTCGCTCGACGCCTTGGAGTACGCGACGCATTTTGCCAAGCAGACCGGCGGGGCGGTGACCATCCTCCACGTGATGGAGCCGGTGGCTTATGGGCTTGATTTCAGCCTCAGCCATGCCAAGGAATGGAAGCGCCAGCGGGAATATCTCGACGAACGATTGAAGGTGCTGGCCGCGCTGTTGGCCGCCCACGGCTTGAAGACCGAGTACGTCCTCAAGCCCGGCATGCCGGCAGATGCGATTGCCGAGTATGTGAAGCAGCAGGGCTACGACCTTATCATTATGGGGACGCATGGGCGTCGCGGGCTCTCCCACATTCTGGTCGGAAGCATCGCCGGGACGATGTTGCGGCATGCGCCCTGTCCGGTATTGACCGTTCGCGCTCCGAAATTCGGAGCGGATCATGAGCGCGTGGTTCCGCTCGGAGAGCCACAGCACGTGTAATGTTCTGCAAGGAGNNCAAGGAGTCTCCCATGAAAGCGATGATGAAGAAGGAGCGCATGACCAGGCCGATGACCCGGGCCGCGGAACGGTCGGGAGCCAGTCCGGTCGAGTTACCGGACGGAATGTGGGAACGCATCGCCCAGAAGGCCTACGAACTGTGGCAAGAGCGTGGCCGCCGCGAAGGCCATGCGCTCGAGGACTGGCTGGACGCCGAAGCGATCGTCATGGATGAGATTCATGAAGCTCGCGAGTGAGAAAGCGGCGGGTTTGTGGGTCGACATGCCGCCCGAACTAGAGGCGATTCTTGCGCGGCTTGAGCATCTCTCGCTGGTTCCCGAGTTCAACCTTCAGCGCCAACTTGCTCTGCGCCGCGCGCTTCAAGTGTACCTCGAGATGGGCGCCCAATCTCCCCTTGCACCGATGGCGGAAGAGGTCGAGTTGGCCGAGGTGTGGTTGTATGCGGACTTCTATCCGGAGGACGGTCAGCTCACACTGATCGAGCAACTTCGCGACGTCATTACGGAACATATTCCGGAGGAAGAGCGGCGCTGGCTGGATCCGTTGAAGCACTCCTACATGGATCTGGTCGAGGTGTTGCCCGCGGAGCCGGGCGCGGCGCGCCGACGGCTGCGGTCGACCGGCGACGGCCGGCTGTACGAGGTCGAAACGGAACGGCTGAAGGACTCCGTGGCGGTCGGCCAGGTGTTACTCACACGTCTTGTCCGGGAACCGGGTGACCCTGACTCCGCAGCGGCTGTGATTGCCGGTCCGGCCTTGGCGTTGTCGGCGGAAGATGCCCGCGTACTGTACGACTCGCTCGCGGAGGACCGCCGCGAGATGGAAGTCGTCGGGGGGTCTTTCGAGTTGGGAGCATGGCCCGAGTTTGCCAAGCGGTTCGGACACATGCTGCTCTGGACCTTCGCTCGCATGCGATTCGCGGCCCTGGTCGATGCCGTCGTCCATATCCGCTATCGGCATGAGGATCATAGCCCATATCTGTACGTGCTGGCGCTCTATGAGCATCACGAGTTTTCCTTCATTGCCGGGGGCGTGGGAGAAATGGAAGGATTCATGCCCGATGTCTGGGTGGGAGCTGGGGCGGCGGGATCTGCTGCCGAGAAACTGCGGCGTTGGGTCATGAAGGAAAAGGACACGTCCGGCGAGGAAGGACGGGTGGCGCGCATCACGTTGACCGCGACGCAACTGTTCCTGGAATGTGACACGCGTGAACGGCTGGACACGCTGAAGCACCGTCTGGCGGCAACCTTCGGGTTCTCCCTGCATTTCCGTGGGGAGACAGAGCATCCCCCGCCTCGCCGTGTGACCCAGGAGCAGTTGACAGCCGAGGAACCGCTGACGCTGGTCGTCACCAACGAGGAGGATCGGGCGTTCGTGAATACCTTTCTCGAAACCGTGTATCTCGAATGGGCCGATCGTGAGAACCCGGCGTTGGGCAGCCAAACGCCACGCCGCGCAGCCGCTTCGCCATCCGGCCGGCAAGCGGTCGCGTCACTGATCGATCAGCTGGAGCGTAACGATCCGGGGCTTTGGCGTACCGGCACGGCGGCGTTTGACTACAACAAGCTGCGCGCGCACGTGGGGCTCTGCTAGCAGGGTGTTTAATGGCCGTTGTGCAGGCCCATTCCTCCCCTTTGCAAGGGGGANNCCCCTCCTTACAAAGGAGGGGCAACGTTTGGCAGCGAAGGATTGAACGATGACGAATGGCGAGTTGAGGCAGATTCTTGCCGCGCATCGGAGCGATCCGTCCAATATCCTGAAAGCCCTGCTGGCGGTGCAGGCGCAGGTGGGCCATGTGCCGATGGACGGCATTGCCGAGATGGCCCGGGCGCTCGGCGTCACGACCGCTCAGGTGGCTGGCGTGCTCTCGTACTATCCGGACCTGCGCGTGCATCCGTCGGGGCGGCACCTTGTCCGTGTCTGTATGGGCGAGTCCTGTTTCGCCAACGGCTGCACGCGGGTGTTGCGTGAATTACAGGATCAACTTCGCGCCGACGTGGGTGAGATATCCCCGGGCGGCCGGTTCACTCTCGAGACCATGTCCTGCGCCGGGAACTGTGCCGTGTCGCCGACGGTTTCGATCGACGATGACCTGCATGGTCGCGTGCTCCCGTCACAGATTGCGGGGCTGCTGGAACGATACAAGTAAATGCGAGAGCACATAGCCTATGGCTGATAGCTTATGACCGAACGGGGAAATCCGAACGTTTGTGCCGTAGGCCATTCGCCATACGCTATGAGCTCCCGGTCCTAACCATGGCGACACGACTCTATCTCTCCAACGATACGTCAGCCCGGGCAGCGGGAGCGGGCCGCCTGGCCGATGCCTGGAGCGAGCGTCCTGAGGTGCAACTCATCCGGACATCCTCCCGCGGCGCGTTCGCGTTCTTTCTTGAACCGATGGTCGAGCGCGATGGCCCCGATGGCCGCGTCGCCTGGTTCAACGTCACGCCGGACGATCTACCACGCGTCCTTCAGAACACGGGCGGCACTCCGGTTCGGTCCATTCCCTTTCTCAGCCGGCAGACCCGCGTGACCTTCGCCAACTTCGGCGAGACGGAACCATTGGCATTGGACGCCTACCAAGCGCGGGGAGGGCTGCGCGGGCTCGAACTGGCGTTGCACATGGAACCCGGTGCCATCATCGAGGAACTGAAGATCTCCCGCCTGCGCGGACGCGGGGGGGCGGCGTTCCCGGTGTGGAATAAGTGGCAGGTTGCGCAGCAGGCCGAGTCGACCGAGAAGTTCGTGGTGGCCAATGCGGACGAAGGGGACGCGGGAACCTATTGCGATCGGATGATCATGGAAGGGGAGCCGTTCCGCCTGCTCGAGGGCATGTTGATCTGCGCGCGCGCCATCGGGGCGACCCGGGGCTATGTATACTGCCGACAGGAATATCCGGCTGCCGGGGCGACCTTGCGTGCGGCGATTCGAAAGGCCGATGAAGCCGAGCTGCTCGAGCTGAACGGGGCACCGTTTCCTATCGACGTCATCGAAGGCGCCGGGTCTTATGTGTGCGGGGAGGAGACGGCCCTGTTGGAATCGCTCGAGGGGCGTCGCGGAGTCGTGCGCGCGAAGCCGCCATATCCCGCCGTGTCCGGACTGTTTGGCCGGCCGACCATCGTCAGCAACGTGCTGACCTTCGCGACCATTCCTAATATCCTGACCCGCGGCGGTGCTTGGCATGCCTCACTGGGAACGGAACATTCCCGGGGCACCATGCCGTTGCAGATCGGGGGGCGTGTGAAACAGCCGGGGTTGGTCGAAGTGCCGTTCGGGCTGACCTTGCGGCAGGTTCTGGATCAATTCGGCGGCGGAATGGCTCCGGGCTCGCGGTTCAAGGCCGTTCAGGTCGGGGGGCCGCTCGGCAGTCTGTTCCCCGAATCCGGGCTCGATATTCCCATCTGCTACGACGCGTTCGGGCAGACGGGCGCGATACTCGGGCACGGCGGCATCGTCGT
>JRYJ01011097.1_pt1 | contig 21266 bp, 27 predicted proteins | sample 235371 | NCBI WGS metagenome assembly JRYJ01 (sample SAMN03074219, study PRJNA261477) | activated sludge metagenome | biome: Wastewater Treatment Plant; feature: Wastewater; material: Activated sludge; isolation source: activated biomass of a wastewater treatment plant treating hydrocarbon... ... | reverse complement strand
CGGCGACCTCGCTCATCGGCGTCAGCAGCGGCAGATGGCCTCGTGCATCGCGAATCGTCTCGTAAGCGATCGCCGTCGCGCCCGATTTCATCACGGCCCGAGTCAATTCTTCGCTGGCCGCGAAGTGAAAGTACGTGAAGATGATCTGGCCCCGGCGCATGTGCGGCCATTCGTCCGGCAAGGGTTCCTTGACCTTGACGATCATGTCGCTGCGCTGCCAGATTGCCGCGGCCGAATGGACGATCTCGGCGCCGCATTCGGTGTACTGCTCGTCGCCGATGCCGCTGCCCTGCCCGGCGCCGGCTTCGATCAAGACGTGGTGCCCCGCGCGCGAGAGTTCCTCGACGCCCACGGGCGTCATGGCGACGCGATACTCATCCGCTTTAATTTCTTTCGGAACGCCGACGATCATGGCCGAGCCCATCCCGACGTTGTTTTGCCGGGTATTCTCTGACCGCCGGGTCGCATTTCAAGGCAGTAGCACTTCAATCTTGGCCTTGGACCGCAGATCGGCTACCAATTTCTGCCGCATCTCCTCAAACAGACAGTCGCGGACGGCTTCGCGAATCCGCGGGTCGTTGAGCGAGGACGCCTCGCCCGGCCGCCGGTCGACTACGCGGATCAGGTGATAGCCCAGATCCGTCGTGATAACGTCACTGATGACGTTCTTTTCGAGGGCGAACGCCGCGCGGGCAAACGTGTCGTCAACCATGAATTTGCGAGCAATGTAACCGAGATCGCCGCCCTGGGCGGCGCTGGGACACTGCGAATAGCGGGACGCGGCTTCTGGAAAAGTGATACGCCCCTCGAGAATGTCGGCGCGGATCGCGGTCAGCCGCTCCCGCGCGGCGGCGCGCTCCGACTCGGGCGCGCCCGCCGGCACACGGATCACAATGTGCGTCGCCCGGACCATCGCTCGGTCGAAATAGGGCTTGTTCTCCGCATAGTAACGCTGCAAATCCGATTCGCTGACCTTCTGCGCGGCGTACGCGGACCAGCGCAGCATGTCCTCCACTCCCCGGCGAAGCTCCTCGCGCGATTGTTGCGTTTCGCCAAGGTAATCCGCGAGTTGGCGCTTCTGCCGGGCGAGATTCGCCTCCAGGACCGCGATGTGCTTGTCGATCTCCGGGGGTTGGACCGGCGCCGTATTGGCGCGAAGGAATTGTCGAAATACCGCTTCATCGATCAGGACTTGCAGCGCGTCGCGCCGCTGGGACTGCTGCTGCTCCGGAGTTCGCGCGCGAATCAACGGCGGCCGAGCCTTCAGAAACGCATCGACCTGCTCGGTCGTGATTGTCTCGCCGTTGACGACGGCGGCCGGCGCGGGTCGCGATTGGCCGTGAACCCAGCCGGTGATCAGTCCTAGCGCCAATCCGCCGAGTAAACATCTGTACATTGGCTCGTCTCCGATTCCGAGGCGCGCGAAGCTATACCGCCACCCCGGCAACCTGACGAGATCAATTGTCGATCGAAACATAGAATGCCGATATGTCGGCGGTAACGACGAAGTCGCGCGTGGCGCTCCTTGTAGGGCTGCCGCCGCGGCATCTGCTGATCCACGAAATCTACCAGAGCATCCAGGGCGAATCGACGTTCGCTGGATTGCCTTGTGTGTTCGTCCGCACGGCTGTGTGCGATTCTCGCTGCGTCTGGTGCGACACGCCGCATGCGTTCAACCAGGGCGAGCGACTGCCGACGGAACAGGTTCTCAGCCGAGCTTTGGCGTTTGAAATACCCCTGGTCGAGGTCACTGGCGGCGAACCGTTGCTCCAACCCGAAGTTCATCCGCTGATGTCGGCTCTGGCCGATGCCGGGCGGACGGTTCTACTCGAGACGAGTGGAGCGCACGACATCGCTCCAGTCGATCGCCGCGTGCATGTCATTCTCGACCTGAAGTGCCCGGCAAGCGGTGAGTGCGAGCGCAACTTCTGGCCCAACCTCGAGCGACTCAAACCGAACGATCAGGTCAAGTTCGTGGTGGCAAACCGGGCGGATTTCGACTGGGCTCTCCGAGTGACGCGCCGACACGCATTGGCGGAGCGATGTCCGGTTCTGATCTCGCCGGTCTTCGGGTCCGTAGCGCCGACGGACCTGGCGGCTTGGATCCTCGAGTGCCGGCTGCCGGTGCGCCTGCAGTTGCAACTCCACAAGCTGATTTGGGATCCCGCGGCTCGGGGCGTGTGAATTTTCGGGTATTCCGGGCTGGCGGCTCGTGCGCGGCTGGTACAATGCCGCCAACAATGGGTCGGCAGTCGAACACAGCGGAGTGACGACACATGAAGCAAAGCAATCTCTCGCGGCGAGGATTTCTTCAAGCGTCATTGGCGTCGCTCAGTGCCGCGGGCTTGCCGTTGTGGTACGCCCGGCAGGTTCTGGCCGATATCAAGGTCGCGCCCGCCGCCGTCAATCGCGACACGGTGCAGATGGGCATTGTCGGCGTCGGCAGCCCACAGAGCCGCAGCATCGGTGTGTATCACGCATCCAAAGACATCAAGATGATCGAGTGGAAGGCCCTGTGTGACGTTGATGCCCGGCACCTGAACCGCGCTTCTGAGTTTTTCGCCAATGAGGGCCATTCCTGCACCACGCACCGCGACTTCCGGGAACTCAACGACCGCAAAGACATCAACTGCGTCCTGGTCGCCACGCCGGACCACTGGCACGCGCTCGTCGCCATTGACGCCATGCGCAAGGGCAAGGACGTCTATTGCGAGAAGCCGCTGACTCTCACCATTGAGGAAGCCCGCGCCATCGCGCAGGTCTCTCGGGAGACCGGTCGGATCGTTCAGACCGGCAGCCAGCAGCGCACCGAATTCGGCGGAAAGTTCCGCTTGGCGGTGGAATTGGTTCGCAACGGCCGGCTGGGAAAAATCAAGACCATCGAGTGCCGGATCAACAGCAATCCGCAGAGCGGCCCGATCCCGGCCGTCGATCCGCCGGAGGAGCTCGACTGGAACCTGTGGCTGGGGCCGGCGCCGAAAGCGCCCTACCGATTTCTCGAAGCCACCGGATCGGACGGCAGAAAGCGCTTCGCGACCAATGGCCACTACGATTTCCGCTGGTGGTACGAATACTCGGGCGGCAAAATGACGGATTGGGGCGCGCACCACATCGATACCGCTCAGTGGGCGCTGGACATGGACGGAAGCGGTCCGGTCGCCGTCGAGGTCGTCGAGGCCTCACCGCCCTATGCCGGCGGCGATGGCTACAACTGCCACGAGCACTTCAAGGTGAAATACACCTATGAGAACGGGACAGAGATGTTTGTGCTCAGCCGCGGCGGGATGTCGCCGGGCTCGTTGGTGGACAAGGACGGCAAGCCGCCGCGGACGCGCGACGGCCGCGAGCGGACGATCGACGGTTCCGAGAACGGCGTGCTCTTCATCGGTGAGAAGGGCACGCTCTTCGTCAGCCGCGGCGATCTGCTGGCCAGCGACGCCGCGATTCTGACCGAGCCGCTTGGCCCGGACGCGGTGCAGGTCTACCGCTCGCGTCCGACGAATCACATGCAGGACTTCGTTGATGCTGTGCGCTCGCGCGAGCAGCCGATCTGCAGCGCCCGGGTCGGCGCGAGTTCCGTCATCGTCTGCCACGTGGGCGTCATTGCGTTGCGCACGAACAAGAAGCTGAAGTGGGATCCCGTGCGAATGCAGTTCGACGATGCGGAGGCCAATGCGATGATGAGCCGGCCGATGCGCGATCCCTGGAAACTCGACGTGACGCTGACATGATCAGTTCGGATCGCGAGGCCTGGGCCGCGCTGCCCGATCGCGCGTTGCTGGACCAGTGTGAGATAGACCTCTATCGCGCCAGCGGCCCCGGCGGACAGAAGCGCAACAAGACTTCCAGCGCCGTCCGGCTGCGCCACATTCCCAGCGGAGTGACGGTGATTGCCGAGGAGAGCCGATCGCAGGCGGAGAACAAAGCGCGGGCGCTGCGACGGCTGCGGCGCGAGATTCTGCTCGTCGTCCGCGAACCGGTCCGCGACGAGGTCGTTGCGCTCGCGGCGCATCCGCGAGAGGACCGCTATTGGATTGCGGCTGCCCGCGTGCTCGATGCATTGGAAGCGCACCGGGGCCGCGTCAGCGCCGCCGCCGCGGCTCTCGGCACGACGACGGCGCCGCTGGTCGCGTTCCTGCGGTCGCAGATTTCCGTGTGGCGGCGAGTGAACGAACTCCGGCAGCGCCACGGATGCAAGCCGCTGCACGATTGAGGAAGCCGGGCATGCCGCCGCTGGGATTCTCGTGGGTCGATCCTCCGCACCTGGCCGCGATGGCGCGCCCCGTCGATCTGGACGAATTTCAATGGCTGCGCGAGAACGGGGTGCAGCTTTTGATTTCGCTGACCGAGACGCCGCCGCCGCGCCGCCTGCTCGACGACGCGGGGTTGCTCGGCTTGCACGTGCCGGTGCCGGATTTCCACGCGCCGTCTCCGGAGCAAATGGACCAGGTGATCGCCGCCATTCGCCGAGCCCGCGCGCAGGAATTGGGCGTCGGCGTGCACTGCATGGCCGGGCTCGGGCGCACGGGAACCGTGCTCGCGGCTTACTTCGTGGCCGGCGGCGCATCGGCGGCCGAAGCAATTGCTCGCGTCCGGCAGTTGCGGCCGGGATCGATTGAATCGGACGAACAGGAGGCGGCCGTCGTCGCCTTTGAACTGCGTCTGGCATCGCCGCCGACGTCATGATTCCCGTCGTCATCGACCGCCCCTATCGGTTCGTGCCCCCGTACACCGGCGTCTTCTGGGCGCGCCTCGTCACTCGGTTCGTGCCGATCTACTTGCGGCGAAGCTACGGCGTCGAGTCAATCGAGTTTCGCGGCGGCGATCGGCTGGCGGCGGCATTTGTGGCCGGGCACGGCGTCCTGCTGGCGCCGAACCACGCTCGACCATGCGATCCCTTCGTCATCGGACTGCACCCGTCGCGGCTCGGACGGCCGTGTCACTTCGTCGCCGCCTGGCACGTGTTTACAAACCAGAACCGATTTCAAGCCTGGCTGCTCCGCCGCATCGGCGCGTTCAGCCTGCACCGCTGGGGCCTGGATCGCGAATCGCTGAAAGCGTCGATCCAGATACTGGCCGATGCCCGCCGCCCGCTTCTGCTTTTTCCCGAGGGGATGATCACGCGGGCAAATGATCGGCTCGGGCCGCTGTTGGACGGTGCGGCGTTTATCGCGCGCACGGCCGCCCGGCATCGCGCGGAAGCCGACCCGCCGGGTTCCGTCGTCGTGATTCCCGTCGCCGTACGCTATCTGTTCCGCGGCAATCTCGCCGCCAGCGTGGAGCCGGTGCTGACCGACGTCGAGGCGCGATTGAGTTGGCGGCCGCATCCGGAGCGACAAATGCTCGAACGCATCCGAACCATTGCCGAAGGTCTCTTGACCCTGAAAGAGATCGAGTACCTTGGCTCCCCGCGAACCGGGACGCTGGCGGCGCGGATGCAGTCGCTAGTCGACGCGATCCTGCACCCGATGGAGATCGAGCGGCTGGGCGCGGCCGGTTCCGGGCCGGTTGTCGAACGCGTCAAGCGTCTTCGAACCGAGATTCTACCCGAGTTACTGCGCGGCGAGACTGCCCCGGCCGCGCGCGATCGGGCGTGGCGGCAGGTCGCCGATTGCTACCTCGCGCAACAACTGGACTGCTATCCGCCCGATTATCTGGCGCCGCCCACGACGGTGGAGCGCATTCTTGAAACGGTCGAGCGAATCGAGGAAGACCTAACCGACACGGCGCGGGCGCACCGGCCTCTCCATGCGATCGTGCAATTCGACGAGCCGATTCCGGTGGAACCGCAACGGCAACGCGGCGGCGACGAAGCGCTGAAATCCCAGATCGAATCGCGCCTGCGCGCGCTGCTCGCAGAGTCCGCCGGAGAGTGTACGCCGTGGCAGGAAACCTCATCGAACGAGGAGCGCTGAGTGCTTCGGATCGCGCTATCGTCAGTGCCGATCGGAACAGGCTCTCCTCGTCATCACGCCTGATGGGACTACAAGTGCAATAAGGCCCGCGAGGAAGTCCCGTGCGACCATGCCTGAGTGAAGCGACGACCATGACTGCGACGTTCGTCGAGGACGTCGAGGCGTGCGCCGCGGCCGGGTGCGACGCGCTCGAGGTCTGGCTCACGAAGCTCGAACAGCACCTTGAACAATCGTCGCTGGACGCCACGCGCGGCCTGGTGGACGATCGCGGCGTATCGCTCGTCGCCGCGTCGTACCAGGGCGGGCTGCTGCTATCGGAAGGGGCCGCCCGGGCGGCTCATTACGACCATTTTCGACGGCGGCTGCAACTGTGCGACGCTCTGCGCATCCCGACGTTGTTGATCGTCGCCGACTTTGCGGAACGCATGACCTCGGAGAACCTCGATCGCGCCATCGCCTCATTGCGCGAGGCGGCTCGATGGGCGGACGGGTTCGGCGTCCGGCTGGCACTGGAATTTCGGGCGACGGATACGTTTTGCTCCAATCTTGAAACGGCCGTCAGAATCGTGGACGCCTGCGGCGAGCCCAATGTCGGCGTCAACTGGGACGCATTTCATTTCTTCAAAGGCTCCAGTAAGACGGAGGATCTCGAACTCCTGTCGCCGGCCAACCTGGCGTTCGTTCAGGTCTGCGATTGGAGCGGGATTCCGCGCGAACTCGTGACGGACGCCGACCGCATCATGCCCGGCGACGGCGATCTGCCTCTCTTGGACGTCTTGCGCAGATTGAAGCGGCTCGGTTACGCGGGCCCGGTTTCCCTGGAGCTTCTCAACCCGGTTTTCTGGCAGATGAAGCCGACGCAGGTGATGGAACTGGGCGCCGCCGCCGTGCGCCGGGTCTTGCCGGTTTGAACCCTCTTGCAGGCAATCGCCGGATGCATTATGGCCCCGCCGAACCAAGCGGTGCGAGGGTCGAATTGTGCCCGGAGATGAACGCTGGGCGGAGGTGGTCCGTACGTTGGGCGACCGTCTCCTGGCCCTGCAGCGGCGGATTGCGATCCTGCCGGCGATCCGTTGGCCGGCGGACGTGAAGCGACACTTCCTGCGGCATCGCGGCCGCGAACTGCCGCGCGTCACACGGTCTACCTACGACGCCAGTCCCTTGGGGTTCGAACCCAACGGTTATGACCGCGACCTTCGGGAGTTACAGACTGCGATCGCCCAGGCTTTGGGCCGGAACACGGCAGCGGCTCGATTACTGTTGCAGCGTTGCCAAGCGAGTCGGCAAACCGTGGCGATGCTGGCGGCGCGCGGGACGCGCCAGTTCGCGGCGGGCGCGCGGCTTGTGTTCGATGTCGCTTCCGGCCAGGAAACCTCGACGATCCATCGGCTGCTGAATCGATTGTCGGCGCACGCGCGCCCGGCGATGCAGCCGCCGCAATCCGTCACCCCCGGTCAGATGCGCGACCTTGTGACGGCCCGCGTTCAGGCGACTTTCCCAGCGCCGGTGGCGGTCGCCCTGGCGGATGGCATGGCCACGCGCGCCGCGGCCCGGGGCCGACAGATTCGGTTGAATCGCTTCGCTCGGTTCGCACGGGGCGACGTTGAGCCGCTTGTGGCCCATGAATGCTGGTTGCATCTGGGATCGAGCTTCAATGCGCGCCGTCAGCCGACGTGCCGCTTCCTCGGGTCCGCCATTGCAACCGCGACGGCCACGCAGGAAGGCCTGGCAGTTCTTTGTGAAGTGCTGAATGCCGGGATCGATCTGCGACGAATTCAGACTCTCGGAGTGCGATTCGAAGCCGTGCAGTTGGTCGATTGCGGCGCCGATTTTCGTGACGTGTTTCGGCACCTGCGCGATCGCGGCCTCGACACTGAGTCGGCCTACGATCAAGCGGCCCGCGTCTTTCGCGGTAGCCTGCCGAGCGGCTGCGGTCCTTTTCCGCGCGATCGGTGCTATGCCTTGGGATTGGCTCGGATCCTTGCCGCGGCCGAATCCGCAATGGCTCAGCAGGATTGGCACACGTTTCTTCTCCTTCTGTGTGGCAAAGTCGGGATCCAGGAACGCCCATTTCTTGCACAGCTGGTCGCGGAGGGAATCCTGGCGCGGCCGGCGTTCGTGCCACCGCCATTGCGGGATGCCCGAGCGATTCAGGAATTGCTGCGGCGAATCGGTAGCTTCGATGAAATTCCTCGCCCGAGCGGCGATTCGCGCGCCACGATCTTGCAAGCCGCGCCCAGCCGTCACTAAGCTGAACTCATTGGCTCATCGCGGTTTCATACCGTCGGCTGGTCCGCGAGATTCAGGCTCATGCGACGCTGGACTTGGATTTCCATCTTCGCCATGATTATGTCCGCGACGCTGGCCGTCGGCCTCGGAGCCGCGGTCAGCCTTCGCGCAACTCCAAATGCTCAGCCGCGGCTCGTTGTCCTCATCATCTTCGATCAACTGCGCGGCGATTACCTCGATCGTTGGGCGAGCGCCTTCGGCGAACGCGGATTTCGCCGATTGGAGCGCGACGGCGCGTGGTTCACGAATTGTCACTATTCCTATGCCGGCACGGAAACCGGACCGGGGCATGCGTCGATTGTCACGGGATGTTTTCCGAGCGTGCACGGGATTATTGCCAACGATTGGTACGACCGCGCGGCCGGTGAATTGGCCTACTGCGTCACGGCGGACCGGTTCGAAACGGTGCGTTCCATAGCCGTGCAGAATGCCGGGGCATCCGGGGGCGATGACGACGACGGCCGGGATTCCAAGGCGGCGGTGAAACGGGTTCGGGGCGGCGCGCCGGTGCGGCTGCTGGCGCCAACTGTCGCCGACGCGATTCAAACCGNNGCTTCGATCGCCATGAAGGATCGCTCCGCGATTCTCATGGGCGGCCAGCAGCCGACCGCGTGCTATTGGTTTGACTTCCGAACTGGAACATTCTGCACGTCCACGTACTATCGGGATGCGCCGGCGGAATGGGTCAGGCGGTTTAACAGCGCACGTCCAGCGGAGCGATGGTTTGGCCGGGTGTGGGATCGCGCACGGCCCGACCTGGACTATGAAGCGCTCAGCGGGCCGGATGACGTCGTCGGCGAAGGGCTGGGCGTTCAGCGGTGCCAGGGCCGCACGTTTCCGCATCTGATGACCGCCGGACGGTCGCTGCCCTGCAAGGCCTATTTCGACACGTTGTACGCTTCGCCGTTTGGAAACGAACTGCTTCTTGAGTTCGTCTGGGCCGCGCTCGATGGTGAGCAACTCGGCCATCATGCGGCCACCGATCTGCTCTGCGTGAGCTTCGCCAGCAACGATTCCGTGGGGCACATTTTTGGTCCCGACTCACAAGAAGTTCTCGACATGACGATTCGATCCGATCAGATCCTCGGCGAATTGCTGGACGGGCTGGACGAGCGCTTCGGCCGCGGCCAATACGCAATCGTACTTTCGTCCGACCACGGCGTCTGCCCGCTGCCGGAAGTTTCTCGGCAACGCGGCATTGCGGCGAGTCGGGTCGATCCGGATGACGTGCAGCGCGAGATTCGCGCGGCGCTCAATGCGCGGTTCGGCGTCCACGACGATAAGGCCGCATGGCTGGACAAGATTGAGTTCCCCTGGTTCTACCTCAATCGGCGGTATCTCGCGGCTCGTGGCTTGTCCGCGACGGTGGTCGGCGAGGCGCTGGCTGATTGGCTTCGTGAGCAGCCGTGGGTCGTTGCCGCAATGAGCCGTGAGCAACTCTCGGCGCCCACGCCACCACAGGACGCCTGGACGGTGATGATGGCGCGATCGTTCGTGCCGGATCGGTCGGGAGACGTCGCCGCGGTGATCCGTCCGTACTACCTATTTCACTCGCAACGGACCGGAACAGGACACGGCTCACCCCACCCCTATGACACTCACGTACCGCTGATGGTGCTCGGCCCGGGGGTTCCCGTTGGCCGTTTCGACGAGCCGGTGACGCCGTTGGCTGCCGCGGTCATCGGAGCGAAGCTGGCCGGCGCTCCCGCGCCGGCGAAGGCAACCGTGGACCTGCCCAAGTCGCTGCAATTGCGCCGAAATTGATTGCCCGCCGCGAGAAATCGGCTATGCTGCGGGTGGCGGTCGGTTTTGCCGGTCCATGAACTGCCGACCAGGCGGCGTCGGATGAATTTCTGGAACGAGTGCGGGACCTTCTTTCGGGAATCGCGCCGGCATTTCCGTGCGACCGGCGCCGTTCTGCCTAGCAGCCGATTCCTCGGCCGGGCACTGGCGTCCGCTCTCGATTACACGCACCCTCCCCGCGTCATCCTGGAGGTCGGCCCCGGCACCGGGTCGGTGACTCGCGAGATTCTGCGCCGGCTACAACCCAGCGACCGGCTCGATTGCGTGGAACTCATCGAGCAGTTCGTCGCTCGGATGAACGCCTGGCTTCAACGCGATCCGCGGTGCGCTCCATTCCGCCGACAAGTGCGCGTTATTCACAGCCCTGTCGAGAGTCTGCCCGGCGACGCGGCGTACGATCACATTATTTCCGGGTTGCCTCTCAATAACTTTCCGGTGGCCCTGGTGCGGGAGATTTTTCGGGCTTACATCCGGCTCCTGAAACCCGGCGGCGTCCTTTCATACTTCGAATACACGTTGATTCGGCAAATCAAAACGCCCTTCGTGGGCAAGCGAGAACGGCGGCGGCTTTACCGCGTCGGCCAGGTCGTGAATCACTACATCCGATCGTATCAGGTTCGCCGGCAACAAGTTCTGATGAACGTCCCCCCCGCGGTCGTGCGGCATTTGCACATCAAACCCGCAGCGGCGTCGGCGCCCGTCTCCGCGTGACCCGCGCTCTCGGAACGAGATTTCGGGATCGACGCGTCCGATACAATTCGATACGGGTTCATCGATGTCCCGGTTTCCGGAGGTCGTGATGGCGGAATCGACAAGCCGGGCTCCTCGGCGGTCACGGCGGATTTTAACAGCGATGGTGCTGGGCACCGCGTTGAGCGGCTTGGCCGCGCCGACAACGGCTCCCGCCGCCACGGTCGCGGACCTGTCGCGCTATTGCACGGCCTGCTGGCGAAACGCCCGGCTGCCGATCGACTGCTGGGCCGATTGCACGCAGGATGTGTTCGTCCGCATGCTCGAGCGAGTGCCGGAAACAAGCTGGCATCGCGCGTTGCGCGGCGATGGAGATGAACGGCGCGAGTTTGTCCGAGCCATCGACACGGTCAAGAAGCGGGCCCAGCGCGCCCGGCGATACGTGTCGTGGGACGCGATCGGGGGCGCCCAGGCCGAGCCGCCAGCGAACGACGATCGCCGCGACGAAGTCGATCTGGCCGCCGAGCGGGTTCTGACGGATCGCCAGCGGGCCATCATCGCCGCGACGCTCGAGGGCGATTCGGTCGCCGACATCGCCAACCGCCTGTCGCTGCCGCACGAGCGAGTCAGCGACGAGAAATACAAGGCCATTCGGAAGCTTCAGGCCGCGGTTCGGGACGAGCTATGAGCCCGGCCGGCCAAGCAAGCTCTCAGCGCGCTTCATCAGCTCTTGTACGTCGGCTTGCAACTGGGCCAGCATCTCGTCTCGTGGCAGCGCGCGCAGGGTGGCGGAATTGCGCGGCCGGCCGAAGGCCACGGCGATCGCTCGCTTCGTCGGCGGCAGGAAAATCGGGCTGGGGATTGGAAACTTGCGCCAGCGCGGCCAGGCGTCGTACGCGCCGACAATCGCCGCCGGCACAACCGGAAAATCCAACTTGCGGAACAGCAAAGCGATGCCGGCCTTGAACTCCTGCAACCGTCCGTCGTGAGTGCGCTCGCCTTCGGGAAAGATCAGCACGACTCGGCCACGCGCCAGGCTATCGACGACTGCGCGAATCCCCTCGATCCCGATGCCCTCCTGATCCACCGGGAGCGTGTTCAATCGCCGCAGCAGCCAGCCCGTCCAGCGATTGGTGAGCAACGTCTTTCGCGCCAGGAAGTGCCAGTGGCGCCGCCGGCCGCACCCGAGGGCCGGCGGATCGAGAAAACTCTGATGGTTGGCCACGATGAGCACCGGCCCGGTGCGCGGTAGATTTCGCTGTCCCGTGCACCGCAGCCGGAACAGGATCGTCAGCGCAAATACGAGCGCCCACGAAAAGACGGCGTACATCAGGGAGTTGATGGCCGACATTGCCGCACAATGGACTCCATATGCGCGACGACCTCGTCGATCGTGCGCGCAGTCGTGTCGAGGATGATAGCGTCGCTAGCCGGAATCATGGGACCAATGGCCCGTTCGGCGTCGCGGCGATCGCGCTCGTCCTGCGCGGCCAGAACGGCGTCGAGCGCGACGGCTTCACCGCGGGCTTGCAAGTCGCGCTGGCGTCGGCGGGCGCGCTCGACGCGATCCGCAGTCACGAAAAACTTGCACTCGGCATCCGGGAATACGGCCGTGCCCTGATCCCGGCCGTCGCAGACGATATCGCGGCCCTGCACCGCCTGCCGCTGCAGACCGACGAGGAAGCGGCGCACGGCGGGAATCGCGGCAACGCGGCTGGCGAGCGCCGTGATTTCCGGCGTGCGAATCAGCGGTGCGACGTCGGCGCCGTCGAGCCGGATCGCAGCGGGCGTTGCTTCCAACTGCAACGTGGCGAGCCAGCGCTCGAACTCCGGAGTTTCCGCGGGTTCCAGGCCGGCTCGCTGAGCCGCCAGCGCCACGGCGCGGTACATCGCGCCGGTATCGAGATAGTCAAAGCCCAGCCGCGAGGCTAAGGCGCGAGCCGCGGTGCTCTTCCCGGCCCCGGCCGGACCATCGACGGTCACGATCATCGTCGCAACCTCAGGGCGCGCAAAACAGGCGAAGCCGGCTCGCGGCCGACCTCGCCTGGCGCTGTGTCTCGTCGCTCCGTCACGGCTGCGGATACAGGGACAACGTCAGCACCTCGCCGGCCTTCATCGTCGTCGTCCGCGCCAAGTCCTGCGTCTGGTAGACCTGGTACGTCACGATTCCCGGGACGACGGGGACGACTCGGGTCTGCCCCGGCGGCACGACATAGTACATGCCGTTGATCGTCGCTGTCATGTCGCTCAGGTAGGTGTTGACGAGCTTGATCGACGCCGTGGCGGCCGGCGATGCCGACGTGGTCCCTCCGTAATAGGAGGTGCTGGGCGAAGTCGGTCGAACCCGCAGATCATTCAAGTCGCGCTGCACTTTGGCGATCTCGTCCCGCAGCGTCGCGAAGTCGTTCTTGAGTTGCGTGAAATCCGCCTTGAGCCGATCGAGCATCTGCAGCGAAATCGTGTTCTGGTTTTCGAGTCGCTGATCGATCTTGGTCAGCAGATCGCGAATTGCCTTCAGTTCTTCATTGGGCTCGGCGGCCAAGCTCGGCCGAGCGGCGATGGTCGAGCCGACCACGGCGAGTGCGAGCACGGAGAGCCACGAAAACAGCGGTGATGCACGGCGCATTGGATGTCTCCTGATCGATGCGGTCGCGAGCGCGCGGCCGACGATGCCAATCAGCTTAGTTCGTTCCCGAGACAGGGGCAAGCGTCTGGAGCGGAAGCGATCGCGTCGCAGATTGCTCTCGCCGCGCAAACAAAAGCACCACGCGGACGGCCCCGCGGGGTGCGACTGGATCGGCCCGCCGGCCGAAATCAGTTCTCTTCGTATTGGGCGATGCGATTCACCGGCTCGTCCGCGTCGTCGGCCCCGGCAGCGTCGTTGACTCGGAACTGCATCAGGAATGCGTCTTCGCCGCTGTCCTCGTAATAGGTCCGCAGCACTTTGATCGCCCGGAAGTCGAGCATCTTGAAAAACAATTGCGCCGGCAGATTCGTCTCCCGGACCGCAAGCGTGATCTTGGTGCGCCGATGGCTCGGCAGCATTGCTCGTGGTCGCCGCGTTCGCACGCTTGGCATATCATGGCCTTCTCCTCTCACTTTGGGACGATCCACGACACACCGCAAAACTCGCCAGCGATGCCGATGCCGTCTGGATGCGGATCGTGAGCAACCCGCAACATCCCGTCGTCGTGAGTCACGACTACACAATGTTGCGTCTGCGCTCGCGGCGACTTTCCCCAAGCGATACCGTAGCCGTCGAACACGAAAAACACGTCGCCGGATTCGTAACCGCCTGTCATATGGCAGCGAATGGCCCGCAGCCCGCGAGAGGCGAGAAACGCATCCTCGTTGGCAAGTTGATCCGCCAGAGATTCCGACAGGGCCGACAGGTTTGGAATCTCAGCAAGTTCGCATTCGAGAATCGACGCGAGACAGGCGCGCAGGCAATCGCCGCTACCAAGATCAAGACTTTTCTGCATCACAGGCTTCATGTTTCACCGTTTCGCCTGCCGTCACGGTCCATCGTCTCAACGCAGCTGTCTCTCACACTCAATCGGGCAGCTCGTCTGGCTTCTCCAGAGCTTGCCGTTGTGTTCGCCCCAGATGGCACAGCTCGGCGAACATCTCATCCGGCAGTATGCCTCGAACAAGCGCCAGGTCTGATCGCGGGCCGTCGAGGTCGCTCAACCTTCGGCAGCCGCGGATCGACGCGGCGAGTTTATCATACGCCTGCTTCGGATTGCAAGTGGAATCTATCAACAGACTCACATCGTAGCCGCTGCAAGCGCGGCTCAAGTCGATCTTCTTCCAGCGCGCGAAGCCGACTTGAGCCGCGCTGGGTTCGGCGATCGACCATTGGCCCTCGCCCAGATGGTTCTTCGCCGCGATCTCCTCGATCGGTAGCCGCTGCTTGAGCTGGTTGATGATGCGCCCGGCCTGGCCGCGGCTGATGACGCGATGGACCGCCAGCCCCAAAAAGCGCATGAACTTGTACTGCTTCTCCGTCGCGATGTCGGGATCGCCGTCCCCGAAGCCAACTTCGTGGGTCGAGTATCGGACATCGGCTTGCGCACGAGCCCGACGCTCCGCTTCTTCCTTCGCGGAGGCCTCGGCCCGCTGTCGCTCCTCGGCTGCGCGTCGGCGTTTTGCTTCTTCCTCTTCTTCCGCGCGGGCCAAAGCGTCTTCGATGTCCATGACGTCACCGCTGGTCAAGAGTTGCTCGGCTCGGGCCACGATCACATCGGGCTTGCCCTCGGCGTAGATCTGCACTGTGCTGGCGCAATCGCCTAGACCCGTGATCCCGACCAGGTCCACGATCAACGCATTTGGCTTCGGACTGTCGGCGATCGCCGCCAGACGCTCCTCCGCGCTGGCCAACTCGTGCATCCGTCCGGCCAGACTGCTGTGGACCCGGCAGGCGCGGCCTTTCATTTGCTCGGCCAGCGCGGATGCCTTCCGGCTGACCGGCCGAAAGCAGGCGATCGCGGCGACGTCCGGGTTGTTGAATCCCTCGCGACACAGTCCGCAGACCGACAAAAACTGAAATCGGCACTCGCGGAACTGCTGATACGTCTGCTTGCGCAGCTCGACTGGCGATGTGCCGTCGAGCGCCCGGGCCATGTCCGCGTCGCATGCGATGTTATCCACGGTCAAATCGCGCCCGCACTTGCAGACGCACTCGCCACGGGCGAGCGACACTCGCGGGTGCCATTGTCTCTGTCCGCATTGCGGACAGACACACAACCGCCGGGCGTTGATGAACGCGGCCACCTGCCGCGCCATCTCGACCCGCGGCGAAAACACCAGGGTCCGGCGCGACTCCACTAAATCCAGAGTCGGCAGAACGAACGACGCCAGACGCTCCTCGAGCGCCATCGCCAGCTTCTCGTCGTCAAAGCCGCTCTCGCTCGTGGCGTCGAGCAGGTGCGGCGCCCGGAAATCCACACCTTCCACCTCGACGTATTTCTGGACGTAGCGCACCGCGTAGCCGTCGTTGAGGGCGCAGCGACTGGCACTGGCATAGAGCGGGTAGTCCAGTGCGATCGCCGGGAACATCTTGTTCCCCAGCGATACGCCGTCGTACCGTTTTGGCGTCGCCGTCAGTCCGAGCCGCCGATGCAGAGGGTTGCGCTCGAACCAATCGACGATCGGCTGCACGCTGGCGAGATGATACGCATGCCGGTGCGCTTCATCGAAGATCACCAGCCAGTGCTGGGTCGGGTCGAATTGATGCAGCCGCGACCATTTCCCGTCGGCCGCCTCGGGCCGCTGATTCAGACGTGCCAGCCATTCGCTAATTTCACGCGGGTCCGCGCCCATTGCGAGACGCCGCAGGCAACTTTCCGCGGCGCGCCGCGGCGCCGCTCCGAGGTTCGTGACGCCGGCCGCCGCCAGGCGCTCGACCTGATCCGAAGTGGGCGCCGGCGCGGTCAACAACGATTGCCGCGACGCGACGACGATTACCGAATCCTGGCCGGCTCGCTCTTTTTCCATCTCGATTCCTGGCGCGATCCCGGTGAAGTCGTGGACTTCCTCCGCGAACTGCCAGACCAGTTGCTGCTCGTAGCTGACCACCATCACGCGGTGCTGCTCAGATCGCCGCAGCCACGTGTCGATCACGAGCGACGCCATGATCGTCTTGCCCGTGCCCGTCGCCGACCGGATCAGTACGCCGACATGGTCGTCGAACAGGCGGACTGTCTCGTCGTGCGCCTCGGCCTGATAGCCGCGCGGCACGATCCCGGCGCGCCCCATCCGAAACAGCGTGTCGGTCATCTCCCGCCCAACGACTGGTAGACGATCGTATTGACGCGGCCGGTCTGCCGGCAATGCGCGCATCCGCCAATGCACTTCGGGCATCGATGCGCGCATTTGCACGCGCGGAGACAGTCGCACGCCCCGCGAAACTTCGCCAGAATCAGCTTCGTCTCCGCCTCGGTGATCCACGGGTCAATCGGCAGCGTCTCGACCAGTCGCATCACCGAGCGGCACCACGATTCGATCTCGGAATTNNCCGACTCGCCCGCTTCCGTCCGCGCGGCCTTCTTCTCCGCCTCGGCCCTGGCCGCTTTGCGCGCTTCGACACAAGCGCTACAGCCGACGACCGGCTTGCCCAGGCGCGCACAGCGCGCACACACCACCCGGCGCCGGCCTTCGGCAGGGTACTGCTTGCCGTCGCGCCCCTCGACTGACGCCGGCGCGCTGCTCGCCGATTCGGCCAGGTCACGCCGTACCTGCGTGTGACTGACCTTCTCGCGCTCCGCTATCGCGCGAATCGATTCCCCCTGTTCCCGCGCGGCCGCGATGCGACGCACCCGCTCCGCTCGCTTGCGCTCCACCGCCTCCTGCGTGTAATGCTTCCGCAAGTAGGCGTCGCGATAGACAAACGCCTCAAGATCCACACTCGCCGGCAGCGGCGAAAAACGCGGCATCACCCCGGCCTTCCGCGCAGCCATGTAGCGGTTGCGGCCGGCAATGATTTTGCCGGCCGCCAGAAAAATCGGGAACCGCGCGTCATAGCCGTACTCGCGCATGTCTTCGACCAGCAGCTCGAGCTCCTCAGCCGACATCAGAGGCTCGTCCGCGGCGAGCTCGTGGAACTCATAGACCGGCCACTTAGCCACCCCATCACTTCCCTTCCCCCGCGCCATGGCGCCCTCCCTGTGTTGCGTTCCCGACCGACCTGCACTTCGACCACTTACGTCGATTTTGCGTATCGCGCCACCAAGTGTCCAGTTTGGCGCGGCGTTGTCACATTTTTCAAACGTCTAGGCGATTTTTGCATTTTTTCGTCAGGTGGAACGGGGGGTTCCACCTGACGACAAGGACGCCGCTAAATCGTCGTAAGTCCTCGAAAGAAGCACGTCGATTTTTCTCAAAATCTGCCGCATGAACATGGCGGCGTGCGCTCCGTCGCGCGGCTGACAGGCGTCGAGCACCATGCCGCCGAACTCGTGCCGCCACTTGTCGATGTACGCCTGCTTCCGATCTGTCGCTGCTGGTGGCTTCATGCGTTACCCCATTGCGTGAGCAGCCTCGTCGCCGAAGAAATCGCTCGCCGCGTGATCGTGCGGCCGCGCGGCGAACTCGTTGACGATATCGGCGATGATGGCGGTGGCGCGGCCGCGCTCCGCCACTGGCCAGTCCTTCGGGTCGGGCGCCAGCTGCGCGTCATGCAGCGCCTGCTCGACCGCCCCTTCCAGTTCGCCCACCGCGGCCTGGCCAGCGCCGACGAACTCGGAGGACCTGGCCTTCACCCTCGCAATCACCCGCTCCGCGTAGTCGTCCTCACCGCCGCGGCTGGCGGTGGGTGGCGCGGTCGCTCGCTGGACAGGCTCGCTCGCCGCGTCATCGGTGACGGGTGGCGCGAATGACACAGGTTTCGCGCCGGGCACGGTCTCGATTTCCGTTTCGTCCAGCCAGCCCAGCCCACAGAGAGACAGCGTGACGCGGCGCTTCGCCTTTGTCTCGGCCTTCATGACGGCGTTGGCGTAGGCGTCGCCCACGAGTCCCTTGACGTTCACCGCGCCGATGGAAGTGTCGGTGCGCCCCGTGTTGTCGCGCGCGCTCGCGGTGACGATGCACACGCCGTCCACCACGTCACGCGCAAGACTGACGATCGATACGCCGTGCAGTTTGCGCAGTTGGTCCGTGGCGTCGCGCTTAGCATACAAGGTCACCTTGCCGCCCAGCATCAGGTAATCGATCGGCCTGGTCAATGGGTTCAAACCAAGCGACTCGCAAACGCGCAAATAATATTCCGTGCGCTCCTGCGGCGTCAACGACGCCATGTCGCCCTTGAGCAACACCTGCTTCATGATTTGAGATACGTCAGACGTGTCAGCCATATCATCGCTCTCCTTCTTCTGTTTGGGTGAGTCACAACTGCGGGACACGATTGCACTCCTCGATCTGCGCCGCGTCTCGGTAGCCATGATCGCCGGCCTGCCGCGCGATCTGGAGTCCGCGCGGCGCATCCACGCCAACGCGAACAACGCGGCCGCGCACGCCGCGGATAATCACGCGGCTAACGCTCCCGTCCGGGTGATGGATCGCGACAGACTCTCCGACGCGCCGAGTGAGAATCAACATGCGTCACCCTCCCTTTCTCGTTTTTCGGCACGACATGCCGCGCCGGCGTCGCACATGCTCCTGGTGATCGGGCGCATCCTTGCGGTGCGGTGAGCCGCAGCCCGCGTTCTGCGTCAATCCGAGGCCGAGTTGCTGCTGGCGGAAGTGGAGATATTCTCGCATCACGAGCATGCGGCGGCTGCAATACGCTACCCACTCTGTCTCGCCGTGGCGTCGATGCACGTCCGCCCGCGCACGCCAGGACGCGATCGCATCCTCGATCTCGCCGAGAGTCGGCGGCCCATCCGCAAAGTCGAGCGCAATCATGCATGCCTCCTGTGTCAATGACTCCCCGCCGCGTCCGTGCGCCGCGGCCTCCCGTACCACGGGGCCATCCCTCATGCTGCCGCGGGCGAGTCAATTCACGCCCTCCGGCGTGGCGAGTCGTTCCGCCTCATCGGCCGTCGCGCCGAGCTTCGTCGCAAGCTGACGTGCTTGCGCTGGCGTCAGCAGCACGCAATTCTCTTTGATCACGTCATCCTTGCGCTGCGCGCTGCCGAGCAGGACGAGGCCGCGCGCCGGCGTGACGATGATCGCGTGCGCATTCGGCGATGCCAGCGCCGTCATCCGCGCGGCGCGCTCGCACTCGCAGACAATGCACGCGCATCGCTCCGGCCGACGCGCTCCGTTGTCGGCGCGACCGCGCGCTGACCAGAGGCGACGCAGCCATCCCTTCAGACGCGCGATCATAGCAGCCCCCTCTGCATCAAGTCTCGGCCGATGAGCTCGACGAGCCGCTCCCACGGCACGCCGAGGCGAAAGGCGATCGCGTGTCGATCGCGCTCGTCCGCGTCGCCGTCGCCCTGGTCGTGAGGCGCCGCAAGCGCCGTCGCCGCACTCGGATTGTCATCCCGTCCGTGTACCATCATTGGTCTCCTCGCCGAACAGCGGCAGTCGCGCCGCGGCTCGGCGAGCATACCGCGCGATGCGCTCCGACCGCAAGGCGAGTTCCGTGGAATTGTGCTCTAACGCGACCCGATCTCGCCGCGCTCGCAGCGAGTCAGGCATGTAGCGCGACGGCGCGCGGACGACGCGGGCGGACTGCCCGGGCCGCAGGTCGGCCGAAGTCGAGAGGGATTCACGCTCGCGCGACATGGCGACGACCTCCTGCCGCGCTGAAGAACTGCCGAGTGTCGTCGTCGCACAGCGCGAGAGCGGCTCGCACTGTGTCGCGCAGTGTCATGCCCGGCGCGGCCTGCGCTTGCACGAGCGCGGTGGCATCATCGATCGTCGCGCTGACGACGCCGCAGCGCCGCAGCGATCGCGCGAGCGACCGCAGTCGCGACGCGACTAGTAGAAGATGATGACTATTCATGACCGACCTCCTTCGCGAGCCGGGCAGCCTCGCGCGCGGCAGCGCGAGCGGCCCGAATTGTGTCGTAGTCTCCGGCATAAACGCGGAGCGGCAACCCGCACAGTGTTTCCAATCTCCAGAGGACCACCCTGCCGGCATATGATGCGCCGACCGGGCGCCCGCGGCGATCTTCGATCACATAATGGTCGCGCATGCGTGGCATGTGCGCCTCCTTTGCCGCCTGACTTATTCCCGCGCGGCCCGGCGGCAGGGCGGCGCGGGGGTTGTGCGGCAATCAGTTTGCCGCAGACTCTCCCGATGCGGACGACCCAGCCCCGCGCTCGGGAGTACACGCGGGGCGGGAGGAGGTCAAATCGCCTCGACTTCGGCGGCTTCGTCAGCCGCCTGGGAAAGAGCTTGCGTCACATACCGAGCCTCCATGAACGCCTCAATGCGATTGAGTTCGTCATCCAGGCTGCTCAACTGCTCAGCACCAAGGCACCAGCCGTAGCCGGTGCGATAATCCGGCCGGTGTCCTTGCTGCACGAGGCCCACCAGGACGGCCCAGCGCGATGCCTTTGCCTGGAAGTACTCTTCCGGGCTTGTGTCCCCCCGGCAGAGTTGCCAGCTATACGTCGACACGGAGTCATTGTCCGTGGGCAGCCCGGCTGCCCGTGCCATCGCAACGATAGTCTCTTCGAGCTCGCCGAGGTCGTCGAGCCGGCGAGCGCCGAGCCCTAGCTTCACGGCGAGTGTGGCTCTGACCAAGTTGGCCTTGACCATCCCCGCTGGTACGGCGGGGATGTCAGGCCCTGGATCGGACCAGAGCGCTGATACTAGTGGGGAGTCTGGCACGTCGGCCTCCCAGACGGTTACGAAGTCGGTGTCGATGGTGATTCTTGTCGGCAGGCTCTTGATTCGAGCCCGTTCTGTGGCATATTCCTGCGCCGTCATCTCAGCCGGCGCGAACCAGGTGATGCCACAGCTGCCGCTGCCGAAACCTTCGCTACATTTGACGATCATTGGATCGACCCCCTGCGCCCGCTAACCGCGCGGGCCGGAATGTCGGCGGGGGCTACCCACCCCGCGTGCCGCATTACCGCCGGCGGCGGCCGCCGCCGGCGTGGGTCTGCGATTAGCTG
>JRYJ01001251.1_pt1 | contig 21303 bp, 19 predicted proteins | sample 235371 | NCBI WGS metagenome assembly JRYJ01 (sample SAMN03074219, study PRJNA261477) | activated sludge metagenome | biome: Wastewater Treatment Plant; feature: Wastewater; material: Activated sludge; isolation source: activated biomass of a wastewater treatment plant treating hydrocarbon... ... | reverse complement strand
CTTGTTCATCCGCAAGAAAGTAAGAACAAAAAAGAGTGTATTCCTTTTACCATAAAGCAGTTTTGGAAATGTAAACCGGATCACTTTTTTTTAACACCCTAGCCGAAATATTTCGCTCACCAGCCCTCACCACACCCATTTCCTAAAGTGATTTGTAAATATTATCGATTGTATTAATTTCGCTCTATGCATCAATACATCAGAAAAATACGCATCCCACAATTCCGTTCCTCATTGCTTGCTTTATGCATAATAACGTATAGCGCATCCCTTAATGCACAGTGCCACCCAAACCAAATAGATTCTATTCCACTGGTAAAACATTTCTCTAATCCGGCATTTGGAAATTTTTTATCCATCAAAAAAGATCGCTTGAACCGACCGCTGATTTACACAAGTACCAAGGATGGTGGCCTTCAAATTTATTCCATTCAAAATGGATCGGTCAGTCTCTATAAACATTTTCCTGTAGCCTCGTTTGCTAACCTGGATGTCATCAATATCGTACAGCAGGACCATTACCTGTATGTTTGTCTTGGTGACATATGGAATACTAACGAGCGTTTGGGTTTAGCGGTAATGGATGTTGGCGACTTTCACTCAATTCAACTTCTGGATACACTTTTTCTCCCAGAACTAAAAGGAGGAATTGCCAATGTCTTCCTTCAAGGCAATATAGCCTTTTTGGCGGGCATGCAAGCAGGCTTGATCCTGGTAGACATCACCCAAAAAAATCATTTACAACTGTTAAGCAGACTACCGTTTTCAAATGACTTTCCTCACCATGATTCAAACAACAGCAGCGCTTATAATGCTCGCGGCATTTGGGTGAAAGATTCAATAGCCTTTGTTTGTTATGATAGGGGAGGATTGCGCATGGTGAATATCAGTAATCCCCATCAGCCGGTTCAAATTTCACAATACTGCCGCAGAGATTTGATAGACAGCGCAACCGCATACAATAATTTATGGATAAGCCAGGATCTGGCTTACGTTGCTATAGACTATTACGGAATGGAAGTGCTGGACATTTCCAATCCACTTCAGATTAAATCCATAGGCTTTTGGCATCCCGCTGATTGGGCAAAAGCGACCACTAATTTCCAAGTCTGGTCACAATCTAAAGGCCATGCAAATGAAATTTATTACGATGCAAATTGTGATAAGGTATATTTAGCTGCAGGCAACACTGATGCCATAGGAATAGATGTTAGCCTCCCGTCAAATCCTGAAACATGTTCAAGCTTCATGATTGATGCAGACCATTACGGAAGTTGGGGAATTGATTATCACAGAGACAGCTTATACCTGACTTACATCTGGTCCCNNGATTGCTGAAGATTCCGAACTACCTTGTATTCTCACAGTATGCAACGCTCAAGGGTATAGGATTCTACAAAGAAAAATCTCTAGCTCAGGCGAACATTCATTTCCCTTCCTCGAATGGCCTGAAGGTATTTTTATTGGAGTCCTTCGTTCTGCTAATAGCTTTAAATTGTTGCGTTTTTCACATTTCCATTAAAACTTTTACTCAAGATGGTTAATATTGTACCATAGCTCATCTTTATGACTCAATTATCGCGATCAGTAGACGTTTCCTTAGACATACACTGCAAACCGCATCATATCATTCATGCATTTCTGGATGAAAAATTACTCCACCTTTGGTGGAATGTTGAACGCAGTCTGATAGAAAAAAAAGTTGGAGGTCTCTATGTCCTCTCGTGGAATGTTGATGAAAATGGATTTGGTTACGTTTCAACCGGTGTCATAGAAGCATATGATCCTTCAGCTTGTTTAATCATTGGATCATATTGTTATCTAAATCCAATGCGCTCTATCCTGGGACCTATGCAATTAATGATCAAAGTTCGATCCTCTTCCTCTGGTAGTCAAATGTCTCTCAGTCAGAGAGGATATCAGGAAGGTGAAGACTGGGAGTGGTATTTTGAAGCAGTAAAAGCTGCTTGGCCTATTGTACTTCAAAACTTTAAATCATTTATGGAGGAGCGTTTTCCCTTTTGCAATTAATTATTTCTATCGCCAAACTTAATTATGATCTACCAACAACTCGCTCTAATCTCTTCCATTCTTGCAGGCTTTGCTTTTACTTTTTTTGCAGCGGTCCTGTTTCAGGCCAAAGAGCGTCAAATTCACTTTTACGTTTTGATTGCCACCATTATTTCAACTTTATGCATGTTTATCTGCACACTGGGTTGGTCCTTCATCGCTATTTCAGAACATTTGTCAAAGGATTCATTAGGAAACGTTCTCTTGCATCATCATCGAAAACTTTCTCTTTTGTTTTTACTGGGCATACTCGCTTTGATCACTTGTCTGGGCCTAAGTGGTTGGTTGCATTCCAAAAAGGCCGGATGGGNNATTGTATATGATCTATCTGTTGTCCAATTTTATTTTTTAACAAAATTAATATCATGTATCAAATAGTACATGCACTTCAAATCTCCGCTCCCATAGAAAAAGTATTTGAAGCGATCACCACTCCATCCGGTTTAAATCATTGGTGGACGATGGAATGCTCTGGTGTTCCTGTTGAAAATCAGATTTATCGTTTTGTTTTTTCAGAAGATTGTATCTGGAGTGGCCGGGTAACTCAATATTCGCCCGTTCATGCGATTGAGTGGTTAATGAGTGATGCCCAGGAAGATTGGGAAAACACACGGGTAGGCCTAAGCCTTTCTGCAGAAGGCAATAAAACCAATGTGGAATTTTACCATTCCGGGTGGAAGTCAACCAATAAACATTTTAGAATTTCATCCTATTGCTGGGCAACTTATCTAAGGGTATTGAAGCTTTATTTAGAAAAGGGTATAGAGACACCTTATGAGCAGCGGGATTTGGTATGAGTGAGATTATACCTTGCTTGCTTAAAATTTTTAGCAGATAAAATTTACACTTGCAATCCATTCAATTGTAAAAATTGATTAGATTTACTCACAATCCCAAAATTAGAACTTTCCCTGAATGATTCATTTTTTCCTATCTTCGGTCTTCCAAATAATAAGAGAAGAAATATTTTTAGAAAATTGATAGTATGACTCCTCTGAGCGGGAGAGCCTTATCTTTTAGCACATCAATTGTATTGAAACGGCTGATTATAAACTCCTTAATCGTTGAGGGAGTTAAAATAAAATACTTTTAAAATAATCAAGCGCGGAAGTATTTGGGTCTATTTTCATTTTTATATGGAGTCTGTAATTAAAAAATAACTAAGACCCATTCAACTTTACTTTATCAACTGAATCATACTTGAATACGTCTTACGACCTTCCACCAACTTTAATAGATATGGTCCCGCTTGAAAATCATTTAGATCAACTTTTATATGAGGACTCTTATGATTAATGAGCCTTAGCACCTCTCTGCCATTTAGATCGTAAACGAAGATGTGTACATCGCTGTATTCCGGACTTTCCTGCATTGAAATATGAAATATTCCGGAACTTGGATTTGGATATACATTGATTTCTTGTTGCTTTATATCTACATTGGATGATAAAACGTTTCCTTCGCAATCCAGAACTGTGTAAAATCCCTGAACCAAACCATTAATATAATAATCATAAATACTGCCTGTTACAATTAAATTGCAAGAGTCAATAAATTTAATATCAAAGGCTCTAAAATAATAATTCCCGCCATATGCTTTCTTCCAAATTTCTTTTAATCCATCAAATTTAGTGATATAATATTTACTCGGAAAATCTAATTTAAGTGTTCCCAATTCTTCTCCTTCATTTACAACCGTATAAAACGTTCCATTACTNNTGATTTGAAACCACAATAAAACTGTCTAAATAAAGTGAATCTGATACTGCTTTTATTTTATAAATTATTTGCTCATTAAATAACTGTCTGTCATAAGGGAAAACTCCCGTTCCAACAACTGATTCTGAATTCTGTTCCATAAATTCAGGATAAAATACTACCATTTCATCATTTATCCTTGAGTCGAACTTTCGTAAGATACCCCTAAAAATCACATTTAAATTAGTGTCAACAAGGGAAACAAAAGGACTACTTCCGGACAGTATAAAACGATTTTCATTCATTGGTACAATTGTGTGAATCCACCGATGGCTGAATAGGGGTGAAGGATTAGGAGAAGTGGTTCTATTCAATTCAATATTTGATAAGAATATACCACCTTCTGATATTTTTACTAAAGATATTTTTTCAACGGGTAAAGTATTTTTCTCAAAACTAAAACAAATAATATTAGTCTTATTTAATTTAAAAGGCTTTGTATTGTAAAAGCTATTCAGTGGACCCACGTACTTAATACTGTCAATAATTTCCAAATTATTATTTCGCTCATCATACGAAAGGCTTAGTAAAATGAAATCACTTTCTCTCTTTGATAAAGCAATTAATATATGGATTTGCCCGATTTTATTTATTGGGCACACAGGCCAGATATTTTTGTATTCATCTTTTTGCAGTATCAATTTCTTAGAGATTTTTTTCGACTTTATTTGAATTTCAAAAAAATATTTAGATATTAAATATACAGTTTCATCAATATTATAACATCTTGTATTATAATTATCTTCATCGCACCTGTTGATGTAAAATATTGAATCTTGAGAATAAACTGGTAGTTTGAGCAATACTAATGCCATTATTATTATTGCATTTAAATTTATTAATTGATTGAAGTTGCACAAATAGCGCACCTTCAACTTTAACTTATTGTTGATTGTCATATACGGGAATTCCAACTTTAAACCAAAAATACCAATAATAATTTGCTGGTGTACTGGGAAATGCTTCATATTTAGCAATTTTAAATCCTATTCGTTCATATCCAGCAGGTAGATATTGATCTACTAAATCTTCCAAAACATCGAGATAGTCTTGCTGATTCTCTGCAGAAAGACACAATGGCTTACTATTCTCACATGTTGACTTATAATGCCAAAAATCTGTATCAGAAATTTCTATATAACCAAAAGTATCCCATTCGTCGTAAACATCATCTTCACAGTGTCCTACTACACCCATTTCTTTAATATTTTTGTAGTACAACAGATCATTTGAAACGGCAATGTTCATAAAAGCTCGTGCAACCCTACCACATCCTCCTCCGCCTAAATCTGTAGAACCATTACACCAATTACCTGCTAATACCATACCGTTTCCAAGTAAACCACCATTAGGTCTCACGTCATCATGGAATCCAAATGATAATTCACTCGTAATATCTGTTAATACTTCCACAAGGTTTGTACTAATATTTAAATCTATCACCCGTGGATCTGCCCCGTCCTCGATAATTTCCTGGATCATACTATCTATGCGGGTTTGTTCAATTGTCGATATCGTCCCATTTGAATGAGAGAAACTGAAGGTATCCACTTGTGGAATGGAGACTATTCCAGGATTCGTCACATACGTTGCATTTAAGTCCTCTTCAAAATCTTCCACACTTAATGTCTGTGCCAAATTGTTTATCCTGGACTTCATTGTACTCTTTTTACCAGGCTCTTGTTTCCATTCGATTTTTTCACAGGAGACAATCAATAAAAATGAAAGGAATGCAAATAATACAAAATTTGAAGTTCTCATCTTAAAATAATTTAAATCTCACGCCTTGACTTCCCGTTCAGGCTTGGGCATACTTGTTTTTCTTGGGTGGATCGTTCTGTTTTTATCCACATTTGAAAAATGGCCAGATTCAAATTACCTGCAAGTCTATTATATTACAGTGCAAAAATATTACACTGCATAAATTTTTTTACATGTCATAATAATATGTTTTGCGGTTGGGATCATACTTAATGTCTTTGCCCATTTGTCTCAGGTTCTCTATCAGGTTGAATACCGTTCGCCTGGATACTCCCAATCGCTCTGCCAATTGATCGGGTGTGCCAGTTGCCTTTAGACGGATGAGCTGCTCGAGACATTCGATTCGATGGAAGTTGCTGATAAAGCTCATAAATTTTGGGGTTTAGATTTTTTACAGCATATTTAAATTGGATGTATCTGATGAAATATAATAACTCTTTTATTTAAAGACAATCAGCCTTTAATAACATTAAATTCAATGGCATATCCCGGTTTATAAGTATTCCACCTGCTGCCTCGGGTTCCATTAATGAACTTCCTTTTCAAGCGGAACAATTTATATCCGGGTGTTACTGATCGGGCGGTAGTTCAGGTTTAATACTCATAGCCGTGGTTTTTGGTTTACAATATTTCTTATTCATAAAAAAAATTCAGGCAAACATATTTTCAGTTGTTGTATTCCGATTAGGAATAAGGATATATTGAAATCTATAAATTGATACAATATTGTGATTTGCTGCGTGGCTGTAGGAAAACTACTCAGCCAAAATCATCTCAGTCATTTGCATTTCATCTTTTCCTGTGAAGAAAAGGTTTAGGATAGTATGGTCTAAATTTATGAGTATTAAAAAGTCGAAAACAATCTGCTCAATGGGCTTTATCCACTTGTACTTGTATTCCCAATTCCGACAACTGTTTGGCATCAACCTCCGATGGCGCATCAATCATGGTGTCCCGTNNAAATGCGATGTAATCCCGAATAGAGGTGGATCCATCCATGATGCAACACAAACGATCCAGGCCAAAAGCTATTCCACCATGCGGCGGAGCACCAAATTCAAAAGCGCCCAGGAGAAATCCAAACTGCTTTTCTGCTTCTTCTTTAGAAAATCCTAGGATTTCAAAATTACGTGCCTGCAAAATGCGATCATGAATTCTAATGGAACCTCCACCCACTTCAGCGCCATTGATGACCATATCGTAAGCAGCAGCATGAATGGATTCCAGCACTTCGCGTTGATCACTGAATATTTTATCTTTTTCGTCCGGAAGCGGGCTGGTAAATGGATGATGCATAGCAAAAAATCGTTGCGAATCTTCATCCCATTCCAACAGTGGAAAATCCAGTACCCATAATGGTTTATACACTCCCTCGGGTATGCGGTCCAATCGGCGTGCAACCTCCAAACGCAATTCACCCAACTGCTTCAAGGTAGTGGCCCGATCTCCCAGTAAAATAAAAAGGGTGTCTCCTGTTTTTGCCCCCAATTTATCTTTGATAACTAACAATTGTTCGTCTGTATAAAATTTTCCAATGGTCGACTTGATCCCTTCACTACCAAATTTGACGTAGATCAATCCTTTTGCGCCTATTTGTGGACGCTTCACCCAATCCGTCAAGGCATTCAATTCCTTATTGCTGAAATACTGTTCACTATTCTGAGCTATAAATCCTTTGATGCAAGCAGCATCATCGATCAGTCCAAAACCATTTCCCTTCATCTCACTCAAATCATGAAACTTCATATCGAATCGCAAATCCGGTTTGTCGGAACCATACAACTCCATGGCTTCTTCGTACTTCATACGTGGTACATTCCCCAATTCAACGTTCAGGCACTGCTTGAAAACATGTTGAATCATCGCTTCAAACATATTGAGTACATCCTCCTGCTGGACAAAAGCCATTTCACAATCTATTTGTGTAAATTCAGGTTGTCGATCCGCCCGCAGGTCTTCATCGCGAAAACAACGAACAATTTGAAAATATTTATCCATCCCGCCTACCATCAAAATTTGCTTGAAGGTTTGGGGTGATTGAGGCAAAGCATAAAATTGACCGGGATTCATCCGGCTGGGTACAATGAAATCTCGTGCTCCCTCTGGGGTAGATTTGATGAGGTAGGGTGTCTCTATCTCCAAAAACCCCTGACCGCTGAGAAACTTTCTCACTTCCAGGGTCAACTGATGCCGGAAAATGATTTTTTCTTTAACCGGATTGCGTCGTATGTCCAGATATCGGTAATTCATCCTCAGTTCATCACCACCGTCGCTGAGGTCTTCTATGGTAAAGGGCGGCACTTTTGAAGCATTGAGCAATTGCAATGAGCGGACTTGGATCTCAATATCACCGGTTGGCCGGTTTGGATTTTTACTCGAACGCTCCCGCACGATGCCTGTCGCCTGTATGACATATTCACGCCCAAATTGCCGCGCAGCTTCACATAAAGCCGCGTCCGTTTCCATGTTGAAGGCCAGTTGTGTGATGCCATAACGGTCCCTCAGATCAATAAAGCTCATGCCTCCCAGGTTTCTCAAACTTTGCACCCAGCCAGCCAGGCTTACTTCATTGCCTACATGATGAATTCTCAATTCTCCACAGTGATGCGTTCTGTACATATTTTGCTTTTATGCCGCAAAGATAATCCAGAGCCTGTTTTGAACTGGGTAAATTCATTCCATTTTGAAGCCATTGACAAATTCTTTTTCCTTTCTTTTCTGGTGTGCAATTTGACTNNCGTTAGTATTATTCAATAGGCTTTTGCATAAGTTTGTTCGAACAATTATTTCATTCATTATACTCAAGCCTGCAAACAAATCCCGCAACGGATCAAAAAATGATGTTGAGACCCATTGAAATTAATAGGTTGCGTTTTTCAATCAATGGACTCCAGTATTCGATAATTCGGGCTTGTCAAATTCCAATACGCACTCTTTCTTTGACCGAGCAAATTGTATTTGCACTAAACGATTAACACCCTAATTCTAACACATGTTAGTGAAGTCTTATTCTGCTGCCGTCCATGGCGTAGACGCTTGTCCTATCACGGTGGAAGTAAATCCAGGAGGTGCCATTACACCTGGGAAAAACAATTTTTTCATGGTGGGTTTGCCAGACAATGCAATACGCGAAGGAGCTCAACGGATTGAATCTGCTATAAAAAACTCAGGTTATCAATATCCGCGTTTGAAATTGGTCGTGAACCTCGCTCCTGCAGACATTCGAAAAGAAGGTTCTGCTTATGACCTTCCCGTAGCTTTAGGCATCATGGCAGCTACCGGTCAGGAAGAATTTCCTTCCATGGATCAGTACCTCGTTTTGGGCGAACTCAGCCTGGATGGCGGCGTAAGACCAGTCAAAGGAATACTTCCAGTTGCCATTTTGGCATACCGGAACAAATTCAAAGGGATCATAATTCCCAAAGACAATGCCAGGGAAGCATCAATTGTGGACCAATTGGAAATCATAGCCGTTAATCATCTACGTGAAGCTTCTGATTTTTTGTGTGGAAAATGTAAGCTGGAGCCTTATCGTGAACCCTTTATACCCCTTTCTGAACAAACTTCAAGCCATCCGGAAGACGATTTTAAAGACGTTATGGGTCAGGAAAACATCAAACGTGCCATGGAAATTGCTGCCGCAGGTGGCCATAATCTAATCTTAATTGGTCCTCCCGGTGCAGGTAAAACCATGCTGGCCAAAAGACTTCCCGGCATTCTTCCTCCCATTGGAATGGAGGAAGCCCTGGAAACAACAAAAATTCATTCCGTTGCAGGTATTCTTCCCGCCAACAGTGGATTAATAAAAACCAGGCCGTTTCGTTCACCTCATCATACCATCAGCGATGTCGCTCTGGTGGGTGGTGGATCAAATCCTATGCCCGGCGAAATATCTCTTGCTCATAATGGGGTATTGTTTCTCGATGAGCTTCCTGAATTTAAACGGGCGGTTTTGGAAGTACTGCGTCAACCGATGGAAGAACGAAAGGTAACCATCTCCAGAGCTAAACATTCGTTGGATTATCCAGCCAGTTTTATGCTGGTGGCCAGCATGAATCCTTGTCCTTGCGGATACTACAATCACCCTGAAAAAGAATGTGTGTGTGGGCCGGGTGTTGTAAAAAAATACCTGTCCCGCATCAGCGGACCCTTATTGGATCGGATCGATTTACATGTTGAAGTAACACCCGTTAGTTCAGAACAACTTCTACAAAGGCAGGTAAAACAGGAAAATTCAAATGCCATTCGCATGCGCGTACTTTCGGCAAGGGCCAGGCAACAAACTCGTTTTTCTTCTCTATCAAATCTCCATTTTAATGCTCAAATTCCTTCTGGCATCGTCCATGAAATTTGTGTCATCAGTCCAGAGGGCACCGCTCTTTTAAAAAATGCCATGAACCGTTTGCAACTGTCTGCAAGAGCATATGACCGGATTCTAAAAGTATCCAGAACCATTGCTGACCTACAGGACTGTGAGGATATCCGGACGGAACATCTGGCAGAAGCCATCCATTTCAGAAGCCTGGACCGGGAAGGATGGGCCGGATAATGGGCCGATATCCCTGCTCAAACAATACATATATTGAAAAAATTCATTTGTAAAACATTCACAGATTTTTCCTTAAGGCAAAATTATCTTTGCCATATGGATATGAAGTCATTGGTTTTATTCAATAGCCTAAGTGGGGAAAAGGAATCATTTAAGCCTTTGATTGAAGGCAGAATTGGGTTATACGTTTGCGGTCCCACCGTTTACAATGATGTCCACCTTGGAAACTGCCGTACGTTCGTATCCTTTGACACCATTTTCCGCTACTTAATACACCTGGGGTATAAGGTGCGTTACGTACGCAACATTACTGACGTTGGACATTTATTGGATGATGGGGAAGACCGGATGATGAAAGGTGCTCGCCTGGAACAACTTCAACCCATGGAAATTGCTCAGAAATATTCCAATGGGTTTCACCAAATGATGCAGGTCTTCAATACGCTGCCTCCAAGCATCGAACCTCGCGCTACCGGACACATCATCGAACAAATTGAAATGGTCGAAGCCATTTTGGAAAGGGGATTTGCTTACGAACGCAATGGTTCGGTTTATTTCGACACCATAAAATTTGTTGAGGCAAAAAATCCTTACGGTCAGCTGTCAGGAAGAATTATCGAAGATCTGTTGTCAGAATCTCGCGACAATTTGAAAAACCAGGACGAGAAAAAGCATCCTTCTGATTTTGCTTTATGGATCAAAGCCAGCGACGAACACATCATGCGCTGGAATTCTCCTTGGTNNAACAGCACCCATATCACCCGGGCATATTCACCAATGGTGGTACGCTTTTTCTTTATGCAGGCTCATTATCGAAGCACACTCGACATCACTGATGAAGCACTTCAAGCTGCTGACAAGGCTTATCGCCGACTCATGGAGTCTATGCGGATTTTATCCCAATGGAAGGATCCTTTTTCTGCTTCAAAGGGATCTAAAGATGATGAAGTAAAAGCCGCAATGGCCCAATGCTATGATGACATGAACGATGATTTTAATGTTCCCAAGTCGCTGGCGAGTATATTTGAACTTACAGGAATCATCAATTCCATAAAAGATGGGCATCTTCCCATCGACTCTATTTCTGCTTTATGTTGGTCTGAATTGAAAACACACCTGCAACATTTCGTGTTTGATATTTATGGTCTTCAGGATGAAAACACCTCCAGTCAATCTGGAACAGTTGACAACCTGATGCATCTGATCATTACTTTAAGGAATGACGCACGCACACGTAAGGATTTCCCAATGTCAGATAAAATCAGGGATGGTTTAAAGAATGCCGGCATCCAACTAAAAGATGGTAAAGAAGGAACCGAATGGACCTATCTATAACGAACAAGTGTTAGTCATGTACCAAAAATTTTCAATCGCGGTCTTCAGTTTGCTAATGTTCACATTGGCCTGTAAACAAGATTCCAAATCTGTTGACAAAAAGGATCAGCCTGTGGAATCCATTCAATACCCTAAATTCAGCAAAGACAGCGCTTACAAATTTGTCAAAAATCAAATCGACTTCAGTCCCAGAATTCCAAATACTCCAGCTCATGTTAAATGTGCTGCTTGGTTTGCTGAAACCTTTCGACGCTTTGGCGCAGAAGTCATCGAACAAAAGTTTCAGGTTCGGGCTTTTGATGGAACTCTTTTGAATGGAAACAACATCATTGCACAGTACAATGTACAAGCTAAACGAAGAATATTATTGGCCGCCCATTGGGACACCAGGCCTTGGGCCGATTCTGAACCTGATGCCGCCAACAAGAAAAAACAGTTCGATAGTGCAGATGATGGCCCTTCTGGCGTTGGTGTCTTGCTTGAATTAGCGCGTCTCCTTCAGGAACACCCGCTAAAAAATATTGGTGTGGATATTGTCTTATTTGATCTGGAAGATTATGGGACTGAAGGGAATGACAAATCCTGGGGCCTTGGTTCGCAATATTGGTCAGCAAACCTTCACTACAAACATTCCAAAGCAGAATATGGCATCCTTCTGGATATGGTTGGTGGATCCAATCCTGGATTTTATACAGAAGACTTCTCGGTGTATTATGCCCGCGAGATTGTAGAAAAGGTCTGGAATCTTGCCGATGCAATGGGATATGCTGCCTATTTCCCTAAAACTAGCGGCGGTGGAACCATCGATGACCATTACTTCGTCAACACCATAGCGAAAATTAAAATGATCGATATCATCAACAGACCCGATGGTAAGCGTTTTCCTCATTATCACCATACCTTAAAGGATAATATGAATGTCATCGATCCGAATACACTCAATATGGTGGGGCGGTTAATGGTTAAATTGATCTACCAAGAAGAAGCCGGTATCTTTTAAGTTTGCCTTTTCCACATTCTCCTTCAAATTACATTTCCGGTTTTAGAATACTCAAAATACATTATTGCGAATTGTCTATTTTCGCTACTTAAATGTATTTTATATGAAACGTACTTGCAGGATTTATACTTTTCTTTCCCCATTTATTTTTTTAATGCACTCTTTGTGTTCACAGGAATGGACCGTACTGCACCAATTTAGTCCTGCACAAACTCTACAAAAGATTGAATTTCTTAATAAAGATTTTGGAATCACTGTGGGTAGCTTATACAATGGTTCTACAAAAAATATTCACATCACCCGCGATGGAGGTAAATCATGGACGGATGTAAGTTCAGGATATACCTCCATGCGATTCATGGATATCGCTATCCTCAATGATTCTGTCATCTATATGAGTGGAAATGATGGGATTATCATTCGTTCAACGGATGGGGGACTGAATTGGAAAACGCTCACGACAAATGTTACGGAGCAAATTTGGGGTATCTATTTTACTAGTGCCAAAATCGGTTATGCCGTGGGATCCAATGGTTTGATCATGCGGACTCTGAATGGCGGCAATGACTGGGAAATCAAACCCAGCGGAACCAACCATTTATTTTATAAAGTGACCGTGACCTCCTCAGGCATTTGTTTTGCAAGTGGTTCTAATATCTTATTGCGTTCAACAGATAGTGGAGATTCCTGGCATACTGTCGATTTTTTTCCATTTGAACCTCCTGCCGACTGGATTCGGAGTATTCAATTTGTCAATGATCAAACGGGATTTGCTTGTGCCGATATAGGAAGAATTTATAAAACGACCGATGGTGGTGAAACCTGGCGAAGGTTGGAGTCCAATACACAGGAGGCTCTCTTTGATTTGGATTTTATCAATGAAAACCAGGGTATGGTTTGCGGATTCAACGGGACCATATTAAAAACAGAAGATGGTGGTGAAAGCTGGATGCAAATGATCAGCCCACTGGGCAGTGAAAATTTATATTCCATTGATCTGACAGATGCACAAACGGGATATATCTGTTCGCATTTCGGCAATGTCCTAAAACTAACGCCTGTTAGTAGTGTACAGGAAAAGGCAATTGACCTCCAAGTAATGACCATATTTCCCAATCCTTGTACTCAAACCATTCATTGGAATTTGCCATTAACTTCCATGGAGGGCAATGCCCGGTGTCAAATATTTAATAGCGCCGGTGAACGGGTACTGTACGAAGAACATGTTGAAACAATAAATGCTCTCGGTATTTCCCATCTTGCGGTGGGATTATACTGCATGGTGCTTTCTACTGAACGGCATGGCGTATTTCAGGCCAGTTTTTTTAAGCAATAAACGCTAATGGGTGTATCACGATATGAAACTTCAAAAAATTTCTGTCCCTCTTTAAACTCAAATGGTCCGCAATCTTGGATATGCTTTAGACTAACGCTTTACCTTTTGTTTGATGATTCCACCCGAGACTTCTTTGATACTGGTAATGTATAAAAAAGCTTTAGGGTCAATTTGGTGGACTGCATTTTGAATCCGATGAATTTCCAAACGTGTAACAATCGAGACCACAATATGACAATCGTGTCTGATGTCAAAACTCCCCGGCAAATATCCGCGTTCTCCTTTGTACACAGAAATGGCCTTGTTGAAGTCATTCACAATCATGGATTTGATCTCATCCTCTTTTGAGGAGATAATAGTAAGTGCGGTATATTCCTCAAATCCATCGACGACATAATCTACTGTCTTCATCGCGGTAAAGTAGGTAAGAATTGAATACATACCCGCCTCCAGGCCGAAGCTTGCTGCTGCGACTAGAATAATGGCCGAATTAAACACCATGACCCATTCACTGGTGGAAAATCCGAATTTTTTATTGGTGTAATCTGCCAACACTTCCATGCCATCAATTACGCCTCCCGCTTTAATGACCAAACCCAGTCCTAATCCAATAAAAAATCCACCAAAAATGGCGATGAGCACTTTGTCTTGGGTAATGGCCGGTATTTCGATGATTTCGATCATGACGATCAATAATAAAATAGCCATCATGGTTTGTAGAGCAAACGTTCTTCCAATTTTCTTGTATCCAATGTAAACAAAAGGAAGGTTGATAAAAAATAAACTGATTCCCAGGTGCACATGAAACAATTCGTGTAAAAGAATGGACAATCCTGTCACCCCACCATCCAAAAAGCGGTTCGGGATCATAAATCCTTTAAAGGCAATGGTCGCGAAGCTCACTCCCAACACGGTCATTATTACAGAATACGGAGAAAAAATTTTTCTCCAGTCAATGATTTCCCTTTGAAAACTTGAATGCATGGCCAGGCAATGATAGTGAATTTGAAGCAAACGAAGTACTCAATACAAATCCTATTTTACCACAACAGCTCATCCAAAGCCCTTAAGTTGAACAGGCTATTTTCCTGCCAATTTGCTGTAAGGAATTGTTTTCCCCTCTTTGTTGGGAGGGAAAATCACCAGCTTTAAATCGCTTTGATTTTACTTTTCCAAAATCTTGTGATAACTTCACTTTCTTAAGCTAAATCATGTCAGAAATCTTTGGCTTTGATGCTTTTTCACCCAGGGAAATTGCCGATCGTATCGAACAAATTGGGGTGAGCAAAGCAAGGTTACCCTTTCGTTCTCTTTTTATGCTAGGTGCACTTGCCGGAGGATTCATCGCTTTGGGTGCAATGTTCTATACCATCATTGTTTCAGATCCTTCCATGTCCTTTGGTCTAAAGCGGCTATTCGGTGGTTTGGTTTTCTCCTTGGGCCTGGTCATGGTGGTAATCGCCGGTGCTGAGTTGTTTACAGGAAATAATCTTTTGGTAATGGCCTGGGCTGACGGAAAAATCAGTTCTAAAGAGGTCCTGCGAAATTGGATTATTGTCTTTCTTTCAAATTTTTTGGGTGCCGTTTTCGTTGCTGTTTTAGTGTTGCTTTCAAAGCATCCCGATATGAATCAACAATCCATTGCTCAACAATATTTAAAAATTGGAGAGGTAAAATGCAGCCTGCCACCATTTCAGGCTTTTTTCAGTGGTGTGCTCTGCAATGTACTGGTTTGCCTTGCCGTTTGGATGGCCCAGGCTGGACGTTCAGTAATGGATAAATTTATTGTTGTTGTCTTTCCGATTTCTGCATTTGTGGCCGCAGGGTTTGAGCATTGCATTGCCAATATGTATTTTATCCCGATGGCAATCTTTCTCAAAACAGATTTATCACTTACTGGTAGTTTTGAATTAATCAACTGGTATGGCCTTTTTTATAACCTTCTTCCGGTGGTTTTAGGCAATTTGATCGGGGGTAGCGTATTGGTAGCTTTTGTCTATTATATCATTTATAAAAAGAAACTGCCCACGGAAAATTGATCCCTTTAACTAACATCCGTTATTCATAATTTTTGGACATGGACCTTTTCAAAGAAATCGAAAAATTAAAACGCGAAAATGTCATTGATGCCGAAACGGCAGAACGAATTTCAAAATACTATGAATCAAAAGAGGACAATCAGCCTTCGCGTCTCGTATTATTGTTTGGCGTATTGGGTGCAATTTTATCCGGCCTTGGCCTTCTATTGATCGTGGCTCACAACTGGGACATGCTTTCAAAATGGACAAAAACTTCCATTGCATTTGCCATTTTAGCTTCAGCCCATCTTTTAGGAATTTATGTTTTATTAAAGAAAAATGAATACCTCAGTTGGAAAGAAAGCGCGTCCTCATTTCTATCTCTTGCGTTGGCTTCCACCATTTCATTAATCGCACAGATTTACCATATCTCTGGGCCGTTTGATGAATTTCTTCTTTACTTGTCATTGATGTGCTTCCCACTGGTTTATTTGTTTTCCTCCAACGCTACTACTTTACTTTATTTATTTGCCATTACCTTGTACATGCTGGAAAATAATTTTGGAAGACTGGACCCTTCCCAGAAAGTGATGATTTACCTGATGCTGGTAGCTCTGGTAATACCACATTATATCCGGGCATGCAATAAAAATCAAACTTATTTATTGTCCTCACTCCATTGGGCATTTCCATTTTCTCTTTTGCTTTGCCCTGCTGTATTGGGCCATCATTACGGTGATTTTACGTTTATCAGCTATTTCTCCATGCTAAGTATTTTTATTGGAATCGCTGGCTTGGATTATTTTGAAAACCGGAAACCCTTTACCAATGGCTATTTACTACTTGGTGTTTCGGGAACGATCTTATTGNNGAACGCAATCGCTTTAATCTTGATGATTGTCCAATATCAAAAGAAAAACTTATCCATATGGTGGCCTCTTCAAGGGACCTTCATTTTATTCAATATCATCTTTTGGATCGGTTTGTACGGTCAGATGGCTGTCTTGCTGATGAATGCCCTTGCTTTATTTCTGGGCATTGTCATCATTCGAACAGGAATTCAGAAAAAAGACCTTACCATTTTAAACGTAGGTTTAATCCTATTATCCGGTCTGGCCATTTGCAGATTTTTTGACAGTGATCTTAGCTATATCGTGAGAGGTTTACTCTTTTTGTGTATTGGCATAGGATTTTTCTTAATTAACTACCGCATGCTTAAACATAAATCAAAAGATGAAAAATAAAATCTGGATTCTTCTGGTTTTCTCACTGCTTATCTTTGTCCAATGGATGTTTCCCATTCAAATGATATTGCGTCAAGAGAACATTCTAACTTCTGGAACAGAATATAAATTTCGCATTGCACCTTCATATCAGGATGCTGGCCTGGGTGGAAAATTTTTGAACCTGCAATTTATTGACTTACAAAATTTTTCTACTTCCGATACGAGCTTTACCTTATTTGAAAACGTTTACCTAATAATTGCCACAGACTCCGGTGGTTATGCAAAAATCCAGTCCATCGTTCACAACAAACCAGCCTCTGATAATGACTTTGTTCCCGCTCGGGTAGCTTCTCTTTACAATGATGAAAATCCCCTCAATCGACTGCTTAGCTTTGAAGTTGGATTTCAACAATATTTCCTGGAAGAATCAAAATTATCCATAGAAAATCTAGAAATTCTCAGACAAGAGGTGCAGTCATCCCAACAAGCCTATGCGCTGGTTAAAATTCTCAAGGGATCTGCTGCTATCGAATCCATTGTTGTGGATGGCAAAATCATTGGCCCCTCTCCGGAATAAGCCATCTATTTATCGCTTGAGTTTTGGGCCATGACTTATTGAAAAATTTAACTAACGATCGTTAATGTTCAATGCACTAATTGTCGGAAGTTGGTTTCCCCAGGTTTTTAGCTGCCTCTTCTACATCCTGAGTAGCTTTGGCCAGTGCATCCAATCTTTTTTCGCGGTCTGTAACGGGTTTTTCCAACTTACCACTCGACCGGCCATTAAACGTAAATCCTTTGGAATCACAGTCAATCACAATTTTCTCTGATTCGCTGAGTTCGCCCGATAACATCCACTTTGCTAATTCGTTTATAATTTCCTTTTGAATAACCCTTTTCAACGGTCTTGCTCCAAATTGTGGTTCATAGCCTAGGTCCGCCAGCATTTGCAATGCCTTTGGACTGAGTTCCAAAAGAATGCCTTGATCGGCCAAGTTCTTTTTTAATGCTTTTAATTGTAACTCGGAAATTTGCAGTATCTCCTCTTTGGTCAATGGTAAAAACATTATTTTATCATCGATTCGATTTAGAAATTCCGGTCTCAAATTTTGTTTGAGTTTTTCAAACACTTCAATTTTTGTAGTTTCAAGAATTTCCGTTCTGTGTTTCTCGCCAACAGCTTCGAGATCTTCAAAGTTTTCGAGAATAAGTTCAGATCCCATATTGCTGGTCATGATGATGATGGTATTCTTAAAATTGGCTATACGCCCTTTGTTATCCGTTAACCTTCCATCATCCAAAACTTGTAACAATACATTAAAGGTATCTGGGTGAGCTTTTTCTATTTCATCTAACAGTACTATGGAATATGGTTTTCTTCTGACTGCTTCGGTAAGCTGACCCCCTTCTTCGTAACCGACATAACCCGGAGGCGCTCCTACCAATTTCGAAACTGAATGCGCTTCCATATATTCACTCATGTCTATACGTGTCAATGCTCGTTCATCATCAAACAACAATTCCGCTAGTGCTTTTGCCAGTTCTGTCTTTCCAACACCGGTGGGTCCCAGAAAAATAAACGAACCTATGGGCTTGTTGGGATCTTGCAGACCTGCTCTTGACCTTCGAATGGCATCTGCTACTGCAGACACCGCTTCTTTTTGACCTATCACCCGATTTCCTAATTCTTCTTCTAAATGAAGCAGTTTTTGCTTTTCACTTTGCATCATCTTTTGCAAAGGAATTCCCGTCCACTTAGAAACTACTGCAGCAATATCATTCTCCGTAACCACTTCTGATGTAAAGCGTGTTGCTTCTGGTAAGGCATTCAATTTGGCTTCTGCCTCCTTTAATTTTTTTTCTTCTTCTTTAAAGTCTCCATATTTGAGCTTTGCCACCTTTCCAAAATCACTTTCCCGCTCAGCCTTTTCTGCCTCTATGCTGATTTCATCCATTCGCTTTTTAATGCGTTGAATTTCATCCACAATTTCTTTTTCGGTTTGCCAACTAGCTTTCAATGATTCTAATTTCTCTTTTGCATTGGCCAATTGCCCTTCAATGAGTTTTACCTTTTTTTCATCCTGTTCGCGTTTGACCGCTTCACGTTCAATTTCAAGTTGGCGAACCCTGCGATCCATTTCATCAATTTCATCGGGCACACTATCCAATTCTAACCTGAGTTTTGCAGCTGCCTCATCAATAAGGTCAATGGCCTTGTCGGGCAGTTGCCGTTCAGTAATGTAACGATGTGATAACTCAGCAGCCGCAATTAATGCCTCGTCCTGTATGGCAATCTTATGAAAAACTTCGTATTTGTCTTGTATACCTCTTAATATGGAAATCGTATCCTCAACGGAGGGTTCATCAATGGTGACGGTTTGAAATCGTCTCACCAAAGCCTTATCATTTTCAAAATACTTTTGGTATTCGTCCAAGGTTGTGGCACCAATGGTATGCAATTCTCCTCTTGCCAGTGCCGGTTTCAAAATGTTTGCTGCATCCATAGCCCCCTGGCCACCTCCTGCACCAATCAGTGTATGAATTTCATCAATGAATAAAATGATTTTTCCATTGGACTCTATGACTTCTTTTATCACTGCTTTTAACCGCTCCTCAAATTCACCCTTGTATTTTGCTCCGGCGATAAGGGCTGAAATGTCCAGCGAAAATATTTTTTTCTCTTTTAAGTTTTCAGGCACGTCATTTTTTACTATCCTCCAGGCAATACCTTCGACAATCGCTGTTTTTCCAACACCAGCTTCTCCAATCAAAATGGGATTGTTCTTTTTGCGCCGGCTTAGAATGTGCAGGATCCGTCTGATTTCTTCGTCTCGGCCAACAATCGGGTCCAATTTACCTTCTTCTGCGGCTGCTGTAAAGTTTACTGCATATTTATTCAATGCATTGAAGGTTTCATCTGAACTGCTGTCAGTAACCTTTTTTCCTTTTCGCAATTCCAGAATCGCTTGTTTTAATCCTTCCTGGGTAATCAGGTTGTTTTTAAGTATTCGGGAGGTCTGATCTGTACCTCTGACCAGCGCCAGTAATATATTATCCAATGAAATAAATTCATCGCCAAATTCTTTACTGATGTTTTTTGCTTGTAACAAAACCTGGTTTGCTTCATTGGACAAATACTGTTTCTCCGCATCCTTGATGCGGGGCTTTTTACGCATCTCCGTCTCTAATTCAAATTTTATTTTTTGGATCGAGGCCCCCATTTTCTCCAATAAAAATTCCGTTAAGCTTCTCATCGGTATCAATGATGGCGCGACAAAGATGGCAGGTATCCACCACTTGTTGCTCGAGGTCAGTAGCCATTTGCTGAGCTTTCAAAATGGCATCTTGCGCTTTTATGGTAAAGTTCTCGTAGGTCATGTTGACGATTTATTACATGGGCTTCAAATCTGAAACCAATTTGAAAATTATGTCAATCTGTCATCTCTATTGCACAATCTTGGCTAATTTAATTAATTTAACTGCCAATATGTCAAATTGATTTTGTAATCTCATCCAACTATGGAATTTTAACTGCTTGCCTGGCCAACAATTGCCATCGTTTGTTGTGGAATATCCATACCTGCATGACGCTTAAATCCAATAGAAACGAATTCTGTTTCATCGTTCCCCGAATACCCGCCTTAAAACGGGCAATAGCGGTTTCTCCCAATGTATACAATTTCATGCTATCCTCTTGTATGGAAACGTAATTCAAAAATCCTGATTCGTTATTTTCCAGCAGCTGCCCCTTATTTTCAATCCAGGCGTTTGAATGTCCATAGGTGCATACATCAGCAATCAAACTATCAAGTGTTAGTTTGTCTTTCTTTACCAACGCCTGGTGCAATTCATAAATGTATTTCGCACTAAATTGGATCGAATCCCTTTGTGCCGTTATGCTCTTATCACATAACCCTACAAGAAATAAACATACCAATAGCGGTTTCATCGAATGTTTCATAAAGGTAAAGATAGGCATGCCCTACCAACCTGTAAAATTTATATGCCGGTAATTCCAATGACCCCAAGTACTGCATTTTGAGATGAATAAGTTATGCATCATCTACCTGAATTTATACGAATGCGGGCGATACAAAATCTGTCATCGCATGTTGGGGTGCCAAAGGGAGTAATTAACTAAATCGGCTAAGAAGGAAACGTTGGCGTGCAGCACGTGACGAAAATATTCTACCATGACAAAGCTTTCATCATGCACCAACGAAAGATCTCCCAAGCCTCAATATTTCGCT
>JRYJ01000284.1_pt1 | contig 21394 bp, 16 predicted proteins | sample 235371 | NCBI WGS metagenome assembly JRYJ01 (sample SAMN03074219, study PRJNA261477) | activated sludge metagenome | biome: Wastewater Treatment Plant; feature: Wastewater; material: Activated sludge; isolation source: activated biomass of a wastewater treatment plant treating hydrocarbon... ... | reverse complement strand
CTTCAACGACAGCCAGCGCCAGGCCACCAAGGACGCCGGCCGCATCGCCGGCCTGGAAGTCAAGCGCATCATCAACGAGCCCACCGCCGCGGCGCTGGCCTTCGGCCTGGACAAGTCCACCAGCAAGGATCACAAGATCGCCGTCTTCGACCTGGGCGGTGGCACCTTCGACATTTCCATCATCGAAATCGCCGACGTCGATGGCGAAAAGCAGTTCGAGGTGCTGGCCACCAACGGCGACACCTTCCTCGGCGGCGAGGACTTCGACCAGCGCCTGATCGACTACATCATCGGCGAATTCAAGAAGGAATCCGGCGTCGACCTGAAGAAGGACGTGCTCGCCCTGCAGCGCCTCAAGGAAGCCGCCGAAAAGGCCAAGATCGAGCTCTCGTCCCTGCAGCAGACCGAGATCAACCTGCCCTACATCACCGCCGATGCCTCGGGCCCGAAGCACCTGGCCATGAAGATCACCCGCGCCAAGTTCGAATCCCTGGTGGAGGAACTGGTCGAGCGCACCATCGCTCCCTGCGCCACCGCACTGAAGGACGCCGGCTGCAAGATCGGCGACATCGACGACGTCATCCTGGTCGGCGGCCAGACCCGCATGCCCAAGGTCCAGGACAAGGTGAAGGAATTCTTCGGCCGTGAGCCGCGCAAGGACGTGAACCCCGATGAAGCCGTCGCCGTCGGCGCTGCCATCCAGGGTGGCGTGCTGCAGGGCGAGGTCAAGGACGTGCTGTTGCTGGACGTCACCCCGCTGTCCCTGGGCATCGAAACCCTGGGCGGGGTCATGACCAAGCTCATCCAGAAAAACACCACCATCCCGACCAAGGCCAGCCAGGTCTTCTCCACCGCCGACGACAACCAGTCTGCCGTCACCATCCACGTGCTCCAGGGCGAGCGCGAAATGTCCGCCGGCAACAAGAGCCTCGGCCAGTTCAACCTGGAAGGCATCCCGCCGGCGCCGCGCGGCGTGCCGCAGATCGAGGTCACCTTCGACATCGACGCCAACGGCATCCTGCACGTCACCGCCAAGGACAAGGCCACCGGCAAGGAGAACAAGATCACCATCAAGGCCAACTCCGGCCTCTCCGAGGAAGAAATCCAGCGCATGGTGAAGGACGCCGAGCTGCACGCGGAAGAGGACAAGAAGGCCCACGAGCTGGCGGATGCCCGCAACCAGGCCGACGGCATGGTGCACATGGTCAAGAAGTCCCTCACCGAGTACGGCGACAAGCTCGACGCCGGCGAGAAGGAAAAGATCGAAGCCGCCATCAAGGACGTCGAGGAAACCCTGCGTTCCGGCGACAAGGAGCAGATCACCGCCAAGACCGAGGCCCTGGCCCAGGCGGCCCAGAAGCTGGGCGAGAAGATGTACGCCCAGCAACAGGCCGAAGCCGGCGCCGCCGGTGCCGGTGCGGCCGGCGCCCAGCAGCAGGGTGAAAAGACTGTCGAGGGCGACGTGGTCGATGCCGAATTCACCGAAGTGAACAAGGACAAGAAAGCTTAAAACGGACGCTGAAGCGCCGTTTTAAGTGGCCGGATCGAAGCGGACGCTCACGCGCCGCTTGATCCGGCCTTTGCGCAGCACCAGCCGGGAACAGTCATGTCAAAACGCGACTTTTACGAAATCCTCGGTGTCAATCGCGATGCCTCCGAGGAAGAAATCAAGAAGGCCTACCGCAAGCTGGCCATGAAGCATCACCCCGACCGCAACCCCGACAACCCGGCTGCGGAGGAGAAGTTCAAGGAGGCCAAGGAAGCCTACGAGATTCTTTCCGACAGCCAGAAGCGGGCGGCATATGACCAGTTCGGCCACGCCGGGGTCGATCCCCAGGCCGGCATGGGCGGCGGCTTCGGCGGCGCCGGCATGGGTGGTTTCGCCGACGCCTTCGGCGGCATCTTCGACGAAATCTTCGGCGGCGCCCGGGGTGGCGGCGGGCGCTCCAACATCTATCGCGGCGCCGACCTGCGCTACAACCTGGAAATCACCCTGGAACAGGCCGCCCACGGCACCGAGACCAAGATCCGCATCCCCACCATGGAGGTGTGCGAACCCTGCCACGGCACCGGCGCCAAGCCCGGCACCCAGCCCAAGACCTGCCCCACCTGCGGCGGCTCCGGCCAGGTGCGCCTGCAACAGGGCTTCTTCTCCATCCAGCAGACCTGCCCCAAGTGCCATGGCACCGGCCGCTATATCCCGGATCCCTGCAACTCTTGCGGCGGCGCCGGCCGCATCAAGCAGCACAAGACCCTGGCGGTGAAGATCCCTGCCGGCGTGGACGAGGGCGATCGCATCCGCCTGGCCGGCGAGGGCGAACACGGCGTCAACGGCGGCCCCCCGGGGGATCTCTACGTGCAGATCCACCTCAAGCAGCACCCGGTCTTCCAGCGGGACCACAACGACCTGCACTGCGAGATGCCCATCTCCTTCACCACCGCCGCCTTGGGCGGGGAAATCGAGATTCCCACCCTGGACGGCGCCGCCAAGATCCGCATTCCCGCGGAAACCCAGTCCGGCCGGGTCTTCCGCCTGCGCGGCAAGGGTATCAAGGGGGTACGCAGCCACACCCATGGCGACCTCATGTGCCATGTGGTGGTCGAGACGCCGGTAAACCTCACCGATCGCCAGCGGGAGCTGCTCAAGGAACTGGAGGACATCAGCAACCAGCACGCCGGCAAGCACAACCCCCGGGCGAAATCCTGGATGGACAAGGTCAAGGACTTCTTCAGCGGCTAACCCCTCCCCCGGCGAGGCAGGAATCCTGTAAGCTGGCTGTCAGCTTCGCCGCTCATTCTTTTCAGCTGGGCTGAAGATACAGCCCTGCACCAACAAGGGGAGACCATGAGATTCATCCGCCTAGCAGCCGTCGCCGGCTTCTTCGGGCTGGCCGCCGTCGCCGCCGTCGCCGACCCGGGCATCACCGACACCACCATCACCCTCGGCATGTCGTCCCCCTTCACCGGCCCCAATGGGGCCTACGGCATGCAGATGCGGGAAGCCATCACCGCCCACTTCGACGCCATCAACAAGAGCGGCGGCATCAACGGGCGCAAGATCGAACTCGTCACCCTCGACGACGGCTACGAGACCGAGCGTACCCTGGCCAATACCAAGACCCTCATCCAGGAGAAACAGGTCTTCGCCCTCCTCGGCTATTACGGCTCCAGCCCCACCACGGAAGCCATGAACAAGGTCTTCGGACCGGCCCGGGTGCCCCTGGTGGGAACCATCTCCGGCGCCGGCACCCTGCGCGAGGCGCCTTCGGCCAACGCCAACAACCGCTACATGTTCAACGTCCGGGCCAGCTACGCCGACGAGACCGAGGCCATCGTCAACCAGATCGTCTCCCTGGGCCTCAAGAACATCGCCGTCTTCTACCAGAACGACGGCTTCGGCAAATCCGGCCTCGAGGGCGTCACCGCCGCCCTCAAGAAGCACAACCTGACACCTACCGCCGTCGGCACCGTCGAACGCAACTCGCTGGACGTCGGCAAGGCTGTCGAAGCCATCAGCAAGGTCACGCCCCAGGCGGTGGTCATGGTCACCCTGTACAAACCCACCGCCGCCTTCGTCAAGGCCATGAAGCAGATGGGCCAGTTCCCCATGTTCATGACCCTCTCGCCGGTGGGCGCCGAACTGCTGGCCCAGGAACTCGGCAACGACGCCCGCGGCATCGGCATTTCTCAGGTCATGCCCTACCCCTGGAACGACACCGTGCCGGTGGTCAAGGAATACCAGCGCCTCATCGGCAGCAAGCAGAAGGAGAAGTACTCCTACTATGGCCTGGAGGGCTACATCACCGCCCGGGTCATGACCGACGCCCTGAAGAAATTGGGGCGTGACGTGACCCGCGAGAAGCTGGTGGCGACCCTCGAAGGTTCCAGCTACGACCTGGGCGGCTACCGCGTCGCCTATAGCACCGACAACCGGCTCGGCTCCCGTTTCGTCGACCTCACCGTCGTCGGTGCCGGCGGCAAGGTCATGAAGTAGGGGCTAGCCACTGACAAAAAACCCGCCGGTCGGCGGGTTTTTTTGCCCCTGCGTTCAGGCCCGGCGCCAGGTGGTGCCCTGGGGACTGTCTTCCAGGATTACCCCGGCGGCTTTCAACTCATCGCGGATACGATCGGCCTCGGCAAAATTGCGGGCCTTCTTGGCAGCCACGCGGTCGGCAATCAATTGCTCGATGGCCGCCTCGTCCAGGCCACCCGCACCGGTGCCGCCTTGCAGGTAGGCCACCGGATCCCGTTCCAGCAGACCGATGATGCCGGCCAGGGCCCTGAGCAGCCCGGCCAGGGCCGCATCACGGGTGCGATTCACCTCGCCGGCCAGGTCGAAGAGGACGGCGATGGCGCCGTGGGAGTCGAAGTCCTCGTTCAGCGCCTCCCGGAAGCGGCCGGCGAAGGGGTGGGACCAGTCGATCGCCGCCTCAGCCGGCGGCACGTCGCGCAGGGTGAAGTAGAGGCCGTCCAGGCTGCGCTTGGCGTCGTCCAGGTGGGCGTCGGAGTAGTTCAGGGGGCTGCGGTAGTGGGCGCGCAGGATGAAGAAGCGTACCACCTCGGCATCATAGGCCTTCAAGACCTCGCGGATGGTGAAGAAATTGCCCAGGGACTTGGACATCTTCTCGTTGTCCACCCGCACGAAACCGTTGTGCATCCAGTAATTGACGAAACGGCAGTCGTGGGCGCCCTCGGACTGGGCGATTTCGTTTTCGTGGTGGGGAAATTGCAGGTCCTGGCCGCCGCCGTGGATGTCGAAATGCTTGCCCAGCAGGTGGGAACTCATGGCCGAGCACTCGATGTGCCAGCCCGGGCGGCCGTCGCCCCAGGGGGACTGCCAGGCCGGCTCGCCCGGCTTGGCGTGCTTCCAGAGGACGAAATCCAGCGGATCCTGCTTGGCGGAATCCACTTCGACCCGTTCCCCCGCCCGCAGGTCGTCGAGGGATTTGCCGGAAAGCTTGCCGTAGCCGGGGAATTTACGCACCGCGTAATTCACGTCGCCGTCGCTCGCCTGGTAGGCGAGCCCGTTGTTCTCCAGCCTGCCGATGAGATCGAGCATCTGGGGCACGAAATCGGTGGCCCGGGGCTCGTGGTCGGGACGCAGGACGCCGAGGGCGTCGGCATCCTCGTGCATGGCGGCGATGAAGCGGTTGGTCAGTTCGAGAATGGTCTCGCCGTTCTCGTTGGCCCGCTTGATGATCTTGTCGTCGATGTCGGTGATGTTGCGGACGTAGGTGACGTCGTAGCCGCTCGCCTTGAGCCAGCGGTAGACCATGTCGAAGACCACCATCACCCGGGCGTGACCCAGATGGCAGAAGTCGTAGACGGTCATGCCGCAAACGTACATGCGGACCTTGCCGGATTCGATGGGGGTAAAAGGCTGCTTTTCCCGGGCGAGGGAATTGTAAATCTTCAACATGGCGGGTACGGAAAGGGAGGATTCCCACGCCCGCCGCCATACCGAAACGGCTGGCGACTTGGTAGAATCGCAGGATTATCAAACTCGGCAAAGTATAGCATAGCGATGACTGCGTCCTTCCCGCTCCTGCCTGGCTTCCGGCCCCGTGCCGCCCTGCGCGCCGCCCTCTTCGGCCTCGTTCTCGGCTGCTCCCTGCCGGCCTTCGCCGACAATCTCCCCGAGGTCCAGCGCCTGATCAAGCAGGGCCAGTATCCCCAGGCCCTGGAAAAGGTCGACGCCTACCTCTCCGGCAAGCCCAGGGATGCCCAGGGCCGTTTCCTCAAGGGCCTCATCCTCACCGAGATGAACAAGCCGGCCGACGCCATCGCCGTCTTCACCAAGCTCACCGAGGATTACCCCGAACTGCCCGAGCCCTACAACAACCTGGCCGTCCTCTACGCCCAGCAGAAGCAGTACGACAAGGCCCGCACGGCGCTGGAGATGGCCATCAGGACGCACCCCTCCTACGCCATCGCCTACGAGAACCTGGGCGACATCTACGCCAAGCTGGCCAGCCAGGCCTACGACAAGGCGCTGCAGATCGATTCCGCCAACGCCACGGCCCAGACCAAGATGGCGCTGATCCGCGACCTCATCAGCACTTCCGCCAAGCCCAACGTCAAGCCTCAGGTACCGACGGCGGCAACGCCCGCCGCCGCGGCACCCGCGCCCGCCAAGACGGCGCCGACGGCTACCGTGGTTTCCGCCGCCCCGGCCGCCGCTCCCGCGGCTGCGCCGGTCAAGCCGGCGCCTGCCCCGGCCGCCCCCAGGGCCGACGGCGCCGATGACGTCGCCAAGGCCCTCGCCGGCTGGGCCGATGCCTGGTCGCGCAAGGACGTGAAGGCCTACCTGGCCTACTACGCCCCCGACTTCAACCCGCCCAAGGGCATGTCCCGCAAGGCCTGGGAGGGCGAGCGGGAAGACCGTATCGCCAACAAGCCGGGCAAGATCGCCGTCTCCTACGACGAGCCGCAGATCACGGTCAGCGGCGACCGGGCCACCGTCAAGTTCCGCCAGCATTACAAGGCCACCGGCCTGAAGTCGTCCACCACCAAGACCATGGTGTTCGTCCGCAACGGCAGCAAGTGGCTGATCCAGGAAGAAAACTCCCGTTGATGCCGTTCCGCTACCTGGCCGTCGCCACCCTGGCCGCCTGCCTGGCTGGCCAGGCCTGGGCCAAGCAGGCCAGGCCCGTCAAGGCGGCCAAGGCCGCCAAGGTCACGGTCTCCTCCCCGCGCAAGGCGACCAGGGTTGCCGCCGTGGCGTCTGTCGCCACCCTGGCGCCGGCGGTGGCCACCACCCGCGGGCCGGTGCCTTCCCGGGCCCCGGCCACCCTTTCCGATTCCGGCCCGGAGCCCCAATTGGCGCGCATCTTTGCCGAAATCGAGGGTAACCGCCTCGATGCCGCACTGCAGCTCACCGAGGGCTTGCTGCGCCAGTACCCGAATTTCCGCCTGGCCAACCTCATCAAGGGCGACCTGCTCCTTGCCCGGGCCAAGCCCCTGGACAGCTTCGGCGCCCTCAACGGCGCGCCGGCGGAAAAGGTGGCCGACCTGCGGGCCGAGGCCATCGCCCGTCTCAAAGGTTACCGCGAGAAGCCGCCAGCTAACTACGTGCCCCGCTACCTGCTACAGATGCAGCCGGACCAGCGCTACGCCATTGTCGTGGACACCCAGAAGTCCCGCCTCTACCTGTACGAGAACGACCCCGCCAGCGGCCGGCCCCGCTTCGTCGCCGACTACTACGTCACCCAGGGCAAGCTGGGGGCGGACAAGGTTTCCGAAGGCGACAAGAAGACCCCCATCGGCGTCTATCACGTCACCGCCAATCTCTCCCACCAGAAGCTGGCCGACCTCTACGGCACCGGCGCCTACCCCATCAACTACCCCAACGAGTGGGACCGGCGGCAAGGCCGCAGCGGCGGCGGCATCTGGCTGCACGGCACGCCCTCCGACACCTTCTCGCGGCCACCCCGGGCCTCCGACGGCTGCGTCGTGCTGGCCAACCAGGATCTCGACGCCGTCGGCAAGAACCTGCAGGTGGGCCTAACGCCGGTGATCATCAGCAATTCCGTGGAATGGCTGTCCCTCGACGACTGGAACAAGGAGCGCAGCGAGCTCAATCGCACCCTCGACGCCTGGCGGGCCGACTGGGAGAGCCGCGACACCGAGCGCTTCCTGCGCCATTACTCGAAGCGCTTCCAGTCCGGCACCCAAAACTACGAGCAGTTCGCCGCCCAGAAGCGCCAGGTCAATGCCGGCAAGGAATGGATCAAGGTCAAGGCCGACAACCTGTCGGTCTTCCGCAACCCGGGCAAGGAAGAAGTGGTCGTCGTCACTTTCGACCAGGATTACCGCAGCAACAATCTCAGCAACGTGATGAAGAAGCGGCAGTACTGGATCCGTGAAGACGGCAAGTGGAAGATCATCTACGAAGGAGCCGCCTGATGTTGAAGCGCCTGTTGACCCTCGCCGCCGGCCTGCTGCTGGCCGCCACGGCCTGGGCTGTCCCCACCGTCGAAATGCAGACCAGCAAAGGCCGGATCGTGCTGGAACTCTATCCGGACAAGGCCCCCAAGACGGTGGAGATGTTCCTTTACAACGTGAAGCACGGCTTCTACGACGGCACCGTCTTCCACCGCGTGATCGAGAACTTCATGATCCAGGGCGGCGGCTTCACGCCCGCCATGAAACAGAAGGACACCAACGCCCCCATCGAGAACGAGGCGGCCAACGGCCTGAAGAACAGGCGCGGCACCATCGCCATGGCCCGTACCCAGGATCCCCATTCGGCGCGGGTGCAGTTCTTCATCAACCTCAAGCGCAACGCCTTCCTCGATTTCCGCTCCGCGACCCAGGGGGGTTACGGCTACGCGGTCTTCGGCAAGGTGACGGAGGGCATGGAAGTCGTGGACGCCATCGCCGCCGTCCCCACCGGCAACCAGGGCTACTACCAGAACGTTCCCACCACCCCCGTGGTCATCCAGAGCGCCAAGATACTCTCCGACAAATAAGGAATCCTCCCCATGGTCAAATTCACCACCAGCCTCGGCAGCTTCACCCTCCAGCTCGACGCCGAGAAGGCCCCGAAGACGGTCGAGAACTTCCTCGCCTACGTCAAGGCCGGCCACTATGACGGTACCGTCTTCCACCGTGTCATCAAGAACTTCATGATCCAGGGCGNNCGGCACCATCGCCATGGCCCGCACCAACGACCCCCACTCCGCCACCGCCCAGTTCTTCATCAACGTCGTCGACAACGACTTCCTCGACTTCAAGGCCCCCATGGGCCAGGGTTGGGGCTACTGCGTCTTCGGCGAAGTGACCGAGGGCATGGACGTCATCGACGCCATCCGCGGCGTGCGGACCGGCAGCAAGGGCTTCCACCAGGACGTGCCGGTGGAGGACGTGGTCATCGAGAAGGCCGAAGTCATCTAACAGTCCTCCTCCGTTCGGGCCGAGCCCTTCGACATTGCTCAGGACAGGCCTGTCGAAGCCCGGGGGACACCGCCCTTCGACGGGCTCTGGGCGAACGGAAGAGCGGGCGATCTAGGCACCGGTTGAATTTACCCTTGCTCCTCTTCATCTCCGACCTTCACCTGTCGCCCCGGTCCCCCGGGGCGACGCGTTTGTTGCTGGACTTTCTGGCCGGCCCGGCGAGGCAGGCCGATGCCCTCTACATCCTCGGCGACTTCTTCGACGCCTGGATCGGCGATGATGACCGCGACGAGCCCTACCACGCCGCCATCGTCGCCGCCCTGCGCGACGCCGCCGACAGCGGCCTGGCCATCGCCCTGCAGCACGGCAACCGGGATTTCCTCCTCGGCCCCGCGTTCGCCGCCGCCGCCGGCGTCACCCTGCTGCCCGACCCCTACGTCCTCTCCACGCCGGAATGGCAGTTCGTCCTCTCCCACGGCGACGCCCTGTGCACCGATGACGCCGAATACATGGCCTTCCGCCGCCAGGTGCGCGACCCGGCCTGGCAGGCCGCCTTCCTGCAGAAGCCCCTGGCCGAACGCCGCGCCATCGCCGTACACATGCGGGAAAGGAGCGAAGCCGGCAAGCAGGAGAAGGCCGCCTACCTGATGGACCTCAATCCCGGCGAGACCGAGGATTTCCTCCGCGCCCACGGCTACGCCACCTTCATCCACGGCCACACCCACCGGCCGGCCACCCACGACCACATCGTGGACGGCATCCACGTCGAGCGCTGGGTACTGGCCGACTGGCACGAGGACCGGGGCGAGTACCTGGCCTGGGACGGCGAGCACCTCACCCGCCACCCGCTCTCCTGACCCCGTGAAGTCCGCCCTCGACGTCCTCCAGCAGGTTTTCGGCTATCCCGCCTTCCGCGGCAGCCAGGCCGAAATCATCGGCCACGTCGCCGGCGGCGGCGACGCCCTGGTGCTGATGCCCACCGGCGGGGGCAAGAGCCTCTGCTACCAGATTCCCGCCCTGCTGCGCCCCGGTTGCGGCGTCGTCGTCTCGCCGCTGATCGCCCTCATGCAGGACCAGGTGGACGCCCTCACCCAGGTCGGGGTCAGGGCCGCCTGCCTCAATTCCACCCTCGACTGGCGCGAGGCCCAGGCGGTGGAGCAGGCCATGTTCAGCGGCAATCTCGACCTCGTCTACATCGCCCCCGAGCGCCTGCTCCTCGACCGCACCCTGGCCATGCTCGACGCCCTCTACGAGGCCGGCAAGCTGTCCCTCTTCGCCATCGACGAGGCCCATTGCGTCTCCCAGTGGGGCCACGACTTCCGCCCGGAATACCTGCAGCTCTCGGCCCTGCACGAACGCTACCCGGCCGTGCCGCGCATCGCGCTGACCGCCACCGCCGACGCCGCCACCCGGGGCGAGATGCTCACCCGCCTGGGGCTTAACGAAGCCCGGGTCTTCGTCTCCAGCTTCGACCGCCCCAACATCCGCTACACCGTGGTGGAAAAGGACAACCCGAAAAAGCAGCTCCTCGGCTTCCTCGCCGGCCGCCGGGGCCAGGCGGGCATCGTCTATTGCCTCTCCCGCAAGAAGGTGGAGGAGACGACGGCATGGCTCGCCACCCAGGGCTACCCCGCCCTGGCCTACCACGCCGGCCTGGGCGCCGACGTGCGCGCCGCCAACCAGCGCCGCTTCCTGCGCGAAGAGGGCCTCATCATGTGCGCCACCATCGCCTTCGGCATGGGTATCGACAAGCCCGACGTGCGCTTCGTCGCCCACCTGGACCTGCCCAAGAGCATCGAGGCCTACTACCAGGAAACCGGCCGCGCCGGCCGCGACGGCGAACCAGCCGAAGCCTGGATGACCTACGGCCTGCAGGACGTGGCGCTGCAGCACAGCCGCATCGCCGAATCCGCCGCCGGCGACGGCCAGAAGCGCCTGGAGGCCCAGCGTCTCACCGCTCTGCTGGCCTATTGCGAGGCCCCCCGCTGCCGCCGCCAGGTACTCCTCGACTACTTCGGCGAGGCCGCCACCCCCTGCGGCAACTGCGACGTCTGCCAGGAACCGCCCGAGCTATGGGACGGCACCCTGGCCGCCCAGAAGGCCCTTTCCGCCATCTTCCGCACCGGCATGCGCTTCGGCGTCGCCCACCTCACCGATATCCTGCGCGGCAAATCGAGCGACAAGGTGCAACAGTGGGGGCACGACCGCCTGCCCACCTTCGGCGTCGGCGCCGACCTGGACGACCACGCCTGGAAATCCGTCTTCCGCCAGTTGGCCGCCGCCGGGCTGATGCACGTGGATCTGGCCGAGCACGGGGCGCTCCGCCTCACCGACGAGGCCCGGGCCGTGCTCAAGGGCGAGCGCCGCGTCGAACTGCGCCGCCCGGCCCGGCGCAAAGCCACCGCCAGCAAGGCCACCAGCGTCGCCAGCGACCTCGCCGCCGCCGATGCCGGCCTCTTCGAGCTCCTGCGCCGCTGGCGCAGCGACACCGCCCGGGAGCAGGGCGTTCCCGCCTACGTCATCCTCCACGACCGCACCCTGCGCGAACTGGCCGAGGTCCGCCCGGCCAGCCGCGGCCACCTGGCCTCCGTGTCCGGCATCGGCGCCGCCAAGATCGAGCGCTACGGCGACGAACTGCTCGCCCTCATCGCCGCCGCCTGAGGGCGTCGGGGAGGTTTGCCTCCCCCGCCGCTTTCCTCTAAAGTTCCCTGACATATCAATCCGGCAACCCGACACCCCGCTCCGTTCGGGTTGAGCCTGTCGCAACCCTTGGTGAACCGCCCATCGACAGGCTCAAGGCGAACGGGACACAGGTTGCCCATCAATAACGACAACGCGGAGGCATCATGGGAAACGACGCGGCATTCGGCGCCCTCTTCGGCCTGGGAATGATCGGCTTCATCGGCTTCTTCTTCCTGCTGCTGGTCTATGTGCCGCTGGTCTTCTACCTGCTCAACCTGCAGCGCTGCTTCGAGGCCATCCGCCCGGAATTCCGCCCGCCGGTGCCGCCGGCCCTGGTCTGGCTGGCCCTGGTGCCCGGCCTCGGCATCCTGGTCCTCATCGCCGCCGTGGTGATGCTGTCCACCGCCCTGGAAAAGGAAGGCGCCGCCCGCAACACCTCGGTCTTCGGCGACGGCGGCATGGCCATCGGCCTGGCCGCGATCATCCTCGGGCTGCTTTCCTTCATCCCCCTGCTCGGCCTGTTGCTCGGGCTGGGCAGCCTGGTGTGCTGGGTGCTGCACTGGATCAAGGTCGCCGGCTTCCGCAAGGCCCTGGCGGCCTATGCCGAAACGCCGGGCGCCGCTGCCGACCGGCCGCGCCCCCCGCCGACCTGGGCCCAGCCATCGCCCCCCATCCCCGTGCCGCCGCCCGCCCCCGCCGAGATCCCGTCGATGCCCGCCATCGCCACCGAAGACCCCACCCAGCATTTCCAGAATCTGGAAAAGGCCCAGCTCACCTGCATCATCGGCGTGCTCCAGGGCATGACCTTCCCGGTGGGGAACGGCGTCGTCCTCGGCCGCAGCAAGGATGCCAACATCCCCATCCCCGACGGCCAGGTCTCCAACCGCCACGCCTGGGTCGGCCCGGTGCAGGGACGGCTGGTGCTGCGCGACCTGCAATCCACCAACGGCACCTTCCTCAATGACAACCTCGGCACCCCGATCCAGGAAGCGGAGTTGCGCGACGGCGACCTCCTCGTCCTCGGCAAGCATGGCCAGATGAAGTTCCGGGTCGGCTTCGCCTGAAACCGTCGGGATTTTTTCCCTAGGGCCGGCGACGACAGCCGCACCATACTGACGGCGGTTGTCCAAGGCGAAGCCCCTCCCGGACGGTACGCTTGTACCGTTCCGGGGCTCCGCCCGGCAGGGGGCCGGGACAAGCCAGCCAACACCATACCAATCCGTCCGGCACATTGACGCCGGCGTTAGCCGCTTTGGGAGTCTGCAATGATCACTCGGGGGATTCTTCGTCACACGGCCGTTCCCGCCCATATCCGCCGTTCGGCCCTGGCCGCCGCCGTCGGCGCCGCCTGCGCCGGCCTGGCCTCCCTGCCCGCCCGCGCCGAGAACCCGGCCGAGGCCCTGGAACTGCCCACCGTCGAAGTCGTCGGCACCACGCCGCTCCCCGGCCTGGGTACGCCCATCCGCGACATCCCGGCCAACGTCCAGGTCCATACCGGCAAGGACGTGACCCACCAGCGGCAGAGCAATATCGGCGAATTCCTGGAGCAGAACCCCACCAGCGTCACCATCAACTCCGGCCAGGGCAATCCCTTCCAGGCCGACGTCAATTTTCGCGGCTTCACCGCCTCGCCGGTCCTCGGCACGCCCCAGGGCCTCTCGGTCTTCCAGGACGGCGTGCGCATCAACGAACCCTTCGGCGACGTGGTGAACTGGGATCTCCTGCCCCAGTCGGCCATTTCCAGCATCCAGCTCGTTCCCGGCTCCAACCCGGCCTTCGGCCTCAATACCCTGGGCGGCGCCCTGGCCGTCTACACCAAGAGCGGCAGCCAGTACCCGGGCGGCGCCGTCGAGGCCTACGCCGGCTCCTACGGGCGCAAGGGCGGGGAATTCGAGTACGGTGGCAAGAACGGCAATTTCGACTACTTCTTCACCGGCAACTATATGGACGACAACGGCTGGGCCGAGCACAACCCCAGCACCGTCCGCCAGTTCTTCGGCAAGGTGGGCTGGCAGGACGACAAGACCGATTTCGACGTCAGCCTGACCATCGCCGACAACGCCCTGCAAGGCATCCAGGCGCTGCCCGTGTCGTTCATGGACAACATCCGCAAGGCCTACACCTGGCCCGACAAGAACACCAACGAACTGACCTTCCTCACCGCCAAGGGCAGTCGCTTCCTCACCGACGACCTGGTCCTGGGCGGCAACGCCTACTACCGGAAGTACAAGAACACCAATTTCAGCAGCAACGTCAATAACGACTACGACCCCATCCTCGATCCGCTCCAGGCCACCAACGATCGCGCCACCATCGACCAGGACAGCTACGGCTTCGGCCTCCAGCTCACCTCCCTGGGCAGGATCGCCGGCCGCGACAACCAGTTTTCCGTCGGCGCCAGCGCCGATTTCGGCAAGGCCAAGTTCATCCAGGAAGAGCAGGACGCCGCCTTCACGGCCGATCGCGGCACCACCGCCCTCACCGGCTTTACGCGCACCACCGACGCCGAGACCCGCAACGCCTACTACGGCCTCTTCTTCGTCGATACCCTCAAGCTGAATTCGGCCTGGACCATCACCGCCTCCGGCCGCTACAACTTCGCCCGGGTCAAGATCGAGGACTTGTCCGGCACCAACCCGGACCTCAACGGCAACAACACCTTCAACCGCTTCAACCCGGCCGTCGGCGTCAATTTCAACCCCAGTGACCGCCTGACCGCCTACGCCACCTACAACGAGGGCTCCCGCGCCCCCACCCCCATCGAACTGGCCTGCGCCGACCCCAACGCCCCTTGCAAGCTGCCCAACAACTTCCTTTCCGACCCGCCGCTCAAGATGGTCATTTCGCGCACCATCGAAGCCGGCCTGCGCGGCCGCTTCGGCCAGGACAGCACCTGGAGCGCGGCCGCCTACCAGACCGAGCTGAACAACGACATCCAGTTCATCAGCGCCCTGGGCGGCGGCTCCAACACCGGCTACTTCCAGAACGTCGGCAAGACCGAGCGCAAGGGTATCGAACTGTCCCTCGGCAGCAAGTGGGGCGGTCTGTCCGCCATGGCCCGCTACAGCTTCGTGGACGCCACCTTCCAATCGCCCTTCATCGTCCATTCCCCCGACAACTCCAGTGCCGACGGCAACGGCGACATCCAGGTCCGCCAGGGTAACCATATCCCGGGCATCCCCCGCCACAGCGTCAAGCTGCGCTTCCAGTACGACTTCGCCGAGAAGGCCAGCCTGGGCATGAACATCAACTACAGCAGCAGCGTCTACGCCCGCGGCGACGAAAACAACCAGGACGTCCACGGCCGCGTGCCCGGCTACACCGTGGTCAACCTGGACGGCCACTACAACATCGCCAAGGACGTGGAAATCTTCGCCCGGGTGGTCAACCTCTTCGACCGGAAATACGCAAACTTCGGCGTGCTGGGCGAAAACTTCTTCACCGGCCCCAACCGCACCTTCGACGGCACCAACACCGTCGCCGAACAGTTCCGCGGTCCCGGCGCGCCGCGGGGGGGGTGGATCGGGGTACGGTATCAGTGGCTGTAAGGCGCGGGGTTGGCTGAAATTAAGCGGGCCGCCCGATTGGGCGGCCCGCTTCATTTCTGGTGTTGCCATACACGGCAGGGTTCGAGCCCTGGAAGACCGATGCGCGAACGAGAATATCCCGCCCTGGGTTGCAACCGCCGTTCCCAAGCCCTCGCCTCCGACCTTCCTCCGCCGGAACTACGGTTCCCGCCGCTCGATCACCCCATGCCGCAAGGCGAGATGCACCAGGGCCGCCGAGGTCGTCACCCCCAGCTTCTCCTTGATGTTGGTCTGGTTGTTGGCCACCGTCTTCTGGCTCACGTGCAGGAGGTCGGCGCATTCGGCCAGCGAGCGCCCCTCGGCGAGCAGGCGGAAGATTTCGAATTCGCGCTGGCTGAGGGTGGCCAGGCGCGCGGCTTCGTCGTCGCCGCTGCGCTCCCGGGGCAAGGCGGCGGCAACGTCGTCGCTCAGGTAGCGGCGTCCCTGGCAGGCGGCGCGCACGGCGGCCAGCAGGCTGTCCGGGTCGGCGTTCTTGCTGACGAAGCCGCAGGCGCCGCCTTCGAGGGCACGACGGACCAGTTGCGGGGAGTCGTACATGCTGAAGACCAGCACCTTGGCGGCCGGCTCCCGGGTAAGGATGCGCCGCATGAGTTCCAGGCCGCCGCTGCCGGGCAGGGAAAGGTCGGTGATGCAGACGTCCGGCGCCGCGCTGACGAAGGCCCCGTAGCCCGCGTCGGCGTCACCCGCCTCGGCGACGACGGCGATGTCGCCGGCCTGCTCCAGGAGCCGGTGATAGCCGGCCCGCACCACCGGGTGGTCGTCCACCAGCAGGACGCGGATCACCGGCCGCCCTCCCTCAGCGGCAGGCCCACTTCGATGCGCAGCCCCTCTCCGGCCGCGCTGACGAGTGCGAAGTCGCCGTGCAGGCCGGCCACCCTTTCGCGCATGCCGACCAGGCCGAAGCCGGGGCGCAGGCGCTCCGGGTCGGCCAGGCCACGACCGTTGTCGGCGATGACGAGGCGCAGCCGGCGGCCGTCCGCCGTCAGGTCGATGCGGACCTGGTCCGCCCCCGAATGGCGGGCCGCATTGGTCAGCCCTTCCTGTACCAGGCGGAACACGGCGATGCGCACGCCGTCGTCGAGTTCGGTCGGCAGATTCCGGGGGAAGAAGCCGCAGGCGATGCCCGACTGCTCCTCCCAGCTTTCGCACAGCTCCTGCAGCGCCGCTTCCAGGCCCAGGCTGTCCAGGGCCATGGGGCGCAGCCGGCGCAGCATGGCGCGGACCAGGCCATAGAGATCTTCCGAGATACGCCCGATGCGGTCGGCACTGGCGACGACGCCCTCCCGGTCCGCGCCGGCGGCATGGCCGATGAAGCTCGCTTCGGCGCGGATGGCGGTGCAGTTCTGGCCGATCTCGTCGTGGAGTTCCCGGGCCAGCGCCCGGCGCTCGTTTTCCTGGGCCAGCAGGAGACCCTGGGCCAGTTCCCGGTTATGGGCGAGCAGCGCGGCGTTACGTTCTTCCGCCCGGCGCGCCTCGGCCACCCGGCGAAAGGCGAACCAGGCCAGACCGACGGAGAGCACCAGCAGGGTCAGGGGCAGTTCGTCGAGCTGCAGGTGTTCGTAGCCCTGGCCCCAGCGGGCGACCACTTCCGACAATTCGAAACTGATCGCCAGTGCGATAAAGAGACCTACCGCCCCTAGCACCAGCGCCAGATCGCGCCCCGCCCGCCCCTTGAGCGGCGGTCCTTCGGGCGGGGTTGGCGGCAGATGTTCCATGCCGCAATTCTACCGGCGTTCAGCGATGGCGGCTGCCGCTCCGGTGCTGGGCCGGACGCCCGCCGCCAGTGGCCTTGCCGCCACCCTGCGGGCGTCCCTGGCCGCCCTTGGGCCGGTTGCCGCCCCGGGGCTCCGGTTGGGGCCGCGGCTGCGGCTGCAGGGAGAGCTCGAAGCCTTCCACCCGCTCCCGGGGCAGTTCGCGGCGGATGAGTTTTTCGATGCCCTTGAGATCGGCGCGCTCGTCGTGGCAGACCAGGGAGATGGCCTCGCCCTCCTGGCCGGCGCGGCCGGTGCGACCGATACGGTGCACGTAATCCTCGGCCACGTTGGGCAGCTCGTAATTGACCACGTAGGGCAGCGCGTCGATGTCGATGCCGCGGGCGGCGATGTCGGTGGCCACCAGGGCGGCGAGCTTGCCGGCCTTGAAGTCGCCCAGGGCCCGGGTGCGGGCGCCCTGGGTCTTGTCGCCGTGGATGGCGGCGGCGCTGATGCCGGCCTTGTCCAGTTTCCTGGCCAGGGCGTCGGCGCCGTACTTGGTGCGGGTGAACACCAGCACCTGGTGCCAGCCGCGGGTTTCGAAGAGGTGCAGGAGGAGATCCCGCTTCTTTTCCCGGTCCACTTCGATGATGCGCTGGCTGACGGTTTCGGCGGCGGTGTTGCGGGGGGCGACGTCGACGGATCGGGGCTCGTGCAGGAGCCCTGCCGCCAGCTCGCGTATCTCCGGCGAGAAGGTGGCGGAAAAGAGCAGGTTCTGGCGCTGCTTCGGCAGCAGGGCGATGACCTTCTTGATGTCGCGGATGAAGCCCATGTCCAGCATGCGGTCGGCCTCGTCGAGGACGAAGACTTCGATGGCGGAAAGGTCGACGGTGCGCTGCTGCACGTGGTCCAGCAGGCGTCCCGGCGTGGCGACGACAATATCCACGCCGCGGCGCAGGGCGGCGATCTGCGGGTTGATGCCGACGCCGCCGAAGACCACGGTGGAGCTGACCGGCACGTACTTGCCGTAGGTGCGCACGCTTTCTTCCACCTGCAGGGCGAGCTCGCGGGTGGGCACGAGGACGAGGACCCGCGGCGTCCGTGCCACGCGGGAAAGCCGGTCGCCGCTGCCAGCGGCCAGGCGCTGCAGGATGGGCAGGGTGAAGCCCGCCGTCTTGCCGGTGCCGGTCTGGGCGGTGGCCATCAGGTCGTGCCCCGCCAGGACGGCGGGAATGGCCTGGGCCTGGATGGGGGTCGGCGTGTCGTAGCCCTGTTCGGCGACGGCGCGCAGGAGGTCGGCGGAAAGGCCGAGGCTGGCGAAACTCATGGGTTCTCCTGGAACGATGCCCGGGGCCTTTCGTTGAGGACGAACCAGTCGAGGCGTGGCGGGGAAGGGATCGGCGCGGCGATCGCCGCGGCGCGGCCGGGACTGTCTCTGGCCGCAAGGGGGCGCATTTTAGCACGGGCGGCGGCGCCACCGGCGTCACGGTTCTGTAACACTCGGGCAATATCCTGCGGGCCCCTGGACCACCGCCACACCCATGCATCGCGCCATCCTCCTGCTTGCCTGCGCCTTCCTGGCGCTGCCCGCCAGCGCCGCCGCCAGCGACGGCAAATCCATCGTCGTCGCCCAGGCGGCGGACCTCTCCGGCCCCGGCGCCGATTTCGGCCGGGACTACAGCCTGGGCGCCAAGGTCTATTTCGACCACGTCAACGCCACCGGCGGCATCGCCGGCCGCCGCGTCGTCTATCGCAGCCGCGACACCGCCGGCATCCCGGCCAACGGCGTCGCCGCCGTCCGCGCCCTGCTCAAGGAAGGAGCCGACGTCCTCTTCGGCGTCACCGGCGACAACACGGTGGACGCCGTCGCCCGGGACGAGGCGGTGCGACAAAGCGGCACCCCCCTCTTCGCCCCCGTTGCCGGCAACACGCACCTGGGCCCGGCGGAAAACGTCTTCTATGTGCGCGCCGGCGTCGCCCAGGAAATCCGTGCCGCCGCGGCACACCTTACCGGCCTGGGCATCCGGACCTTCGCCATCGCCACCGCCGACGAACACGGCCGGGAAGCTGCCAGGGCCCTGGAGGACGAAGCCACGCATCAGGGTGCCCGGGTGGTGGCGCGGACCACCCTGGCGGCCACCGGCGATGCGCCGTCCCGAGCCGCCTCCCTGATCGGCCAGTCCCACCCCCAGGCGGTCTTCGTGGTGGGTGACACCCTCGCCGTCGCCCAGTTCTTCAAACGCTATCGCCAGGTCGACCCGGGCGCCTTCCTCTGTGCGCCGTCCCTGGTCAATGTGCGCACCCTGACCTCGGTTCTGGGCGCTGAGGCGGCCCGGGGGATCATCGTCAGCCAGGTGGTTCCCGACCCCGGCACCTTCGCCGAGGTTACCCGGGAACACAGGAAACTGATGGAAAAGTACGCCGACGAACCGGCCTCCCAAGCCACCCTGGAAGGCTTCATCGCCGCCAAGGCCCTGGTCCGGGCCCTGCGCCGCAGCCGCGACGGCGCTGCCGGCCTGGCCCAGGCGGTGCGTGCCGACGGCAGGTTCGACCTGGGCGGCTACGGTCTGCAATTCGCCCCGAACAAGCGGGCGTCGGATTATGTGGAACTGACGGTCATCGACCGTAACGGCCGGTTGCTGCGCTGAGCCGCGCCCCTCTCCCCGTTCGCCCTGGGCCTGTCTATGGGCGCTTCATCCAGGGTCCGCCAAGGTACCCCCCAGGCGGATACCAGCTCAGCCCGAACGGGAGGGGAGACCTGGGGCGTGTTCACAGTAAGCGACGGGCTGCCGGTTACTGTGAACACGCCCTAAACCAGCGCCAGTCCCCGCTCCAGGTCCGCCTGCAGGTCCTCGACGGCTTCCAGGCCGACGGCGATGCGCAGCAGGCCATCGCCGATGCCGGCGGCGGCCCGGGCTTCCGGGCTGATGCGGCCGTGGGTGGTGGATGCCGGATGGGTGATGGTGGTCTTGACATCACCCAGGTTGGCGGTGATGGAGAGGAGGCGGCAGTTGTCGACAACCTTCCAGGCTTCTGCCCGGCCGCCCTTGACCTCGAAGGAGACGATGCCGCCACCGGTGCGCTGCTGGCGCTTCGCCAACTCATGCTGGGGGTGGGAGGGCAGGCCGGGGTAGAACACCCGCGCCACCTTGGGGTGGGCCTCCAGCCAGGCGGCGAGGCGCGCAGCGTTGGCGGCGTGGGCCTCGACCCGCAGTTTCAGGGTTTCCAGGCCCTTGAGCAGCACCCAGGCGTTGAAGGCGGAAAGGGTGGGCCCGGCGGTGCGCAGGTACTTGAAGACTTCTTCCGTCAGCTTCTTCGGCCCGCAGACGGCGCCGCCCAGCACCCGGCCCTGGCCGTCGATGTACTTGGTGGCGGAATGGATCACCAGGTCGGCTCCCAGTTCCAGGGGTTTTTGCAGGATGGGGGTGCAGAAGCAGTTGTCCACCGCCACCAGGATGCCCTTCCCGTGGGCGATGTCGGCCAACCGGCGGATGTCGGCGATCTCGGTGAGCGGGTTGGACGGCGTCTCCAGGAAGAAGAGCCGGGTCTCCGGCCGGATGGCGGCTTCCCAGGCCGCGGGGTCGGTCTGCGGCACGAAGGTGGTGGCGATGCCGGCCCGCGACAGGATGGCATTGAACAACTGCACCGTGGCGCCGAACAGGCCGCTGGAAGCGACGATGTGATCGCCGGCCTTGAGGTGGGCCATGACCGTAGCCATGATGGCGGCCATGCCGCTGGCGAAGGCCACGCAGTCCTCGGCGCCTTCGAGGGCGGCGAGGCGTTCCTCGAACATGGTCACCGTGGGGTTGGAGAAGCGGGCGTAAACGTAGCCATCCTCCTCGCCGGAAAAGCGGCGGGCGGCTTCGGCGGCGCTCTTGAAGACGAAACTGGACGTCAGGTAGAGGGCCTCGGCGTGCTCGCCGAACTGGCTGCGCTCCTGGCCGGCGCGGATGGCCAGGGTTTCCGGCCGGTAGGCGGGCGCGTCGGCCATCAGTCCTGCCCCCCCGAAGCGAGTTGCAGAACGAGCTGCTGCGAGGCCTTGCCGTCGCCGTCGTCGTCGCCCTTGCCGCCTTTGCTGCCGCCGCGCCTGCCCTCGACGGCGTCGAGGTAATGTTCGTCCACGTCCCCGGTGATGTAGCAGCCGTCGAAGCAGGAGGCGTCAAAGACGGTAAGGCTTGGATTGATGGCCGTCACCGACTGCTTGAGGGCCTCGATGTCCTGGTAGACCAGGGCGTCGGCGCCGATCTCGGCGGCGATGCCGGCATCGGTGCGGCCGGTGGCGATGAGCTCCTCCCGGGTCGGCATGTCGATGCCGTACACGTTGGGGAAGCGCACCGGCGGCGCGGCGGAGGCGAAATAGACCTTGAGCGCCCCGGCGGCCCGCGCCATGTCGACGATTTCACGGCTGGTGGTGCCGCGGACGATGGAGTCATCCACCAGCAGCACCCGCTTCCCCTTGAATTCCTGGCCGCAGGTATTGAGCTTCTGGCGCACCGACTTCTTGCGCATGGCCTGGCCGGGCATGATGAAGGTGCGGCC
>JRYJ01000737.1_pt1 | contig 21582 bp, 19 predicted proteins | sample 235371 | NCBI WGS metagenome assembly JRYJ01 (sample SAMN03074219, study PRJNA261477) | activated sludge metagenome | biome: Wastewater Treatment Plant; feature: Wastewater; material: Activated sludge; isolation source: activated biomass of a wastewater treatment plant treating hydrocarbon... ... | reverse complement strand
GGGCGGCTACGGCCGCGGCGAACTCTACCCCGCCTCCGACATTGACCTCCTCATCCTCCTGCCGCAGCCGCCGGATGCCGCCCTGCAAACCCGCCTGGAGACCCTGGTGGGCTGCTTCTGGGACATCGGCCTAGAAATCGGCCACAGCGTGCGCACGGTCCAGGAATGCATCGACGAGGCGAGCAACGACATCACCGTCCAGACGGCCCTCCTCGAGGCCCGCCTGCTCACCGGCAACAAGCGTCTCTTCGCCACCTTCGACAAGCGTCTGCGGGGCAATCTCGACCCCCTGGTGTTCTTCAACGCCAAGCGCCTGGAACAGCAGGAACGTTACCTGCGCTTCAACGAGACCCCCTACAGCCTGGAGCCGAACTGCAAGGATTCCCCCGGGGGCCTGCGCGACCTGCAGGTCATCTTCTGGGTCGCCCAGGCCGCCGGCTATGGCACCACCTGGGCGGACCTCGAGCGCCACGATTTCCTCACCCGCGAGGAAATGCAGCATGCCGAAAGCTGCGAGGAATTCCTGCAGCACCTGCGCATCCGTCTGCACTTTACCGTCGGGCGCCGGGAAGATCGCCTCCTTTTCGACTATCAGACCAGCCTGGCGGCCCAGTTCGGCTTCGCTTCCACCGAGGCCAAGCGGGCCTCGGAGCAGCTCATGCAGGGCTACTACCGGACGGCAAAGGCCATCACCGGGCTCAACACCATCCTCCTGCAAAACATCGGCGCCGCCCTCACCCCGGAAATCGAGCAGACGCCCAAGCCCATCGATGACAATTTCCAGTCCGTCGGCGAGCTGCTCGACATGCGCCGCGAGAATCTCTACGACGAGAATCCCGGCGCCATCCTCGACAGCTTCCTCATTCTCCAGGAATCCTCGGAGCTGAAAGGCATGACGGCCCGCACCCTGCGCGCCCTGTGGCGGGCCCGCGAGCACATCACCCCGGAATTCCGCGCCGATCCAGCCAACCGTGCCCTCTTCCTCAGGCTCTTCCAGAGCGAGCGGGGCATCGTCCATGAATTCCGCCGCCTCAACCAACTCGACATCCTGGGCGCCTACCTGCCCGCCTGGGGCCGCATCGTCGGCCAGATGCAGCACGACCTCTTCCACGTCTACACCGTGGACCAGCACATCCTGCAGGTGATGCGGAACCTGCGGCGCTTCACCATGGGCGAGTTCGCCCACGAATACCCTCTCTGCTCGCGCATCATCAGCGACTTCGACCGCCACTGGCTGCTCTACATCGCCGCCATTTTCCACGACATCGCCAAGGGCCGCGGCGGCGACCATTCCGAGCTGGGCACCGTGGACGCCCGCCTGTTCTGCGAGGACCACGGCCTTTCCCGGGAAGACACCGAACTGGTGGTCTGGCTGGTGCGCCACCACCTGGTCATGTCCCAGGTCGCCCAGAAAGAGGACCTCACCGACCCCGACGTCATCTCGGCCTTCGCCGCCCAGGTCGGCGACGCCCGGCGGCTGGCCGCCCTCTACCTCCTCACCCACGCCGACATCCGCGGCACCAGCCCCAAGGTCTGGAACCAGTGGAAAGGCAAGCTGCTGGCCGATCTCTACTACGCCACCCTGCACCGTCTCGACCAGGGCGACGCCCCGGCGCCCCACGGCATCATCGCCGACCGCCAGGCCGAAGCCATGCGCCTGTTGCGCTTCTTCGCCCTTTCCGAGACGGTCCACGAGCGCCTGTGGAAGCAGCTCGACACGGTCTATTTCCTGCGCCACTCGGCCGAGGAGATCGCCTGGCACACCCGTTCGCTGCACTACCGCATCTTCAACGACCAGCCGGTGGTGCGCGCCCGCCCCTACACCGAGGGCGAGGGTCTCCAGGTCATGGTCTACACCCAGGATCAGCCCGACCTCTTCGCCCGCATCGTGGGTTTCTTCGCCAAGGCGGGCTACAACATCGTCGACGCCAAGATCCACACCACCCGCCACGGCTACGCCCTGGACAGCTTCGTCGTCCTCGACATCTCCCAGCGGGAGAACGAGCGGGAGATGGTGCCCTACATCGAACACGAACTCGCCGAGCGCCTGCGCCTGCAATCGCCGCCGGAGGCCCCCTCCTCCGGCCGCCTGTCGCGCCAGGTCAAGCATTTCCCCATCAAGCCGGAAGCCTCCATCCGCCCCGACGAGAAGGGTGCCAACTACATCCTTTCCCTCGTCGCCGCCGACCGTCCCGGCCTCCTGTACACCGTCGCCACCACCCTGGCCGAACACGGCTCCACCCTGCACACCGCCAAGATCACCACCCTGGGGGAGCGGGTGGAAGACGTCTTCCTCATCAGCGGCGGGGACCTGGGCGCCAGCGCCAGCCGCATCCGCCTGGAAACCGAATTGATGGAGCGACTGAAAATCTAGTAGTCTGTACCACCGGCCTGACTGTTGGCCGATGACCGGGAGTCGCCATGCGCTGCGTTCCGCTTCTGATTCTCCCTCTCGCCCTGGCGCTGGCCGCCGATGCCGGTGCCGACGTCTTCAAATGCCGGACCCGCGACGGCAAGACGGTGATCTCCAGCGATCCCTGCCCCGGGGATAGCCGCACCGAAGCCGTGCGCCAGGCCGAGACGATTACCCCCGAGCAGCGCCGGGAAGCGGAAAAACGCCTGGCCCGGGACCGGGAACTGCTCGCCGAAAAGGAAAAGGCCCGCGCCGAGGAAGAAGCGCGTCAGCAGGACAGCCAGCGCCGCCTGGCGGAGGAGGATTCCGCCCGCAAGACCCGTTGCCTCGACAACGCCCAGCGGGAACCGGACCCGATCGTGCGAGCCGATCTCATCGCCGCTTGCAACGGCGTGGCCCCGCAACGCCCGGCGGTCGTCCAGCAACCGGTTTACGTGCCGGTCCCTGTCCGCGGGCAGCACCCGCCGCAGACGCCATCGGCGGTACAGATCTGCGTCGGCAAGGGATGCACCACAACACCGCCCGCCCCACCCCCCTCGCCCCCCTCGCCCCAGGCCACCGGCAAGCCGCGCATCGGCCCCGGCCCGTCCGGGCAGAACTGCCGGACGGTGGGCAGTACGCTGCGCTGCGACTGAGCGCCTGTTTCGGCAGCCCCTAGATTTCCGGTACCGGCATGCCCAGGTGGAAGCCCTGGCCATAGTCGATGCCCATGTCCCGCAGAACGTCCCACAGCTCGGCGGTTTCCACAAACTCCGCAACGGTGAGAATGCCCAGGTCCTGGCAAAGACGGGTCAGGTTGCGCACCAGGGCATAATCCACGCGGGAGGCCAGGATGTTGCGCACGAAGGCACCGTCGATCTTGACGTAGTCGAAGCGCAGTTCCCGCAGGTAATGGAACGAGTTGTAGCCGCTGCCGAAATCGTCCAGTGCAAACAGGAAGCCGCGTTCCCGCAAGGCGGAAAGAAACTTCCGCATGTGCGTCATGTCGCCGATGGCATCCCGCTCAAGGATTTCGAAGACCACGGAATTGGGCGGCAGTCCCAGGCGGTTGCATACTTCTTCCGCATAACCCAGGACCCCGCGGCTCTGGATTTCCTGGGCCGAAAGGTTGATGAACAGGCGCACCGGCGCCTCGTTGCGTTTAATGCGGGCGAGGGGCGCCTCCAGGGCGCGGGCGATCACGGCCCGGTCCAGCTCCCGGCCCAGACCGTAGCGTTCGATGGTTTCGATGAAGGCACCGGCCGATAGCGTCTCGCCCCCCGGCTGCACCAGGCGGGCCAAAGTCTCGTAGGCGACGAGCGCCCCCGTGCGGCAATCGAAGATGGGCTGAAAATAGGGAACGACGCGCCCTTCCTTGAGGGCATTGCGCAGCGTCTCGACGTTGCTGCGAGTGGTCCGGCTCGCCTGGATCTGCGTATCGACCGCATCCAGGGTGCACACGTTGTCCTTGCCCAGTTGCTTGGCCCGGTAGAGCCCGATATCCACCCCTGCCATGAGATCGTCGATGGTCTTCGCATCGGTCGGGTAGCTTATGACTCCAATGGAGGTGGTGATATGGAACTGCCGCCCCTGCTGATCCTGGAAACCCGTGTCGCGCAGGCGGGAGCGCAGCGTTTCGGCCACCACCAGGGCCCCTTTTTGGCCGGTCTCAGGGAGGATGATGGCAAACTCGTCGCCACCGATGCGGGTGGCGAGATCGCCCTTGCGCAACTCCCGATGCAGCAGTTCGGCCAGTTGCTTGAGGACCGCGTCACCGCAGGGATGGCCGTAGGTGTCGTTGACGTCCTTGAAATCGTCCAGGTCGAGCATGAGGATGGAAAACTCGTGGCTGTGCCGTTCCGAGCGTTCCGTCTCGTAGACCAGGATGTCGTTGAAGTGGCGCCGGTTGTACAGCCCGGTCAAGGGATCGTGCACCGAGTAATACTCCAGCTCCGACATGGTCCGGTTGAGGGCCTTGGAAGAACCCACCACCATGACCATTACCGCCAGTACCGAGCGGATGATACTGGCCTCCTGCTCGCTCAGTTCGCCGTCACCGCCATAGGCGATACCCAGCAGGCCGGCCAGGTTGAGGGATTCGAGCTGGGGCACGCCGACGGTGATGAGTTTGATGTCCTCCACCGATCGGCACTGCCGGACCGAGGGAATGACGAACTCCTCGATATCGAGCGGCACATTATCCGGCAATTCGAGCTGGCCCAACATGCGTCGTGCGAGGGAGGTACGGGCGCTGGCCCGCACTTCTTCCGAATACTGGCCGACGTAGTACAGATTGAGGGACAGCCCGTGCTCCTCGGCGAACGCCACGAAGAAAAAGTCGAAGGGAAACACCGCCTGGAAATTCGCAAGAATCTCCTGGACGAACGCCTTCCACTGGGAAATCTTCTCGTGAGACAGGACGATCTGCTCGAGCACCTCGCTTTGGCGCTCCAGCAGATCCTTCTCCACCAGCGTGCCGGCAAGCTGGCCGATAGTGCGGTTGAAACTGAAGAGCACCTGGCGCAGATCCTCCTGGCCGGCCCGCCACTGGCGCTGACGCTCGCGGAAGAGCAAATCCAGGGCCATGTCCAGCCGGGCATGACGGGAGACCGCCTGTTCCACGCCATCTCTTAGCGCCTGCCCGTCCCGCGGAGCGATGGCGGCTGTATCCAGCAACTCCATCGTGGCCGCCAGACACCCACCGGTCTCCCGCTGGACATCCCGGATAAGTGCCCGGATGACTGCCCCGAAGCGGTGGGTGCGGACCTGGTTCTCAAGCAGGGCGGCAATACGCTCGACGACCTCGCGCTGCACTGCTTCCAGATGGGGCAAACGGGCCAGGGACGCTGCCGTCATGCGCCACCCTTCCCGAACACCCCGGCGGCCTGCATCAGATCGATCCCGCACTCCAGTTCCCGGAACCAGGCCAGAAAATCGCCCACCGCCGCGCCCCGGTAGACCGGACCGTGCTGGGGGGCGATCATCCGGACATCGAGCTCACGTACCTGGTCAACCCACAGGCGGGCCGCCCGGTTGGATCCCATGTAGCGACGATGGAACCCCTCGATAAAGGGCAGATGGGCGGCGAAATCATCGACGAAGGCGTCGTCCCGGTCGCTCGGCACCATGGCGGCGCCGATGTCGCCGGAAAACAGAATCTTCGAAACCGGGTCGAACACGTTGATCTGCCCTTCGGAATGCAGGAAATGGGCAGGCAGCAACTGCACCGCGAATCCTGGTGCCAGTTCCACGTCCAAGCCGTCGTCGGGCACGCCGATGAAGCGATGCATGCCCTCGATACCGTAGTGCGGCAGAAAGCGCGTCCAAACGTGGGAGATATAGACCGGCGCCTCGGTCAGTTCCAGCCAGGTGGACAGACCGCCGACGATATCCGGATCCTGGTGCGAAAGGACGATGGCCAGCAGCCTGTCCGGCCCGAGGTAATGCAGCATCTCCGCCAAAACCCGCGGCATGACTCCGAAACCCCCTGGGTCCATGAGAACACCGTGTTCGCCATGCTGCAACAGATACTGGTTCGAACGAATCCCGTCTTCTTCCCCGCCTTCGCTTTCGTTCAGCAGCACGAAGCGATGGCCGCCCTCATCATGCAAGACTACGTTGCGCACCCCGCCCTCCGCTATAAACATCCATATATTTAGTATGGTTTTATTGATCGGCGTCATTCTTCCACAACGGCGGGAAAAAAGGGCGACTTCCCCCACCAGTTCAGGAAGCCAGCGATGGCGAGGTTGCCAACGCGGCGGGAACGGCGCAGCCGATCGCCATAAAATCAATAAGCCGCCCAATCGCGAGCGGCCTGCCGGTTTCGACCGGCCCGCCGGGGAAGCCGGGAATATCGCCGGCCGGCCCGACGATATCGCGCACGGGATTGCCCATACTGCGGCCAATGGCATGCCGGAGTCGGCACAACGCGGCAGCCTAGGTTTCTCCACGCGGTTGGCACCGCAGCGGTAAGCGAACCGCCGTATAGCCGCTTGCCGCGACCTGGCTCATCGGAAACGCTCGGACAACCCGTGAAGGAAGGGCTGCAAGCCAAGGGCGACAAGCCAACGCCAACGAAGTATTCCCCTGAAACCCCACAAAGCAAAAAGCCACTCGGTGAGGAGTGGCTATCTGCTTGATTTCACTGGCGCGCCCGGAGCGATTCGAACGCCCGACCCCTTGGTTCGTAGCCAAGTACTCTATCCAACTGAGCTACGGGCGCGCTGTCTCGTGAGCCGCGCATTATACGGAAGGAAGCTAGAATTGCAAGCCTTGCCGAACAACTTTCGAGACCCCGCCTGATGAGTACTGTCAACGTGCGCATGCCCAAGTATCCGGAATGCTGGGAAAGCTGCGGTTCCTGCGCCAGCGGCGACGTGTTCATCCTGGAAATCCTGGTGAATCCGGGGGACCGGATGGAGCGCGACGACCCCATCCTGACCCTGGAAACCGGCAAGGTGGCGCTCGACATTCCCACGCCTTACGCCGGGCGGGTGGTGGAGGTCCATGTCACGCCCGGCGATCATGTGGCCGAGGGCCAGCTTCTCGTCACCCTGGAGCGGGATGGCTGAAGCCAGTCCCCGGTTGCGGCAGGGTGGGCTAGTGAACCTCCTCGATGACCAGGGTGCTGCGCACTTCCCGGACGCCTCGGATATTGCTCGCCAGTTCCAGGGCCCGGCGCATGGTTTCTTCGTTGGGCACGGTCCCGCCCAGGGTCACCACGCCAGCCTGGGTTGCCACCGCCAGCTTGCTTCCGACCAGCCCCGGGTCGCTCTTGAGGGCCGCCTCGACCCGCTCGTTGAGGGCGGTATCGACCACCTCGCCGGCAGCGCCCAAGGCGGCCGGCGCCTGCCGGTTGTCGGTGGCAAAGGCAGTCAGCGCGGCGCTGAGGGAAATGCTGACGATCAGCGCCAGGCTGGGAACGAGGGTTCTATCCGACATGCTTTTCTCCTTGTGTCTTCGGGGATGCCTGCCCTCCTTTGCGAAGACCATGCCAGAAATATTTATTTCGGATAATCAGTACCTTGCATTATCCAGCCCGGCCGCGACCCGCCGGCACCGTCGTCCCCAGGCGACGCCCCCAGCCCCAACAGCCGTAAGTGGCTGATTCGTCGACGTTGCCCGCCCCGGCGTTAGGCGACACCTTCGGCATCGCCCCGGAACATGGCCGGCGTCAGGTCATGTTTCTGCAGCAGGCGGTAGAACTCGGTGCGGTTGCGTTCGGCGATGCGGGCGGCGTCCGCGACGTTGCCGTCGGTAAGCTTGAGGAGCTGGACGAGATAGTTGCGCTCGAAGCGCTGCTTGGCCTCGGCGTAGCTCAGGGCTTCCATGGCCGGCACCCGCAGGGCCCGCAGCACCAGCGGCAGCGGGATGAGTTCGGTGGTGGTGAGGGCGCAGGCCTGCTCGACCACGTTGTAGAGTTGGCGCACGTTGCCCGGCCAGGCGGCGGTGGCCAGGGCTTCGACAGCCTCGGGAGCGAAGCCGCTGATCTTCTTGCCGTACTTGCCCGCCACCTGCTGGACGAAGTGGTTGGCGAGGAGGGGGATATCCTCGCGCCGCTCCTCCAGCCGGGGCAGCACCAGGGTGACCACGTCCAGGCGGTAATAGAGGTCCTCCCGGAACTGCCCCTCCCGCATGGCGGCCTCCAGGTCCCGGTGGGTGGCGGAAAGGACGCGGACGTCCACCGGTTCCGCCATTGTCGTCCCCACCGGACGCACCACCCGTTCCTGAAGGACTCGCAAGAGTTTGACCTGCAGCGCCAGGGGCATGTCGCCCACTTCGTCGAGGAAGAGCGTGCCGCCGTCGGCGGCCTGGAACAGGCCGGGGCGGGTGGCGGCGGCGCCGGTGAAGGCGCCCTTGACGTGGCCGAAGAGTTCGCTTTCCAGGAGCTGCTCTGGAATGGCCCCGCAGTTGATGGCGACGAAGGGCGCCTTGGCCCGCGGGCTGGCGCGGTGGATGGCCCGGGCCAGCACTTCCTTGCCGGTGCCGCTCTCGCCGCGGATGAGCACGCTGGCGTCGGAAGCGGCCACCATGCGGGCTTCCTCCATCAGTTCAGCCATGCGGGTGCTGCGGAAGACGACGCCCTCGCGCCAGGCGTCGTCTCCGCCGCTGGCGGCCACCGCCGGGGAGAGTTGCAGCGCCTGCTCGATCTTGTCGAGGAGGACGCGGCTGTCGAAGGGTTTGGTGAGGTAGCCGAAGACGCCCCGGGAGGTGGCCTGGACGGCGTCGGGGATGGTGCCGTGGGCGGTGAGGAGGATCACCGGCAGGGTAGGCCGCGCCACCCGCAGTTCCTCGAACAGGGCGAGGCCGTCCTTGCCCGGCAGGCGCACGTCGCTCACCACCACCTGTGGCGGTTCCACGGCGATCTTGGTCAGGGCCTCCTCCGCCGAGGCGGCGGTGGTGACGCGGAAACCCCAGGCCTTGAGGCGCATGGCGAGAAGGCGCAGCAGATCCTCGTCGTCGTCCACGGCGAGGACGTGCTGTCCCTTGTGGGAAAGGGGCCGCGGGGTCATCGCTGGCCTCCGTTCGCGGATCGCGGCACTCTCGGGCGCGAGGGCAGGGAGCGCTCGATGTCGGCAAGGGCATCGAGCTTTTCCTGGAGTTGGTCGGCCCGGCGCTGGGCCTCCCGGTTCTGCTGATTGAGCTTGTCCATTTGGATATCGTTGCGCTGGCGTTCGCCGTAGTGGTCGGCAAGCAGGCGGGCGAGCGGGTGCAGCGCCGCCGCGTGGGGTTCGTTGGATTTGAGCACCGCCTCAAGCAAGGCCAGTGCCCGCGAGAGGTCGCCGCCGGCCCGGGGCTGGCCGTGGATCATGGCCAGCTTCACCTGGTTGGCCGGCGACGCCGGCTGGGCGGCCAGGGCCGACCTTTCCCGGGCCAGTTCCTGGGCGGAAAGGCGTTGCAACTGCTGGTGGTAGTTGAGCAGCGTCACCGGCGGGGGTTCCTCGTAACGGATGGGGGCCGGCGTCTCCCGCACCGCGTCGCGGGAGCCGGCGCAGCCGCCCGCCGCCAGGCAGGCGAGCAGCAGCAGCCCCCAGCCGCCACCCTTGGCAGACGGAAAGCGAAACCAATTGTTTTCAACGGTCATGGGGTACCTCGATGCGAAAATGCGCCCCTTTGTCGGCGGGCAGCAACGTCACGCGCCCTTCCATGGCGTGCAGCAGCTCGCGCACGATGGACAGGCCGACGCCGCTGCCCTGGCGTTCGACCGGCGGCGGGAGGCGGCCCTGGACGAAGGGCTGGAAGATGCGTTCCCGGTCCTCGACCGCCACCCCCGGCCCCTGGTCGATGACATCGAGGGTCACCATTCCCTCGCTGCGGCCGATGACGACCCGGATCACGGCGCCGTCCGGGCTGAAGTCGATGGCATTGGAAAGCAGGTTGTCGAGGGCCACCAGCAGTTTTTCCTCGTCCACCCGCACGGTGCCCGCGTTGCCTTCCATCTGCACGGCCTGGCCCCGGGACTGCAATTGGAGCTCGCGCCGATGGACGGCTTCGGCCACCAGTTGCCGGATGAGCACCGGCCGGTGCTTGAGGCGGCGGGCGGCGAAGGATGCGGCGTTGAGGTCGAGCAGGCTTTCGATCTGGCGCTGCAGGGTCATCACATTGTGCTGGAGGATATCCACCACCTCCCGCTGCTCATCCCCCAGACGCCCCACCACCTGCTCCTGCATGAGGGCGATGCCTTCGCGCAGGGCAGTGAGGGGGGTCTTCAATTCATGGGAGACGTGGCGCAGGGTCTGCTCCCGCTCCGCCTCCAGTTGGCCGAGGCGCTGCCGCAGCCAGTCCAGGCGCTTGCCCACCTGATGCAGGTCGGCGGGGCCGCGGACTTGGATTGGCTCGTCGAAGCGGTTCTCCCCCAGGCGCTCGATGGCCTCCTCCAGGTGGCGGATGGGCCGCGCCAGCCACCAGCCCATGGCCAGGGCCACCGCCAGGGCCGCCACGGCTGCCGCCGCCAGCTGGCGGGCGAGGATCATGCGCCGCTCGTCGAAACCGGCGAGTAGGCGGGCGTTTTCCTCGTCGATCCAGCGCTTCCCTTCCTGCCCGAGGATGGCATTGATCTCGGCGAGGCTGGCCAGCAGCGGCAAGAGCTCTTCCTTGCTGCTCCCCCGGTGCAGCCCCTCCTCCAACTGCCGGGCGAGTTCGCGCCACCGCTCGAGGTGGGACGACAGCGTCCCCCCCGCCAGGGTGCCCAGGCGGGCCACGGCGGTCCGTGCCTGCACCAGGTTGTCGTCGAAGCGGGCGCGCAGGACCTCATCGCTCAACACCAGGTATTGGCGGGCGCTGCGTTCCAGGTCGACGGTGCGTTCCCCCAGTTCCTGGATGGATTCGGTCAACTGGATCGCCCCCTCGCCCACCCGGCGGCTCTGCTGGGCGAACTGCTCGATGGCCAGCCAGCCGTGGGCCGCCGCCCCTCCCAGCAGGAGGGCGATGAGCATGAATCCGGCGACCATGCTCCGGCGAAACGAGACGCGAATCATCAAGGCCAATTCCAGGCGGACTGCAAAGTCCGCTAGTTTATTCCGATTCCACCGCGGGCTCGGCACAAAATCACCGCCGACATCATGCCAATGGAATTGGTCATGGCGAAAATAAGTCAAAATAAACATTAGATTATTTTTCGTCGCCATTACCCGACAGGTGTAACGCAGCACAGCCGCCGCCGGGCGAGAAATCAGCGATTTTGCGTCGCTTTTTGACGACATCCGACCCGGGATGCAGTGCCCCCTCGTCCTGCGCCTTCCGGCCATCCGGTTGATTAATCGGCAGTAAACACTTCTGGCACGCTTGTTGATATAGCCCCCGGAGTTCAGCCTTCCCCAGGCATCACAAGGAGAACCCATGTTCAACAAGCCCACCGTCTTCAATCGCAATGATCCGATCACCAAGCGTGATACCCGGCCGATCCTCGGGTCCGCCACCCCATCACAGGCTTCCCAAGCCACCACAACGAAAGAAGACAAGGAGGCCAACGTGAACGCCCCAACCACCCAACCCGCAACCACCGCCCGCCCCGCTGCGTCCGCCCCGGCAGGCGCGGTCGCCGCCGCTGCCGACGAACCCCTGGCCGGCGCCAGCCTGATCGTCGGCCCCGACGTCAAGCTCAAGGGCGCCGAGATTCTCGACTGCGACACCCTGGTCGTGGAAGGCCGCGTCGAAGCGACCATGGACAGCCGCGTCATCCGCATCGCCGACAAGGGCTCCTTCTCCGGCAAGGTGAGCATCGATATCGCCGAAATCCACGGCAATTTCGAGGGCGAACTGACGGCCCGCACCCAGCTCACCATCCACGCCACCGGCCGGGTGAGCGGCAAGATCCGCTACGGCAAGTTGGTCATCGACGAAGGCGGCGAGCTGTGCGGGGAAATCAGCTCCCTGGGCAGCGGCGACGCCACCTCCCGTCCGCGCCCGGAACCGCTGGTCGCCATCAGCGCTGCCGTTTGAGCGTCCACGGAGCCGCAGCCTTGACCGCCATGCACCTCGTCTTCAGCCGGCACCGCACCAGCCACGGTTCTGCCCTGCCCTACCCCTGCCCCACCGGCAGGTTCTGGCAGCGGAGCGACGGCTTCGTGGCTCCGGAAGGAGAGTTCCGCATCGCGGCCGCCCGTACCGCCGACGAGCACCGGGCGGCGGCGGCCCTGGTGCGGCGCATGTACCACTGGCGCGGCTACCACGTGGATCAGGCCGGCCCCGTCCTCGACCCGCCCGACCGGCTGACTCTCGTTGCCTGGCACGAGGACGAGGCGGTGGCCACCCTGACCCTGCGCCGCGATACACCCACCGGCCTGCTCTGCGAGGCCCTGTACGCCGCCGAAGTCGCCAGCCTGCGCCAGGAGGGCAACCTCCTCTGCGAAGTGACCCGCCTGGCCGTGGACAGCGATTTCAGCAGCAGGCAACTGTTGGGCGCCCTCTTCCGCACCGCCCACCACCAGGCGCGGGAACGCTTCGCCGCCACCGACGCCGTCATCGAAGTAAATCCGCGCCACGCCAACTTCTATCAGCGGGAATTCCGCTTCTCCCGTCTCGGCAAGCTGCGCCAGTGCCCCCGGGTGGGCGCGCCGGCGGTGCTGCTGCACCGGAAGATCAACACCCTCGCGCTACCGGTCGTCCCCCGGATGCCGGCAAGGCGCCAGGAGCCGGACCTGGCGGTCTTCGCCACGGCCATCGGCGCCTGACCCCCTCTTCAAGACCCTGGCTTGGGCGGCTGGCCTTCATGGCAGCCGCCTTTTTTTGCCTCATCGCGGCGGAACACGTCGCGGGGTTCTTGGGTAAACTAGCCGGCTTTCCAGCCTATCCGCAAAAACCATGGCCCAATACGTGATGTCGATGCTCCGCGTGAGCAAGATCGTGCCGCCCAAGCGGCAGATCATCAAGGATATTTCCCTCTCCTTCTTCCCCGGCGCCAAGATCGGCCTGCTCGGCCTGAACGGCGCCGGCAAGTCCACGGTGCTGAAGATCATGGCCGGGGTGGACAACGAGTTCGACGGCGAGGTGCAGCGCCTGCCCAATATCAAGATCGGTTACCTGCCCCAGGAGCCCCAGCTCGACCCGGCCAAGACCGTGCGCGAGGCGGTCGAATCCGGCATGGGCGAGGTCCTGCAGGCGAAGCCGAAGCTGGACGAGATCTACGCCGCCTACGCCGAGCCGGACGCCGACTTCGACAAGCTGGCCGAGGAGCAGGCCCGCCTCGAAGCCATCCTGGCCACCGCCGGCGCCGACACCGGCAACCAGCTGGAAATCGCCGCCGACGCGCTGCGCCTGCCGCCCTGGGACGCCAAGATCGGCAAGCTCTCCGGCGGCGAGAAGCGCCGCGTNNTCCTGGCTGGAGCAGAAGGAAGCCCGCCTGGAAACCGAGAACAAGCAGATCGACGCCCACATGAAGGCGATGAAGCAGGAGCTGGAGTGGGTGCGCTCCAATCCCAAGGCGCGCCAGGCCAAGAGCAAGGCCCGCATCGCCCGCTTCGAGGAACTCTCCAGCCACGAATACCAGAAACGCAACGAAACCCAGGAAATCTTCATCCCCGTGGGTGAGCGGCTGGGCGACAAGGTCATCGAATTCCACGGCGTCACCAAGGCCTTCGGCGACAAGCTGCTGATCGACAACCTCAGCTTCAAGGTGCCGCCCGGCGCCATCGTCGGCATCATCGGCCCCAACGGCGCCGGCAAATCGACCCTGTTCAAGATGATCACCGGCCAGCAGCGGCCGGATTCCGGCGAGGTCGTCGTCGGCCCCACGGTCAAGATGGCCTACGTGGACCAGTCCCGGGACTGCCTGGACGGCAGCAAGACGGTCTTCGACGAACTGGCCGAAGGCCGCGACATCCTGCAGATCGGCAAGTTCGAAATGCCCAGCCGCGCCTACATCGGCCGCTTCAACTTCAAGGGCGCCGACCAGGGCAAGATGGTGGGCAACCTTTCCGGCGGCGAGCGGGGCCGGCTGCACCTGGCCAAGACCCTGATGGCCGGCGGCAACGTATTGCTACTGGACGAGCCGTCCAACGACATCGACGTGGAAACCCTGCGCGCCCTGGAAGATGCGCTGCTCGAATTCGCCGGCTGCGCCATGGTCATCTCCCACGACCGCTGGTTCCTCGACCGCATCTGCACCCACATCCTGGCCGCGGAGGGCGACTCCCAGTGGACCTTCTTCGACGGCAACTACCAGGAGTACGAGGCCGACAAGAAGCGCCGCCTGGGCGAGGAAGGCGCCAAACCCAAGCGCATCCGCTACAAGCCCATCACCCGCTGAAGGGCAGCTACAAAAGGAGAAGGCCCGCGCTTGGCGGGCCTTCTTTTTTGCCCTGCCGCCCCGGCGTGCCGCCGGAACGGAAGGGAAGTGATCGTGGGAGCGGATGCCGCTGCTTAGTGGTGGGTCTTCAGGCTGGCGGCGAAGGTGGCCTGGGCGCGCTCGGGGAATTCGAACTCGGCGAAGGCGCGGCGGATTTCGGCTTCGTTGCAGCCGGCGGTCTGGTCTTCGAACCGGATACCCAGGGCGCGGCCGTTGCTGGCCAGGGTGGTGAAGGCATAACGCCAGCGCTGGGCTTCGGCAAGGCGTTCGCGCAGTTCGTCTTCATTGCTGATGACGATCCCCGCCTTCTTGAGGGAATTCAGGAATTCTTCGAAGGATTCGTTGCTCAACTGGCCCATCTTCTCATCTCCATGAAATTGGTGTCTCAGCACCATGAGCCTAACAACGCAGAGCCATCGGCGGTGGTTGACGCGCCCCCGCAAAATTTCTTGGCAGCCGGCGTGAGATAATTCACCGAACCGCGGCCCGCCCCTCCCCGCCTGGGCCGGCACCCATCGTCCTCCCGCAATCATGAAGAAACCCGGCTCTCCCCCCGCCATCCCGGAAATCCGCCCCGGCCAGTCCATCGAACTGCTCAAGGAACTGCACATCCTCACCCGCGACGGCAAGCTCAACCAGGACAGCCGGCGCAAGTTGAAGCAGGTCTATCACCTTTACCAGTTCATCGAACCGCTCCTCGAGGACGTGCTGGCCACGGGCGATTCCCTGACCCTGGCCGACCATGGCGCCGGCAAGTCCTACCTGGGCTTCATCCTCTACGACCTGTTCCTCAAGGAGCGGGAGGCCGGCCACATCCACGGCATCGAGACCCGCCGGGAACTGGTGGACAGATCCCGGCAACTGGCCGACCGGCTGGGCTTCGGCCGCATGTCCTTCCTCGCTCTCTCCGTCGAGGACTCCATCGCCTCGCCGGCGCTGCCCGAGCGCATCGACGTGGTCACCGCCCTGCACGCCTGCAACACCGCCACCGACGACGCCATCCGTTTCGCCCTGGCCAAGGGCGCCCGCCACATCGTCCTCGTCCCCTGCTGCCAGGCGGAAGTGGCGGCAGCCCTGCGCGCCACCAAGGCGTCCTCCCTCGCCCGCACCCCCCTGGCGGAACTGTGGCGCCACCCCATCCACACGCGGGAATTCGGCAGCCACGTCACCAACGTCCTGCGCTGCCTGCTCCTGGAAGCCCACGGCTACCAGGTGACGGTCACCGAGCTGGTGGGCTGGGAGCATTCCATGAAGAACGAGCTGATCGTCGCCAGCCGCCACGGTTCGCGGCGGGGCAACGCCCGCGAGCGGGCCGAAGCCATCCTGGGAGAGCTGGGCCTGGAAGCCCTGTCCCCGCGGTTCCTTTACTGATTGCCGATCAGTAGTGGGGCGGAATCTCGTCCCGCAGGGACCATTCCTCCCGGGGCTGGCTGGCCTGGAGTTGCTGGCGCAGGACGCGCAGTTCGTTCTGCAGCGCGTCGATGGCCTGCTGCTGGCGGAACACGGTGGCGTTGAGCTCGTCCAATTGGTGTTCGGCGAAGCTGAGCTTGACCTCCAGGTCGGTGATGCGCTGATCCATACGTTTCCAAAAATGTTTGTAAATCCGGCGCTTATTGTAAACCGGCCACCCCCGGCGCCGGATAAAATGCGCCCCCGCGCCTGAAATGATGCCGCACTGCCCCATGCCCGCCGACCGCCACAGCCTCGAACTCCTCGCCCCCGCCAAAAATGCCGATTTCGGCATCGAGGCCATCAACCACGGGGCGGACGCGGTCTACATCGGCGGCCCCGCCTTCGGCGCCCGCGCCAACGCCGGCAACGCCATGGCCGACATCGCCCGGCTGTGCGACCACGCCCACCGCTACAACGCCCGGGTGCTGGTGGCGCTCAACACCATCCTGCGCGACGACGAACTGGAAGCCGCCCGCACCCTCGCCTGGCAGGCCTGGGACGCCGGCGCCGATGCCCTCATCCTGCAGGACATGGGCTTGCTGGAACTGGACCTGCCCCCCATCGAGTTGCACGCCAGCACCCAGACCGACATCCGCGACCCGGCCAAGGCCCGCTTCCTGCAGGATGTGGGTTTTTCCCAGATCGTCCTGGCGCGGGAACTCTCGCTGAAGGAGATCGCCGCCGTCGCCGAGGCCACGGGCCTAGCCCTGGAATTCTTCGTCCACGGCGCCCTCTGCGTCGCCTTCAGCGGCCAGTGCTACATCAGCCATGCCCACACCGGCCGCAGCGCCAACCGGGGCGAATGCTCCCAGGCCTGCCGCCTGCCCTATTCCCTGGCGGACGAGGACGGCCACGTCATCGCCGAGGACGGCCACCTGCTCTCCATGAAGGACAACGACCAGAGCGCCAACCTGGCCGCCCTGGCCGCGGCCGGCATCAGTTCCTTCAAGATCGAGGGGCGGCTGAAGGATCTCTCCTACGTCAAGAACATCACCGCCCATTACCGCACGCTGCTGGACGCCATCATCGCCGGCAACCCCGGCTACCGGCGCGCTTCCAGCGGGGTCAGCAGCTACACCTTCACCCCCCGGCCGGAGAAGACCTTCAACCGGGGTGCCACCGACTACTTCGTCAACGGCCGCCAGGCGGACATCGGCGCCTTCGATTCCCCCAGTTTCGTGGGTGAGGCCATCGGCGAGGTGACGGCGGTGGCGGACAAGCATTTTGAGGCGGAAACCGCGGTACCGCTCCACAACGGCGACGGCATCAGCTTCTTCGATGACCACCAGGAGCTGGTGGGCGTGCGCGTCAACCGGGTGGAGGGCCGGCGCCTCTTCCCCAACGTAATGCCCCACGGCCTCGCCGCCGGCACCGTCCTCTACCGCAACCGCGACCAGGAATTCGAGCGCTTGCTGGAAAAGAAATCCGCCGAGCGGCGCCTGGGCGTCGAACTCCGCTTTGCCGAAACCGCCGACGGCTTCGCCCTGACCATCGCCGCCGAGGACGGCGTCGCCGCCACCGCCACCCTCGCCCACCCCCGGGAGCCCGCCCAGAACGGCGAACGGGCCCTGGCCACCATCCGCGAGCAGGTCGCCAAGCTGGGCAACACCCTCTACCGCGCGGACAAGGTGGGCATCGACCTGGCGCAGCCCTGGTTCATCCCCACCGGCGCCCTCAACGCCCTGCGCCGGGAGGCCGTCGACAAGCTCGACGCCGCCCGCCGGGCGGCCTATCGCCGTCCGCCGCGGGCCGTGGCGGTGGAGCCGCCCGTGCCCTACCCGCAGAATGCCCTTTCCTACCTCGGCAACGTGCTCAACGAGAAGGCCCGGGCCTTCTATGCCCGCCATGGCGTCAGCCTCATCGAACCGGCCTTCGAGGCCAACCGGGAGCGGGGCCTGGTGTCGCTGATGATCACCAAGCACTGCCTGCGCTACAGCTTCAACCTGTGCCCCAAGGAAGTGAAGGGCATCCGCCCCGACCCCCTGGTGCTGACCAACGCCGGCGAGAAGCTGACCCTCACCTTCGACTGCAAGCGCTGCGAAATGCACGTCATGGGCAAGCTGAAGAAGGGCGTCAAACTGGCCATCCAGGCGCGCTAGCCCACCGCCGGGGCCTTGCGCAATAATGGGGCCTTCCGAGACCCCGTGCCCGCGCCATGCTCCGTCGCCTTCTCCTCGCCCTTGCCGGCCTGCTCGTTCTCCTGGCCATCGCCGTGGCCGTCGGCCTGCACTTCGCCGCCGGCACCCTGCGCGACAAGGTGCGTGAAGCCCTGGGGCCGGAGAGCGAAATCGGCGAAATCACCCTCGGCTGGTCGGCGGTGGAAGTGCGCCGGGTGCGCGTCCCGGCGCCCCGGGACTGGCCGGCGGGCGACGCCCTGCGGGCCGACCGCATCGTGGTTTCGCCGGACCTTGCCGCCCTCTTTTCGGACCACCAGGTGCGCATCCGCCGCATCGCCGTGGACCAGGCCTACCTCTCCATCTACCGCACCCGCGAAGGCAGGTTGCGCCTCCTGCCCGGCATGCTGGAGAAGAAGCCCGCCGGCGACGATGCCGGCAAGGACGGCGCCGGCGTGCCGGTAGCCATCGACGACGTCGAACTCAGCAATTCGGCGGTGGAGCTTTTCGACGCCTCCGTGGCCAAGCCCGCCCACCGGTTGCGCCTGGAACAGCTCCACGCGCGCCTGGGGCCGATCCACCTGCCCGATCTCAAGGGGCGCACCCGCCTCGACGTGGACGGCGTTCCCAAGGGCGTGCGGCGTGACGGCAAGCTGACCATCGCCGGCTGGATCGAACTGGCCAGCAAGGATTCGGAAATCGCCACCCGCCTGCAAGGCGGGGACCTGGTGGCGCTGCAGCCCTATCTCATCAAGGCGGCCGAGACCGGCGTCAAGCAGGGCGCCCTGGACCTCGACCTGAAATCCACGGTAAAGCAGAACCGCCTCACCGCGCCCGGCAGCGTCACCCTGAGCAACCTGGAACTCGCCTCCGGCGGCGGCGCATCGGCCACCTTCATGGGCATGCCGCGGGCAGCGGTCGTCGGCATGCTGAAGGACCGCAGCGGCAGGATCAGCGTCCAGTTCACCCTGGAAGGCCGCCTCGACGATCCGAAATTCTCCCTCAACGAAGCCTTCATGATGCGCGTCGGCACCTCCGTCGCCGAGGGTCTGGGCATCAGCCTGGAAAGCCTGGCGAGGGGTGCCAGCAGCACTACCCAGAGCCTCGGCAGCAGCCTCAGGAAGCTGTTCGGGAAGTAGCCGGCGCAGCCGCTCAGCCGAGCAGCCGCTCCGGCTGGATTTCCAGGTGTCGGCCCTCGTCGCCCAGCCACACCACTCCGTCCTGGATGGTGCAGGAAAGGCGCATGGTGCGCTCGGCAAGCCCGGCCAGGGCGGCGCCCTGCTCGCCCGTCAGGCGCAGCACCTGGAGATTGGCGTACTGCGCCAGGGCCGGTCCGATCTGCTGCCACCAGACGTCGGTCCCCCGGCCGCCATAGGCCAGGACGACCACCCGCCGGGCCCGGTGGCAAGCCTTGCGGATATCCCGCTCGTCGGGCAGGCCGACATCGATCCAGGTCTGCAAGGTGCCGTCCGGGGCCGTTTCCAGGAGATCGGCCTCGTCCTCGGTGGACAGGCCCCGGCCGAAGGCCAGGTCGTCGCTGGCGAAGAGGGCGAAGGCGAAGAGGCGCGCCATCATGCGCTCATCGGTCTCGGAGGGATGGCGGGCGATGGTCAGCGCGTGGGTCTGGTAGTAGTGCCGGTCGAGGTCGGAAACCTGCAACTCGGCCTTGTGGATGGTTGCCTTGAGAGCCATGGCGGTACGCGGAAAAAGCCGTGATTATCCTCCCGCCGGCTGACGAAATCGAAAATCCCGACTAGCATGTGGAACGAAATCCATCGCCAAGGAGAATTCCATGAAGCCGCTTGCCGTCCTCGCCGTCGCCCTGCCCGCCCTCCTCGCCGCCCCTGCCGGTGCCGCCGACCTGCCCCAGCGCAAGTCGGGCCTCTGGGAAATGACCACCCAGATGGAGGGCGTGCCCTCCCAGGGTCCCGTCCAGATGTGCGTGGACCAGAAATCCGACAACATCATGCAGGAACGCGCCCGGGAACAGGCCAAGTGCAGCGTCATGGACGTCAACCGCAGCGGCGGCAAGACCACGGTCCATTCGGTTTGCCAGGTCGATGCCAAGACCACTGCCACCACCGACGCCGTCATCACCGGCAATTTCGAGTCCGGCTACCGCAGCGACATGAAGGTCCGCTACACGCCCCCCATGCACGGGATGAGCGAGATGAAGATGGTCTCCGAGGCGAAATGGCTCGGCCCCTGCAAGCCTGGCCAGAAGCCCGGCGACATCATGATGCCCAACATGCCGGGGGGGCGCATGAACATGCAGGAGATGATGAACGATCCCCGTGTCCAGGAAATGATGAAGCGCCACCGGGACCAGTGAAGCCCGCGGGAATTCGCGGCGACCGGTCCGGTCATAGGATCAAGGCCCCGTCCCCGGGACGGCGGCCTATAATCAGCGTTTGCTGATACTTCCGAGGATTCCCCATGCGCTCCCTGCTCATTTCCGTCTGCCTGCTTCTCGCCAGCCTCGGCGCGCGGGCCGAGATCGTCGACATCGACAATGCCGAGCTGGCCCGTCTCATGGCCGCCGGCGTCCCGGTGATCGACATCCGCACCGCCCCGGAATGGGAAGAAACTGGCATCGTCCCCAGCAGCCGCCTGCTCACCTTCTTCGACGAGCGCGGCAAGGCCGACCCCGCCGCCTGGCTGGACAAGGCCAAGACCGTGGCCCGGCCGGGCGACCCGGTGATCGTCATTTGCCGCAGCGGCAACCGCACCAAGGCCGTCAGCCAGTTCCTTTCCCAACAGGCCGGATACACCAAGGTGTACAACGTCCGCGACGGCATCAAGGCGTGGATCAAGGAAGGCCGCCCCCTGGCACCGGCGGCCCCGACCCTGGCCGCCTGCCGGGCGGCCAGGACCTGCTGACCGGGAAAGGGCGTGCTCGAACAGCCCGTCGACCGGCGCCGCTGCGCCTCCTGCGAACGCTGGAGCGGGCCGCGCCAGATCGGCTCGGCGGCGGGTCACGTCGCCGTCGCCAGCGAGACGGTGAGCGGACTGTGCCAGGGCGGCCCCTGGGACGGCTCGGAGCGGCGCGCCCGCTCCGCCTGCGGCCACTGGCGGGTGTGGCCGCTGCTGGCGGCGGAAACCTGAATCAGTCGCCCGCCGGCGGGGCCGCTGCGGCGGCCAGCATGGCGGCCCGGCTGGCCGGGGTCTCCAGGGTGATGCGCCCGAGGACGCCCGTCCGGTAGTCGGTGAGCAGGATGATCGCCGCCTTTTCCCGATCGAATTCGCCGCCACGGCCCTTGACGAGGCAGCCACGCTTTTTGGCGATGGCCTCGATCACCCCCACGGCGTCCATTCCGGCGGTGGCGAAGCCGTAGCGGGCCGTAAGCAGGGCCGGGTAGGCGGCCAGGAGGAAGCCGGCCAGCCAGGTGGCCACTTCCTCGTCGATATAGGCGTTGACGCCCACGGCATGGCTGGCGGCGAGCATGTAACCGTCGCTGGCATGCTCGATCTTGGGCCACAGCATGCCCGGGGTGTCGTAGAGGGTCAGCCGGGAACTGATGTCGATGCGCTGCTGGCTCTTGGTCACCGCCGGCTGGTCGCCCACGGCGGCCACCTTCTTCTTGACCAGGGCGTTGAGCAGGGTNNCGTTGCGGTGGGGCGCCAGTTGCTGGGCGAGGCTGGGGATGCGGGCCACGTCGGCGGCCTTCTTGCAGGAAATGGCCACCGCCTTGACGCCCGGCTGGCGGGAATAGTGCTCCAGCCAGGCCTGGGTCGCCGCCGGGTCGGCAATGTCGGCCTTGTTCAGGAGCTTGAGGCAAGGCCGCTGGCGGAAGGCCCGCAGTTCGTGGATCATGGGGTTGCTGCTCGCCTCGGGC
>JRYJ01000064.1_pt1 | contig 21735 bp, 22 predicted proteins | sample 235371 | NCBI WGS metagenome assembly JRYJ01 (sample SAMN03074219, study PRJNA261477) | activated sludge metagenome | biome: Wastewater Treatment Plant; feature: Wastewater; material: Activated sludge; isolation source: activated biomass of a wastewater treatment plant treating hydrocarbon... ... | reverse complement strand
CGGGCGGGGTGGGGCCGGCCAAGCGGGAGGGGGACGGCCGGTCGCCGGCCGGCGCCTTCCCGATCACCGGCCTGTTCGGCGACGGCGGCCCGGCGAGCGATCCGGCCCGGGCCGCCCGGCTGCCTTACCAGGGTGCCACGCCCGATCTCAAGTGTGTCGACGACCCGGCTTCCCGCCACTACAACCGCATCGTCGACCAATCCCGGATGGAACGGGACTGGCGTTCCTGCGAGGACATGCTGCGCCCGGACCGCCGCTACGAGATCGGGGCGGTGGTGGGGTGCAATTGCGACCCGGCGGAGCCGGGGGCGGGATCGTGCATCTTCCTGCACGTGTGGGAGTCGCCGGGGGTCCCGACGGCGGGGTGCACGGCGATGGCGCGAGAGGACATGCTGGCCCTGGCCGGCTGNNCCCTGAGCTTGTCGAAGGGCGTTTAGCCCCGGGGGGCGGAGGTACATCCAGGGGCTTCGACAGGCCTGTCCTGGGCACCGTCGAAGGGCTAAGCCCGAACGGAGGTGGCGGAGGCGGGCGTTGTCGGGTTGCCGCCGCGCTGCGCCTTCCTCTAGACTGCCGGCATTCCCACCCTTTCCCCTGCCACCCACTGTGCTCAACCGCATCTGGACCGCCTTCATCCTCCTCGGGTTCGTAGCCGCCGTGGTGCAGACCCTGCAGGGCGACCTGGAGGTGTTTTCCCGGGTGCTGACCGGGCTGTTCGATACGGCCAAGACGGGCTTCGACATCGCCCTCGGCCTGGTGGGCATCATGAGCCTCTGGCTGGGTATCATGAAGATCGGCGAGCGGGGCGGGCTGATCCAGCTTTTCGGGCGCGCCGTGGCGCCCTTCTTCCGCCGCGTCTTCCCCGGGATTCCGCCGGGGCACCCGGCCGGCGGCAGCATCGTCATGAACTTCTCGGCCAACATGCTGGGCCTGGACAACGCCGCCACGCCCCTGGGGCTGAAAGCCATGCGGGAGCTGCAGGAGATCAACCCGCAGAAGGACACCGCCAGCAACCCGATGATCATGTTCCTGGTGCTCAACACGGCGGGGATCACGCTGATTCCCTCCACCGTCATCGCCATCCGCCAGAGCATCGCCCTCAAGCAGGGCCTGGTGGGCTTCAACGCCGCCGACATCTTTTTGCCCACGCTGCTGGGCACCTTCGTCTCCTTCTGCGCCGGGCTGGTGGCGGTGGCCCTGTGGCAGCGCATCAATCTCTTCTGCCGGCCGGTGCTGGCCTTTTTCGCCGGTTTCGCCGCCCTCATGGCCGGGCTGTATTGGTGGCTGAACGGCATGGCGCCCGAGCGCATGGCCCAGATGATCGGGCTCCTGGGCAGCGGCGTCATCGTCTCGCTCATCGTGCTTTTCGTGGCGGTGGCGGCATGGCGGGGCATCGATGTGTACGAGAGCTTTGTCGATGGGGCCAAGGAGGGCTTCGGCGTCGCCGTGCAGATCATCCCCTACCTGGTGGCCATGCTGGCGGCCATCTCGGTTTTCCGCACCACCGGCGGCATGGATTTCCTCATCGGCGCCATCCGCAGCGCCGTGCTGGCCCTGGGCCTCGACGACGCCTTCGTTCCGGCCCTGCCGGTGGGGCTGATGAAGACCCTCTCCGGCAGCGGGGCGCGGGGGCTGATGGTGGATGTGATGACCACCTACGGCGTCGATTCCTTCCCGGCCAAGCTCGCCGCCATCATCCAGGGCTCGACGGAAACCACCTTCTACGTCCTGGCCGTCTATTTCGGCAGCGTCAATATCACCAAGACCCGCTACGCCGTCGCCGGCGGACTGATCGCCGACGCCGTCGGGCTGGTGGGGGCGATTCTCATCGGCTACGCTTTTTACCGCTGATGGTCCTGTGTCCACCCTCGTCGTCTTCAACAAACCCTACGGCGTCCTGAGCCAGTTCACCCCGGAGGGGAAGTGGCGGGCGCTGGACGAGTTCATCCCGGTCAAGGGCGTGTACGTGGCCGGGCGGCTGGACGCCGACAGCGAGGGCTTGCTCATCCTCACCGACGACGGCGCGCTGCAGGCCAGGATCGCCGACCCGCGCCACAAGCTGGAAAAGACCTACTGGGCCCAGGTGGAGGGCATCCCGGCGGAGGCCGATCTGGAGCCCTTGCGCCGGGGCGTGAAGCTGTCGGACTTCACGGCCAAGCCGGCCAAGGTACGGATCATCGGCGAACCGGCCGGCCTCTGGCCTCGCGACCCGCCCATCCGCCACCGGGCGGCGATTCCCACGAGCTGGCTGGAAATCCGCATCGGCGAGGGAAAAAACCGCCAGGTGCGGCGCATGACCGCCGCCATCGGGTATCCTACGCTGCGTCTCGTCCGCCCCGCCGTGGGCGCCCTGACCCTGGCCGGCCTGGCTCCGGGGGAGTGGCGTCGCTTCGAGGGCGGGTATCAGGATCTCGTCAAACCCAGGGAGCCACGTCCATGAAGAAGTTTCTGAGCCTGTTCGCCGCGCTCGTCCTCGGACTTGCTGGCGCAGCCGCCAATGCCGCCACCCCCAAGGCGGCGGAAGACCCGAGTGCCACCGTGGTGAGCGTCGGCGCCCCCGCCCCCCGCGGCCACAAGGCGCCGACCGCCGGCAAGAAGGCGCCGGCCAAGAAGGCCGCTGCCAAATCCGCCGGCACGGGCAAGAAGGCGCAGAAGCGCACCCGTACCCGCGGCAAGTGATCCGGCGGCCGATGGCAAGCCTGAAAAGGAGCCTTTTCCTGGCGGCAGCCTGCCTGGGGGGCATCTCCACCGCCCAGGGGGAGATGCCGAAGATGGAGCTGACCGCCGGCTTCTACCGCATCGAGGCGGAGGTGGCGGCGGACCAGGAAAACCGCATGACCGGCCTCATGCACCGGCGCAGCATGGGGCCCCAGCAGGGCATGCTGTTCGTCTTCCCCCAGGTGGCGATCCACTGCATGTGGATGCGCAACACCTTCATTCCGCTTTCCGTGGCCTTCCTGGATGAGCGCGGGCAGATCCTCAACATCGAGGACATGGCGCCCCAGACCGAGGATAACCACTGCGCCGCCCGGCCGGCCCGCTTCGCCCTGGAGATGAACAAGGGCTGGTTCGCCCAGAAGGGCATCAAGCCGGGCATGAAGCTGAACGGCATCGAGAAGGCGCCGCCTCCCCGCTGATGAAACGGAGCAAGTGGCGCCCCCGCTTCGCCCGGGGGCCGGAAAACCGAGACGTGGCCTCCTGGCTCGCCGAGCCCGGCTCCCTCACCGCCCGCTGCCAGGCGGCCAGCGAGCGCTTCCGCGTGGCGGTGCTGGCCTACGGCCTGGGCGATCCCCTGGCCGACGAGGGATTGCGCCTGCCGCGGCGCCGCGGCCATGCCTGGGTGCGGGAGGTGATGCTGGAATGCGACGGCACGCCGGTCATCTTCGCCCATACCGTCCTGCCGGCGGCGCCCCGGGGCAAGCTCTCGCGGTGGCTGGCCCGGCTGGGCAGCCGCTCCCTCGGCTCGCTGCTGTTTTCCCACCCGGGCTTCCGCCGGGGCACCATCGAATTTCTTCGGCTGGACAAGCGTCATCCCCTCTACCAGCGGGCCGCCACCGTGGGGGAGGCGGGGGATTGCCTGTGGGCGCGGCGCTCCCTCCACCGCCTGGGGCGCCAGCGGGTGCTGGTGACCGAGGTCTTCCTGCCGGCGCTTAGCCGTCTGGAAGGCTGACAACCCCACATTCCTGTTTTTTCTGTCGCCGACTGGCGACAGAAAAAACGCCACCGGATCAGGGATCTTCGAAAAATAGCCAAAAACGCGTCGCTTTCCGACGACAGATTTGGGGCGCTCCGTTCCACCGGTTGTGGCCGATGTCTTGTATTTAAAGGGTTTTACGGGTTGGCATGGGGATTGCGAAAGCCTGGGCAATCCTTATTCGCCGAACGAAGATGCCCATGAACACCACCACCTTCACCGCCGTGCCCCTGGCACTCTTCATCTGCCTCAACCTGGCCCTGGCACTGCTGCTTTTGCGCCGCAAATTCGCTGAGGACCATGGCGACGCCGAAAACGCCTGGCTGAGTGTTCCGCCGACCCTGGAGCCCGGGCAGGGGCACCACGGCATGCCGGAGAGCGACAGCGACGTGCACCCACTGACGGAAGCGGAAATCTACGTTATTTTTGGCCGGCGGGACGATGCCCGCCAAGTGCTGGACTCGGCACTGCGCGACGGAAGGCTGCGCAATGATGAGGTCGAGCGTTTCTGGCGGGATCAGCAGGCGGCCTGAAACGGCCTGCCGCTAGTCCGCGGCTGGCAGGGAAATCTCGTCACTGCGGCCGGCCCCCGCCGTCATTGCCCGGCAGAGGGCGACGAATTCCCGGGCGCCAGCGCTCTGGTGCTTCTGGCGGTGCCAGACGAAGGTGAATTCCCGGCCGAGATCCAGCTCCGGGCATTCCAGAGGCACCAGGCTGCCCCGGCGGAAGGCGTCGCGCAGGGCCAGCCGGGAGATGCAGCCGATGCCCAGCCCCGCTTCCACCGAGCGCTTGATGGCCTCGGTGTGTTCCAGCTCCATGCGGATGTGCAGTCCGGAGAAATGCCCGCGCAGGGCCTGCTCCACCGTCTGCCGTGTGCCGGAGCCGGGTTCCCGCAGGATCCAGGGTTCCGCCAGCAATGCCGCCAGGGGCACCGGCCCGCGGCCGGCCAGGGGATGGTCCGGCCGGGCGAAGACCACCAGTTCGTCCCGCACCCAGGGGGCGGCTTCCACCGCCGGGTCGGCGCACTGGCCCTCGATGAGCCCCAGGTCGAGGTCCAGGTTGGCCACGTCGTGGATGATGGCGGCGGTATTGCGCACCTCCAGTTGCACCCGGCTGTCCGGGTGCCGGCGCAGGAAGTCCGCCACCACGAGCACCGCCAGGTAGTTGCCGATGGTGAGGGTGGCGCCCACCTTGAGCTTGCCGAAGCCGGCGCCGCCGGCCATCAGTTGCTCGAATTCGCCGGCGTGGTCGAGGATGGCCACGGCCTTGGGCAGGAGTTGGGCGCCCAGGGCGTTGAGGCGCAGGCTTTTACCCAGCCGGTCGAAAAGCCGGCTGCCGAACTGGCGCTCCAGTTCCCCCAGGGCGGTGCTGGCCGCCGACTGGGAAAGGGCGATGGCCGCCGCGGCGCGGGAGACGCTGCCGTGGCGGGCGACGGCGACGAAAACCTCGAGCTGGCGGTAGCTATGGCGCATATCCAATTATTGGATTAACGAAATCATTATTATCCATTGTACAGATAAACCGCCATTGCCTAGACTAGCCTTACCCCAATCCCACAGAGGCAGCATCATGAGCAACCTTGGCGTCGAGCAAGTCATCAGCGTCCGGCACTGGAACGAACACCTGTTCAGCTTTCGTACCACCCGTGCCCCGGGGCTGCGCTTCACCAACGGCCAGTTCGTGATGATGGGCATCGAGGTGGATGGCCGCCCCCTCACCCGCGCCTACAGCGTCGCCAGCCCCAACTACGAGGAGCACCTGGAGTTCTTCAGCATCAAGGTGCCCAACGGCCCGCTGACCTCCCGCCTGCAGCACCTCAAGGAAGGCGATCCCATCCTGGTCAGCAAGAAGCCCACCGGTACCCTGGTCATCCACGACCTGTTGCCGGGCAAGCATCTCTACCTCTTTTCCACGGGCACCGGACTGGCGCCCTTCCTCAGCCTGATCCAGGACCCGGAGGTGTACGAGCGCTTCGAAAAGGTCATCCTGGTGCACGGCGTGCGCACGGTCTCCGAGCTGGCCTACCGCCGCTTCATCAGCGAGGAGTTGCCCCGGCACGAGTTTTTCGGCGACGAGGTGCGCGAGAAGCTGGTCTATTACCCCACCGTCACCCGGGAACCCTTTGCCAACCAGGGGCGCCTCACCGATCTGGTGGAAAGCGGCAAGCTCTTCGCCGACATCGGCCTGCCGCCCCTCGATCCGGCCACCGACCGCGCCATGATCTGCGGCAGCCCCCACATGCTGCAGGATTGCTGCGCCATGCTCGACCGGCGCGGCTTCAAGGTCTCGCCCCACATCGGCGCCCCGGGGGATTACGTCATCGAGCGGGCCTTCGTGGAGAAGTAGGGCGCCGCTCCTGACAGGATATTTTCGTCGGAAAATTCCTATATGACAAAAGTCAGGTCATACTACGCGCCGCATTCCCGTTGGCAGGCGCAGAGGAGGCCGCATGAAGATTTTGCTGGTGGAGGACACGCGGGCGGTGGCGGCGGTCATGGCGGCCCGCCTGGGGTCCTACGGCTACGAAGTGGTGGTGGCGGAAAATGGCCAGGTGGCGGTGGACAAGTTTTCCGCCGTGGCGCCGGATCTCGTCCTCATGGACATCGAGATGCCGGTGATGAACGGCTTCGAGGCCGCCAACCGCATCCGTGGCCTGGAGGCGCGGCAGAAGTGGGCGTGGACTCCCATCATCTTCCTCACCGCCTCCAATACCCCGGAAAACCTGGTCACCGCCATCGAGGCGGGGGGCGACGATTTCATCGCCAAGGATGTGCCGGAGACGGTGCTCGACGCCAAGATGAAGGCCATGACCCGCATTGCCGCCCTGCGCCGGCAGCTTTCCGCCGCCAACCGCAAGCTGGAGGAGCAGGCCAGCCGGGACGGCCTCACCGGCCTGTGCAACCGCCGCAGCATGGACCTGCGCTTCGACGCCGCCTGGGCCCAGGCCGTCGCCGCCGGCCAACCCTTCGGCCTGCTCATGCTGGATGTCGACAATTTCAAGAAATTCAACGATACCTACGGCCACCTGGCCGGTGACGACTGCCTGCGCGCCGTGGCCGGAGCCATCGGCGGCATGGTGGAGTGTCATGTCGCGGCGGGCGGGGGGGCGGGTGCCTTCGCCGCCCGCTACGGCGGCGAGGAGTTCGCCGTGGTGCTGCCGGCGGTGTTGCCGTCCGATTTCCGGGATCTCGCGCAACACATCGTCGAGGCCGTGCGCGCCTGCGCCATTACCCACTGCGCCAACGCCGGCTTTGGCATTGCCACGGTTTCTGTCGGCGGCATCCACCTGGCACGGGCGGATGGGGAGATCAAGAACCTCTTCCGCGAAGCCGACGCGCGCCTCTACCGGGCCAAGGAAGGCGGTCGCAACCAGGCTGTCCTGGCACCATGAACAAAGGCGCCCGGGGGCGCCTTTGTTCGCTCGGCAACGGCGCTTGCCTTAGCCGGCGTAGTTCTGCTCGGCGAAGGACCAGTTCACCAGGTTGTTGAGGAAGGTCTCGACGAACTTGGGACGCAGGTTGCGGTAGTCGATGTAGTAGGCGTGTTCCCAGACGTCGACGCAGAGCAGGGCCTTGTCGCCGGTGGTCAGCGGGGTGCCGGCAGCACCCATGTTGACGATGTCCACGGAGCCGTCGGCCTTCTTCACCAGCCAGGTCCAGCCGGAGCCGAAGTTGCCCACGGCGGAGGACTGGAAAGCCTTCTTGAATTCGTCCAGGGAACCCCACTTCTTGTCGATGGCGGCAGCCAGGGCGCCGCTCGGGGCGCCACCACCGGCGGGCTTCATGCAGTTCCAGAAGAAGGTATGGTTCCACACTTGGGCGGCGTTGTTGTAGACGCCGCCGGCCGGGGCCTTCTTGACGATGGCTTCGAGGTCGAGATTTTCGTACTCGGTGCCCTTGATCAGGTTGTTCAGGTTGGTCACGTAGGCCTGGTGGTGCTTGGCGTAGTGGTAGTCGAAGGTCTCCGCCGACATGTGGGGCGCCAGGGCGTCCTTGGCATAGGGCAGGGGGGGCAGTTGGTGTTCCATTGTTTTCTCCGTTGTTGGTGGGCGCAGGCCCGGATGGGGTAAAGAAAAATTCTAATTAGCTTCGTCGGGGGCGACAACCTTGTCCACCGTCACTTCCGCCCCGCCGCTGGCGAAGGCGAGGCGCAGCGCGTCGCCCGCCGCCAGCGCAGTGGCATCCCGCACGGCACGGCCCCGGCTGTCTAGGGCCAGGGCGTAGCCCCGGGCGAGCACGGCATGGGGATTGAGTTGGCTCAGACCGGCGGCGAGGGCATTTAGTTTCCCCCGGGTTTCCACAAGCTGCCGGGCCGCGGCGTGTTCCAGGCGCAGATGCAGGTTGGCGAGGGCTTCCATCTGCCGGCCGGGCCGGGGACGGGCTTGCCGCAGGGCGGCGCCGGCGGCCTGTAGGCGCAGGCGGCGGGCATCGTTGTGGCGCAGCAGGGCGGCGTTCAGGCGCCCGCCGAGGTGGGCGAGATCACGGCCCTGCCGGGCCAGGCGCTCGGCCGGGTGCACCAGGCGGGCCGCCAGCCAGTCGAGGCGCTGGGCCTGTTCGGCGACGGTGCGCACGGCGCGGCCGGCAAGGCGGCGGTGGAGTTCGGCCAGGCGGGCGAGGAGGGCGGCCCGGTCGGGGGCCGCCTGTTCGGCGGCGGCGGTGGGGGTGGGGGCGCGCAGGTCGGCGGCGAAGTCGGCGATGGTGAAGTCGGTTTCGTGGCCGACCCCGGTCACCACCGGTATCGCCGAGGCGCGGATGGCACGGGCCACGGCCTCGTCGTTGAAGGCCCAGAGATCCTCGATGCTGCCCCCGCCCCGGCAGAGGAGGAGGAGATTGTTGCCGTCGCCGGCAGCCACGGCCAGGGCGGCGGCAATCTGGGCACCGGCCCCCTCGCCCTGAACCGGGGTGGGGTAGACGGTGATCTGCACGTAGGGCGCCCGCCGGCTCAGGGTGGTGAGCACGTCCCGCAGGGCGGCGGCCTGCGGGCTGGTGACGATGCCGATGCGGCGCGGGAAGGTGGGCAGGGGGCGCTTGGCTTCCGGGGCGAAGAGCCCTTCCGCTTCCAGCCGGGCCTTGAGCTGCAGGAAGCGCTCGAAGAGGCTGCCCTGGCCGGCCCGGCGCACCGTCTCGACGTTGAGCTGGAATTCGCCGCGGGGTTCGTAGAAGGACACCAGGGCCCGCACCTCCACCCGCTGGCCGTTCTCCAGGCGCCAGCCAAGCAGTTGCGCCCGGTTGCGCCAGAGGACGCAGCGCACCTGGGCCGCTTCGTCCTTGAGGGTGAAGTAGACGTGGCCGGAGCCGGCGTAGGTGAGGTTGGAAATTTCGCCGCCCACCCAGGTCAGGGGAAAGGCCGCCTCCAGGCAATCGCGTACCAGGCGGTTGAGGCCGGCGACGCTGAGTACGGCGGCGGTGGCTGGGGGAGCGGAAGGGCTGGCTGGCATGACGGGCATTGTAGCGCAAAGGCCGCCGGCGGATATTCGCTTGACAACTGGGGTGTTGCTGTATGTTATTGATTTTTTGAAATAAATAACTGTATGCCTTCTTTTTTGGCAGAGTAAGAAAAGTCCTTACGGACGGGCCACTTAGGTCGGTTCATGACAGTTCATCCACAAAGTTATCCACAGTTTTTGGGGATAAGCGAAAAGGGGTATCGGGTGGGGGGCTCGGGCATGGGGCTTGCCCTGGCGATGCCCGGCAGGCAGAATTGCCGGCTATCATCAATGCGGGGAATTTACGTGTTCGCCATCGTTCAGGCCGCCGGCTGGCCCATCTGGCCCTTGCTGCTGGCATCCATCATCGCCGTTGCCCTCATCATCGAGCGCCTCGTCGCGCTGCGCCATTCCAAGGTCGTTCCGGCCGGTCTCCTGCAGCGGGCCGTGGGCGAGTTCAAGAAGTCCGGCAACAACGACAAGCTCCTCGACGAACTCGACCGCCACTCGCCCCTGGGCCGTGTGTTGGCTGCCGGCCTGCGCAACGTCGGTTCTTCCCGGGAGGTGATGAAGGAATCCATCGAAGAGGCCGGGTCCGCGGTTTCCCATGACCTGGGCCGCTACCTGACCACCCTCGGCACCATCGCCTCCATCAGCCCGCTGATGGGCCTGTTCGGCACCGTGGTCGGCATGATCGAGATCTTCGGCTCCCAGTCGCCCACGGGTTCCAACCCCATGCAACTGGCCCACGGCATTTCCATCGCCCTCTACAACACCGGCTTCGGCCTGGTCATCGCCATCCCCAGCATGATCTTCTGGCGCCACTTCCGCGCCCAGGTGGACGGTTTCGTGGTGGAGATGGAGCAGCAGGCGGTGAAGCTCGTCGAATACATGCACGGCGACCGCAAATGAACTTCCAGCGCGGCCGCACCCGGGAAGAGCCGGAGATCAACCTGATCCCCATGATCGACGTGTTGCTGGTCATCATCATCTTCCTCATGCTGACCACCACCTACGCCAAGTTCTCCGGCCTGGAGATCAACTTGCCGACGGCGGAGGCCAACAAGCAACCGGAGCAGCCCAACGAGATCGAAGTAGCGGTGACGCCGGCGGGCCAGGTGCTGGTCAACAAGTCGCCCCTGGCGGCTGCCGACGTCAAATCCATCGCCGAGGCCCTGCGCCGGGCGGCCGGGGACCGGCCGGACCCGCTCATCGTCATCAACGCCGATGCCAAGGCTACCCACCAGAGCGTGGTGGATGTCATGCAGGCGGCCCAGACCGCCGGCTACCCGCACATCTCCTTCGCCACCCAGGCGCCGCGCTGATGGCGGCGGACTGGCTGCAGCGCCAGTGGTTCGAACGACGCCGGCTCTCGCCGGCGTTGTGGTTTTTGCTGCCGGGGCACTGGCTCTTCGTCACCGGCAGCATCCTGAAAGCCCGGCTGACGACACCGCAGCGCCTGCCTGTGCCGGTGGTGGTGGTGGGCAACCTTACCGTCGGCGGCGCCGGCAAGACGCCGCTCACCCTGGCCCTGGTGCAGGCCCTGCGGCAGCGGGGCCGGTGTCCGGGCATCGTCAGCCGGGGCTACGGGCGGCAGGGCCAGGGCGCGGCCGCGGTGACCCCCACCTCGGCGCCCGCCGAGGTGGGCGACGAGCCGCTCCTCCTGGCGCGCCGGGCCGGCGTGCCGGTATGGGTCGGCAGCGATCGCGCCGCGGCGGCCCGCGCGCTCCTGGCCGCCCATCCGGAAACCGACCTCGTTCTCTGCGATGACGGACTCCAGCACGGGCGCCTGGCCCGGGACGCGGAAATCGCGGTATTCGACGGCCGGGGGGCGGGCAACGGCTGGCGCCTGCCCCTGGGGCCGCTGCGGGAGCCTCTCTCCCGGCTGCGCCGCGTCACCGCGGTGGTCTGCAACGGCCCCCGGGACGAGCGGGTGGTGGCCCGGGCGCCCGGCGGCGTTTTCGACATGGTCCTGCGGCCCGGTGCCTTCTATCGCCTTGACGATCCTACCGTCACCTGCGCCGCCACCGATCTCGCTGGCCGTCCCCTGCACGCCCTGGCGGGCATCGGCGATCCCGGCCGCTTCTTCCGCACCCTGGAATCCCTCGGTCTGGCTTTTTCCCGGAATCCGTTTCCCGATCACCACGCCTTTACCGCGGCGGACCTGGACTTCGCCCGCGGCGGCGTACTGCTGATGACGGAGAAGGATGCAGTAAAATGCGCCGGATTGGCGACGGGGGAAGCATGGGTGCTGCCCGTCACGGCGGAGGTTCCCTCCGCCCTCATCGATCTCATTCTGGAGAAAATCCGTGGACGCCAGGCTTCTTGACATCCTCGTCTGCCCGATCTGCAAGGGCAACCTCGAACACCGCAAGGCCCAGCAGGAGTTGGTCTGCAAGCCCTGCAAGCTGGCTTTCCCGATCAAGGACGACATCCCCATCATGCTCGAGGACGAGGCCCGGCAGCTGGGGCCGGACGAGGAATGAACTTCAAGGTCGTCATCCCGGCCCGCTACGCTTCCACCCGCCTGCCGGCCAAGCCCCTGCTGGACCTGGGCGGCAAGCCCATGGTGGTGCGGGTGGCCGAACGGGCCCGGCTGTCCGGCGCCGACGAGGTCTGGGTGGCCACCGACCATCCGGAGGTGCGGGCTGCCGCAGAAGCCCACGGTGTTGCCGCCCTGATGACCCGCAGCGACCACCCCACCGGCACCGACCGCCTGGCGGAAGTGGTCGGGCTGTGCGGCTGGAGCGGCGACACCCTGGTGGTCAACGTGCAGGGGGACGAACCCCTCATTGACCCGGCGGTCGTCGCCGCCACGGCCCGGCAATTGGCGACGAGCGGCGCCGCCATCGCCACGGTCGCCCACCCCATCCGGGAAGCGGCGGACTTCTTCAACCCCAACGTGGTCAAGGTGGTCTGCCGGGCAGATGGCGACGCGGCCTACTTCTCCCGCGCGCCGATTCCCTACGCCCGCGACCATTTCGCCCGGGAGAAGGGGGGCAGGACCCTGCCCGCCGGACTGCCGGCCCTGCGCCACGTCGGCCTTTACGCCTACCGGGCGAGCTTCCTGCAGGCCTATGCCGGCCTCGCGCCGGCGCCCACCGAGCAGTTCGAGGCCCTGGAGCAATTGCGGGCCCTGTGGCATGGCTACCGCATCAGCGTCGCCGTCGTCGGCGAGGCGCCGGCCCCCGGCGTGGATACGCCCGAAGACGCCGAGCGCATGCGGAAACTGTTTGACCGGGCCGGAAATACCGAGTAATTTTTCACACTCGCAGCCGGCAGCGATCGGCGGAAAAATAAATTGTTTCCATAACGATTCCGAGGGACTCTCCAATGAAACTCATTCTGTTGGGCGCACCGGGCGCCGGCAAGGGAACGCAGGCAAAATTCATCTGCGAAAAGTTCGGCATTCCCCAGATTTCCACCGGCGACATGCTGCGCGCCCAGGTCAAGGCGGGCACCTCCCTCGGACTGGAAGCCAAGAAGCATATGGACGCCGGCGGCCTCGTGCCGGATGCCGTGATCATCGGCATGGTCAAGGATCGCCTGCAGGAAGCCGACTGCAAGAACGGCTACCTGTTCGACGGCTTCCCCCGCACCATTCCCCAGGCCGAGGCCATGAAGGAAGCCGGCGTGCCTATCGATTTCGTGCTGGAAGTGGATGTGCCTGATTCCGACATCATCACGCGGATGGCGGGTCGTCGCGTGCACTTAGCCTCCGGCCGAACCTATCACGTCACCTTCAACCCGCCCAAGGTGGCCGGCAAGGACGACGTCACCGGCGAAGACCTCATCCAGCGCGACGACGACAAGGAAGAGACCGTCAAGAAGCGCCTCGAGGTCTACCACGCCCAGACCAAGCCCCTGGTGGATTTCTACAGCAAGTGGGCGGCCGGCGGCGACACCAAGGCCCCGAAGGTGCGCAAGGTGGCCGGCGTCGGCAGTGTCGACGACATCACCAAACGCGTTTTCGACGCCCTGAAGTAAGGAGCGGACGATGGCGGTGAAAAATGCCTTCTACGCTCAGTCAGGAGGGGTCACCGCCGTCATCAACGCCACTGCCTGCGGCCTCATCCAGGAGGCCCGCCGGCACCCGGAGAGCATCGGCAAGGTCTTCGCCGGGCGCGACGGTATCATCGGTGCACTCACCGAGGATCTCATCGACACCAGCCTGGAGTCCGACGCCGACATCGCCCGCCTCAAGCACACGCCGGCGGGGGCCTTCGGTTCCTGCCGCTACAAGCTGAAGAGCCTGGAGGAACACCGGGCTCAGTACGAGCGCCTGATCGAGGTGTTCCGCGCCCACGACATCGGCTACTTCTTCTACAACGGCGGCAACGATTCCATGGACACCGCCTGGAAGGTGTCCCAGATTTCCGAAAAGCTTGGCTACCCGGTGGTCTGCGTCGGCATCCCCAAGACGGTGGATAACGACCTGCCCCTCACCGACTGCTGCCCCGGCTTCGGCTCGGTGGCCAAGTACGTCGCCACCTCCATGCGCGAGGCCGGCTACGACGTCGCCTCCATGGCGCGGACGTCCACCAGAATCTTCGTCCTCGAAGTGATGGGCCGCCACGCCGGCTGGATCACCGCCGCCTGCGGCCTGGCCAGCGAGGCCGAGGGCGAGCCGCCCCACCTCCTGCTCTTCCCCGAGGTGCCTTTCGATCCTGACCGCTTCATCGTCCGCGTGGACGAGTGCGTCAAGCGTTTCGGCTACTGCACGGTGGGCGTTTCGGAAGGCCTGTCGGACGACTCCGGCAAGCTCATTGCCGAATCCGGCGCCAAGGATGCCTTCGGCCACTCCCAGTTGGGGGGCGTCGGGCAGGTGGTGGCGCAACTGATCAAGGATCGCCTGGGGCATAAGTATCACTGGGCCCTGGCGGATTATCTCCAGCGCTCCGCCCGCCACATCGCTTCCAAGACTGACGTCGACCAGGCCTACGCCCTGGGCAAGGCGGCCGTGGACCTGGCCCTGGCGGGCAAGAATGCCGTCATGCCCACCATCGACCGCAAGGCCGATGCGCCGTATCGTTGGGAAATCGGCGTGGCGCCGCTGAAAGACGTCGCCAACGTCGAACGCAAGATGCCCCGGGAATTCATTTCCGCGGATGGTTTCCACATAACAGACGCGTGCCGCGCTTACCTGCGCCCATTAATAGAGGGGGAAGACCCCCCACCCTTCAAGGGAGGGCTGCCGGACTACGTGCGCTTGAAGAATATTGCCGTGCCGAAGAAGCTGGGGGAGTACAAGGTCTAGTTCAGGTTCAGCTGTTTCGGTCGGCTCAATGGTTTCTGCAGTAGTTTTGACTCATTAACCAAAGGAGGGAGTTGATGTCTACAGCGTTGATGTTGGCGCTAGGTTGCGCAGTATTGGCGGTACTCTACGGCTGGATTTCCAGTACCCAGATCCTCGCCCTGCCGGCGGGTAATGCCCGCATGCAGGAGATCGCCAAGGCGGTCCAGGAGGGAGCGGCAGCCTACCTTGCCCGGCAGTACAAGACCATCGCCATGGTCGGTGGTCTGCTGTTTCTCGTCATCGGCTTCGTTCCCAAGCTCGGCTGGCCGACCGCCATCGGCTTCCTGATCGGCGCCGTGCTCTCCGGCGCCGCCGGCTTCATCGGCATGAACGTCTCGGTGCGCGCCAACGTGCGCACCGCCGAAGCGGCCCGCGGCGGCATCGCCCCCGCCCTGGATGTCGCCTTCAAGGGCGGCGCCATCACCGGCATGCTGGTGGTGGGCCTCGGCCTCCTCGGCGTCGCCGGCTACTATGCCTTCCTCAAGGCCACCGCCGGCGCCAGCGTCGATCTGCACCACATGATCGAACCCCTGGTCGGCCTGGCCTTCGGCTCCTCGCTGATCTCCATCTTCGCCCGTCTGGGCGGCGGCATCTTCACCAAGGGCGCTGACGTCGGCGCCGACCTGGTGGGCAAGGTCGAAGCCGGCATTCCCGAGGACGATCCGCGCAACCCGGCGGTGATCGCCGACAACGTCGGCGACAACGTGGGCGACTGCGCCGGCATGGCGGCCGACCTCTTCGAAACCTACGCCGTCACCGTGGTCGCCACCATGGTGTTGGCGGCGCTGGTGATCAAGACCTCGCCGGGTCTCGGCGAGAACCTGCTGCTCTACCCGCTGGCCCTGGGCGGCGTGTCGATCATCGCTTCCATCATTGGCTGCGTCTTCGTCAAGGCCACGGAAGGCGGCAAGATCATGTCGGCCCTCTACCGCGGCCTGGCCGTGGCCGGTGTGCTGGCCCTCATCGCCTACTACCCGATCACCTCCTGGATGATCGGCGCCGGCGACGCTGCCGCCAAGATCACCACCATGAGCATGTTCGGCTGTTCAGTGGTCGGCCTGTTGCTCACCGCCGCCCTGGTCTGGATCACCGAGTACTACACCGGTACCGACTATGCGCCGGTGAAGCATGTCGCTTCCGCCTGCCAGACCGGCCACGCCACCAACATCATCGCCGGCATCGGCGTGTCGATGAAGGCCTGCGCCCTGCCGGTGATCTCGGTGTGTATCGCCATCTACGCCGCCTACGCCCTGGGCGGCCTGTTCGGCATCGCCATCGCCGCCACCTCCATGCTTTCCATGGCCGGTATCGTCGTGGCGCTGGATGCCTACGGGCCGATCACAGACAACGCCGGCGGCATCGCCGAAATGTCCGGTCTGCCCAAGGAAGTGCGTGACGTGACCGACCCCCTGGACGCCGTCGGCAATACCACCAAGGCGGTGACCAAGGGCTACGCCATCGGTTCCGCCGGTCTCGCCGCCCTGGTGCTTTTCGCTGACTACACCCACGGCCTGGAAGCCGCCGGCCTCGGCGGCATCACCTTCGACCTGTCGAACCACCTGGTCATCATCGGCCTCTTCCTGGGCGGTCTGATCCCCTTCCTCTTCGCCGCCATGGCGATGGAGGCGGTGGGCCGTTCCGCCGGCGCCGTGGTGGTCGAAGTGCGCCGCCAGTTCAAGGAGATCGCCGGCATCATGGAAGGCACCGCCAAGCCGGATTATTCCCGGGCGGTGGACATGCTGACCGTGGCGGCCATCAAGGAAATGATGATCCCGTCCATCCTGCCGGTGGCCGTGCCCATCGTCGTCGGCCTGGTGCTCGGCCCCGTCGCCCTCGGCGGCCTGCTGGTGGGCACCATCGTCACCGGCCTCTTCGTGGCCATCTCCATGACCACCGGCGGTGGCGCCTGGGACAACGCCAAGAAGTACATCGAGGACGGCCACTTCGGCGGCAAGGGTTCCGACGCCCACAAGGCGGCGGTGACCGGCGACACCGTGGGCGACCCGTACAAGGATACGGCCGGCCCGGCGGTGAACCCGTTGATCAAGATCATCAACCTGGTGGCGCTGCTGATCGTGCCCCTCATGGTCTGATTTTGATGCAATTGGCAAAAAAGGCAGCTTCGGCTGCCTTTTTTGTTGTATTTTCCACAGTTTGAGAAATATCCTTTAAGTAAAATCGCGCATGTTTCCCTTGGATAGGTCATGGTCGAACCGGATAGGCCTGTAGAGACGGGGGGCGGCCCCGGGGTGCGGGAGGACCTCCTGCACCACGATCCGCTGCTCGACTGCCTCGTCGAACTGACGCGCATCCATGGCCGGCCCAATACCCGGGCCGCCCTGGCGGCGGGGCTGCCCCTGGAAAACGGCCGCCTGACGCCTTCGCTCTTCGCCCGGGCGGCCAGCCGCGCCGGCCTCGCTGCGCGGATCGTGCGCCGCCCTCTGGAGCGCATTGATCCCGCCCTGCTGCCCGCGGTCCTCCTTGCCCGGGGCGACGAGGCTTGCGTCCTCCTGGGCTGGGATGAAACCGGCGAGCAGGCGCGCCTGTTATTCCCGGATTCCGGCCAGGGGTCGGTGACCCTCTCCCGGGAGGAGCTGGCCGGACGCTACACCGGCGTCGCCATCTTCGCCCGGCCCCATTTCCGTTTCGACAAGCGGGCGCCGGAGGTGCGCGAGGTCAAGCTACGCCACTGGTTCTGGGGCGCCCTGGCCGACCAGTGGCCGGTTTACCGCGATGTCCTGGCGGCGGCCCTGCTGATCAACGTCTTTGCCCTGGCCATGCCGCTCTTCTCCATGAACGTCTATGACCGGGTGGTGCCCAACCGGGCCATGGAAACGCTGTGGACCCTGGCCCTCGGCCTGTTGCTGGTGATTGCCGTCGACATCGTGCTCCGCCTGCTGCGTGGCCATTTCATCGACCTGGCCAGCGGCCGTATCGATCTCCAGCTCTCCTCGCAGATCATGGAGCGGGTCCTGGGGGTGCGCATGGAGGCGCGGCCGGCGGCGGTCGGCGCCTTCTCGGCCAACCTGCGCTCCTTCGAGACGGTGCGCGACTTCATCACCTCGGCCTCGGTGACGGCTTTCATCGACCTGCCCTTCGCGCTCCTCTTCATCCTGGTCATGGCCCTCATCTCCTGGCCCCTGGTCCTGCCGGTGCTGCTGGCCGTGGCCCTGGTGACGGTCTACGCCTATGTGCTGCAGCACAAGATGCACGATCTTTCCGAAACCACCTACCGGGCCGGTGCCCTGCGCAACGCCACCCTCATCGAAAGCCTGGCCGCCCTGGAAACCATCAAGACCCAGGGGGCGGAAGGGGTGATGCAGTCCAAGTGGGAAAAGTCGGTGGCCTTCCTCTCCCGGGTCAGCAACCAGATGCGCTTCCTCTCGGCCGCCGCCACCAACGGCGCCATGGAGGTCCAGCAACTGGTCAACGTGGTGGTGATCATCGCCGGCGTCTACCTCATCGGCGAGGGCATGCTCAGCATGGGTGGCCTCATCGCCTGCACCATGCTGGCCTCCCGGGCCATGGCGCCCCTCGGGCAGATGGTGGGCCTGCTCATGCAGTACCACAACGCCAAGACGGCGCTGGCTTCCCTGGAGCAGGTCATGGCCAAGCCTGTGGAACGGCCCGCCGATGCCTCCTTCGTCCATCGTCCCGAACTGCGCGGCGACATCGAGTTCCGTGATGTGGAATTCAGCTATCCCGGCCAGCCCATCGCCGCCCTCAAGGGCCTGAGCTTCCGCATCGCCGCCGGCGAAAAGGTGGTGGTCATCGGCCGCATCGGCTCCGGCAAGACCACCCTCCAGAAGCTACTCCTCGGCCTGTACCAGCCGACCGGCGGCGCCGTCACCGTCGATGGTGTGGACGTGCGCCAGCTCGACCCGGTGGATCTGCGCCGCAACATCGGCTACGTCTCCCAGGAGGCCACCCTGTTCTACGGCACCCTGCGCGACAACATCGCCATCGGCGCACCCTACGCCGACGATGCGGCCGTCGTCGCCGCCGCCGAGGCTGGCGGCCTGACCGATTTCGTCAATCGCCACCCGGAAGGCTTCGACATGCTCATCGGCGAGCGCGGCGAATCCCTCTCCGGCGGCCAGCGCCAGGGGGTGGCCATCGCCCGGGCCATGCTCATGGACCCGCCCATCCTCCTTCTCGACGAGCCGACCAGTTCCATGGATTTCACCTCCGAGCAGCAGTTCAAGCAGCGGCTCAAGGCGGTGGCGGGCCACAAGACCATGATCATCGTCACCCACCGCAACAGCCTGCTGGAACTGGCGACCCGGGTCATCGTCATCGACGACGGACGGGTGGTGGCCGACGGCCCCCGCGACCAAGTCATCCAGGCCCTGCAGAGCGGCCGCATCGGGAGGGCCGGCTGATGGCGCGCCTGGCCAGTCTGCTGGCAGCCCTGCACGCGCGCCTGGAAGCCGTCGCCGTCCGCGGTGCGCCCCTGGTGGAGAAGGTGCTCGGCCGATTGCCCGACCGGGAAGCCGAGGAAGCAGCCGATTTCGCCACCGATGCCGACCACGCCATCCTCCGCCAGGAGCCGCTACGAGCCCGGGTGCTTCTGCGTTCCATCGCCATTGTCGCCGCCGTCTTCATCCTCTGGGCCGCCGTCGCCCAGCTCGACGAAGTGACCCGGGGCGAGGGCAAGGTCATCCCCTCCCGCCAGGTGCAGGTGCTGCAGAGCATCGATGGCGGCCTGGTCTCGGAGATCCTGGTCAAGGAGGGCGACGTGGTGCAACCGGAGCAACTGCTGGTCAAGATAGACGAAACCCGCTTCGTTTCCTCGGTCAAGGAAAACCGCGCCCAATACCTGGCCCTGGTGGCCAAGGCTGCTCGCCTGAAGGCCCTCTCGGAAGGCAAGCCCTTTGTTGCCCCGGAGGAGGTCGCCAAGGAAGAACCCGACATCGTTGCCCAGGAGCGCCAGCTTTACGAGGCCAAGAAAGCCGAGATCGACGCCGCCCTTTCCATCGCCCGCCAGCAGCTCGCCCAGCGCCAGCAGGAACTGAACGAGGCCCAGGCGCGGCGAGCCCAGGCCGCCCAGGGCTATGAACTGACCTCCCGGGAACTGTCCGTCACCCGTCCCCTCATCAACTCAGGTGCCATTTCCGAGGTGGAACTGCTGCGTCTGGAGCGCGACGTTTCCCGCTACCGGGGCGAGCGGGACATGGCCTCGGCCCAGATCACCCGGGCCCAGGCGGCCATCGGCGAAGCACAGCGCAAGATCGAGGAGGTGGAACTGAATCTGCGCAACGAGGCCGGCAAGGAGCTATCCGAAACCACCGCCAAGCTCAACAGCCTGTCGGAAGGCAGTGTGGCCCTGTCCGACCGCGTCAAGCAGTCTTCCATCCGTTCCCCCGTCAAGGGTACCGTCAAGCGGCTGCTGGTCAACACCGTCGGCGGTGTCGTGCAGCCCGGCAAGGACGTCATCGAGATCGTGCCCCTGGAAGACGCCTTGTTGCTGGAAGCTCGTATCCAGCCCAAGGACATCGCCTTCCTGCGGCCGGGACAGCCGGCGGTGGTCAAGTTCACCGCCTACGACTTTTCCGTATACGGCGGCCTCGACGGCACCCTGGAGCATATCGGCGCCGACACCGTGACCGACGAGAAGGGCAATTCGTTCTACGTGGTCCGGGTACGCACCACCCAGTCCGGCTTCCGGGATGCCAAGCTGCCCATCATTCCGGGCATGGTGGCCGAAGTCGACATCCTCACCGGCAAGAAGAGCGTGCTCGCCTATCTCCTCAAACCGGTCCTCAAGGCCAAGAGCGTCGCCATGACGGAGCGCTGATGCAGCACTGGTTCGTCAGCGATACCGTCGCACCGCCCGCTGCCTGGCGGGAAGCCATTCCCGACGCCCGTTTCCTGCTGCGGGGGGCCGTCGCCCGCCAGCCGGACTGCGCCGCAGCGGTGGTCTGGATGCGCCTCCATGCCGATGCTGAACTGGAAGGCGCCATGGCCCTCATGCGTGCTGCGCTGCCTGCCGCCGTCGTCATCCTCTGCGACCAGCCCAGCGAGGAAGGGGCAGCTGCGGCCATCGCCGCTGGCGCCGCCGGTTACTGCAACACCCACGCCGCCCCGGAAGTGCTGCGCCAAGTAGCCCTGGTAGTCGCCAACGGTGGCCTGTGGATCGGTCGCAATCTCATGCAGAGGCTCATCGGCGGTACCTCCCGCATTGCTGCGCAGCGCCAGCCGGGTACCCGTGAACGCTGGTCGGACAAGCTTTCCGAACGGGAGCGGGAAGTGGCGCGCCTGGTGGCCGGCGGCGCCAGCAACAAGGAAATCGCCGAACGCCTCGCCATCACGGAGCGCACGGTCAAGGCCCATCTCGGCGCCATTTTCGAGAAGCTGGACGTGCGCGACCGTCTCCAGCTTTCCCTGCGGGTCAACGGCGTCCCGGTCTGATCCGCCGGCGGGCGGAAATATTTCACGGAAACGCCCGCCGCCTGTACTTTGGTCCAATGGTGCCCGCCTTGGCCGCTGCCTACACTGCCAGCATCAAATAATGTGCAGGGAGTGTCCGCCATGGCTCAAGCCAACATCGTCGCCAAAGTCGTTTTCGTTTCCGGTGAAGCCTATGCCCGCAACGGCCAGGGCCAGATGCGCCGGCTCCACGAAGGCGACGTCCTGCGCGAGGGCGAGACCGTCGTCACCAGGAATGGCGCCGAAGTCCAGCTTGCCTTCGAAGACGGCCGCGATCTGGTGCTGCGGGCCAACGAAACCCTGCAGCTCGACGCCGAAGTGGCAGCGGCCGAAAAACCTGACGCCCGCGACAGTGCCCTGCCCGAAGGCGGCAAGGGCGTAGACAAGATCCTGCAGGCCCTGGAGCAGGGCGGCAATCTCGACGACGTCCTGGAAGCCCCGGCGGCGGGCGCCCAGGGCAGCGGCGGCGACGAAAGCCATTCCTTCGTCCGCCTGCTGCGCATCGTCGAGGGCGTCGATCCCCTGGCCTACGAATTCGGTAGCGCGACCCGTGCCGTCATCAACACCGTCGGCAACGATCCCGTTCTCAATCGGGGCACGGGCACGGCCGAACCCGAGCTGACGGTCGACCTGTCGGCATCCCCCAGCGTCGTCGAAGGCGGCGCCATCACCTACACCGCCACCCTCAGTGTTCCCAGCACCGTTCCGGTGACCGTCACCCTCTCCAACGGTGCCGTCATCACCATTCCCGCCGGCGCTACCAGTGGCGCCGTCAGCGTTCCCGCACCCGCCGACGACGTGTATGCCGATGGAAGCACCATCAGCGTCAGCGTCGTCGGGGCCACCGGCGGATTCGTTCCCAATCCCACCCCGGCCACCACGGTGGTGACGGAC
>JRYJ01000713.1_pt1 | contig 21886 bp, 22 predicted proteins | sample 235371 | NCBI WGS metagenome assembly JRYJ01 (sample SAMN03074219, study PRJNA261477) | activated sludge metagenome | biome: Wastewater Treatment Plant; feature: Wastewater; material: Activated sludge; isolation source: activated biomass of a wastewater treatment plant treating hydrocarbon... ... | reverse complement strand
ACAGGCTCAGGGCGAACGGAGCGGGGTGTTGACCAGCCGGAATGGTAGCGCCAAACCGGCGGCGCCGACGGCTGCCGACAACAAAAAAATCGATGAGGTGATAACGAAATTTCTCGTTTGTGGGCTCATGGGCGGTCGTCCATACTCGGTTCAAAGCTAGACCCACAGAGGAGACACCCATGCCTACGACTACCGCCACCGGCCCCCTGCCGGCGACCACCGGCGCCGAGGCCCGCCGGGCCATCCGCAGCGGCGCCTGGAGCGGCCATACCAGCGGCACCGCTCCCCATTTCGTCCAGGGCAACGTGGTCATCCTGCCCGCAGCCCTGGCCAGCGATTTTCTGCGCTTCTGCCAGCGCAATCCCAAGCCCTGCCCCTTGCTCGCCGTCTCCGAACCCGGCGACCCGCGCCTGCCGGGCCTGGGCGACGACCTCGACATCCGCAGCGACGTTCCCCGTTACCGGGTCTGGCGCCACGGCGAACTGGCGGCGGAACCCACCGCCATCGGCGATCTCTGGCGGGACGACCTGGTGACCTTCGTCATCGGCTGCTCCTTTTCCTTCGAGCAGCCGCTGCTCGACGCCGGCATTCCGCTGCGCCACGTCCGCGAGGGCAAGAACGTCGCCATGTACCGCACCGCCATCGAGACGGTGCCGGCGGGGCCCTTCCACGGCCCGCTGGTGGTGTCGATGCGGCCGATGACCGCCGCCGACGCCATCAAGGCGGTGCAGGTGACGGCCCGGGTGCCCCAGGTGCACGGGGCGCCGGTGCACCTCGGCGACCCGGCCCTGATCGGCATCGCCGACCTTGCCCGGCCCGATTTCGGCGACCCGGTGGCGGTCCTGCCCGGCGAGCTGCCGGTCTTCTGGGCCTGCGGCGTCACCCCCCAGGCGGTGGTGATGGCGGCCAAGCCCGACTTCTGCATCACCCACGCCCCCGGCTGCATGCTGGTCACCGACCGGCTGGACAGCGAGCTGGCCTTTTCCTGACCGCTTTGAACTTGAGAGAGCAACCCATGCGCGATACGCCGGCGACAGACCGGCGGCCGCGGCCATCGACCATCCACCACCAAGGAGACCGCCGTGTGGATATCTGAAACAAGCAAGGACGAGAAGAAGACCCTCGTAGCCGCCTTTGCCGGCTACGGGGTCGATGCCTTCGACTACATGATCTACACCTTCATCATCCCGACGCTGATGGCGGCCTGGGCGATGACCAAGGTGGAAGCCGGCTATATCGCCACCGGCGCCCTGGTCACTTCGGCCATCGGTGGCTGGGCGGCCGGCGTGCTGGCCGACAAGTATGGCCGGGTGCGGGTGCTGCAATGGACGGTGGCCTGGTTCACCCTGTTCACCTTCCTTTCCGGCTTTACCAATTCCTTCGAGCAGCTCTTCTTCACCCGCGCCATGCAGGGCTTCGGCTTCGGCGGCGAGTGGTCGGTGGGGGCGGTGCTGATCGCCGAGATGATCCAGGCCAAGCACCGCGGCAAGGCCGTCGGCCTCGTCCAGAGCAGCTGGGCGGTGGGCTGGGGCGCCGCCGCCATCGCCTTCTGGGCGGTCTATGCCCTGCTGCCGGCCGAGCAGGCCTGGCGGGCGCTGTTCTGGCTGGGCATCCTGCCGGCGCTGCTCATCTTCTACATCCGCCGCAACATCCACGATCCCGAGGTCTTCCACGCCACCCGCGCCAAGGTCAAGGCCGAGGGCGGCGGTAACTTCCTGCAGATCTTCTCGCCCCGGCTGCTGCCTACCACCATCCTGGCCAGCCTCCTGTCCACCGGCATGATGGGCGCCTACTACGCGGTGACCACCTGGCTGCCGACCTTCCTCAAGGTCGAGCGCAAGCTTTCCGTGCTCGGCACCAGCGGCTACCTGCTGGTGCTGATCCTGGGCTCCTTCATCGGCTACCTGACCAGCGCCTGGCTGTCGGATCGCCTGGGTCGGCGGCGCTGCTTCATGCTCTTCGCCACCTGCGCCGGCCTCTTGGTCTTCACCTACACCCACCTGCCGATCACCGACCAGATGATGCTCTTCCTCGGCTTCCCGCTCGGCTTCTTCCTCTCCGGCATCTTCTCCGGCATGGGCGCCTTCCTCGCCGAGCTCTTCCCCAACGAGCTGCGGGGTTCCGGCCAGGGCTTCTGCTACAACTTCGGCCGCGCCGTGGGGGCCACCTTCCCGGCCCTGGTCGGCTACCTGAGCACCAGCATGCCCCTGGGCGAGGTGATCGGCATCATGGCCGCCGGCGGCTACCTGCTGGTGATCGTCGCCTGCCTGCCCCTGCCCGAGACGCAAGGCCGCGAACTGGCTTTGCAGGCTTGATTCTTTAATCGGCCCGCCAACGTTCCTTCCTCCGTTCGGGCTGAGCCCTTCGACAAGCTCAGGACAGGCTCCTTCGACAGGCTAAGGGCGAACGGGGTGATGGCGTGCCGTTTCGCGCCCGGGCCGCACTGAAAAACAGACCATGGACAACACCGCCAAGATTCCCTCCTACCTCTCCCGCGACCGCCTCGGCCCCTGGGAGACCTACCTGGTCCAGATCGACCGGGTCGAACCCCACCTCGACCGGGACCTGCTGCCCTGGGTCGAGACCCTGACCCGCCCCAAGCGCGCCCTCATCGTCGATGTGCCGATCCGCCTCGACAACGGCGAGATCGCCCACTTCGAGGGCTACCGGGTGCAGCACAACCTCTCCCGCGGCCCCGGTAAGGGCGGCATCCGCTTCCACCCCGAGGTTACTCTCTCCGAGGTGATGGCCCTGTCGGCCTGGATGACCATCAAGAACGCCGTGGTCAACGTCCCCTACGGCGGCGCCAAGGGCGGCATCCGGGTCGATCCGAAAAAGCTCTCCCGGGAGGAACTGGAGCGCCTGACCCGCCGCTACGCCAGCGAGATCAACATCCTCATCGGCCCCGAAAAGGACATCCCGGCGCCGGACATCAACACCAACGAGCAGGTCATGGCCTGGTTCATGGACACCTATTCGGTGAACCAGGGCAAGACCACCACCGGCGTCGTCACCGGCAAGCCGGTCGCCCTCGGCGGCAGCCTGGGGCGCCACGACGCCACCGGCCGCGGCGTTTTCGTCGCCACCGTCGAGGCCGCCCGCCGGCTGGGGATTTCCATCGACGGCGCCCGGGTGGCGGTGCAGGGCTTCGGCAACGTCGGCGAGGCGGCGGCCCGCCTCTTCGCCGATGCCGGGGCCCGGGTGGTGGCCATCCAGGACGAGACCGGCTCCATCCGCAACGGCCACGGCCTCGACGTGCGCCAGGTCCGCCAGCATCGGCAGGAGGCCGGCACCCTGGCCGGGGCGCCCGCGGCCGAGGTCATCGGCAACGACGATTTCTGGGCCGTGGACGCCGACATCCTGGTCGCCGCCGCCCTCGAGAACCAGATCACCGAGAAGAACGCCCCTCGCATCAAGGCCCGCATCGTCGTCGAGGGGGCCAACGGGCCGACCACCCCGGCGGCCGACCTCATCCTGCAGGAACGCGGCGTGCTGGTCATTCCCGACGTGCTGGCTAACGCCGGCGGCGTCACCGTCAGCTATTTCGAGTGGGTGCAGGACATCAGCGCCTATTTCTGGTCCGAGGAGGAGATCAACGCCCGCCTCGACAAGATCATGGGCGACGCCTTCGCCGCCGTCTGGAACGCCGCCCAGGCCAAGGGCCTGCTGCTGCGCACGGCGGCCTTCGTGCTGGCCTGCGAACGGGTGTTGATGGCCCGCAAACTGCGCGGTCTATATCCGTAAAAGCGATAATCCGCCCATGACCACCGCCGCTTCTTTCCCGACGCCCCGCCTGCTGCCGGTGGGCGACGCCGCCTGGACAGTAGAGTTCGGCAACGCCGTCGACCCGGCCATCCACGGCCGGGTGCTGGGCTTCTGCAGCCTTCTCGACACCCTGGCCGGCGATGATCGCCTGGCCGGGGTGGTCGAATGGGTACCCGCCTTCCGTTCGGTGACCGTCCATTTCGACCCCTTGGCGGCGGACGCCCTCGCCCTGCGGGCCGTGCTCGCCGATCTGGCGGGCAAGGGCGGCAGCCTGTCGGCGGCCGGCTGCCGCTGGCACATCCCGGTCTGCTTCGATGCCGACTGCGCCCCCGACCTGGCGGCGGTGGCTGCCGAGAAGGGCCTGGCGCCGGAGGCCGTGGTGCGTCTCCTGACCGACAGCGTGCTGACCGTCTATATGCTCGGCTTCCTGCCCGGCTTTCCCTACCTGGGCGGCGTTCCCGCGGCCCTGGACATGCCGCGGCTGGCGACCCCCCGCAAGGTGGTGCCGGCCCGCTCCATCGCCGTCGCCGGGCGCATGTGCGCCGCCTACCCGTGGGAAAGCCCGGGGGGCTGGCGCCTCCTGGGGCGCACCCCGATCCGCCTGTTCGACCCCGCCAACGGCCGCCGGCCGGCGCTGCTGTCGCCGGGGGACGAAGTGGTCTGGGAACCCGTCGACCGGGCGACCTACGATCGCCTGGAGCAGGAATGCGCCGCCGGCGACTTCGACCTCAGTCGGCTGGTGCCGGGGGAGGGGGCGAGATGAGGGCGCCCATCGGAACCCATGCCCGGCGGCGCCGGGGCTCCCGCTTGCTGCTGGGAGTTGCGCCATGACCGCCATGGTCGAAGTGATCGAGGCGGGCCTCGCCGTCACCGTCCAGGACCGCGGCCGGAGCGGCTATCGCAGCCTGGGGGTGCCCCTCTCCGGCGCCCTCGACCCCGACCTCATGACGGCGGCCAACGCGCTGCTGGGCAACGATTCGGCGGTGCCGGTCCTCGAGGTCTGCCTCGGCGGCCCGGCCCTCAAGGCCCTCTCCGGCACCGTCCGCGTCGCTTTGGCCGGGGAGGTCGGCGGCCAGGTGGTCAATGGCCGCGGCCAGGTCCTGCAGGTGCTGCCCTGGCAGACCGCCACCCTCTTTCCCGGCGACCTCATCCGCGTCGGCGGCTGCCCCGGCGGCGTCGGCTACGTGGCCATTTCCGGCGGCTTCCAGGCGGCGCCCCAATTAGGCAGCCGCTCCACCTACCTGCGGGCCGCCTTGGGCGGCGTTAACGGGCGGGCCCTGGCCGTCGGCGATCGCCTGGCCTGCCACCCCCTGAGTGGCGACCCCTGGCTGGAATACCGGGGGCGCGACCCCTGGCGGCCGGGGGCGGGGCCCATCCGCGTCATCCTCGGCCCCCAGGACGACCACTTCACCGCCGCCGCCCTGGCCGCCTTTCTCGGCCGCCCCTGGCGGGTGACCCGGGACATGGACCGCATGGGCATCCGCCTCGACGGCGAGCGACTGGCCCACAACGAGCGGGGCGCCGAGATCGTCTCCGACGGCGTGGCGCCGGGGTCGATCCAGGTGCCGGCCAGCGGCCAGCCCATCGTCCTCCTGGCCGACTGCCAGACCTCCGGCGGCTACCCGAAGATCGCCACGGTGATCCGCGCCGACCTGCCGCGCCTGGCCCACCTGCGCCCCGGCGACGAAATCCGCTTCGCCGCCGTGGACCACGCCGCCGCCCGCGACGCCCTGGCCCGGCGGCGCCAGGAACTGGCCCTGTGGATCGAGGCCATCGAATCCTTCCGTCCGCCGGGTGTCATCGACGAGGCCGCCCTCTACGGCGGCAACCTGGTCAGCGGCGCCGTGCGCGGCGACGAGCCGGACCTATACTGGCCCCAATTCCAAGGAGAGCGCCTTGCCTAGAACGATCAACCTCAACGCCGACCTGGGCGAGAGCTTCGGCGCCTGGACCATGGGCAACGACGCCGAAATGCTGCGCCTGGTGGGCTCCGCCAACGTCGCCTGCGGCTTCCACGCCGGCGACCCGCTGGTCCTGCGCCGGACCCTGCGCCTGGCGCGGGAGTGCGGCGTCAGCGTCGGCGCCCACCCGTCCTACCCGGACCTCCAGGGTTTCGGCCGCCGGCCCATGCGCCTGGCGCCGGAGGAACTGGAAGCGGTCATCCTCTACCAGCTCGCCGCCGTGGACGGCCTGGCCCGGGTGGAGGGCACGGCGGTGACCCACGTCAAGCCCCACGGGGCGCTCAACAACGCTGCCTGCGCCGACCGCGCCCTGGCCGACACCGTGGTCAAGGCTATCCGCGCCTACGGCCGCGACCTCATCCTCCTGGCGCCGGCCCTGTCAGAGCTTTACCAGGCGGGGGAGGCGGCGGGCCTGCCGGTGGTGGCGGAAATCTTCGCCGACCGGGCCTACCAGGACGACGGCCAGCTGGTGCCCCGCAGCCGGCCCGACGCCATGGTCCACGGCCCCGAGGCGAGCTTCGCCCACGTCGAGCGCATGCTGGCCGAGGGCGCCATCGTTTCGGTGAGCGGCAAGCGGCTGATGTGCCCCATCGGTAGCGTCTGCGTCCACGGCGACGGGGCGGAGGCGGTGGCCACCACCGCCTACCTGCGCCGCCGGCTGGAAGCGGCTGGCTACCGGCTGGTGGGGCTGCCGGCCCTGGTCTGACGGCGGCGCCGGCAGGATTCAGTCCGCCGGCGGCTCCCGTCGGATCACCAGGTGTTCCCCTTCGCGCCACACCCGCATGGCGAAGTCGAAGCGGTCGGCATGGGCGGCCAGCGCTAGGTCGGCCGGGGGCAGGCTGGGCCAGGTGCCGGCGGCAAAGCGCCGCCCGAAATCGGAATCCCGCACCCGCCGCTCGAATTCGTCGGCGGCGACAGCCTCGTTGCGCAGCAGGGCTTCGATGTAGTCGGCGCAGGCCAGATCCTCGTCGCCGTTGCGATCGACCCATTCCCCGGTGATGACGAAACCGATGTCGTCGGTGCCCGCCGCACGGAGGGCGTCAGCCGTCGCCCGGGCGCACACCAGGCTGGCGGCGTAGAGCCGGGTTGCCCCGCTAAAGCGCTGCAGGCCCCGCACCCCCGCCGCAGTGCTGAGCACTACTGCGGCGCCCGCCAGGGCCGCTTCGGCAAGTTGCGCAGGGGAATTGCCGAAATCGAATTCCGGCACCGGATCGCCGCCCCGCACCGCCCCCGCAGTCACCCCCCGCTCCAGCCGGCGGCCGAGGGCCTGGGCGGCGTCGACGCCTTCCACCGCGTAGACGGCCCGGGCGCCCCGGGCCAGGGCGACCGCCGCCGTGGTGAACGAGCGCAGCACGTCGATGACGACGATCGTCCCGGTGCCGGCGACGTTGTCCTGGCGGTTGAGGAAGATGCGGGGAATGCACATGGCCTGTCCGGAGGAGGCTCGTCCTCAGCCCATCGCCTTCAACTGCTGGATGATCTCCGCCACGGCGGGCTGGGCGTCGCCGTAGAGCATGCGGCAGTTGTCGGTGTAGAAGAGGGCGTTCTCCACCCCGGAATAACCGGTGCCCTTGCCCCGCTTGATGACCACCACGTTCTGGGCCTTGTCGGCATCGAGGATGGGCATGCCGTAGATGGGGCTCGACTTGTCGGTGCGGGCCACCGGGTTCACCACGTCGTTGGCGCCGATGACGAGGGCGACGTCGGCCTGGGGGAACTCGCCGTTGATCTCTTCCAGCTCGAAGATCTTGTCGTAGGGCACGTCGGCCTCGGCCAGCAGCACGTTCATGTGCCCCGGCATGCGCCCCGCCACCGGGTGGATGGCGAACTTCACCTCGACCCCGGCCTCTTCCAGCAATTCCGCCATCTCCCACACCTTGTGCTGGGCGTGGGCCACGGCCATGCCGTAGCCGGGGACGACGATGACCTTGCTGGCGTAGCGCATCATGGCCGCCGCATCGACGGCGCCCACCTCCTTCATCGACCCGGTGATCGCCTGGCCTTCCTGGGCGGCGCCGGAAATGGGCGTGAACAGGATGTTGGTGAGGGGCCGGTTCATGGCCTTGGCCATCNNGCATGTCGGCGCCGCCGATGGGCAGGGTGACCACCAGGCCCAGCACCAGGGCGGCGGCGAAGAAGGCCAGCACCAGCCCGGCGGGGGCCGGCGCCGCCACGGCCATGGCGACGCCCAGGGCGAGGGCGCCGAGGGCGAGCAGGACGTTGACGGCGTTCTGGGCGGGCAGGCGCACGGCCTTCTTCATCAGGCCCTGGAGCTTGGCGAAGGCGACGCAGGAGCCGGTGAAGGAGACGGCGCCGATCAGCGCCCCCACCACGGCGAGGACGGTGGCGGCCGGGCCGTGGGCGCCGCCCCGGGCGAACTCGATGGCGGCGATGGCCGCCGCGGCGCCGCCGCCCATGCCGTTGTAGATGGCCACCATCTGGGGCATGTCGGTCATCTTCACCTTCTTGCCGGAAATCCACGCCGCGGCGGCGCCCACCGCCAGGGCCACGACCATGAGGCCGAGGTTCTTCAGCCCGGGGACGAGGAAGGTGCCGGCCACCGCGACGACCATGCCGACGCCGGCCCAGACGATGCCCTTTCTCGCCGTGGCCGGCGAGCTCATGCCCTTGAGGCCGAAGATGAAGAGGAGCGCTCCGAGGAACCAGGGCGCCTGGACGTAGAGGGGGAGGTTCATGGTCAGCCCTCCTTCTTCTTGAACATGGCCAGCATGCGCTCGGTGACCACGTAGCCGCCGGCGGCGTTGGCCGCGCCGAGGGCGACGGCGAAGAAGCCGATGGCTTGTTCAAGCACGGTGTCGGCGCTGCCGAGGGCGACCATGGCGCCGACCACCACCACGCCATGGACGAAGTTGGACCCGGACATCAGCGGGGTGTGCAGGATGACCGGCACCTTGGCGATGATCTCGTAGCCGGTGAAGGCGGCGAGCATGAAGATGTATAAGGCGAGCAGGCCGTCCATCAGGCGTCTCCCAGGATCTGTTTCACGGTGGGGCTGACCGTCTCGCCGTCGCGGCAGAGCACGGTGCCGGCAAGGATCTCGTCGGACCAGTCGAAGGCGAGCTGGCCGTCCTTGATCCAGGGCGAGAGGAAATTCCACAGATTCTTGGCGTAGAGCTCGGAGGCGTGGGTGGGCATGCGCGAGGGCAGGTTCAGGGGGCCGTGGATATTCACGTCGTTGAACACCACGTGCTCGCCGGGCTGGGTGAAGGCGCAGTTGCCGCCGGATTCGGCCGCCATGTCCACGATGATGGCGCCGTACTTCATGCCCTTGATCATGTCCTGGGGGATGATGAGGGGCGCCTTCTTGCCGGGGACGGCGGCGGTGGTGACGACCACGTCGGCCTGGGCGACGGCCTTGGCCAGGCGCTCGGCCTGGCGGGCCTTTTCCTCGGCGGTGAGTTCCCGGGCGTAGCCGCCGGCGCCGTCGGCGGAGACGCCGGTGTCCACGAACTTGGCGCCCAGGGATTCGATCTGTTCCCGGGCGGCGGCCCGCACGTCGTAGGCTTCGACCATGGCCCCCAGGCGCTTGCAGGTGGCGATGGTCTGGAGGCCTGCGACGCCGGCCCCCACCACCAGCACCCGGGCTGGGCGGATGGTGCCGGCGGCGGTGGTGAGCATGGGGAAGAACTTGGTGCACCGGGCGGCGGCGATGAGCCCGCATTGGTAGCCGGCGCAGGAGGCCTGGCTGGAGAGGGCGTCCATGCTCTGGGCGCGGGAAATGCGGGGCAGCAGTTCCAGGGAGAAGGCGGTGATCCGGCGGGCGTTCAGGGCCGCCAGGCGCTCGCGGCTCTCGAAGGGCTTCAACAGCCCGATGAGTACGGCGCCTTCGGGGATGGCGGCAATCTCGTCGAAATCCGGCGGCGTCACCCGCAACACCAGGTGGGCGCCGCCATAGGCTTCGGCGATGCCGGGCACGGCGGTGATTTCGGGGTAGTCGGAATCGAGAAAGTGGCTCTCGATGCCGGCGCTTTGTTCCATCCGGATGCGGGCGCCGAGGGCGGCGAATTTCTTCGCCGTTTCCGGCACCAGGGCGACCCGGCGTTCGCCGGGCAGGCGCTCGCGCGCCACCGCGATTTCCAGCGGCATGGGCTGTCTCCTTGGGTGGTGGGAGGGCTCTTTGGCCCCCTGTCGTTATTGCTTGACGGGCGTATTCGCCTTGCGTGCGGCGCTTAGTCTAACCCGAGACAGGTGCCAAATTGTTCATGCTGTTGCAGAAACGCAGTTCCTGGGGATAGGGGAAAAAGTCCTCCACGTGGCCGTCGCGGATCTTCTGCTGGGCGTCCTGCCAGAATTTCGGGGAAAGCAGGTCGGCATGGTGCTTCATGAAGACCTTGCGCAGCACCGGCGAGGCCAGGAGGAAGGTGCCGAATTCCTCGGGGAAGACATCGTTCTTCCGGACCGTGTACCAGACCTCGCCCGACATTTCGGTCTCGAAATCCGGCGCCGGCGGGATCGCCCGGAAGTTGCAGTCGGTCATGTACTCGATCTCGTCGTAATCGTAGAAGACGACGCGGCCATAGCGGGTCATGCCGAAGTTCTTCCACAGCATGTCGCCGGGGAAGATGTTGGCCTGGGCCAGTTCGCGGATGGCGCTGCCGTATTCGCGGATGGCGTGTTCCATGCCCTCCAGGTTGTTGGTGCGCTCCATCTTCTCCAGGTGGATATTGAGGGGCTCCATGCGCCGCTCGATGAAGAGGTGCTTGATGATGATGCTGTCGCCGTCGATCTCGAAGGTGGAGGGGGCGAGTTCCTGGAGTTCGGACATCAATTCCGGGGTGAAGCGCTTCACCGGGAAGGCGACGTTGGAGAATTCCAGGGTATCGGCCATGCGGCCCACCCGGTCCACCTGCTTGACCATCATGTACTTGCGCTTGACGGTGTCGTGGTCCACTTCCTTGGAGCTGCCGAAGACGTCCTTGATGATCTTGAAGACGTAGGGGTAGGAGGGCAGCGTGAACACCAGCATGACCATGCCGCGGATGCCGGGGGCGATGATGAAGTCGTCCTCGGAATGGTGCAGGTGGTAGATGAGGTCGCGGAAGAACATGGTCTTGCCCTGCTTGCCCAGGCCGAGCATGGTGTACAGCTCGGAGCGGGGCTTGCCCGGCATGATGGAGCGGAGGAACTGCACGTAGCCGGAGGGGGCTTCCATGTCCACCATGAAGTAGGCGCGGGACAGCGAGAAGAGAAGCCCGATGCGCCAGGCGTCGAGGAGGATGGTGTCGAGGTAGAGCTTGCCGTTCTCGTCGTGCAGGACCGGCACGGTGAAGGGGTACTCGTGGGGGCCGTTGATGCACTTGCCGATGACGTAGGCGGCCTTGTTGCGGTAGAAGGCCGAGGACAGCACCTGGATCTGGAAATTCACCTCGCGCTGGGGCATGCCCCCCAGGAAGCCGCCGATGGAGCGGTAGATGCAGTCCACGTCCCGGTCCAGGTCGGCGAAATCCCGCTGCCAGGCGAAATCGAGGAAGATCTGCCTGACCGTGCCGCGCAGGCCCTCCCGGTGGGCGTAGTAGCAGCGGTAGGTGGGTTCGCCGTCGCCCTCGATGTACTCGGTGGAAATGGCCGGCCGCACGAAGATGAAATCGTTGTGGAAGTAGTTGCGGTGCAGGATCTTGGTGGTCACCGAGTTGAAGAAGGTTTCCGCCAGCTCCGGCTGCTTGTGGTTGAGGAGCAGGCCGATGTAAAGGAGCTTGACCTGCTGCCAGGTGTTCTCGTCCACGTGGGCGGCATCGAACTCGGTGCGCAGGCGCTCGACGCACTCGTCCACCCGGTCGTCGTAGAAGCGGATGCGCTCTCTCACCGCCCGGTGGACGCCCAGCCAGTCGCCGTTCTCGAACCGTACCTTGGCCTCGCGGCAGGTTTCCCGGAACAGGGTGTAGTGCTTGTTGAAGCCCTGGATCATGGCGAGCGCGATCTGGTGGGCGCTGGTGCCGTAGAGGCCGACGGAGATTTTCATGGGGACGGGCAGTGGCGAAAAACGACAATTCTAGCCGGTGAGCAACCGGCACCGCTCAGGCGCGGTTGAGGGCGGCGGAGAATTCGAGGAAGGCGGGGCCGGGCATGGGGCGGCCGTAGAGGTAGCCCTGGGCCAGGATGCAGCCCAGGCTCGCCAGGGCGGCGCTCTGGGCGGCGGTCTCGACGCCTTCGGCGATGACCGCCAGGCCGAGCTCCTGGGCGATGGCGATGATGGCCCGCACCACCGCCGCATCGCTGCGGTCGCTGTGGACGCCGCTGACGAAGGAGCGGTCGATCTTGAGCTTGCTGATGGGTAGACGCTTCAGGTAGGCCAGGCTGGAGTAGCCGGTGCCGAAATCGTCCACCGACATGGGGATGCCGAACTGGTGGAGCTCGTCCAGGGTGTTGAGGGCCTCGCTGCCCCCTTCCATCAGCAGGCTTTCGGTAATCTCCAGCTCGATGGCGGCGGGAGGGAGGCCGTGGCGGGAGAGGGCGTCGATCACCGTCTGCGCCAGGTCGCTGTTGGTCAGTTGGGCGACGGAGAGGTTGACGGCCACCGGCAGGGCCGTGCCCGCAGCCCGCAGGAGGGCGGCCTGGCGGCAGGCCTCATCGAGGACCCAACTGCCGATGGGGACGATCAGCCCCGAACTCTCGGCCACCGGGATGAAGCGGGCGGGGCTGACCAGGCCCAGCTCCGGGTGGCGCCAGCGCAACAGGGCCTCGCAGCCGGTGAGGCGGCCGTCGACGATGCCCACCTGGGGCTGGAATTCGAGGAACAGTTCGCCGCGGTCGATGGCGGTGGCCAGATGGCGTTCCAGGTCGAGGCGCTCCGCCGCCGCCTGGGCCATGCCGGCGTCGAAGAAGGCGAACTGGCCGCGGCCCCGGGTCTTGGCGGCGTACAGCGCCAGGTCGGCATTCTTGAGGAGGGTGGAGGCATCGGCGGCCTCGGCGGGAAAGAAGGCCACGCCGGCGGAAGCCCGCACGACCAGTTCGCCCCCCTCCACGGCGATGGGCTGGCGCAGGGTGGTCAGCAGCTCGCCGATGCGTCCGCCGACCTGGGCCGGGTTGCCGGCTTCGGGGACGACCACGATGAACTCGTCCCCGCCCTGGCGGGCCACCACTTCCGGCGACGGGAATTCCGCCTGCAGGCGCCGGGCGATTTCCTGGAGGACGGTGTCGCCCACGTAATGGCCGAGGGAATCGTTGATGTTCTTGAAGTTGTCCAAGTCCAGGTAGACCAGGGCCACCGGCGCGCCGCTCTCCCGGGACTGGGTGAGGATGGCCGTCAGGGACTCGCCGAGGAGAAAGCGGTTGGCCAGCCCGGTGAGGCTGTCCCGGGTGGCCAGCATGCGGATCAGCTCCTCCTGGTGCTTGCGTTCGCTGATGTCGGTGATGGAGCCGGCCATGCGGCGGGCGGTGCCGTCCTCATCGAAGTGGGCGATGCCGCGGGAGAGGCCCCAGGCCCAGGTGCCGTCGGCCCGGCGGATGCGGTATTCGCATTCGAAGTGGGGGGTTTCGTGGCAGAGGTGGCGGGTGTTGGCCTCGTTGTACTTGTCGCGGTCCTCCGGATGCACCAGTTCCAGCCACTCGTCGGTGGTCTTCACGGCGAAATCCTCGGGGTAGCCGAGGATGCTGAGGAGCCGTGGCGACAGGAAGAGGTTCTTGGTGACCGGATTCCATTCCCAGATGCCGTCGGCGGCACCCTTCAGGGCCAGGGCGAACCCCGTTTCGCTGGCTTCCAGGCCGCTGGTGGCGCTGTCGTCCGCCGCCGAGATGTCGTGGACCAGCCAGAGATAGGCTGCCTCGTCGCCCGGGATGGCCGTCAGGCTGGCCTCCACCCGGCGCCGGCGCGGCGTGGTCAGCAGTTCGTAGCGCCGCCGGTGGCCGAGGGGGAAATCGTCAGGACCGGCGGCGACGCCGTGCCGGCGCCCCACCAGCGCGTACAGCCGCTGGCCCACCACCTCGCCGGGGCCTCGCCCCATGTCGGCCAGCAGGCGCCCGTTGGCGTGGACGAAGCGCAACTCCGCGTCCACCAGGGCCGCGCCCGTCGGCAGATGGTCGATCATCTGTCGCCAGGGGGGCTTGGGCGGAGAGGGCAATACTGGCATCAATGTGTTCTCGGTAGGGCCGGCCGATGTTTAGAAACATATATTTGACCATCGTTCGACATGGCGATTGAATGCGTCGACATTGCCACCCGATGGGCCGGTTGACTAGGCCAAAAGTAACAGATTATTCAATTTTTGTCTGGCGGGTGCCCGGCAATCCGATCCGGTCTGTAAGCCTGTAGAAAGGCGGCTTGCGTATAATTATGAATGCTGGCGCAGGCATCCCGGGGGCATGGCGCTCCTGGCCCCGCTTCTCGCGCGGCTCCATCAATCCAATTTCAGAGGTAAGCATGGCGACTGGGAAGTCTACGATCATCTACACCCTTACGGACGAGGCGCCCCTGCTGGCGACTTGCGCCTTCCTGCCCATCATCCGCACCTTCACCGGGCCGGCGGGCATCGACATCGAAAAGGCGGACATCTCCGTTTCCGCACGCGTCCTCGCCGAATTCTCCGATTGCCTCCGCGACGACCAGAAGGTGCCGAACACCCTCGCCGAGCTGGGTCGGAAGACCCTGGAGCCCGACGCCAACATCATCAAGCTGCCCAACATCTCGGCTTCGGTGGCCCAGTTGAAGGCCTGCATCAAGGAATTGCAGGAGAAGGGCTACGCCATTCCCGACTATCCGGAAAACCCGGCCAGCGAAGAAGACAAGGCCCTCAAGGCCCGCTACGGCAAGTGCCTGGGTTCCGCCGTCAACCCGGTGCTGCGAGAGGGCAATTCCGACCGCCGCGCCCCGGCCGCCGTCAAGAACTACGCCAAGAAGCACCCGCACGCCATGGGCGAGTGGAAGCAGTGGTCCCAGACCCACGTCTCCCACATGCACGGCGGCGACTTCTACCACGGCGAGAAGTCCCTGACCCTGGACAAGGCCCGCCGCGTGCGCATGGAGCTGATCGCCAAGGGCGGGCGGACTTCCGTCCTCAAGCCGGAAGTGAAGCTGCAGGAAGGCGAGATCATCGACTCCATGTTCATGAGCAAGAAGGCGCTCTGCGACTTCTACGAGAAGGAACTGGAAGACTGCCGCGAAGCCGGCATCCTCTTTTCCCTGCACGTCAAGGCGACGATGATGAAGGTGTCCCACCCCATCGTCTTCGGCCACTGCGTCAAGATCTATTACAAGGAAGCCTTCGAGAAGCACGCCCGGACCTTCGAGGAACTGGGCGTCAATGTGAACAACGGCATGGTCGACCTCTACGAGAAGATCAAGCAACTGCCCGAATCCAAGCGCGACGAGATCATCCGCGACCTGCACGCCTGCCAGGAACACCGTCCGCGCCTGGCCATGGTCGATTCGGCCAAGGGCATCACCAATTTCCACTCGCCCAACGACGTCATCGTCGACGCCTCCATGCCGGCCATGATCCGCGCCGGCGGCAAGATGTGGGGCGCCGACGGCAAGCAGTACGACGCCAAGGCGGTCATGCCGGAATCGACCTTTGCCCGCATCTACCAGGAGATGATCAACTTCTGCAAGTGGCACGGCAACTTCGATCCGAAGACCATGGGCACCGTCCCCAACGTCGGCCTCATGGCCCAGCAGGCCGAGGAATACGGTTCCCACGACAAGACCTTCGAGATTGCCGAGGACGGCATCGCCAATATCGTCGACATCGATACCGGCGAAGTGCTGCTCACCCAGAACGTGGAGCAGGGCGACATCTGGCGCATGTGCCAGGTGAAGGACGCACCGATCCGCGACTGGGTCAAGCTGGCCGTCACTCGGGCCCGCAACTCGGGCATGCCGGCCGTCTTCTGGCTGGACCCCTACCGGCCCCACGAAGCCGAACTGATCAAGAAGGTCGAGGCCTACCTCAAGGAGCACGACACCGAAGGCCTCGACATCCACATCATGTCCCAGGTCCGCGCCATGCGCTTCACCCTCGAGCGCGTCGCCCGCGGCCTCGACACCATCTCGGTGACCGGCAACATCCTGCGCGACTACCTGACCGACCTCTTCCCCATCATGGAACTGGGCACCTCCGCCAAGATGCTGTCCATCGTCCCGCTGATGAACGGCGGCGGCATGTACGAGACCGGCGCCGGCGGCTCCGCCCCCAAGCACGTGCAGCAGCTGGTTCAGGAAAACCACCTGCGCTGGGATTCCCTGGGCGAATTCCTGGCCCTGGCCGTGTCCCTGGAGGAACTGGGCATCAAGGAGAACAACCCCCGCGCCAAGCTGCTCGCCAAGACCCTGGACGCCGCCACCGGCAAGCTCCTCGACAACAACAAGTCGCCCTCGCCCAAGACCGGCGAACTGGACAACCGCGGCAGCCAGTTCTACCTGGCCATGTACTGGGCCCAGGAACTGGCCGCCCAGACCGAGGACAAGGAACTGGCCGCCCACTTCGCGCCGCTGGCCAGGACCCTGGCCGACAACGAGGGCCAGATCGTCGCCGAGATGAAGATGGTGCAGGGCCGCCCGGTGGATATCGGCGGCTACTACAAGGCCGACCCGGAGAAAACCAAGGCGATCATGCGCCCGAGCCCGACCCTCAACGCCGCGCTCAAGGCTGCCGCCGCCTGAGGGGGACGGCCCGGACGGCCCGACGGACCGGAACCCCGGCCGCCGGGCCGTTTTTCTTTGGGACTAGCTCCCTTGCCCAGGCTGACATCGGCCCGCGTTTTGCCGCATAATTCCAGCCTTGGCCGGCAGCAGGAGAACCCTCTGCCGGCGCCCCCGCGGGGGGAAAGTCGACGTAGACCCAGGTCGTCCTATAACAACGCATTGGAGTGGATATGGCATCGCACATCAAGGTTCCGCAAGGTGGTCAGAAAATCGTTCCGGGGCAACCGATCCCGGACAATCCCATCATCCCGTTCATCGAAGGTGACGGTATCGGTATCGACATCACCCCGGTGATGATCAAGGTCATCGACGCCGCGGTCGAAAAGGCCTACGGCGGCAAGAAGAAGATCCATTGGATGGAAGTCTACGCGGGCGAAAAATCCACCCGCCTCTACGGCCCCGACGAGTGGCTGCCCAAGGAAACCTTCGACGCCCTCAAGGAATATTCCGTCTCCATCAAGGGCCCCATGACCACCCCGGTGGGCGGCGGCATCCGCTCCCTCAACGTGGCCCTGCGCCAGGAACTTGATCTCTACCAGTGCGTGCGCCCGGTGCAGTACTTCAAGGGCGTGCCTTCCCCCCTCAAGCACCCGGAACTGACCAACATGGTCATCTTCCGCGAGAACACCGAAGACATCTACGCCGGCATCGAATGGGCCAACGGCTCCGACGGCGCCAGGAAGGTCATCAAGTTCCTGCAGGAGGAAATGGGCGTCAAGAAGATCCGCTTCCCGGGCTCCTCCGGCATCGGCATCAAGCCCGTTTCCGTCGAGGGCACCCAGCGCCTCGTGCGCGCCGCCATCAAGTACGCCGTCGCCAATGACCGCAAGTCGGTGACCATCGTGCACAAGGGCAACATCATGAAATTCACCGAAGGCCTCTTCCGTGACGCCGCCTACGAACTGGCCCAGAAGGAATTCGGCGCCGAGCTGATCGACGGCGGCCCCTGGTGCAAGTTCAAGAACCCCAACACCGGCCGTGAAATCATCATCAAGGACGCCATCGCCGATGCTTTCCTGCAGCAGATCCTGCTGCGCCCGGCCGAGTACGACGTGATCGCCACGCTGCAACCTGAACGGCGACTACATCTCCGACGCGCTGGCCGCGCAGGTCGGCGGCATCGGCATCGCCCCCGGCGCCAACATCTCCGACCAGTACGCCTGCTTCGAGGCCACCCACGGCACCGCGCCCAAGTACGCCGGCCTGGACAAGGTGAACCCCGGTTCCCTCATCCTCTCCGCCGAGATGATGCTGCGCCACCTGGGCTGGGTCGAGGCGGCCAACCTGGTCATCAAGTCCATGGAAGCCGCCATCGGCGACAAACAGGTCACCTACGACTTCGCCCGCCTCATGGAAGGCGCCAACGAGCTCTCCTGCTCCGCCTTTGGCGATGCGATGATCGCCCGGATGTAAGCAGCGTTTCGGCCTCTGCCGCGCAAAGCCCCCGCCGGTCGGGGGCTTTGTTTTTTGTCCCCAACGCTGATAAGGTGTGCGCATAGTATGCGCATAGCGAGGTGCTCCATGCCATCGATCCAATCCTCCTCATCCAGGAAACGGGCCGTCAACCTGACCCTCAGCGAACCCCTCGTCGCCCGGGCGCGGGAGGTGACCGACAACCTATCCGGCGTCGTCGAGGCCCTCCTCGCCGACTACGTGCAGAAAGCCGAGGCCGAGCGGCAGGCCCGGTGGCAGGTGGTTGAAGCCAGCGTCGCCGCCTGGAACACCTTCGACGAACGGGTAGGCGCCTTTGCCGACGAGCACTCGACCCTCTGATGGCCCAGTTTGACGTCCATCGCAACCCCGGGCGGAACCGGGAGGCCATTCCCTTCGTGGTGGTCGTCCAATCCTCCCTCTACGATGGCTTTCGCCGCCGCGTCGTCGTCCCCCTGGTGCGCAAGGCCCAGCTTTCCGACCTGCCCGACAGCGCCCTCAACCCGGCGTTTCGTGTGGAGGGCGTGGACGTTGTCCTGCATCCCCTGGAAATCGTCTCGGTGGCCTGCGACCAGTTGGGGGCACGGATCGGCTCCCTGGCCGAAGAGGGCAACAGAATCGCGGCCGCGTTGGACGAGTTGCGGACCCGGGCGTGGCGCTGAGGGAAAAATGAACCCCGTTTCTTTCCCCCCGACCCAATGCAAGAACCGGGAGGACGCCATGGCGGTTCGCATAGTCCGTCTTGGCAGCCCGCGCGCGACCGGCGAAGGGCTGCGCATCGGCACCGTGCGCCGGCCGCCCCGGGGCGTGCCCAAGGCCGGGTACGCCGCCCAGGACTGGTACGACGCCTGGTTCCCCACCCTGGCGCCGAGCGCGGAACTCGCCCAGTTCGCCAAGGCCGCCGAAAGCCCGGCCCAATGGGCCGAATTCGCCCGCCGCTACCGGGCTGAAATGGCCGCCCCCGAAAGCTGCCACGCCATCGAACTCCTCGCCGCCTTGTCCCGCGGGAGCGATTTCTCGGTGGGTTGCTATTGCCTGGACGAAGCACACTGCCATCGGTCGCTGCTGCGTGAGCTGCTAGCGGCGGCGGGGGCCAGCCTATTGGAGGTGGGAAAATGAGCCTGGCCCGATTTTCCGAAGACGAGGCGCTTACTCACGATCAACTAATGGCTAAATATGAAATTAGCCACGATGGTGGCAAATTCCATTTCGAACAATACTCCTACGACCAGCTTGAGGACGCGGTCGCATATGCGCGCCGGCAGATATTAGCGACGGCAACTGAAGTTCCTGCGCAGCCTCACAAAGGCTCTCCGTGGGGCCTTATCTACATAGGTATCGTGGTGATCGCGCATCTCTTCGCGGTAACGGCCGGTCACGGAATTGGCATCGTCGCCATATGGTATTACTGCGCACTGCCGCTCTTTATTCCTGGTTTAGTCGTTGGTGCAGTTGTCTTCTTTCGTGCTCTAAACAACAAGACGATCGAGGATCGCGGACTTCGTCTCTTCTTTGGCGCCGCACCGTGGCTCTTCACACTGCTTGAGTGGCGCCTCTTACAGACCCTCCCGAGTGGATATCAAGGTGGATAGAGTAACGTCCAACCACGCGGTCCACCGCGACGGGCCTCGCGATGCTCGGCCCGCCGGTGAACGCAGGCGTTAATCCCTTGCCGCCCCCTCAACCCATCGCCGTCTTCGACTCCGGCCTCGGCGGGCTGACCGTCTTGCGCGCCCTGCGCGAGCGGTTGCCGCAGGAGGACTTCTTCTATTTCGCCGACACCCGCTTCCTGCCCTACGGCGACCGGCCGGAGAGCTTCCTGAAGGAGCGGGGGGTGCTCATCGCCGAATCCCTGGCCCGGCGGGGCGCCAAGGCCCTGGTCATCGCCTGCAACACGGCCACGGCGGCGGCGGCGGAGGCGATCCGCGCCGCCACCAGCCTGCCGGTGGTGGCCCTGGAACCCGGCGTGAAGCCGGCGGCGGCGCTGACCAGGAACGGGACCATCGGCGTCCTGGCGACGACGCGGACCCTGGCCAGCGAGCGCTTCCAGCGCCTGGTGGGCAACCACGCCAATCACCTGCGGGTGGTGGCCCAGGCCTGCCCGGGATTGGCTGAGGCCATCGAGACCGAGGGACCGGAAAGCGCCCGGGTGGCGGCTCTGCTCGACGGCTTCGTGGCGCCCCTGGCGGCGGCCGGGACTGACGTGGTGGTGCTGGGCTGCACCCATTACCCCTGGGTGGCGGCGGCCATCGCCGCCCGCATGCCGCCGGGTACGGCCTTCCTCGATACCGGCGAGGCAGTGGCACGCCAACTGGAACGCCTGCTCGCGGCTGGCGGTTTGCTGGGGGGCGGCCACGGGCGCCTGACCGTCGCGACCAGCGGCGCGCCGCAAGCGGTGGGCACAACGGTCGATCGCCTGTGGGGGCAGCATCTGCCCGTCGAACACTGGGAACCCTGATGACATCAACGCAAAAACCCCTGGCCGGACTCAAGGTGGTCGAACTCGGCACCCTCATCGCCGGGCCCTTCTGCAGCCGCATCCTGGCCGAGTTCGGGGCCGAGGTGGTGAAGGTGGAGTCCCCCGACGGCGGCGATCCCCTGCGCAAGTGGCGCAAGCTGTACGAGGGTACCTCCCTATGGTGGTACGTGCAGGCCCGCAACAAGAAGTCGGTGACGGCCAACCTCAAGCACCCGGAGGGCAAGGAATTCGTCCGCCGCCTGATCGCTTCCGCCGATATCCTGGTGGAGAATTTCCGCCCGGGGGTGCTGGAAAAGCTCGGCCTCTCCTGGGAGGCGCTGCACCGGGACAACCCCGGGCTGGTCATGGTGCGCCTTTCCGGTTTTGGCCAGACGGGGCCCTACAAGGACCAGCCGGGCTTCGGCGCCGTCGGCGAATCCATGGGCGGCCTGCGCTACGTTACCGGCTTTCCGGATCGGCCGCCGGTGCGTACCGGCATTTCCATCGGCGATTCCATCGCCGCCCTGTGGGGGGCGATCGGCGCCCTGATGGCCCTGCGCCATCGGGAAGTCGGAGGCGGCGCCGGGCAGGTGGTGGATGTGGCGCTCTACGAGGCCATCTTCGCCATGATGGAGTCCCTGGTCCCGGAATTCGACGTCTTCGGCTTCGTGCGGGAGCGCACCGGCAACATCATGCCGGGCATCACGCCCTCCAACACCCATACCACCCGGGACGGCAAGCACGTCACCATCGGCGCCAACGGCGACGCCATCTTCAAGCGCCTGATGCGGGCCATGGGCCGCGACGATCTGGCCGCCGACCCATCCCTGGACGACAACGCCGGGCGCGACGCCCGCCGCGACGAGATCTACGGCCTCATCGACGCCTGGTGCGCCGCCCATGACGAAGCCGAGGTGCTGGCGGTGCTGGAGGCGGCGGAGGTGCCGGCATCCCGGGTCTATTCGGTGGCCGACATGTTCGCCGATCCCCAGTTCCTGGCCCGGGAGATGATCCAGTCCGCCCGCCTGCCGGACGGCACGGCCATGAAGATGCCCGGCATCGTGCCCAAGCTGTCGGCCACGCCGGGCAGCACCGAGTGGCTTGGACCCGCCCTGGGCGAGCATACCGATGCGGTGCTGGCCGAAGTGGGCTACGGGGCGGCGGAAATCGCCGCCCTGCGCGCTGCCGGGGCAGTCTGAGGGCGGCAGCGCCGCCTCAGACCTTAAACCGTTCCACCTGGTTCTTCAGGCCCAGGGCCGTTTTTTCCAATTGACCGGCCGTTTCCGCGGTGCCGCGGATGGTGGCGGTCGTTTCTTCCACCATCTGAGCGATGGTCTCCACGCGCTGGGCGATGGAGGTGCTGGCGGAACTTTGCTCCCGCGTGGCGTCGGCGACTTCGCCGACCCGCTCCAGGGTTCGGCTGGCGCCGGATTCGATGGCGCGCAGGGACGCCGAGGCCGAGCCGGCCAGATCCACGCCGTGTTCCACCTCGGGGAGCGCGGCGTTCATGGCCTCGACGGCGCCGACGGTATCGCCCTGGATGCCGTGGATCATTTCCTCGATTTCCGTGGTGGCGAGCGATGTCCGCTCGGCCAGCTTGCGCACCTCGTCGGC
>JRYJ01004347.1_pt1 | contig 21975 bp, 25 predicted proteins | sample 235371 | NCBI WGS metagenome assembly JRYJ01 (sample SAMN03074219, study PRJNA261477) | activated sludge metagenome | biome: Wastewater Treatment Plant; feature: Wastewater; material: Activated sludge; isolation source: activated biomass of a wastewater treatment plant treating hydrocarbon... ... | reverse complement strand
ACGTCCTTGTCGATGATCGCGCGCCGGATTTTGGCGTGTTCGCCGATCACGACGATTTCCATGACCACGGATTCCCGCACGTCGGCGTGATCGTGGACCCGGACATTAGGTGAGAGCACGGAATTCTGCACGCGTCCGCCCGAGATGATGCAGCCCCCGCAGACGCTGGAGTCGAGCGCGACGCCCATCCGGCCGCCCTGGTAGTCTTGGGCGAAGACGAACTTGGCGGGAGGGAATTGCCCCTGATAGGTGCGGATCGGCCAAGCCTCGTCGTACAGATTGAAGAGGGGGTCGACGGCGACCAGGTCCATGTTGGCTTCCCAGTACGCGTCCAGCGTTCCGATGTCGCGCCAGTACTTGACCGCCTTCTTGTTCTCGTCCTGGAACTTGAAGGCGTAGACGCGGCATTCCTTGATCATGCGCGGGATGATGTTCTTGCCGAAGTCGTGCGTGGTGCCTTCACGCGCGTCCCGGATCAACTGCTCGCGGACCACCTCGCTGCGGAACAGATAAATTCCCATGGAGACGAAGGCGTGGGCCGGGTCTCCGGGAATGGGGGGCGGGTTCGCCGGCTTTTCGTCGAAGCGCTGAATGCGATAATCCTCGTCGACGCCGATCACACCGAACCGGTTGGCATCCTGAAGCGGCGTTTCGATCGCGCCGACGACGGCATCGGCCTGCTTCGCCTCCAGGAAGTTGTACATGTCGGCATAGTTCATCTTATAGATGTGGTCGCCGGCCAGGATCAGCAGGTACTCGGGTTTGTCCTGGTCGAGCAGGAACAGGTTCTGATACACGGCGTCGGCGGTCCCGCGGTACCAATCTTCGCTGATCCGCTGCTGGGGCGGGACCGACGCGATGTATTCGCCCAGTTCCGGATTCAGGATGTTCCAGCCGGTACGGATGTGGCGGTCGAGCGAATGGGACTTGTACTGGATCAGGACCGCGATCTGCCGCAGGCCGGAGTTCAGGCAGTTGCTCAACGTGAAGTCGATGATGCGGTACTTGCCGCCGAAGGGCACCGCCGGTTTGGCACGCTGCTCCGTAAGCGGATGCAGCCGTTCACCCTTGCCGCCGGCAAGGATCATGGTGAAAATTTTTCCCATCGATGCCGTGATTCTAACAGGACGGGTGGCAAATAGGAAGAAAGCAGAATGATTGACTTCGACTTCCAGTCGGACGATACTACGCTCCAGGGCCGATCCGGCCTCATGGACCGGGTCGAGGGAGGGTGTCGCATGAGAAAACAGAACGCGTTGGCGACCGTGTTGAAGGATGGAGCTGCGGCCAATCCCATGAAGGAAATGGTCTGGCGCTTGGAGCGTTTGGAGCGCCAGGTCCAGCGGCTGTCTGAACTGGTCCGCGAGTTCGCCGAAGACAACGATCGGCTGGTGCGCATCGTGGCCGAAGACCGGGACGTGATTCGCCGGGAATTGCTTCGGAAGCATGAACATCGCGTGCGTGCGCGCAAACACCTCCGCGACGTGAGTTCCAAAGTGGACCTGGACGGTTGACCGGTGCCGGCATCTCGTCCGATGTGACCGCTCCAGGCCTCGATGGCGGACTCTTCCACAGCCGGCTTCTCCTCTTCTGATCCATCCCCCGCAGTGTCCTCTCCGGCCATTCTTGTTCAGAACATCGTAAGGCGACATGGGCGCGTGACGGCCGTCGATCACGTGACGTTCGAAGTACGGCGGGGCGAGTTCTTTTCCATTCTGGGGCCCAGCGGTGCCGGAAAAACATCGGTGCTGCGGATGCTGGCCGGCTTCGAGGAGCCCGACGAGGGGGATGTCCGGATCGACGGCTCGTCGGTGGTCGGTGTCCCCCCCAACCGGCGTCCGGTCAACCTCGTGTTTCAGTCCTATGCACTCTTCCCTCACCTGACTGTGTTCGAGAACGTGGCGTTCGGATTGCGGATGCGGGGCGCCGGGCAATCCGAGATCGAGGAGCGGGTCCGGGCGGCCCTGGAGATGGTGCGTCTGATCGGGAAGGAAGGGCGTGCGCCATCCCAGTTGTCCGGCGGGGAGCAGCAACGGGTGGCGCTGGCCCGGGCGTTGGTCAACCGGCCGGCGGTCGTGCTGCTCGACGAACCGCTGGCGGCCTTGGACCAACAACTCCGCCAGGAGATGCAGGTGGAATTGAAGGCGATTCAGGAGCGCGCCGGGCTGACCTGCGTCTGCGTGACGCATCACCAGGAAGAAGCGATGCTGATGTCCGACCGCATCGCCGTCATGCATCAGGGGCGGATGTTGCAGATCGGGACCCCGCGGGAGGTCTACGCGGAGCCGGCCAATCTTTTTGTCGCCCGGTTTCTCGGCGTCTCGAACGAACTGGTCGGTACGCTGCAGGATGCAGGGACCGCCGGAGTCCGGGTTCACCCGATCGGCTCCGATGCGGCGCCGGTCCGTGTATCGGCCGCTCCGAGGCCGGTCGACGGCGGGCGAGTGATTCTCTCGTTGCGGCCCGAGCAGGTGCGTCTGGTCCGCAGCCACTCGCCGGCGTGCGAGAACAGTCTTCCCGGCCGTATCGAGAAAGTCCTGTTCGCGGGCAGCACGACGACATGTCTTGTCCGCCTCGCACCCGATCGAATCTGGGAAGTGCCGGTCGGGTCCGAGCAGAACGAGGAAAAACCCTTCGAAGCGGGTGACGCGGTCACTCTGCAGTGGCGAGCGACCGACGGTCGGCTGTTTTTCGAATGATGCCGCCCTCGACGCAGCAGCCTCTTTCTTCCGGGCGCACGCGTTTGCGTTGCGGATCCTGCTGGCTCGCGGCTCCCGGTCTCCTCTGGATGGCGGCCCTGTTTCTCATCCCGCTGCTGCTCGTGCTCGCGGTCAGTTTCGCCTCCCGTGGGACCTACGGCGGGATCGAATGGGACTGGACGCTCGCCAATTATGTCGACCTGGTCCATCCCCTGTACCTGAAAATCCTCGCGCAGTCGGTCTGGTATGCCGGCCTGACGACGGCCGTGTGTTTCGTCCTCGGCTTTCCGCTGGCGTATTTCATCGCGCGGAGTCCGGCGCGCCGGCAGCCGATCCTGCTGACGCTGGTCATGCTGCCGTTCTGGACCAACTTCCTGGTGCGGACCTATGCCTGGATGATTGTCCTGCGTCACGACGGGCTGGTGAACCGCCTCCTGCAGGCACTCGACCTGATCGAAGCGCCGCTGGAGCTGTTGTACACGCCGCTGGCGGTGCTGATCGGGCTTGTATACGGCTATCTGCCGTTCATGGTGTTGCCCCTGTACGTCGCGGTGGAACGGTTGGACCGTTCGCTGGTGGAGGCCGCCTGGGACCTCTATGCGTCCCGCTGGGCGGTGTTCACGAAGATCCTCCTCCCGTTGACCAAACCGGGCATCGTGGGCGGCTGTGTGCTCGTGTTCGTGCCGTCGATCGGAGCGTTCATTACGCCGGATCTTCTGGGCGGCGCGCGCAGCATGATGATCGGGAATCTCATCCAGCATGAATATCTGGTCGTGCGGGATTGGCCGTTGGGTTCCGCCGCGTCGTTCGTCCTGATGGCGGTGGTCACGGCCGCCGTCGTGCTCTATTTCCGGTATTCCGACCCCGGATCGGAGCGGGGGGAGGTGCGATGAAGCGGCTCGGCGGCGGATTGGGCTTGGTCAGCGCTCTGGTGTTGGCCTTTCTGTACGGGCCGATCGTCGTGCTGGTCGTCTATTCGTTCAACGCAGCGCATCTGTCCATGGCTTGGCGCGGAACCACGCTGCAATGGTATGTCACGCTGTGGCGCGACGAGGCGCTCCTGGCGGCGACGGCCAACAGCCTGCTGATCGCGGCCTTCTCGACCCTCGGGGCCCTGTGCCTGGGTGGGCTGATCGCCCTGGGGATGGAGGGGATGCCGAAGCGCCGGCAGGATCTGATCGAAGGCGGCATGGTGCTCCCTCTCGTGATTCCCGAGGTCATGATGGGAGTCGCCCTGATGTTGTTCTTCGTGACCGTGAGGTTGCCGCTCGGGCTGACGACCGTGATACTCGGCCACATCGTGTTCAACGTTCCGCTGGTGACCATCATGGTGCGGGCGCGGCTTCGCAAACTCGATCCGGCGTTGCTCGAGGCGGCGGCCGATTTGGGTGCCACGGCCTGGCAGACCTTCCGGCACGTGACCTTCCCGTTGCTTCGCCCGGCGGTGGTGGGCGCGATGTTGGCGGCCTTCACGGTGTCTCTCGACGATTTCCTCGTGACCTTCTTCGTGGCCGGTCCCGGCGCGACGACCCTGCCGCTCAAAGTGTACTCGATGATCAAAGCGGGCGTGACGCCGGAAATCAACGCCCTTTCGTCGCTGCTCTTGGTGGCGTCCATGTTCTGTGTCGGACTGTCGCTGCACTTCCAGCGCCGGGAGCCCTGGTGATCGATCGGCAAGCGTCCCCTCATCCCCGCCTTCGCCCCTCGGCGGAGAAGGAAATGTTGAGGGGGGAGATCAAGCGGATGTCGGTCCTGCGTTCTCATGTGACATTGGTCTTCCTCGGCGCGCTTGTTATGGCAGGTTGCTGGAGCGGATGCGACGGCCAGGCGCGTTCCGGCGGCAACGGCCGGCCCGTGCTCCATTACTTCACTTGGTCGGACTATGTGGGGCCGGAGATCCTGCAGGAATTTGAGCGGCGGGAGCAGGCCAAGGTCGTCGTGGATACGTTCAGCAGCAATGAGGAACTGCTCGCAAAGTTGCAGAGCGGAGCGACCGGGTACGACGTGGCCGTCCCGTCGGATTTCATGGTGGCGATCATGATGCACCAGGGGCTCTTGAGCGAGCTGGATTCCGCCGAGCTGCCCAATGTCGCCGCGCTCGAACCGCACCTGCAGCACCTGCCGTTCGATCCCGACCGGCGCTATTCGGTTCCGTATCTGTGGGGTACGGTGGGGATCGGATACGATTCCGCGGTGATTTCGACACCGCCCGACAGCTGGTCGATTCTGTGGGATCCCCGCTACAAGGGACGCATCAGCATGCTGAACGACCAGCGCGAGGTGTTCGGCGCGGTGCTGCGGTCGATGGGACAATCGATGAACAGCACCGATCCGAACGTGATCGAGGCGGCAAAGGAGAAACTGCTCCGACAAAAGCCGCTGGTCAAGACCTACACGAGCGATCACTATGATCAACTGCTGGCGTCCGGCGAGGTGGTGCTGGCGCACGGGTGGGGAGGCCCCATCGCCCGCGCCATGGCGGAGCGGCCGTCGCTTCGCTACGTCGTTCCGAAAGAAGGCGCCACCATCTGGGCCGACTGTCTGGTCGTCCTCCGCACCGCGCCGCAGAAGCGGCTCGCCATGCGGTTCATCAATTTCCTGATGGAGCCCGACGTGGCCGCGCGGACGTCCGAGCGGTTGAAGTTTGCTTCCGCTTCCCGGCTCGCGCGCGAACGGGTCCTGCCTGCAACCAAAGCGAACACCGCCGTGTACCCGTCCACGGAGCAGCTGGAGCGGCTGGAATGGATGCGCGACGTGGGCAAGGCCATCCGCTTATACGATCGTGCCTGGACGGAACTCAAAATGCGATGAAATCATTACGCAGTGGACTTTGTTTCAACGGCCCTGCAAAATCAGTATAATGTCCAAATTTGTCCTCGTCTGTTCGACAGGGAGGCTCCTCGTAGCCGATGACTCCCCTTGACGCGTCCCGCGTGCGACGGCAGGGACCCGCCCATGTGGTTCTCTTCTCGCTGTTTAGCCTGGCCACCGTGATCCACCAGGGAGGTGGCGCACGTGCGGCTACGGAGGCCCCGCTGCCTCCGGCACCGGCACCGGCAGCCGCGGCGACGCCGAACGGCGTCGCGCGATTGAGCCTCACGGAATCGCTCGGTCTGTTTCTGAAACAGAATTTGGATTTGCTCATCGCCAAGTATGGGATCGAGACGAGCAAGGGGCAACAGATCACCGCCCGGCTCTTGCCCAATCCCGTGCTGCAGGTGGGGAACGTCGCCTCGTTCACCCAGGGGAATACCATTGCCACGACGGGCGGCATCACCAGCCAGGTCCAGCAGCTGTTCGAGATTGCCGGAAAACGCGGCTACCGGATCGAAAGCGCGGGCTATGGCGTGCAATCCTCGGAAGCCGAGTTCGAGGATGCGGTCCGCCAGCTCAGCTTTGCGGTCAAAGACGCTTACTTCCGCGTCCAGTTGGCCCAGCGCCGGCTTGCCTTGGCCGAAGAAAATCGGGACCGGTTCGCCCGGATCCTTGATGTCAATACCATTCGATTCAAGAAAGGCTACATCGCGGAGATCGATCTCATCCGGATCCGTCTGCAGATGGTGGACTTCCAGTCCCAGGTCATCGCGGCGATCCAGGAAGCGGAATCGGCGCGCGCGGACCTGCGACAACTCCTGCGGATCTCCGCCGGCACCAAGTTGGAATTGACCACGGAATTGGACTACCGCCGGGTCGACCCCGACATCGCCAAACTGCGGTCCACGGCGGTGCAAGCGCGGCCGGACATCCGAGCGAAACGCGCGTCCTTTTCGCAGCGCGAAGCCGACTTGAAACTCGCCAAGGCCTATCGGTACCCGGACGTCACGGTGGGTGCCGGCTATGCCGTGCAGGGGCCCCGCGGGCCCGACAACCAGCAGATGGCCTTGCTCAATTTCGGCGTGCCGCTGCCCCTGTTCAACCGCAATCAAGGCGGGATCGTTCAGGCTGAGGTGGCGGTGCAGGCGGCACAAGCGGACTTGGATAAGACCATCAATCAGGCGGAGAATGAAGTGGACGTCGCTTACCATAACCTCTTGCAGAGCCGACGGCTCGTGGAGGCCTACTTGGNNCGTTCACGATCGTCGAACGGGCGTATGAGCGCGGTGGCGCCACGATCCTCGATCTGCTGGATGCGGCCCGGACGTCCAGGACCATTCAGCAGAACTTCATCGAAGCGCTCTTTTCCTACCAGCACAACCTGTTTCAGTTGGAGAGCGCGGTCGGACAGGAGGTGGCCTCATGAGCCGCTTGACGACCCGCGCCGCGTTGCTCGCTTCGGCGTGGGCCGTGGTTGCCTGCACCCAGACCCAGGAACCTGCATCGTCCAACGCCGCCACCGAAACGGTCGGCGGCACCACTCCCGCCCTGACCCAGGCTCCAACGTCCGCCGCTCCGACGCCCCCACAGATCGAAACCTCCGTCGTGCAGTTGAAGCCGGTGCAGCCGGAACTGGTGCTGGTCGGGAAGGTCGCCTACGGGGAAGACCGGTATTCCAAGATCTCTTCGCCGCTGCAGGGGCGGGTGGTCGAAGTCCGGGCGCATTTGGGCGATCGGGTCAAGGCCGGCGACACCCTGTTGATCATCGACAGTCCGGATATCACCGCGGCCTATTCGGAGTTCGTCAAGGAAGCCTCCGATCTCGAATATGCGACGCGCGCGCAGGAACTGGCGAAGGAACTCTACGCGACCAAGGCGCTCGCCCTGAAAGACCTCAAGCAGGCGGAGAACGACCTCATCAAGGCCCGCGCAGAGTTTCGCCGGGCGAAGGAACGGCTGCTCTCGTTGCGGATTCCGGCGTCGGAATTGGACAAACCCCTCGCGCAGCAGCGCATCACGTCGCGGTTCGAGATGAAAAGTCCCCTGACGGGTACGGTCGTCGAGCGGACCGTGACACCGGGGCAATCCGTCGGCGGCGACGTCGGCCAGGTGCTGTTCACGGTGGCGGATCTGGACCGGCTGCAGGTGGTGGCGGACGTCTATGAGCGGGATTTGGCGCTGGTCAAGGTCAGCCAGGTGGCGAGGGTCAACGTCGAGGCCTATCCCGGGACGGATTTTGCGGCGGTTGTGGCTTCCATCGGTGACGTGGTCGATCCGAACACACGGACGATCAAGGTGCGCGCCTGGGTCGACAATCAGGAGCACAAGTTGAAGCCGGAGATGTTTGCCCGCCTTCGCCTCGACGTGGGCGATGCAATGCCGTTTCTGGCGATTCCCAAAGAGGCGGTGGTGGAAATCGACGGCAAACACTACGTCTACCTGGTCGAGGCCGGAGACAAGTATCTGAAGAAGGAAGTGAAAGTGTCCAGCGTGTCGGCCGAGTTCGTGCGCGTCCTGGAAGGGTTGACGCCCGGACAGCGTATCGTGACCAAAGGGGCCGTCTTGGTCAAGGGACAGGAAGTCAAGGGATGACGGCGCGGTCTTTCCGCCGTTGGGCTCGGCATTGAAATCCTGGCAGCACTCTTTATAAGGNNGGAGATCGTTAAGGGGAGGAGTTTCGCCCATGATGTTGTCGGTGGTCGGGAAGTCGCATTCCATCCGTGCCTGGGTTGTCATCGGGGTCATTGGACTCGCCGCGTTGTTGCCGTTGGCGGCCTCTGCGGGGCCTCTCTGGCTCGTGCAAATGCCCTATGAGGCGCCGCCCAAGTCGGAGCCGGTGCCGGACGTGTCGGTGGCGCCGAACACGAAGCCGTTGTCCGCCGAAGAATTGCAACGGGCCGAGGCCTTGCTGCCGTTGCTGGAGGGTAAACAGGAGTTCTGGGCGATGGGCGAGTTCGTGCATCTGGGGGAACCGGTGGTGCCCGTGTTGACCAAAGCCCTGACGATGCCCGGACCGAGGATCCGATACAACGCCATCGAGACGCTGTCGATGCTGAAATCGCCTGCGGCCGTACCCGCCCTGATCGAGACGGCCAAACAGGTGAACGAACTCCCGCGGATTCGCGAACATGCCCTGCGTGTGGCGGTGCGGCTCGATCCGGCACAGACGCCCGGGGCCATCGAGGTGATGGCCAAGGACGCCAATCCGACGATCCGAAAGGTCGCCGCATTCGAATCGCGGTATGTCCGGCACAAGAGCGTGATTCAGCCGTTGATCGACTTGGTCGGAGACGACGAGCGGTACGTGGCCATTTCGGCCGTGCAGTCGCTGTGGACACTGACCCGGCACGAAACGGAATTCCACGATTGGGAAGCCTCCAGCAAGCAGGACCGCCAGAATTGGGCTCAGGAGTGGTCCGAGTGGTGGAACACATCCAAGGATACGTTCGAGTTGCCGCAGATGCCGCAACGCCGGCGGGCCGGGTGATGGGGGACTGTCCGGAGCCGGTCACGTTGCGGGGCTTCGAGACCCTGTGTTAGATTTTTCCAACCGTCACAGTGGGCCAAGAAAGCGGCGTCCCACCCGGGGAATCAATAGAGGATGGATTATGGCCGTGTTGAAAATCATCAAGCTGGGAAACCCGATCCTGCGGCAGCACGCGCTGCCGGTGGATCCCGGTGACATCAGGAAACCGGCGTTTCAGCAATTGATCGATGACATGTTCGAAACGATGTACGAGGAGCCGGGCATCGGGCTGGCCGCGCCTCAAGTCGGGCGCTCCCAGCAGCTGGTAGTGATGGACTGTCCGGGTGAAGGCGGCTTTCCCTCCACCGTGCTGATCAATCCGACCATCGTGTACTACGGTCCGGAGCAGGCGGAGTTCTGGGAAGGATGCCTGAGCGTCGACGGGCTCCGCGGGAAGGTCACGCGCCCGTCCATGGTCCGAGTCACGGGCCTGGATCGCCAGGGGAAGCCGGTCGATATCGAGGCCTCGGGCCTGTATGCCGTCTGCATTCAGCACGAGTTGGACCACCTCATCGGCAAAGTATTCCTGGACCGGATGACGGATCTGTCCACCCTGACCCAGATGGAAGAGTTCCAGAAATACTGGCAAAAGGAACCGGCCAGTGTCATCTGATCCGGTCCGGCTCACCGACCCGTTGTGAAATCTCTCCTGCGTGTCCTGTCCTACCTGAAGCCGTTCCGCCGGCTGGCGTTGGTGACCTTTCTCTGCGCCGGTTTGGCGACCGCGCTGGAGTTGGTGCCTCCCTATCTCATCAAGGTGGTCATCGACGACGTGATCCAGGCTCGGCATCCGGAGTTGCTGACCGGGGTGCTGGGCGCGCTGGTGCTGGCCTATTTGCTGCGGAATGTCGCCAGCTCGCTCCGGGTCCGATTCAACAACACGCTCGAGCAGAAGGCGGTGCATTCACTCCGGACGCAGGTGTTCGGAGCGTTGCAAGGCTTGTCGTTGAGCTACTTCGAGAACCGCTCGACCGGTGAAATCATGACGCGGGTGACGAGCGACACGGAACACGTCGAGCGCATCTTCGTGGACGGGCTCGAAGGATTGTTGACCGCCTCGCTGACGCTGGTCGGCATCACGGTGATGTTGTTTCTGCTCAATTGGAAGTTGGCGTTGCTGTCGTTGATTCCGATCCCGATCCTGGTGGTCGGCGCCGTGTGGTTCACGCGACGGGTGCACGGGTATTACTACGAAACCAGGAAGAGCGTGGCGGCGCTGAATGCGTATCTGCAGGACGCGCTGTCCGGCGTCAAGGAAACCATCGGGTTCAGCCAGCACGCACACGAACGGCGCCGATTCGACGCCCTGAGCGAGGCGTACAGCCGGAACAGTCTGCGTGCCATGTACCTGTGGTCGTGGTACTGGCCGGGCATGGTCTTCGTCGGCAGCATCGGGACGGTGCTGATCCTCTGGTACGGGGCCCAGGAGGTGCTCGCCGGACACCTGACGGTAGGGCAGTTGGTCATGTTCCTGTCCTACTTGACGCTGTTCTATACCCCGGTCAACGAGATCCATTCCCTGAACCACATGCTGCAGCACGCCTTGGCGGCCAGCGAGCGGGTCTTCGAGATTCTTGACGCGAAGCCGGATGTGCAGGATCGTCCCGGCGTGCGGGCTCCGGTGGAACGCCTGAAGGGGGCCGTGGACTATCGGGACGTCACCTTCGGTTATCGGCGGGACGAGGAGGTCCTATCGCACGTCACGCTTCAGGTGTCGCCCGGGCAGCGGATCGCGCTCGTGGGCCCGAGCGGGGCCGGCAAAACGTCGCTGCTGAAACTCCTGATGCGGTTCTACGACGTCCGGGACGGCGCGGTCCTGGTCGACGGGCACGATGTCCGGGATCTGCCGCTGGAGTTTCTCAGGAGCCAGATCGGGCTGGTGCAGCAGGAGCCGTTTCTCTTCAACGGCACGGTCCGAGACAACATCCTCTACAGCGACATGACGGCGAGCCACGAACGCGTGGAGGCGGCTGCCCGCGCGGCGCGCGCGCACGAGTTCATCATGTCCCTGCCGGACGGGTACGACACCTGGATCGGCGAGCGGGGCGTGAAATTATCGGTGGGCCAGAAGCAGCGCGTCTCCATTGCTCGGGTTCTGCTCAAGGACCCTCCCATCGTCATTTTCGACGAGGCCACCTCGAATATCGACACGGAAACCGAAGTCAAAATCCGCGAGGCCCTGAACGATCTGACCAAGGGGCGGACTACCTTCATCATTGCGCACCGCTTGGCCACGCTCCACGACGTCGATCGGATCGTGGTGGTCGAGCGGGGTACGATCGTCGAAGAGGGCGTGCACGAGGAGCTCATCAGGCGGGGCGGTGTGTACGCGACGCTCTACGAAGCACAGTTCCAAATTTGAAGAGCTTATAGCCTATAGCGTATAGCATATGGTCGGAGGGAAGATTCCAGGCATCCGGTCAGGACTAGACGCCATCTGCTATCAGCGATATGCTCACGAGAATGAATGATGGTGCTGGTCTACGAACACGATCCGTTGGATTCCGAGGACGCGCGCGGCCGCTTCTATCACGTGTGCCGCGGTCGCATCGTGCGGACAGAGTTGGTGATTCCCCCGCCGGACAAGCCCTATGAGTGTCCGGAGTGCGGGATCGATCTGGAGACGGAGGATTTCTGGGTCGCGCGGCAAAAGGGGTCGGTGTAGCCGATCAGGCATCGACCGGAACGATATAAGGAGCATCCATGGCGGGGAGCGCAGGCAGAAAAACGGTTGGAGTCGCCCGGGGGCTGATGATGCTGTGCGATGTCTGCTACGAGCAGGTGTTCGTGGAAAAACTGGTCGACGCACGGAATTTTGTGTCCGACCACGAAGCGTTGTTCGATACGATTTGTCCGGGTTGCACCGACATCAATCGACCGCTGGTCGACGATATGTTGGGCAGCTCGGAATGATGTGTCGATCTAGTGATTGACCGGAATTTATCAAGTCGCCAGATCGCCAGATCGAGAAATCACCAAATAGTGGCGCTGCCTACTTGCAGGTCTTGCCGTCGAAGTGCAGGCAAGACGACTCTCCGGATTTGACCTTCCAGCTTTTCAGAACGGGCGGCTGTCCCTCCTTCACTTCCACCACGAAATCCACCAAGCCTGAAATCGGCAGCTTGTCGATGTGGGGTTTCGCCTCTTCCGGTACGTCGATCCAGAAGACCGATCCCAACGTGGAGATGAGGATACGGTTGTTTTCCTTGTCCACGTGGATGACGGGGCTGTAATAGCTTTTCTCTGCGGCGGCGGCCGGTGCCACGGTGCCGGTGGATCCCAGGCAGAATAGAAGTGCGAAAAAAAGCAGCATGGGCGGCATAACGTGCTCCCTTCGATCGCGATGGAATGGGCGTCATTATCGCATCGTCCCCTGCCGAATGGTAGGGGAATTTTGAACGGGACGGCGGCGGAAGCGGTTCAGATCGTGCGGACGTCGGCGGGGCTGACGGTGCCCTGCCGGATCCAGTACGTGCGGAGGTCGGGCGTGTCGCGCATCAGCGAGACGATCAGGTACGCCGGGACGGGCAAATTGATCTTGCCCCAGTAGTCTTCATAGTCCGTCGCGATCTTGATGTCCGTCACGGAGGGGCGGGCTGGGTCGTGGGGATGTGAATGGTAGACGACCTGCAGCTGGAGACCCTTCTTGCGCATGTCTTTTTGCGCCAGCGCCAGATCTCGCGCATCCATCACGAAGGCGATTTCGGCACGTTCCTGCGGCGTCAACCGCTCCAGGTGTGACAGCTTCGCGTCGTCGAAGCTGGCGAGTTGGGCGGCGCCTTCGAGCGCCACGACGTTGGTGATCCGGTAGAGATCCGTCACTGCGCCGTCGCGGCCGGCGAGCAGGCCGCAGCATTCATAGGGCGCGAGCTCGCGCGCGTGCGCCACGATGTCGTCCAGTATCCGCTGGGGGATCGAGAGGTCCGGCACGTCAGATACTACAATTGACGGTGTAGTCGCCGCCGAGGCCGGTGATGGACGGGGTTGAGCTGCAGAGCGGACAACGGGGATCTTTCGGGCGAGAGACCTTCCGGAACTTCATCTCGAGCGCGTCATAGATGAGCAGCTTGTCGGCGAGAGTCTCGCCGATGCCGAGAATTTCCTTGATCGCTTCCGACGCCTGCAGAATGCCCATCGTTCCGGCCAACACGCCGAGCACGCCGGCCTCCTGGCAATTCGGGACCAAGCCGGCCGGGGGCGGCTCCGGATACAGGCAGCGATAGCAGGGGTAGCCCGCATGCGGCTTAATGGTAGTGAGCTGGCCCTCGAATCGGAACATGCTGGCGGACACCAGCGTCTTCTTCGCGAAGAAGCAGGCGTCGTTGACGAGGAACCGGGTCGAAAAGTTGTCGGACCCGTCCAGCACGATATCGTAATCGGAGACGAGCCCCAAAATGTTGTCGGCATCGACGTTCATCTGGTAGGTCTTGATCGTGACGTCCGGATTGATGGCCGCCAGCATGTGCCGCCCGGATTCGACCTTCGGATGTCCCAACGTCGCGGTTGTGTGGAGGATCTGCCGTTGGAGGTTCGACAGGTCCACGACGTCGCCGTCGACTAACCCCAAGGTGCCGATGCCGGCCGCCGCCAGATACAGCGCGGCGGGGGAGCCCAGGCCGCCGGCTCCGATGAGCAGCACCTTGGCCTTGGCCAGCTTGATCTGGCCCTTGCCGCCGACTTCGCTCAGGATGATATGCCGGCTATACCGTTGAATCTGTTGGTCGGTGAATTCCATCGTGCAAAACCCCGTCAAGCATCAATGGTCAATCGTCAACCGTGAATTAGGATTTCGCGTATGACGGATGACGTGTGACGAATGACGCTTTTTCGTCATTCCACCACGTTCAGTTCGATCGGATCGACGACGCAGCCCTTGGCGCGGAAGCCTTCGATGGCGCGCTCGATTTCGGCCGTTTCGCCGGTCAGCTCAAGGTCCATCCACCCCGTCGTCTCGCGGACGTCCGCACGCCGCACGTTGGTGATGACCTTGAACTCGTGGCCGATCTGATAAATGATCGGTTCCTTGATCTTGGTTTCCGGGAAACGAATATGGAAGCGCAGGCTGGTCATGGCTATCCTCCGGCGATGGCGGGGACGATGGATACCTCGTCGCCGTCTTTCAGGGAGGTGTCCTTCCCGTTGAGGAAGCGGATGTCTTCCTCGTTGACGTAAATATTGACGAACCGACGAAGATCGCCCTTCTCGTCGCAGAGACGATTCTTAAGGCCCGGGTAGGTCGCATCGAGCGATCCGATCATGTCGGCAATGCTGCTGGCTGCGGCTTCGACTTCGCCCTGCCCCTTCGTCAGCGGCCGCAGGGGCGTCGGAATACGAACTTTAATCATGCGTCACCACCACCATTCTTTCCCATCTTGAACGTTTTCTGGAAACTGAGCAGGCTCGGTTGAATCCGGAACGGACGGCCTACCGCATCGACCACGGCCTCCTGGGTCTTGAGTCCGTTGCCGGTAATGTACGCCACCGTGACGTCGTTCTTCTTGATGACTCCCTGCTTGACCAATTTCCGCAGGACGCCGATCGTGACGCCGCCCGCGGTTTCCGCAAAAATCCCCTCGGTTTGGGCGAGCAGTTTGATGCCCTCGACGACTTCTTCGTCGGTGACGGCCTCCATCGCGCCTTTGCTCTCGCCGGTGGCCTTCAGGGCATAATAGCCGTCCGCCGGATTGCCGATCGCGAGGGACTTGGCGATCGTCTTCGGCTTCACGGGTTTGAAGAAGTCCCGCCCGGCTTTGTACGCCGTGGCGATCGGGGAGCAGCCTTCCGCCTGGGCTCCGTTGATCTTCGTGCGGACCGCATCGACGAGCCCCAGCGCGTGCATTTCGTTCAGGCCCTTCCAGATCTTGGTCAGCAGCGAGCCCGAGGCCATCGGGATCACGACCTGGTCCGGCGTGCGCCACCCCAGTTGCTCGACGGTCTCGAACGCCAAGGTCTTGGACCCTTCCGCGTAGTAGGGGCGGATGTTGATGTTGACGAAGGCCCAGCCGTGCTCCGCCGCGATTTCGCTGCAGAGCCGGTTGACGTCGTCGTAATTGCCCTCCACTTCGACCACGTTCGGCTTGTAGATCAAATTGCCGAGCACTTTGGCCGCCTCGAGGTCCGCGGGAATGAAGACGTAACACTTCATTCCGGACGCCGCCGCGTGGGCCGCCACCGAATTGGCCAGGTTACCGGTGGACGCGCAGGCCACCGTTTCGAAGCCGAGTTCCCGGGCCCGCGTGAGCGCGACCGACACCACGCGGTCCTTGAACGAGAGGGTCGGGTGATTGACCGTATCGTTCTTGATGTACAGTTCATCGATGCCGAGAAAATCCCCGAGGTTCTTCGCGCGCACCATCGGCGTGAGTCCGGCGTGCGGGCCGATGATCGAGGTGCCCTCGACCGGCAACAAGTCGATGTAGCGCCACATACTTTGCGGGCCCTGCTCGATCTTCTTCCGGGAGATCACGCCCTTGATCTCCTCATAATTGTATTTGACCTCGAGCGGGCCGAAGCACATTTCACAGACGTGAATGGCCTTCGCAGGATACTCCTTCCCGCACTCCCGACAGACCAGCGCTTTCATCTTGGCCATAGAGACACCTTCGCTACAAGTTACGTGGGCTCGGAATGGCGCACGTCGGGTCGACGTTGCCTTCCTCCACGAGTTCGGTGATCGTAGGGCGTTCCCCGCAGAGCGGGCAGTCCGGGTTCCGGCGGATGCGGATCTCACGGAACTGGGTCCGCCGCGCGTCGAAGTCCAGCAGGCGATCCGTGAGCGGGCGGCCGATGCCCAGGATCAGCTTGAGCGCCTCGGTCGCCTGGATCGTGCCGATGATACCGGCCAACACTCCGATCACACCGGCTTCCTGGCAGGAGGCGACCAACCCCTCGGGCGGCGGTTTCTTGAACACGCAGCGGTAACAGGCCGATTTTTTCGGCAGAATCGTCGTCACGCGGCCGTCGAAGCGCAGGATGCCGCCGTGCACCAGCGGCTTGTCCGCAAAGAAACAGGCGTCGTTGATCAGAAATTTGGTCGGGAAGTTGTCGACGCCGTCGATGATGACGTCGTACTCGCCGAAAATCTTCAGGGCGTTGCCGGCGTTCAACCGCTCCTCGTACATGACGACGTTCACGTCCGGATTCAGCGCCTGGATCTTTTCCTTGCCCGACAGGACTTTCGGTCGCCCCACGTCCGAGGTGTGGTGCAGCACCTGGCGCTGCAGGTTTGTGAGGTCCACGACGTCGCTGTCGATCAGTCCGATCGTGCCGAGACCGGCGGCGGCGAGATAAAGCGCGGCCGGCGAGCCGAGCCCTCCGGCGCCGACGAGCAGCACCCTGCCCTTGGCGATCTTTTTTTGCCCCTTGCCGCCGACTTCCGGCAATAGAATGTGCCGGCTGTAGCGGGTAATTTGTGAGTCCGTGAATTCCATTTAGCCTGCAGCTACCCTCTATGCGCTATCAGCCGCTTGCTGAGAGCTGTCTGCCGATAGCTTCCTCGCTCAAATATTGAAATACTTCTCGATGCTGATATACCGCTCACCGGTGTCGCAGAGGATCGTCACGACGTTCTTGTCCGGTCCCAGTTCCTCGGCGACTTTCTGCGCCGCGAAGACGTTGGCGCCGGCCGAGATGCCGACCAGGAGGCCTTCCTTTTTCGCCAACAGCTTCGCGGTCTGGTACGCCTCGTCGTCGGTCACCGTGATGACCCGGTCGAGAATCTTGCGGTTCAGCACCTTCGGAATGAACCCGGCGCCGATCCCTTGAATCTTGTGTGGGCCTGGGTCGCCTCCCGACAAGACCGGGGAGCCGGCCGGTTCCACCGCAACGACCTTGGCGGCGGGATTGCGCTCTTTGATCACTTCCCCGCAACCGGTGATGGTCCCGCCCGTGCCGACCGCGGCGACGAACGCGTCCACCTTGCCGTCGAGCGCTTCGAGAATCTCGGGCGCCGTCGTCATCCGGTGCATCGCCGGATTGGCCGGGTTGGAAAACTGGTCCGGCATGAAATAGGACGGGTTCTGCGCCACGATGCTCTCGGCTTCCTTGATGGAGCCCTTCATGCCCTCCCACGCCGCGGTTAACACCAGTTGCGCGCCGTAGGAGGAGAGGAGACTTGCCCGTTCCATGCTCATGCTCTCGGGCATGACCAGAATCAGTTTGTAGCCGCGGACCGCGGCGACCAGCGCCAGCCCGATGCCGGTATTGCCGCTGGTCGGCTCGACGATGGTGCCGCCCGGCTTCAATTTTCCCTGCCGTTCCGCCTCATTGATCATGTTGAGGCAGATCCGGTCCTTGACGCTTCCTCCCGGATTGAAAGACTCGACCTTCGCATAAATGGTCGCTGCTCCCGGCTTCGACAGCCGGTTCAAGCGGACCAGCGGGGTGCGGCCGATGAGCTGGGTAATGTCCTTATGGGCGGGCTGGGTCACCGGCCACCGCCCATGTAAAATAAGAACTCGACCTGGTCCCCCTCCTTCAATTGGGTCGTCTCCAGGTGCATACGGTCCAACATCTTGTCGTTGACCTCGACCGCCACCATTTGAGGTTCGATATTCTTTGCCTTGAGGAGGTCCAGGACGCTGCCTCCCATAATCTGCTCGGATTTGCCGTTGATCATGACCTGCATACCCGCTCCTGAGAAGGTAAGAGTCTAAAGAATTTCAAGAAGTTAGCAGACGGATTTGCGCCTTGTCAAGGCAACGTGGACGCTCGGCCGTGCTGGACCCTTGCGCGGACCGAACCTCGGCCTTCGGCAGGCCGCTTTCTTGACTTTCGGCGGTGCTAGCTTACAGTATGCGCCGGTCTGGAGGGTAGGCATGTGGAAGAAAAATTTTCTGTTTCGGGCCCATGAGGCAACTCCGCTGAAAGAGTCGGAAAACGAGCTCTTTCATGACGCGGAACCGGCGCTCGACAGCGCCGGCCTGCAATTGGAAAAATTCCTGTCGGTCTGGGTGCAGGGGGAGGGTGAAGACGACAAGCCGACCATGTATACCAACATGTATGTCAGGACGGCGACGCTGGATTTCCGAACCCGTGCCGGGTTTCTCCAGCCCTTGCAGGGGCGCTCGCACCAGATCAAGCAGATGCTGACTCCCGATCAAAAGACGTTCCTCCGCACGTGGCTTTCCCAGACCTCCCCGGAGGCGTGGAACGAGTCCGACGACCACTTCCGAACCTTGTTCGATCTCGAGTGATCCCCGCGCGTCAGCTCATGTCAACACGTTCACGGTTCGTCGTGCAGGGTGTCGCACTGGCCGTGCTGCTGAGCTTTGCGTCCGCCGGCCCGGCAACGGCCGCCACCGTGGAGATCTGGTACGCGCCGGATGACTTTCCACTCGACCGGGTTGTGAAGCTCTATGCACACGCCAAGCGATACATCTACGTGTCGGTGTACGGGCTGACCTCCCCGGCGGTGGTCAGGGCGCTGGTGGAGGCGAAGAAACGCGGCGTCGACGTCCGGCTGATCACGGACCGTGAGCGGTTGACCGACCCAAAACAACGCACCGCGGCGGCCACACTCCGCCTGGCCGGAGTGCCGATCCGAGTGAATCAGCACGATGCCCTCATGCATCTGAAACAGACCGTCATCGACGATGTCGTCAATGCGTCCGGCTCGGCCAACTACACGACCAGCGGAAACCAGTACAATGACGAGAGACTGGATGTGATTACGGATTCGCGTCTGACGGCCAAGGCTCGGGACAAGTTCTTGGCGATGTGGAACGATACCGTGCGATTTGCTCCTTGGGAGGGCGAATAGGGCGCGTCGATGGGACGAATGGTTGAAACGGACGTCGCGATCGTCGGGGCCGGGGGCGGCGGGGCCGTGCTGGCGTTGATGCTGGCGCAACAGGGCATTCGCTCGCTGGTGCTCGAACAGGCGGCCGGTCCGCCGCAGGGACTCCGAGGGGAAATCCTCCAACCCAACGGCCAACGGGTCTTGGATCGGTTGGGGTTGCTGCACCGTTTGCCGGCCAATGCCACGCGGTCGGTGCGGCGGTTTCATTTTTGCCGGGCCGGCGGCGAACGGCTCTGCACGGTGGACTACGGCGACCTGCCGGCACCCTATAACCGGGCGGTGGTCACCCTGCCGAACGTGGCCCATCACGCCATTCTGGGCGCGCTCAAGGAGCAGAACCCGGAGGGACTCTGGTACGGGACCCAGTTTACGGGGCTGCGGACCGACGGAACCCGCGTCATCGGCCTCCGTGCCAATCGGCAGGGAGACGAGATCGAGGTCTCGGCCCGGCTCGTGGTCGGGGCCGACGGCGCCTTCTCGAACGTGCGCGAGTGTCTGGGGATCGCCGCCCAACTGCATCGCTACTCGGAAGGGTATCTCATTGCGCTCTTGGATTCTGCGGGGCCGTTCGACGAAGCGCGATACTTTGTGGGACACCGCACGATCCTGGGGTTGTTTCCGGCCGCCGACCAGAAGGTGTACGCGTTCTACATGATCCCGGCCGGTTCCTACGAGGCTGTGAAGGGGGGAGGGATCGAGGCCTTGCGCCAAGCCTGGACCCGGATCGATCCGGGGCTGGAATCGCTCTTCAAGAATCTTATCGATTGGAGTCAGACCGGGTACATGCCGACCGGGCGGGTGAAGACCGAGCGTTGGGTGGCCGACGGCGCGTTGCTGATCGGGGATGCGGCCCATGCCATGAATCCCCATGCCTCGCAAGGCCGCATGCAGGCGATGGTCGATGCCGTCACCGTGGCGGACATGATTCCCGGCTGGTTGAAGGCGAATGATTTTTCCGCGCGTGCCCTGGCGGCATATGAAAGGGCTCGACGACCGCAGGTGACCATGCTTCAGCGCCTGGCGGACGAACAGGTCGTCTTTTGGAACACCGGGAACCCACTGGTGGCCTTTCTCCGTGACCGGGCGTTCCGCACGCTCGACCGCAACGCGCGGCTGCGGTATCGTGTGCTGTCCACGACGGCGGGACTGCGCAGCCGCCCGCCGTTTTCATGGCTCGATCGGCTCATGGTTGCGGGGTTTCTCCCGGACCCTCGGGCGGCCATGGTGTCGGCGGACTGATCGGAGGCAACCCTCATGGCGTGGATTCGACACGGAGCGAGGTGATTGTGACACAGCCTGCGGCATTGGACGTTCCGCCGGAAACCCAGGAACTCCTGACCAAGTACGTGAAGGAAACCAGGACGTTGCTCGGCTCCACGCTGGAGGGCATCCTGCTCTATGGCAGTGCCGTGCGGGGAGAATTTCTGCCGGGTCGGTCGAACCTGAATCTTCTCCTGCTCCTGGTTTCCTATGACCGCGAGACGCTCAAACGATATGCGAAGGCCCAGCGCCGGTGGAGCCGGGAACAGATCGTCGTCCCGCTGATGCTCACCCAAGCCGACCTTCAGGCGTCTGCCACCCTCTTTCCGCTCGAGTATCTGGAAATTCAGGAGCAACACCGGGTGCTGTGGGGGCGTGATCCCTTTATCGGGCTGCACATCGATCGAACCCATGTGCGCGTGCAGGTGCAGCAGGGGTTGGCGGGCAATCTCCTGCGGCTGCGGCAGCGCTTCGTCGAGGGCGGCGGGACGGAAGAGGCCACCACGCTCTTGCTGCCCCTCTCGCTCACGGCCCTGCTGCCCTGTCTCCGTGGCCTGCAGCGACTGGCCGGACATCCGCCGCTTTACTATTCGGAGGCGCTTCTTGCCGATATCGAGAAGACAACCGGACTCAGTTTTCCCGGGTTCACCGATGTGCTCAACCTCAAGCGGGGGTTGATCTCGCCCGGTCCGGTGGAGGTGCCTCGTCTCTTCGAGCGGTACGTCGGCAATCTCGAGCTGTTGATCCAACATGTCGGGACGAAGGGGAGTGCCTCGGCGTCGTGAGGGGGCGTCTGATCAAGCGAGTCGGAACGATGCTCTTGTGCGGCATCTGGGCGGCGCTGTCCTGGTCGCCCGTCGAGGCCCGGGAAAAGCCGCCGGCGCTCGAGCCGCTGGGTTATGTCAGCGACCACGCCGGTGTGATCGACAGCGACTGGCGCGCCCGCATCCGGTCGGTGTGCCAGGACCTTGAACGAAAAACCGGCGTCGAAATGGTCGTCGTCACGGTGCCGTCGTTGCCGCCCTATGGATCCGCCAACGACTATGCCACGGCTTTGTACCAGAAGTGGGGGATCGGCAGCGCCCAGGAAGAACATGGGGTGCTGATTCTTCTCTCGGTGCAGGAACGTCAGGCGGCCGTCACGATGGGCCGCCGGATGTTGCCGGTGATGGGCGGCGAGGTTGCCGGCCGGGTCGGCCGCGAATATCTGGATCCAGCCATCAAGAACGGCCATTTCGGCGAGGGGCTTTACCGTACCGTCGTCGGCTTGGCCGCGGTGTCCCAAGACATTCGTGTCGGGTCGTTACAGAAAACCCACTTCCGCGGATTGGGCTTCTGGATTACGCTCTTCACCGCCAGCGGCGCGCTCTGGTTTCTCTGGTGGCTCAGCCGTCCTGACCTTCGCCATCCCTATGCTCGGATCAGAAAAGGGGAGTATTGGGGGAGCGGCCAAGGAGGGTTTGGCGGAAACTTCGGCGGCATGGGAGGGGCGATGGGGGGCGAGGGCTGGAAGTAGGTGAGAGCAGCCTGGTCGTCCCCTGAAGACACTGCCGGCTCACCGTCTCGCCGGCGTGTGCAAACGTGACGCTTATTCCTCGCGGCGCACACTTCGCGGAACCCCCACCAAGATCAATCAGATGTTCGAATCAATGGTGGTGGTCGTTCGACGCGCGCACACACCGGATCGATCAGCTCCCTCCCCAAGATCTCTATCGCACGACAAGCCCCAAGAAGAAACAATAGTGCCCATCCGTTGTCAGAGCTGCCGCGAATTCCGACGGCACAACAGGGGGGAGCGAGCTTGGAGGGAGCATTCGTGGCGCGAACGGGGTGACGTGCCGAATCCCCGGGGCATGCCACTGCTGTCCAAAATAATC
>JRYJ01001295.1_pt1 | contig 22169 bp, 17 predicted proteins | sample 235371 | NCBI WGS metagenome assembly JRYJ01 (sample SAMN03074219, study PRJNA261477) | activated sludge metagenome | biome: Wastewater Treatment Plant; feature: Wastewater; material: Activated sludge; isolation source: activated biomass of a wastewater treatment plant treating hydrocarbon... ... | reverse complement strand
AGGGCGTCATCGCCCCCTGGTGACGGGGCATCTCCGCTCTGGCGGCGCAGGCGCAGGGTGAACCAGAAGGTGGAGCCGTTCCCCGGCTGGCTGGCGACGCCGATGTCGCCCCCCATCATCCGGGCCAGTTGGGCGGAGATCGCCAGCCCCAGGCCGGTGCCGCCGTAGCGGCGGGTGGTCGAGCCGTCGGCTTGTTCGAAGGGAGCGAAGATGGCGTCGACGCGGTCGGTCGGGATGCCGATGCCGGTGTCGGCGACTTCGCCGCGGATGAGCACGCCGCCCTCGTCCTCGGCCAGGGGGGCGAGGCTGACGGTGATGCTGCCGGCTTCGGTGAACTTGATGGCGTTGCCCACCAGGTTGATGAGAATCTGCCGCAGGCGGCCCGGGTCGCCCCGCAGGCGGGTCGGCATGTCGACGGGCAGCGACCAGGCGAAGTCGATCCCTTTCTCGGCCGCCCGCAGGGCGTAGAGGTCGGCGAAGTCCTCGAGCAGGCTCACCAGATCGAAATCGATTTCCTCCAGGCTGAGCTTGCGGGCCTCGATCTTGGAGAAGTCGAGCACGTCGTTGATGATCGACAGGAGGGCTTCCGCGCTGGTGCGGATGATCCCGGCGAACTGCCGCTGCTCGCCGGTAAGTTCGGTTTCCAGCAGGAGTTCGCTCATGCCGATGACGCCGTTCATGGGGGTGCGGATTTCGTGGGACATCATGGCCAGGAAGTCGCTCTTGGCCCGGTTGGCCGCCTCGGCCTTTTCCCGGGCGAGGCGCATTTCCCGCTCGCTCAGGATGCGCTCGGTGACGTCGTGGAAGCTGAAGACGTAGCCGATCACCTGGTCGCGGGTGGTCTGCGGGTGGCAGCGCATCTCGAAGAACTTGCCGTTGGCCAGGGGCAGCACCTGGCAGCCGTTGGTTTCCGGCACCGCTTGCCGGCGGGTGAAGCGGAAAGCGGTATCGGGGGCCAGCTGGGCGTCCAGCCAGGCGAGGATGGCGGCGTCGCCTTCGAGCAGCAGGGACTCGCCCAGGCCCCACATGGCGGTGAAGCGCCGGTTGAGGTTGACGATGCCGCCTTCGGTGCCGATCACCAGGATGCCGTCGCCGGTGGCTTCCAGGGTGGCCTGCAACTGGGCCGTGACCTGGGCCATGCCGGCCTCGGCCCGGCGGAGCTGCTGCTCGTCTCGGATGCGCAGGATCAGCCAGGCCCGGCCGCCATCCACCACCCGGCGGATGCTCTTCACCACCGGCAGCAGGGAGCCGTCGGCGCAGGCGTAGAGCCCCTCGACGTTCTCCACCTCGCCGGGAGCACCCTGGCGGACCTCCTCCCAGTAGAAAATGTCGGCCAGGGCGCTTTCCAGGTCGGTGATGGGCTTGCCCACGAGGGCTTCCACCGGGTAGCCGAGGACGCTGCCGGCCCGCTGGTTGGCGGCGCCGATGGTCAGGGTGCGGGGATCGACCGCCAGCAGGATTTCGCTGGCCTGGTCGAGGAGGAGCCGGTCCGGCACCGGGGGGTTGCCGGCCATGGCTAGCGGCCTTCGCCGGCGGTGCCGGCGTCGAAATAGTAGCTCACCCGGCGGCGGGGGCTGAGGTAGTCGTAGACGGCCGCCGGCAACTGGGCCGGGCGGATGGCCCGGGTGATGTTGATGTCGGGCTCCTCGTCGAGGTCGAGGACGACAGCCTCGTTCTTGGGGGTGGACGGGTCGTAGAGGATGATGCTGGGGCGCAGCGGCCGGCTGGAATTGACGCGGATGACCAGGCCCAGGGCATCGTTGGAGAGCCCCACGACCGTGCCGGGCGGATAGACGCCCATGAAGCGGATGAAGGCCTGCAGGAAGCGCGGGTCGTGGCGGCTGCGCTGCTGGGCGAACATGGCCGAGAGCGCCTCGTGGGGCGTCAGGGCCTGGGCCATGCTGACGGGATTGCACAGGTTGTCGTAGGCGTTGACCAGGGCCACCACCCGGGCCAGGGGGTCGATGGCGTCGCCCGCCAGTTTCTGGGGATAGCCGCTGCCGTCGTGGCACTCGTGGTGCTGCTGGATGATCCGCAATACCGACGGCGGCAGGCCGGCCTTCTTGCCGATATCCACGCCGTACTGGCAGTGCAGTTCCCGGAATTCGCGCTCGGGCTTGGTGAGCGGGCCGGGGTTGTTGAGGATGGTGGACGGCACCTCGTTCAGGCCGATGTCGTGGAAGAGGGCGCCGACGCCGATGGCCTGGACCAGTTCCGCCGGCAGCCCCAGTTCCTTGGCCAGCGTCATGGACAGGACGGCGACGTTGAGGGAATGGAGGTAGATGTCCTCGCTGCCGGCCTTTTCGGACATCACCTGGATGGCCAGGTCGGGGGCGGCGAGGAGGGTTTCCACCACCTTGCCCACCAGCTCCCGGGCATCGGCCACGGTCTTCTCCGGCTGGGCGTAGATGGTCTTGCCGATGTTGCGCACCACGCCGGCGGCAGAAGCGAAGGCCTGTTCCACCCGCGCCAGGTGCTCCCGCCGCTCCTTCAGTTGCCGCACCTGTTCCATCTTGCGGGCCATGGCGGGGCTGGGGGGCGCCGCTTCCGCCGGTGCGGCCACCTCGGCGGCGCCCGGGGGGGCGGCCGGCGCCTTGACGGCGGAGCGGGGCAGCGGCTTCACCTCGCTGCGGGCGGGATCCCAGCGGACCCGGGCGAGCCCCAGGCCGCGGATGACGCGCAACTGCTCCTCGTCGCGGATCTTGAAATTGTTGAAGGTGAAGGGGTGGTGCATCCAGCCCACGTCCAGGTACACATAGACGCCGACCTGGAGCTGGTCGACGGCGATGGTGTTTTCCTGGTCCGCGGACACGGCGGTTGCCCTCAGCGGTCCGCCTGGACGATGGCGTCGAGCGCCTTGCGGAAGTTCTCGACGGTGCGTTCCGGGTTGTGCAGCTTTTCCAGGCCGAAGAGGCCGATGCGGAAGGTGCGGAAATCCGCCGGCTCGTCGCACATCAGCGGCACGCCGGCGGCGGTCTGCACCCCCATGGCGAGGAATTTCCTGCCGTTCTGGATGTCCGGGTCGGTGGTGTAGCTGACCACCACGCCGGGGGCCTGGAAGCCTTCGGCGGCGACACTGGGGAAACCGCGGGAAACCAGCAGGGCGCGGATCTGCCGGCCCAGCACCTTCTGTTCCTCACAGACCCGGGCAAAGCCGTAGGCCTCCGTCTCCAGCATGACGTCCCGCATGGCCGCCAGGGCGTCGGTGGGCATGGTGGCGTGGTAGGCGTGGCCGCCCCCTTCGAAGGCCTCCATGATCTGCAGCCACTTCTTCAAGTCGCAGGCGAAGCTGGTGCTGGTGGTGGCGTCGATGCGTTCCCGCGCGCGCTCGCCCAGCACCACCAGGGCGCAGCAGGGGGAGCCGCTCCAGCCCTTCTGGGGGGCGCTGACCAGCACGTCCACGTTCTTGTCGGCCATGTCCACCCAGACGGTGCCGGAAGCCACGCAGTCGAGGACGAAGAGGCCGCCCGCCTCGCGCACTGCGGAACCCACCGCCTTCAGGTAGTCGTCGGGCAGGATCATGCCGGAGGCCGTTTCCACGTGGGGGGCGAAGACCACGTCGGGCCGGCACTCGCGGATGGTGGCGACGACCTCGTCGATGGGTGCCGGGGCGAAGGGCGCCTGGGCGCCGCTGCCCGCCTGGCGGGCCTTGAGGACGATGCTCTCGGCGGGGATGCGGCCCATGTCGAGGATCTGGCTCCAGCGGTAGCTGAACCAGCCGTTGCGGATGACCAGGCACTTCTTGTCCGTGGCGAACTGGCGGGCCACCGCTTCCATGCCGAAGGTGCCGCTGCCGGGCACGATGACGGCGCTCTTGCCGTTGTACACGGCCTTGAGGATGCGGGAAATGTCGCGCATGACGCCCTGGAAGCGCTGGGACATGTGATTGAGGGCGCGGTCCGTGTAGACGACGGAGTATTCGAGGAAACCTAGGGGATCGGGTTGGGGGAGCAGGGCGGGCACGACGGTAACTCCGTTGGCAGGGTTCGTGGATGCGAAAGCGGCAGGATAACCGCAAGGCTTGCCGGCACGCTAGCCCGGGGAAACTACTCGGAGCCGCTGTTGTCTGTTCTGCAACAGCGTGATTTCGCAACGGTTCCGGGAGGATGCGATGGGAGGCAGTCCGGATCTGCGGGAAGCCATCAGGCGGGCACACCGGCGGGGCGAGGTGGAGTGCGTCGCCGCCCTGGCCGCCGAGGTCGAAGCACTGCAGGGCGACGTGGCTGCCGTGGCCGCCCAGGCCGGGGCGCTGGTGGCGGCCGTGCGGGCGGAGCGCCGCGATGCCCCGGGCATCGACCGGCTGATGCAGGAATTCTCCCTTTCCAGCCAGGAAGGCGTCGCCCTCATGTGCCTGGCGGAAGCCCTGCTGCGCGTCCCCGATACGGCCACCGCCGACCGCCTCATCCGCGACAAGCTGGGCAGCGGCGACTGGCAATCCCACTTGGGCCACAGCGGCTCGCTGTTCGTCAATGCCGCCACCTGGGGCCTCTACATCACCGGGCGCCTGGTGGCGACCCACAGCGAGCGCGCCCTGGGCGGGGCGCTGACCCGCCTGCTGCAGCGGGGCGGCGAGCCTCTCATCCGCCGCGGCGTCGATTTCGCCATGCGCCTCCTCGGCCAGCAGTTCGTCATGGGCCAGACCATCGCCGCCGCCCTGGCACGCAGCCGGGAGGCCGAAGGCCGCGGCTACCGCCATTCCTTCGACATGCTGGGGGAGGCGGCCCTGACGGCGGCGGACGCCGAGCGCTACCAGCAGGCCTACGCCGAAGCCATCCACGCCATCGGGGCGGCCGCCGCCGGGCGGGGCGTCGTCGCCGGGCCGGGCATCTCGGTGAAGCTCTCGGCGCTGCATCCCCGCTACGCCCGCAGCCAGCGGGAGCGGGTCATGGCCGAGCTGCTGCCACGCCTGCGGGACCTCGCCCGGCTGGCCCGGGGCTACGACCTGGGGCTCAACATCGACGCCGAGGAAAGCGAGCGCCTGGAACTCTCCCTCGACCTCCTCGCCGCTCTCGCCGAGGACGCGGCCCTGGCGGGCTGGGAGGGACTCGGCTTCGTCGTCCAGGCCTACCAGAAGCGGGCCATACACGTGGTGGACTGGCTGGCCGATCTGGCCCGCCGGCAGGGGCGGCGGCTCATGGTGCGCCTGGTCAAGGGCGCCTACTGGGACAGCGAGATCAAGCGCGCCCAGGCGGAAGGCCAGGCGGACTACCCCGTCTTCACCCGCAAGACCCACACCGACTTGTCCTACCTGGCCTGCGCCGCCCGGTTGCTGGCGGCGGCGGACGCCGTTTATCCCCAGTTCGCCACCCACAACGCCCATACCCTGGCAGCGGTCCGCCAGATGGCGCAGGAGCGGGCCGTCGCGGCCTACGAGTTCCAGTGCCTGCACGGCATGGGGGAGGCGCTCTACGACCACGTGGTGGGCACCGCCGGCCTCGATCTGCCCTGCCGCATCTACGCGCCCGTCGGCAGCCACGAAACGCTGCTGCCCTATCTCGTGCGCCGGCTGCTGGAGAACGGCGCCAACACCTCCTTCGTCCATCGCCTGGTGGACCCGGCCATCGCCATCGACGAACTGGTGGAGGAGCCCCTGGAACGCCTGCGCCGGGAGGGGGGCGGCCCCCATCCGGCCATTCCCCTGCCGGCGGCCCTCTACGGCGCCGGGCGGCGCAATTCGGCGGGGGCCGACCTGGCGGACGAGGCCACCATCGCCACCGTTGCGGCGGCGATCGAGGGTGTGGCGCAGGCGTCCTGGCAGGCCCTGCCGCGGGTGGCCGGGGCGGTCCAGCCTGGTGCCGGCGTTCAGGAGGTGCGCAATCCCGCCAACCGGGACGATATCGTCGGGCAGTGGAGGGAAAGCGACCCCGCTGCCGTGGCAGCAGCGCTATCCGCCGCCCATGCCGGCGCCGCGGCCTGGCATGCCACCCCGCCCGCCCGGCGGGCCGAGTTGCTCCTGCGCGCCGCCGACGGCCTGGAGGCGGATCGCCTGACGCTGGCCGGCCTGTGCGTGCGCGAAGCCGGCAAGACCTGGGGCAACGCCCTGGCCGAGGTGCGGGAGGCGGTGGATTTCTGCCGCTATTACGCCCAGCGCCTGTTGGCGGGCGACCTGGACGGGGTGGCGGAGGCGCCGGGGCCGGCGGCCTGCATCAGCCCCTGGAATTTCCCCCTGGCCATCTTCATTGGCCAAGTGAGCGCCGCCTTGGCCGCCGGCAGCCCGGTGCTGGCCAAGCCGGCGGAGCAGACGCCCCTGGTGGCGGCCCGGGCGGTGGAATTGCTGCTGGCGGCGGGCATCCCGCCCGCGGCCCTGCATTTCCTGCCGGGCGCCGGTGAAACGGTGGGGGCGGTGCTGACCGCCGATCCGCGGGTGCGTAGCGTGGTATTCACCGGCTCCACCGCCGTCGCCCGGGGCATCGCCCGCGCCCTGGCCGGGCGCCCGGGCACCCGGCTGATCGCCGAAACCGGCGGGCAGAACGCCATGATCGCCGATTCCTCGGCCCTGCCCGAACAGGTGGTGCAGGACGTGCTGACCTCGGCCTTCGACAGCGCCGGCCAGCGCTGTTCCGCCCTGCGCGTGCTGTGCCTGCACGATGCCGTGGCGGACCGCGTCCTGGCCATGTTGCGGGCGGCCCTGGGGGAACTGGCCATCGGCGACCCGGCCCGGCTTGCCACGGATTTCGGCCCGGTCATCGACGCCGCCGCCCGGGATGCGCTGCTGACCCATATCGAGGGCATGCGGGCGCGGGGCCGGCCGGTGTTCCAGGTGCCCTTGCCGGCGGGCTGCGACGCCGGCACCTTCGTGCCGCCGACGGTGATCGGGATCGACGCCCTCCAGGAGCTGGCCGGCGAGGTCTTCGGGCCGGTGCTGCACGTGCTGCGCTTCGCCGCCCCCGACCTGCCCGCTGTGGTGGAGGCTATCAACGGCACTGGCTACGGCCTCACCCTGGGCATCCACAGCCGCATCGACGAGACCATCGCCGCCGTCGTGGACCGGGCCCGGGTGGGCAACATCTACGTGAACCGCAACATGATCGGGGCCGTGGTCGGCGTGCAGCCCTTCGGCGGCGAGAGGCTCTCCGGCACCGGCCCCAAGGCTGGCGGACCCCTCATGCTGCATCGCCTGGCGGGAAGCGGCTGCGTCGGGCCGGCCGCCGTCGGCGCCCGCTTGGAGAAGCGCGACGGAGGGTTGCTGCCGGTTCTGGCGGCCTGGGCGGCAGGCAATGGCCGGGCCGCCTTGGCGCAGCATTGCGCCGCCTGCGGCGAGCGCTCCCTCCTCGGCGCCGTGGTCGACCTGCCCGGCCCTACCGGCGAGCGCAACACCCTGGGCTTCGCCCCCCGGGGGGCCATGCTCTGCCTGGGGCGGGACGAGGCGGAACTGCTCGCCCAACTGGCGGCCGTGCTGGCCACGGGCAATACGGCGATCTGGGAGAAGGGGCCGCGCACCCTGGCCCTCGCCGGCGGCCTGCCGGCAACCGTGGCGGCGGCCGTCGGCTTCGTCGAATCCGGCCAATGGGGCGGCATCGCCGGCGTCCTCGCCGAGCCGGATATCGCCGCGGCCCGGGACGTCCGGCGCCGGCTGGCAGCGGGGGAGGGGGCGCTGATCCCGGTTCTCGAGCCGGGGCCGGGCGGCCTCTACCCCTTGCAGGAATTGCTGGCCGAGCGCACCTTGACGGTCAATACCGCGGCTGCCGGCGGCAACGCGGCCCTGATGAGCCTCGGCCCATGAAAGGAGCTGGATCATGAACGCACCGCATCTGCCTTCCTACATCTCCCAGGAAAACGTCGGTCCCTGGCACATCTTCCTGCAGCAGGTGGAGCGGGTGGCGCCGCTGCTGGAAAAGCGCCTGCAGCCCTGGGTGGAGACCCTGCGCCAGCCCAAGCGCTCGATGATCGTCGATGTCCCGATCCGCCTCGACAACGGCGAGGTGGCCCATTTCGAGGGTTACCGGGTGCACCACAACACCTCCCGCGGGCCGGGCAAGGGGGGAGTGCGCTTCCACCAGGACGTGACCCTGTCCGAGGTGATGGCCCTGGCGGGCTGGATGACCATCAAGAACGCCGTGGTTAACGTGCCCTTCGGCGGCGCCAAGGGAGGCATCCGCGTCGATCCCCGGAAATTGTCCATGGCCGAGCTGGAACGCCTGACCCGCCGCTACACCAGCGAGATCAGCGGCATGATCGGGCCGGACAAGGACATCCCGGCCCCGGACATGAACACCAACGCCCAGGTCATGGCCTGGATGATGGATACCTACTCCATGGGCGAGGGGCGCACCGTCACCGGCGTCGTCACCGGCAAGCCTATTTCCCTGGGCGGCTCCCTCGGCCGCCCCGACGCCACCGGCCGCGGCGTTTTCGTTGCCGCCCGGGAAGTGGCCGGTCGGCTCAAGCTGCCCATCGCCGGGGCGCGGGTGGTGGTGCAGGGCTTCGGCAACGTGGGCGAGGCCTGCGCCCGCCTGTTCGCCCAGGCCGGCGCCCGCATCGTGGCGGTACAGGACGTCAGCGGCGCCGTGTTCAACCCCGCCGGCATCGACGTGGACGCCCTCAAGGCCCATCTTGCCCGACAGGGGGCCCTGGCCGGGGCGCCCGGCTGCGAAGCCATCGACAAGGAGTCCTTCTGGGCCGTGCCCTGCGATTTCCTGGTGCCGGCGGCCCTGGAGGCCCAGATCAACAAGCACAACGCCGCCGGCATTGCCGCCCGGGTCATCGTCGAGGGCGCCAACGGCCCCACCACGCCGGAGGCCGAGGCCATCCTCGCCGACCGGGGCGTGCTGATCGTTCCCGACGTGCTGGCCAACGCCGGTGGCGTCACCGTCAGCTATTTCGAATGGGTGCAGGATTTTTCCAGCTTCTTCTGGAGCGAGGAGGAGATCAACCAGCGCCTCGACCGCATCATGAGCGAAGCCTTCGCCGCCATCTGGCAACTGGCGGAAGAGCGCAGCCTGCCGCTGCGCACGGCGGCCTTCGTCATCGGCTGCAGCCGGGTGCTGGAGGCGCGGGCGATCCGCGGCCTCTATCCGTGAGCGGTCAATCCTCTTGCTTTTCGGCTGCGGGGGCGTCGCCGGCCAGGCGGGCGAGTTTTTCCCGCAGGCGCTTGTTCTTCTCCTCGCTGCCGGCAAAGAAATAGCGGCCGGCGAGGACGCAGCCCTTCATGCCCGGATCGCAGGGCAGATTGTTCACCTTGGCGCAGTGGCCGGCGATTTCGTGGGGGCAGCCCCAGGAAGCCATGGTTTTTCGGGCGGGAGTGGCGATGGGCGCATGGTAAGGCAAGGGAGGCCGGATCGCCATCCACCATCGGTAGAGGGAAACGCGTGAAAAAGATTACGGTCCTACTCTTGAAAAAGGCGTAGCTTGGCCGTAATTGAAGCTGTGGAAGTCGTGAAAGGAGCCCTGCCATGAACGTCGTCTACAACAGCGAACACTACTCCGTCCTGGCCTACCCGGCCCAGGAGAGCTTCGAGCTCGTGGACAAGGAGGGCGGCCGCATGCTCTTCCTGCAAGGGCCGTCGGCCTGGCACTTCCGGGCGGCCATGGAAGGCATTCCCGAGGAAGAACGGGACATCGAGACCATCGATGCCTTCCTCGACGACTACTGCGCCGACTCCGCCCGGCCCATCGTCTTCCACTGACGTGCTAGAATCGCGCCCATTCTTTTGATTGCATTGAGGATTGCGGGAAATGGGTGACGTCAATAGCAGCTACGTGTCCGACCACACCAAGTGGATCAACGAGCTTTTGGAAAAGAACCCGGCCTGGGTCGAGGAGCAGAAGACCGGCCGCGCCCTGTGGTGGGACAAGAAGCAGGACGTGGAATCGACGCGCCGCAACGCCGAATCCAAGGTGCCTCAGAAGCCTTACCCCTACGACGTGACCTTCTACACCGAGTAAGGAACCTTCAGGACAAGCAAAACGGCCGGTTTTCACCGGCCGTTTTAACTTGGAGCGGTGGAAGTCAACCTGTCAGGGGCTTGACCACCCTTTTCACCGCCGTGTCGTCCGGGTGGGGGTGGATGGTGAAGCCGAGGCTGGTCATCAGGCCGAACATCTTGCTGTTGGTGGACAGCACGTCGCCCACCACGGCCCGGTAGCCCTTCATGCGGGCGCATTCGATCAGCGCGGTCATCAGTTTGCGGCCGACGCCGCACTTCTGCCAGGCATCCCCCACCGCCAGGGCGAATTCCACCGATTCGCCGTCCGGATTGAGGACGTAACGGGAGACGCCGATCTGCTGCTCCTTGCCGTCCGGGCCGGGGACGGTGGCCACCAGGGCCATTTCCCGGTCGTAGTCGATCTGGGTGAAGCGCACCAGCATGGTCTGGGTGAGTTCCCGGATGGTGTCCATGAAGCGGTAGTAGCGGGATTCGTCGGACATGGCCTTGACGAAATCCTGCTCCATGTCGGCGTCCTCGGGCCGGATGGGGCGGATGGTGACGACCTGGCCGTCGTTCATCTGCCATTCCTGGATCAGGTGCACCGGGTAGGGGTAGATCGCCATGTGGGCGTAGCGGTCCCCGGTGGCGCCGTTGGCGTGGTCGATGACGATGCGTGCGTCGGCGGCGATGGCGCCGTTTTCATCGACGATCAGCGGGTTGAGGTCCATCTCCACCAGCCAGGGCAGTTCGCAGACCATCTCGGAGATGCAGAGGAGCACTTCCTGGAGGGCCTCCCGGTCCACCGGCGGCATGTTGTGGAACTCGCCCAGCACCTTGGCGGCCCGGGTGGAGCGGATGAGATCCTTGGCCAGGAACTTGTTCAGCGGCGGCAGGGCGACGGCGCGGTCGCTGAAGATTTCCACGTCGAAGCCGCCGGCGCCGAAGGTGATCACCGGCCCGAAGATGGGGTCGCGGAAGACCCCCACCATCAGCTCGCGCCCGTTGGGGCGGGCGAGGAAGGGCTCGATGGAAACACCGTTGATGCGGGCCGTCGGGTGACGCTTCTGCACCGTCTCGATGATGTCGTGGTAGGCGTTGCGCACTGCCGGCGCGTTGCCGATGTTGAGGCGCACGCCGCCGGTGTCGGATTTGTGCAGGAGGTCCGGCGAATCCACCTTCATGGCGATGGGGAAGCCGATCTGCTCCGCCAGCAGCAAGGCCTCGGTGGCCGAACGGGCGACCATGGTCTGGGCCACCGGCACGCGGAAGGCCCGCAGGATGGCCTTGGATTCCATCTCCGAAAGCACCTTGCGCCGCTCGGCCAGCAGGGCCTCGATCAGCATCTTGGCGCCCTCGCACTCGGGGCGGCCATGCTGGCGGGTGGGTTCCGGCGCCTGCAGCAGGAGCTTCTGGTTACGGTAGTAGGTGGAAATGTGGTGGAAAAGCTCGATCGCCGTCTCCGGCATGCGGAAGGCGGGAATGCCGGCGTCTTCCAGCAGCTTGCGGGAGGCGGCCACCTGCTCCTCGCCCATCCAGCAGCAGATCATGGACTTGGGCGTCTGCTCGCTGACTTCGATGACGGCCTTGGCCACCTCCATGGGCTGGGTCATGGCCTGGGGCGCCAGCATGACCAGCATGCTGTCCACGCCCTCGTCCTGGGCCACCGCCAGGATGGCATCGCGGTAGCGTTCCGGCGTGGCGTCGCCGGTGATGTCGATGGGATTGGCGTGGGACCAGGTGGTGGGCAGGCACTTGTTGAGGGTTGCCACCGTCTCGTTGGCGAGCTTGGCCAGGGGAATGCCCAGGTCGCCGGCGCGGTCGGCGGCCATGGCGGCGGGGCCGCCGCCGTTGGTGATGATGGCGAGGCGGTTGCCCTGGGGCCGGAACTTTGAGGCCAGGGCCTTGGCGGCGTAGAAGAGTTGGCCGACGTTGGCCACCCGCACCACGCCGGCCCGGCGAACGGCAGCCTGGAAGACGGCGTCGGAGACGGCGGCCATGCCCGAGTGGGTCTGGGCGGCGACGGAACCGGCCTCGTGGCGGCCCGCCTTCAGCAGGATGATGGGCTTGATGCGGGCGGCGGAGCGCAGCGCGCTCATGAAGCGGCGGGCGTTGCGGATGCCCTCCACGTACATGAGGATGTAGTGGGTGCGGTTGTCGTAGATGAGGTAATCGAGGATTTCGCCGAAATCCACGTCGGCCGTGGAGCCGAGGGAGATGACCGAGGAGAAGCCCACGGCGTTGGCCTTGGCCCAGTCGAGGACGGCGGCGCACATGGCGCCGGACTGGGAGACCAGCGCGAGATTCCCCGGGTTGGCGGTGACGCGGGCGAAAGTGGCGTTGAGGCCGAGATCGGGCCGGATGATGCCCAGGCAGTTGGGGCCGAGGATGCGCACGCTGTAGGAACGGGCGATCTCCAGCATCTTGCGTTCGAGGGCGGCGCCGATGTGGCCGGATTCAGAGAAGCCGGCGGAGATGACGATGACGTTCCTGACGCCACTGCGGCCGCATTGCTCGATGATCTGGGGCACCGTCTGGGCGCGGGTGGCGATGACCGCCAGCTCGACCCGGGCGCCGATCTCCTCGATGGACTTGTAGCACTCCTGGCCCTGCACCTGGTCGTGCTTGGGGTTGATCGGGTAGAGGCGGCCCTTGAAGCCCGACGTCAGGATGTTCTTGAAGATGATGTTGCCCACCGAGTTTTCCCGGTCGGAGGCGCCGATGACGGCGACGGACTTGGGCTCGAAAAGGGCGGTGAGGTAATGCTGTTCCAACATGGCGGACCTCGGGAAAGGCTGTTTTTTGGTCGTATTGTGCAGCGCACAAATCATAGCACAAACGGGTGGCCGGGACCATGCCGGGAATAGGGCTTTTTGCCTAATTGGCGCCGCTTGCCGGCGGGGGTGCCGGCAGGCCGACGCTATGAGAAAATCACCGGCTGGCGGGCCACGAAGCCCGATACGGCAACCCTGTCCAAGAGGATCGCCATGAGCGCCCAAGAACACGCATCGCCCCTCATCCCCCCCTCCCGTTGGGTGGAGGAACACCTGGCCCGCATCGCGCCCGGCGGGCGGGTCCTCGACCTCGCCTGCGGCGGTGGCCGCCACACGCGCCTGCTGGCGGCGGCGGGTCATCCCGTCCTGGCCGTGGACCGCGACGGGGAAGCCATGGCCGCCCTGGCCGGCCTGCCGGAGGTGACGCTCCTGGCGACGGATCTGGAAGGAGAGCCCTGGCCCCTTGCGGGGCGGCAATTCGCCGGCATCGTCGTCACCAACTATCTCTGGCGTCCGCGCCTGGATGACCTGTTCGCCATGCTGGCCCCGGGCGGCGTGTTGATCTACGAAACCTTCATGGAAGGCAACGAGCGCTTCGGCAAGCCATCCCGACCGGACTTCCTGCTCCGCTCCCAGGAATTGCTCGATCAGGCCCGGTCCCGCGGCCTGCATGTGGTGGCCTACCGGGAGGGCTACGTTCCGCTGCCCAAGCCGGCCATGGTGCAGGCCATCTGCGCCCTTCAGCCCTGAAGGATGGCAGCGGCCACGGCTTCGATACCCGGCTCGGAGAGATCTGCCGCCGGAAAATGGCGGGCGCTTGCCATGCCCACGTAGTTGCCCCCCTGGGAACGCTGGTAGAGGGGGTCGTAGTGGCGCTCCAGCAGGTCCGTCACCAGCGCCCGCCAGCCGCCGGCATCGGCCAGGGAGTTCCAGGCGGCCAGGGTTTCGTTGGATTGCAGGCCGTGCAGCGTGTCGATGCGGCCCTTCAACCAGGCCGGGTCCGCCGGGAAATAGGCGTAGTCCCGCAGCAGGAAATCCACCCGGGCTTCCCGGGAAGCGTCGATGACCAGGCATTCGCCGGCGCGGATGGCCCGGATCAGCGATTCCGGCACGTGCAGGTTGCCGATCTTGCGGCTTTCCGCCTCGACGAAGACCGGCCGGGCCGGGTCGAATTGCTGCAGGGCGGCCAGCAGCGCGGTCTCGAACCACTTCTGGGTTGGCTGGGGCGTTCCTGGCAGGGCGCCCAGCACGGACCCCTTGTGGCAGGCCAGGGTTTCCAGGTCCAGGACCTGGGCGCCGTGTCGGGCCAGGGCCTGCAGGATGCGCGTCTTGGCGCTGCCGGTGGGGCCGGCGAGAACGCGGAAGCGAAACCCGGCGGGCAGGGCCTCGAGGCGGGCCACCACGTCCTGGCGATAGGTCTTGTAGCCGCCCTCCAGTTGCCCTGCGTTCCAGCCCACGGAGCGCAGGATGGTGACCATGGCACCGCTGCGCATGCCGCCGCGCCAGCAATAGACGAGGGGACGCCACTGCTTGGGCCGGTCGTGGAACTGCTCCCGCAGGTGGTGGCCGATGTTCTCGGCGATGAGGGCGGCTCCGACCTTGCGCGCCTCGAAAGGCGAAACCTGCTTGTAGAGGGTGCCGACCTCGGCCCGCTGGGCGTCGTCGAGGACGGGGCAGTTGAGGGCGCCGGGGATGTGGTCTTCGGCGAATTCAGCGGGGGAGCGGACGTCGATCAGGGTGTCGAAGCTGTCGATCTCGTCGAGTTGGGCGATGCCGTGTCTCATGGGGCTTCATTTTAGCAACGGCATCAGCGCCGGCCAGACGTTATCGAGGATTTTCGGCTGGGCGGCGGCCGTCGGGTGCAGCATGTCGGCCTGGAAGAATTCCGGCCGGTCGGCGATGCCGGCGAGCAGGAACTCCACCAGGGGCGCCTTCTGGCTGGCGGCCACCTCGGCGAAGGCGGCCTGGAACTGCCGGGCGTAGCCACCGTAGTTGGGTGGCAGGCGCATGCCCACCAGCAGGACCTTGGCGCCGGCGCCGCGGGCGGCGGCCACCATGGCCCGGAGGTTGTCCTGCATCTGGGCGAGGGGCAGGCCCCGCAGGCCGTCGTTGGCGCCGAGGGCGATCACCACCACTGCCGGCCGGTGCTGGCGGAGGGCGGCGTCCAGGCGGGTGCGCCCGCCCGCCGTGGTTTCCCCGGAGATGCTGGCATTGACGACGTTATAATCGAGCCGCTTCTCGGTCAGCCGGGCCTGCAGCAGGCGCGGCCAGGCCGCTTCGGCGGGGATGCCGTAGCCGGCGGAAAGGGAATCGCCGAAGACCAGCAGGGTGCGGCCGGCGGCCGTGGCCGGCAGGGCGGCGCAGAGCAGCATCAGGAAGGCAAGGACAAGGCGCATGGCGGAACAGGCGGTGATCGAGGTAAACGGGCTCGGCAAGGTCGTGGACAACGGCGGCGCGCCCCTGACCATTTTGCAGGATATCGGCTTCACGGTCATGGCTGGCGAGACGGTGGCCATCGTCGGCGCCTCGGGTTCCGGCAAATCGACGCTGCTCGGCCTCCTGGCCGGGCTCGACGCGCCCACCGCCGGGGAGGTGCGCCTCGAAGGGATCGGCCTCAACGGGCTGGACGAGGATGCCCGGGCGGCCCTGCGGGCCCGCCTGCTGGGATTTGTCTTCCAGTCCTTCCAGTTGCTGCCTTCCCTCACTGCCGTGGAGAACGTCATGCTGCCCCTGGAGCTGGCGTCCGCCAGGGGGGCCGGCGACACCGCTCGCCGCTGGCTGCAACTGGTGGGCCTGGGAGAGCGGCTGCGGCACTACCCGAAACACCTTTCCGGCGGCGAACAGCAGCGCGTCGCCCTGGCCCGGGCCTTCGCCCCCAACCCCCGACTGGTCCTGGCCGACGAACCGACCGGCAACCTCGATGCCGCCACCGGCGGCCAGATCATCGAACTGATGTTCGAACTCAACGCCCGCCAGGGGACCACCCTGGTGCTCGTCACCCACGACGAGGCCATCGCCGCCCGCTGCGGGCGGGTGCTCCGCCTGCAGGCCGGGCGCCTGGCAGGCTGATCACTTCCGCTGCTTCTTCTGCACCACCAGGCTGCGCCGTTCCTCGTCGGCGTAGGCATAGACAATGCGCCCGTTCTTCACCTCGCCCATGACCACCATGTTGTCCGAAATGGCTTCATGGTCGTCGGCGGTGAAGGGCTGGTCGTAGACGGTGACCACCCCGTAGACAGGCTTCTGCAGGCTTTCCAGGGCGGCGCGGATCTTCGGCCCCTCGGTGCCCCCGGCCTGGAACATGGCGGCCATCAGGAGATAGAGGGAATCGTAGCCCTGGGCGGCGGAGACGGCCGAAGGGATGCGTTTGGTCTTGTTGACGTTGTGGTAGGCGGAGATGAAGCCGGTGCGCCGGGAGTTGTTGGCTTCCTCGACGAAGGTCTGGGGCATGCGGGCGCCTTCGGCGTTCTTGCCCGCCGCTTCCAGGAAATTGGGCAGGGAGAGGGTCCAACTACCGATCATCGGCACCATCCAGCCCATCTTGGCGCGGCCGTTGGCGATGGCCGCCAGGTCCGGACCCAGGGCGTAGGTGAGGATGGCCTGGGCGCCGGCCTCCTTGGCCTCCTTGAGGGCGGCCGACATGTCGGCGGTGCCGACCGGGAACTTGGCGATGCTCACCGGCTTGACGTCGAATCTGGCCAGTTCCTGGAGCAGCTGGTCCTTGCCGAAGACGCCGTAGGGGGTTTCGTCGTGGAAGATGGCCACCCTGGTGAATTTGCGCCGCTCCACGGCTTCCCGGGCGATGGCCGCCGCCTGGATGACGTCGCTGGCCGAGTTGCGGAAAATGTAGTTTTCTTTCTGCTCCGGTGGCAGGAACTGGCGGGTCACCTTGACGCCGGTGGCGACGTTGTTGATGACCGGGATGCGGGCATCCTGGTAATACTTCTGCGCCGCCAGGGCCACGCCGGTATTGATGAAGCCGAGGGCGGCGACCGCCTTGTCCTTCTGGATGGCTTCCTGGACCACCTGCTTGGCGGCTTCCGGGTCGCCCTTGTCGTCCTTGGCCACCAGTTCGATGGTGCGGCCGAAGAGGCCGCCGCCGAGATTGATCTCGTCAGCCGCGATCTTCACCCCGGCCAGCATGGACTGGCCCATGGGGGCCGAGGGGCCGGAATAGGGGCCGGTGACCGCGATGCGGATGGGGTCGGCGGCCATGGCTGCCGAAATTCCGGCAATCGCCAGGCACGCAGTGGCAAGCGTCTTCCTCACGCCCATGGTTGTTCTCCCTGCCTGTTGTTTGGAAATATTTTTCCGCCGGCCGGGTGCCGGAGGTTATGGTGACAGCAAGCTAATATGACGGTTGCGGGCTTGGAATAGGGGAAAACCCGGGTCAGGAAGCCCTGATGCAGGCCCGGGCCGCCGCCATGCCGCTGCGCACGGCGCCTTCCAGGGTGCCCGGGTATTCGGCCCAGACGTGGTCGCCGGCCAGGAAAAGGCGGGGATGGGCGGTGCCGGTCCCCGGGCGGGAGAGGCCGGGGCGGCAGGAGAAGGTGGCACGCTTTTCGCGGATGACGGCGTGCCACGCCGGCAGGCGGATCTGCCCCAATTCGCCGTGCAGGTGCCCGGCCAGTTCGGCGTCGGCCAGCGCCTCCCAGGCGCCGTGGCCGCTGATGACGGCAGCCAGCAGGCCGCCGCCCCGGTCCACCACCCATTGGCCGTGGCCGCCCTGCAGGCCGTAAAGGGGAAAGGGCAGGGTGGTGCCGGGGGCGTACTGGAGATAGACGGTGGCGATGGGCTCGTAATCGAAAGCCGGGGCGCCCGGCAGCAGCCTGCCCAGGTGCTGGGGGGCGACGGCGACGATGGCGGCGGCGAAGCGCTCGCCGTCCACCGCCACGCCGCCGTCGTCGGGGGCGACTGCTTGCACCCGCCGGCCGAAGCGCAAATCAGCCCCGGCAGCGGCCAGCCAGGCGGTGGCCGGCTCCGGCAGCAGCTCCCCCAGGGGCACCCGCGGCAGCAAGAGGTCGGTGTCGCCGCGGCGGGGGCTGCCCAGACTGTCGCGCAGGACGTTGGCGAAGAGCCGGGCGGAGGCACGCCCGGCCGGCGTGTTGAGGGCCGCCAGGCAGAGCGGTTCCCACAGGTGGCGGCGCAGGGCGCCGGTCTGCCCGGCGGCGTCGAGCCAGGCGGCCACCGTGGTGTCGGCGGGAAGGCGGAAGCCGGCCTTCTTCAGCCCATCCATCCAGCGGGCGGTGGCCAGTTTCTCGCCCAGACCGGGGCCCCGGGCAGTGAGGAGTCCCCAGGCCAGGTTGAAGGGCGCCGGCAGGCGCGGCAGGGCCAGGCGGAAGCCGGCGTTGTCCTCGACGCGCAGCGGGTGCCGCGCCAGGAGTCGTTCGGGATTGGCGCCGATGCGGGCCATGAGGGCCTGGGTGTCGCGGTAGGCGCCGAGGAGGATGTGCTGGCCGTTGTCCAGGCGGCGGCCGGCGATGTCGGTGCTGCGCGCGCGGCCCCCCGGCCGGCGGCCGGCTTCGAAGAGGGTGACGGCGGCGCCGGCGGCGGCCAGCTCGACGGCGGCGGCGAGTCCCGCCCAGCCAGCGCCGACGACGGCGACCTTCACGCGAACATCCAGGTCTTCCAGGCGATCCAGAGCTTGCGCACGGGGGTGAGGGCGATGCGCTGGTGGAGGACCTGGAAATTCTCGCGCTTGATCTCGTCGAGCAGCGTCCGGTATATGGCGGCCATGATCAGCCCCGGCCGCTGGGCCTTGCGATCCCCGGCCGGCAGCTGGGCCAGGGCCTGGTCGTAGTATTTCTCGGCCCGCTCCACCTGGAAGCGCATGAGGGCGGCGAAATTGTCCGAATACTTGGAATTGAGGATGTCCGCCGCCGGCACGTTGAATTGCTTCAGCTCCTCCATGGGGATGTAGATGCGCCCGCGGCGGGCGTCCTCGCCGATGTCGCGGACGATGTTGGTGAGCTGGAAGGCCATCCCCAGGTCGTGGGCGTACTTGAGGGTCTGCCGGTCCTTGTAGCCGAAGATCTCGGCGGCGAGGAGGCCGACGACGCTGGCGACACGGTAGCAGTAGAGCGACAGGCCCTTGAAGTCCAGGTAGCGGGACTGCTGCAGGTCCATCTCCATGCCGTCGATGATTTCCAGGAGCTGTTCCCCGGGCAGATTGAATGCCTTGCCGGCCATCTGCAGGGCCTGGCCCACCGGATGCTGCGGCTGGCCCTCGCCGATGCGCTCCACCTCCTGGCGCCACCACACCAGCTTGGTGGCGGCGATGGCGGGGTCGTGGCACTCGTCCACCACGTCGTCCACCTCGCGGCAGAAGGCGTACAAGGCGGTGATGGCACGCCGCCGCTGCGGCGGTAGGAAGAGAAAGCTGTAGTAAAAGCTCGAACCGCTGGAGGCCGCGCGTTGCTGACAGTATTCGTCCGGTGTCATGGTATCGCTGCGTGCGCTCATGACAGCGCAGCGCGCCACAGCAGCAGCGGCCAATCGAGCGCGGCCAAAACCGGCCGGCGACGGAACACGTCGCCCCGTACCCGCTCGAGCTTGTCGAGAATGCGCAACCCGCCGGCGATGATCGTGCGCAGCTCCAATCCGATGCGTCCGGGCAGTGCGCGACCGAGGGGGGCTCCGTCGTGCATCATGGTCCGCGCCCGGATGATCTGAAACTGCATCAGCTGCTGCCACGCCGCGTCGCAGCGGCCTTCGGCAATCTGGGCCTCGGAAACGCCAAAGCGCGTCAGTTCGTCCTGCGGCAGATAGACGCGACCCTTTTGCCAATCAATGGCAACGTCCTGCCAGAAATTGATCAGTTGCAGGCTGGTGCAGATCGCGTCCGAGCGCGGCAGATTCTGCGCCGTGGCGGCGCCATAGAGATGGAGCAGCAACCGCCCGACAGGATCGGCCGAGCGGCGGCAGTAGTCGATGAGTTCGGCGAAGCTGCGATAGCGCAGCTTGATCACGTCCTGGGAGAATGCGTCGAGCAGATCGTAAAAAGGGCCGAGGGGTAGCGCGTGCATCCTGATGGCCTGCCGTAGGCGGGCGAACTGTGGATCGATCGAGGGCCGTCCCGCGGCGATGTCATCGAGATGGGAACGGTACCGGTCAAGTGCGCGCAGACGTTCCACCGAGGAAGCAGAGCCTTCGTCGGCGATGTCGTCGGCGCTACGCGCGAAGGCATATATCGCGGCCACAGGCTCGCGCAGGTGCGCCGGCAGTAGCAACGATGCCACGGGGAAGTTCTCGTAGTGATCGACGGGCATAGGGGCGGGCGCGCCGGAGCCGACCCGGCGCGGGCCACAGTATAGGGGGCATTGGATTAGAATGACAGCCGTGCGAAGGTGGCGGAATTGGTAGACGCACTGGATTTAGGTTCCAGCGCCGAAAGGTGTAAGGGTTCGAGTCCCTTCCTTCGCACCAAGCGCCTGGGCCGTCTAGTTCAGTGGCGGCGTTTTTCCAGCCTTACCTCGACCGGCGGTTCGACGCTGCCATCGTCGTGGACGGTCTCCATCCGGACGGTAAAGCCCCACAGACGTGCCAGGTGTTTCATTACTTCATCGGTCGTTTCTGCGAGTGGTCGGCGCTGGTACTGGCGGTGGCGCAGTGTCAACGACCGATCGCCGCGCAGGTCGACATTCCACACCTGGATGTCCGGCTCGCGGCTGCCGAGATTGTATTGATCGGACAGCAGTTCGCGGATGGCGCGGTAGCCCTGCTCGTCGTGTATGGCGGAGATCTTCAGCCGGGCATTGCGGTCGTCGTCGAGCACGCAGAACAGCCTAAGATCCCTGATGAGTTTGGGCGACAGGTACTGAGCGATGAAGCTTTCGTCCTTGAAATTGCGCATGGCGAAGTCGAAGGTATCGCGCCAGTTCGATCCGGCGACTTCGGGGAACCACGCGTGGTCTTCTTCGGTGGGGTTCTCGCACATGCGCTTGATGTCCATCCACATCGAAAAACCCAGCGCGTAGGGGTTGATGCCGGAGTAATACGGGCTGTTGTACGGCGGCTGATAGACGACGTTGGTGTGATGCTGCAGAAATTCGAGCATGAAGGTGTCGGTGATGAGACCTTCGTCGTACAGCGTGTTGATGATGGTGTAGTGCCAGAAGCAAGCCCAGCCTTCGTTCATCACCTGCGTCTGGCGCTGGGGATAGAAGTACTGGGCGATCTTGCGCACGATGCGCACGATCTCGCGTTGCCAGGGCTCGAGCAGCGGCGCGTGCTTTTCGATGAAGTAAAGCAGGTTTTCCTGGGGCTCAGGCGGAAAGCGTTTGGCCTCGACCTTCTCCTCCTTCACCTCGCGCACCGGCAACGTGCGCCACAACGCATTGACCTGAGACTGCAGATATTCTTCGCGCTCCTTCTGCCGCTGCATCTCCTTGCCCAGGGAGAGTTTGGGCGGACGCTTGTAGCGGTCCACGCCGACGTTCATGAGCGCGTGACAGGAGTCGAGCAGCAGCTCCACCTGTTCCTCGCCATGGCGCTCCTCGCACTCGGCGATGTAGTTGCGCGCGAAAAGCATGTAGTCGATGATGCTGTCGGCGTTGGTCCAGGTGCGGAACAGGTAGTTGCCCTTGAAGAAGGAATTGTGGCCGTAGGAGGCATGGGCGATGACCAGCGCCTGCATCGTCATGGTGTTCTCTTCCATGAGGTAGGCGATGCAGGGATTGGAGTTGATCACGATCTCGTAGGCCAGCCCCATCTGGCCGCGCCGGTAGTTCTTCTCGGTCAGCACGAACTGCTTGCCGTAGGACCAGTGCTTGTAGCCGAGCGGCATCCCCACCGAGGAATAGGCGTCCATCATCTGCTCGGCGGTGATGATCTCGATCTGATTGGGATAGACGTCCAGTTTGAGGTCGTTGAGCGCCACATCCTCGATGGCTTTGTAGACGCGCTCCAGCGTCGCGAAATCCCACTCCGCCTCCGAAAAGAGCGGCTCGTGCGCGCGGATGATGGGGGCGCCGCTCATGTCTGCGCCTCCTGCCGTGCGAAGAGTTCGCGGAATACGGGGAAGATGTCGGCGGGCTTGGCGATGCGCTTGGTCGCGAAATTGCCCCACAGCTTCGCGACCGTGCGATAGGCACGCCACAATTCCGCGCCCGAATCCTCAGACGAAAAAACTTCCATCTCGCGCTCGTCGAGAATTTCGATATAGGCATAGTACTGGGAGATGGGCATGACTTGCTCGTTGAGCATGTCGACGCATTTGGCCGCGTCGCCCGACTGCGTGTAGCCGTCCGACGCCTGCGCCACATAGATGTTCCAGTCGCTGGTCGCATAGCGTTCGCGCACGATCTTGAGCATTTCGTCGAGCGCCGTCGAAACCACCGTGCCACCCGATTGCCGCGAGTAGAAGAACGTCTCCTCGTCCACCTCCTGCGCCTCGTGCGTATGGCGGATGAAAACGACGTCGAGCTTCTCGTAGCGTTGCTTCAAGAACAGATGCAGCAGCATGAAGAACCGCTTGGCGAGATCCTTTTCCCGTTCGCCCATGGAGCCCGACACGTCCATCAGGCAGAAC
>JRYJ01000477.1_pt1 | contig 22225 bp, 17 predicted proteins | sample 235371 | NCBI WGS metagenome assembly JRYJ01 (sample SAMN03074219, study PRJNA261477) | activated sludge metagenome | biome: Wastewater Treatment Plant; feature: Wastewater; material: Activated sludge; isolation source: activated biomass of a wastewater treatment plant treating hydrocarbon... ... | reverse complement strand
ATCCTCGCCGCCGGCCGCGGCGGACTGGTCTGCGACTGGGACACGCAGTCCCTCAAGTGCGAACGAACCGTCGCCGTGGCCGACGGCGGCTTGACGTCCCTCGCCTACTGCCCGGAGCAACGGTGGCTCGCCGTCGGCAGCCAGTCGATGGTGACGATTCTCGATGCCGCTGCGGGGACGGTTCAGCGGCGCATGCCCGTCGACAGCCCCGTCACGGCGCTGGCGGTCCGCAGCGATGGCTTGATCGCCGTGCAGCACGCGCGCGACCAGATTCTCGGGCGAGTCGATCTTTGGGACGGCAACACCGGCAAGCGCGTCCGCAGCCTGACGGGACAGAGCGGCATCGAGGGTCCGATGGCGTTCAGCCCCGATGGCCAGACGCTGGCCGTCGGCGGATTGACCATCCGGCTCTGGAACGTGGCGAGCGGCGACTTCAGCGGGCGGATTCAGCGCGGCATGGTCGGCGGGTTCAGTCCTGATGGGCGGCGCATCGCCGTCTCCGCCTACAACCCGATGATGCAGAGCGACGAAATCCGGGTACATTCGGCGGCGACCGGGCAGGTGCTCGCGCGTTGGCCCGGACACTCGCAACGGATCATGCGCATGGCGTTCAGCCTCGATGGACGGTACCTGGCCAGTGCCGGCATGGATCACACGGTGCGACTCTGGGACGCCGGCACGGGCCAGGAGCTTCGCCGATTCCGGACGCGCTCTCGTTGGAACATGGACGTGGCGTTTCAACCGGCGAGCGATACGTTGGCCGTCGCTACCGCCGCCGGCGTCGTCGAACTCTGGCCTGCGGATTTCGACCCCGAATCGGTGACGCGGCGGGCCCACACGATGGCTGGCGCCCAATCGGTCGCCGTCCACCCGGATTCGGGACGCGTCGCCGCCGTCGGTTTCGTCACGGGCGTGATCGACGACCTGGCGACGCAAAAGACAGTTTCGCGGCTGGGCGTGTCACCGCGGACCGTGGAGACCGGGCGGTTTTCGCCCGACGGGCGGCGGCTCGCCCTGGCATTGAAGTCCGGCGAAGCGTCACTGTTCGACGTGGAGACGGGGCGCATCCTGCATGCCCTGCGGCACCCGTCGCGGATTCCAATAACGTTGGCGTTTTCGGGCGACGGGCGGCGGCTCGCCGTGGCGACGCGGGCTCAGCCCGACCGCCGCGCCGCCGCCCCACGCGACCACGTCACAATCTGGGACGTGGATACGGGACAACGCGTCGGCCAGATCGAAGGCGGCGGCGAGCCGATCGTTGCAATCTCGCTGTCACGCGACGGCCAGCGGCTGCTGACCGGATCGCCGACGCCCACGTATCGACTCTGGGACGTGAATACCGGCCGACTGATCGTCGCGATTCCGGACCGCAGCGAGGGCACGAATGAAACGTCGCTGGCGGCGCTCAGCCCCGACGGCCGGCGCGCCGCCGTCACCGCCGGAAACTGGATCGGCGCAACCGATCCGACGATCGACATCGTGGATCTCGAGACCGGCGAGCGGCGGTACACGCTGGCGGGCCACAGCCGGCGAATCCGCGCCCTGACATTCTCGAACGACGGCACCCGCCTGGCTTCCGCCGCCGAAGACGACGTCATCCGCGTCTGGGATTCCACCTTGGGGCAGGAAGTTCTCAGCCGGCCGGCGCCGTCCAATATCGTCGATCTTGGCTTCACGAGCGATGGCCGGAAACTCATCGCCGTCTCTCAGGACGGAACCACGCGCATCTGGCAGGGCGAGGGATAACGCGGTCCGAGTTCCGGATTCTTGACTCGCCGCGCCGCTTGTTCTACAAGTACATTTCGTTTGAGTCGCGCGCTCGTGTTCAGGAGAAAGGGGCCACTTGATGGCCGAGGCTGATGCCTGAAATCGCCGATCAATGGAAGATTCACGACGCGCTGGAAGCCTACGGCGTCCGCCATTGGGGCAAGGGCTACTTCGGCATCAATGACCGCGGCCACGTCGTCGTCCATCCCGATAAGAATCCCGACCGCGCCATCGACCTCAAGGAGCTCGTCGATCAACTTCAGGCGCGCGGCATTCAACTGCCCATTCTGCTCCGGTTCACCGACATCCTCCGGCACCGCGTCGGCGAAATCCACGACGCCTTCGACGCCGCCATCAAGGAATTCGAGTACGCCGGCGGCTATTGCTGCGTCTATCCGATCAAGGTGAATCAGCAGCGGCACGTGGTCGAGGAGATCCTCGATTTCGGCCGGCCGTTCAACTTCGGCCTGGAAGCCGGCTCGAAGCCGGAATTGCTCGCGGTCCTGGCCGTGACCAATGGCCATCCGACTCCGATCATCTGCAACGGCTTCAAGGACGACGAATTCATCAAGATGGTCGTGCTGGCGCGAAAAATCGGCAAGGAGATCATCCCGGTCGTCGAAAAGTTCACGGAAGTCGAGGCGATTGTGCGGCACGCCTCGGAAGCGGGCGTCCGCCCGGTGATCGGCGTGCGGGTCAAGCTGGCGTCGCGCGGCGCCGGCCGGTGGCGCTCGAGCGCCGGCTACCGGGCCAAGTTCGGGCTGACGCTGACCGAAGTTCTCGACCTGCTCGATTACCTCCGCGAGCGCGATCTGGCCGACTGCCTCCAACTGGTCCACTTCCACATCGGCAGCCAGATCACCAACATCCNNATCGCCTCGGCGCCGGCATGAAGTACCTCGACGTCGGCGGCGGTCTCGGCATCGACTACGACGGCTCGCAGACCGACTTCGAATCGAGCATCAACTACACGCTGCAGGAATACGCCAACGACGTCGTCTTTCGGATCAAGAGCATCTGCGACGAAGCCGGCGTGCCGCACCCGACGATCATCAGCGAATCCGGGCGCGCCGTCGTCGCCTACCACTCGATGCTCGTATTCGACGTGCTCGGCTCGACGAGCGTGGACAGCGCTCCGCCGCCCGACGACCTGCCCGACGACGCGCCGCAGCAGCTTCAGGACCTCTTCGCCATCCACCGCGACATCAACAAGAAAAACTGCCTCGAAAGCTACCACGACTCCGTGCAGGCCGTTGAGGAAGCCGTCAATCAATTCAAGCTCGGCTACCTGCCGATCGAACAGCGCGCCATGGCCGAGCGCCTCTTCTGGGGTATCTGCGGCAAGCTCAAGAAAATCGTCCGCGAACTCGATTACGTCCCCGAAGAGTTCAACGGCCTGGAGACGATGCTCTCCGACACGTACTTCTGCAACTTCTCCGTCTTTCAGTCGATGCCCGACTCGTGGGCCATCAAGCAACTATTCCCGATCATGCCGATTCACCGGCTCAACGAGCCGCCGACGCGCCGGGCGATCCTCGGCGACATCACCTGCGACTCCGACGGCAAGGTCGATCAGTTCATTGACCTGCGCGACGTGCAGAACACGCTGCAGTTGCACCGATTCAACGGCGAGCCGTACTATCTCGGCGCCTTCCTCCTCGGCGCCTACCAGGAGATTCTCGGCGATCTGCACAACCTGTTCGGCGATACCAACGCCGTGCACGTCAGCCTGGACGAAGACGGCTCGCCGAGCCTCGACGCCGTGATCAAGGGCGACACGGTGCGCGAGGTGCTGCACTACGTGCAATACTCCGCCGACGAACTGGCCACGCAGATGCGGAAAGACGTAGAGCGCGCCCTGCGCGCCAACAAGATCTCACTCGAGGAATCCAAGCAACTCCTGCGCTTCTATGAGAGCGGCCTGGAAGGGTACACGTATCTTGAAGAACCCTGACGTCGGCCGCGNNCGCTGGCCATGGTGTTCGCGGCCTTCGGCGTCTGGGCGCTATGGTCCGCGCGCCGGCCGCGAATCGGCTGGCTGTTTGCCGGCGTCTTCCTTGCCGTCGTCGCCTGGTACGCCAGTATTCCGCCGTCGCACGATCGGCCGTGGCGGCCGGAAGTCGCCGTCATGCCCCGGGCGATCATTGACGGCGACCGCGTCAAGTTTACCGGCTATCGCCATTTCGATTTCCGCAGCGCCAGCGATTTCACGCCGCACTATGAAGAGCGCGAGGTAGAGCTTTCGCATCTGACGGGGTGCGATCTGATCATCTCCTATTTCATGCCTGGCCCCGTGGCGCACACATTTGTCAGCTTCACCTTCGACAACGCGCTGCCGNNTGATCCGCCTGCGCTCCAACTTCCGCGGCGAAGAGGTCTTTCTCTACCCGATTCGGATGACGCCGGAACGGGCCCGCGATCTCTTCCTCGTCTATCTCGAACGGATTAACGAACTTGCCGATCGCCCCGAGTGGTATCACCTGCTCAAGAACAGCTGCACGATCAACATCGTGCGCTACGCCAACCGCGCGGGCCGCGAGGGCGGATTCGACATCCGGCATCTCATCAACGGCTGGGCCGATCGTTACCTGTACCGGGCCGGGCTATTGGAATCGTCGTTACCGTTCGACGAGCTACGCCGCCAGTCGCGGATCACCGACGTCTCGATCGCCGCCGGGACCGGCGACGACTATTCGCGGAAGATTCGCGCCGACTTGCCGCGGTGATCGCCGGTCACTTCGACTCGATCAGCGAATCGAACACGCGCACTTTCTTCATCTGATTCTTCCATTCTTCGATGAATTGCAGATGGCGCTGCGAGTCCTGGTACTTGTCGTGATCGGCCATCGTCTTGAAGACGATGTGCAGCGCGGCGTCCCAGTCGCGGTCGTTCACGGGCCGATTGAGGTTCTTGGCCAGCGTGCCCGCGGCGTAAAACACTTCGCCGGGATGGTTCTTCAGGTACTTGTCGCAGCCGGCCAGGAACTTCGTCACATTGGCCGGCGAGCCGTCCTGCAATTGAAAGTAGACCATGTGGCCGACCATCGGCTCTTTGCCCGGCGCGGCGAAAGTCGACCAGGATTGAAGGCTCGCGGCGACGACGGCGAGCGCGACGGCGCCGCCGAGCACGAATCGTTTCATGGAATTCCCCCGGATTGCGGATCGTTCACATCAATGGGGCGATACACTCAGTGATAATCGCGAGGCGCTCGTTGACCACCGTGAAAATCCGCGCGGGCCGCCGGCGAATGACTCGATGGACGATCCTGCGCGCGGAGGCCGCCGCGCCGCCGCCGCGACGATGTGAAGGAACCTCCCATGCTCATCTCCGGATTGTCGGGCAACGAAGTCTACTGCCTGGCTCAAAAAGGCTGGGCTCCGGGGGCGGTGGTCGTCGGAAACAGCGTCTATTCGCTGGGTCTCGTCCGCGGGCTGACGAGCGGATTCCAGACTCTCGCCGGTGGCGAATTGACCGCCATCACGGAGCTGATCTCCGACGGCCGGCACGCCGCGCTCCAGCGCATGGTAGACGAAGCGCACCGTCAAAACGCCCACGGCTTGACCGGCGTCACTTCCGATCTCAAGCGCGTCAGCGGCTTGATGGAGTTTTTGGCGGTCGGTTCAGCCGTGAAGGGCCAAGACTACTCGGGACCGTTTTTCACCACCGCCTGCACCGGGCAGGATTTCTACTGCCAGCTCGACGCGGGCTACGAGCCACGGCACTTCGTCATCGGCAACGTGGCCTACGCGCTCGGCCTCGGGCGCGGGTTGCGCGGCGCCCTGCGCGGCTTCACCGGCGGCGAAGTCAAGGAATTCTCGGATATGTACAACCGCACGCGGCACATCGCGCTCGAACGGATCGAGAAAGAAGCGCGCGACCGGGGCGCCAATGCCATCGTCGACATTCTGACCCACATTGTCCCCTTCGGGCCCGGCGTCAAGGAGATGCTGATGATCGGGACGGCGTCGTATCACCCGGCGCTGGGCAAGCCGTCGCGGCCGATCACCTCCGAACTCACCGGTGAGGAACTCTGGAATCTGGCGAAGATTGGCTACTCGCCGGTGCGGCTGGTGCTCGGCACGTCGGTCTACGCGCTCGGCGTGGGCGGCGGCATCTCGACCTTTTTCCGCTCCTTCCGCCGCGGCGAAGTGAATGCCGTGACGCGGCTGATCTACGAAGCCCGGGAAAACTGCCTGGAACATCTGCACGCCGATGCCGAAGCCGCCGGCGCCGACGCCGTGGTCGGAACCAAACTTTTCATCGACGAAATCGGCGCCAGCTTCGTCGAGGTGCTGGCGATCGGCACCGCGGTCAAGCGCGATCCGGCCGCCCATACCCTGACCGAGTCGCTGCCGCCCCAGGCGATCATCCGCGACCGCGACACCTTCTTCGACCCCTCCATGCCCGCGACGAAACAACTCGAGCGCCGGTGAATCGTTAGCCGCGAGGCGAGCGTCAGCGAGCCGAGCGCTGATCACCGCGCTCCGCTCCGGAGACTCCGCATCGCGGCTAACTCCCCGCGTCGCGGCTAAACTGATGGGATGGATCTGACGGTCCGCCTCGGCCGATTGCCGCTCCGAAACCCCATCCTGGTCGCATCGGGGACGTTCGGCTATGCGCGGGAGATGGCCGGCGTCGTCGATTTCTCCCGGCTCGGCGGCGTGATTCCGAAAACGGTCACGCTCCAACCGCGAGCCGGCAATCCGCCCCCCCGCACGGTTGAGACGCCCAGCGGCATGCTCAACGCCATCGGGCTGGACAACGACGGGCTGGATCACTTCTTCGACCACCACTTGCCGTACCTGCGGACCTTGCCATCGGCGATCATCGGCAACATCGCCGGCAAAACGGCCGAGGAGTTTCCGGCCATGGCGGCGCGTTTCACGGCCGATTGCGGCTGCGCGGCTCTGGAGCTGAACCTGTCGTGCCCGAACGTCGCCGGGGGAACGGATTACGCCACCGACCCGGCGCTGACCCGGCGCATCGTCCGCGCCTGCCGAGACGCCTGCCCCTTGCCCTTGATCGCCAAGCTGACGCCAAACGTCACTGACATCGTGCCGATCGCCCGGGCCGCGGCCGAGGGCGGGGCCGACGCCGTGTCGCTGGTCAACACCTTCGTCGGCATGGCGATCGATTGGCGGCGTTCCCGGCCCGTTCTCGGCAACGTGACCGGCGGACTGAGCGGCCCGGCGATCAAGCCGCTGGCGCTCCGCGTCGTCTGGCAGGTCGCCCGGCTCGGCATCGTGCCGGTCATCGGTATCGGCGGCATCGCGACGATCGACGACGTGATGGAGTTCCTCGTCGCCGGGGCCAGCGCCGTGCAGTTGGGCACGGTCAATTTCTACGACCCGACGGCGGCCCTCCGCATCGTCGAGGCGTTGCCCGGGGCGCTCCGTGAATTGGGCGCCGGCCGAGTCGCCGACGCCGTCGGATCGCTTCGACTCCCGCCGCCGCTGTCGTGAGGTGGCCGGCGGGGAACAGCCACTTGAATCAATTCTGCCGATTCTGACCCACGCAGAATCGGCGCCGGCGGCACGATCGACAGATCTTCCGGTCGCGCAATTGGCATTTTCGCGCGGCTCGATACGTCGTGCACCACCGCGCCTGGCGGCGGAGAAGGAACGCCCGGCGGGTCGGTTGCGAATCATAGCATCGCGGCGACCATCCGATACTGACCCGCAGACGGACGACTTGTCCGCGGATGAGCACCGGACCCTGCGCGGCAAGCGCGGGCCAGTTTCAGGAGGCGATGATCATGAGGATTCGCTTGGGCGCCCCGCTCGTGGCTGCCGTGGCCGGCCTGGTCTGGGCCGCGTCGCCGGCGTCCGCGGCGTTTCTCGGCGCTGCCAGGTACGCCAACTGTCCCCAGGCGTGTTGCGACGCTCAGAGCTCCTTCAGCTCCTGCGCGCAGCCCGGCCGCACACGCTATCAGTTGGTCTACGACACCGTTCAGGAAAAACGGTGTCACACTACCTACCAGACCGTCACCGAAACTGTGATGAAGCCGGTCTGCAAGACCTGCTATCGCACCGAGCAGAAGACCTGCTACAAGACCGTGTACGAAACGGTCCATCAGACCGTCGAGTGCCAGGTCCAGAAGCCCTGCTGGACGACGGTGATGAAGGAGTGCCGGACGACCGAATGCCGCCCGGTCAAGGAGACTTGCTACCGCGAGTGCACCTACACGGTCTGCAAGCCGGTCTGCGAGACGGTGTGCGAGCAGGTCTGCTGCGATCCGGTGTGCAAGGAGATCTGCGAGACGGGCTGCCGCGAAGTCTGCGAGACTGTGTGCCGGCCGGTCTGCGAGACGAAGACCCGGCAAGTCTGCNNGGAAGTGAAACGGACGGTTTGCGAACCGGTCTGCGAGACCAAGTGCGTCACCCGGCGGATTCCCGAGACGGTGTGCGAAGAGTACGTCGTCAAGGGCCGCACGCGGCACAAGTGGGTTCGCAAGTACACCAGCTGCTTCGACCCGTGCACCTGCCAGACGGTCTGCAAGCCCTGCGGCTGGGAGCGCGTCTGCTGCCAGGATCCGGACCAGGTCAAGACCCGCCAGGTGACTCGCTACCGCACGGTCGTCGAGCAGGTCCCGGTCACGAAGACGGTCAAGCGGACCGTCTGCGAGCAGGTCCCGGTGACGATTCACAAGCGGGTGAAGGTCACCGAGAAGAAACAGATTCCGGTGACGGTCGTACGCAAGGTCCGTGAGAACGTGGTGGAGAACCAGCAGTACACGGAGGTGCGGCACGTGACCGAGATCGTCCGCAAGCAGGTTCCGTACACGCGGACGCGGATCGCCCGCGGCGCCTACGTGCCGCAGGGCTGCGCCGGCGTCGTGGTCGGGGCCAACGGCTGCGGCTCCTGCGCTCCAGGCGCGAACGTCGTCGGCGACTGCTGCCCGGGCGAAGGCAAGATCTTCGTCGAAGGCGCCCGAGCCATGCGGACCCGCACCGTCCAGCGCACCCGCATGGTCGAGGAAAAGGTCACCAAGAGGGTGCCCTACACCGTGACCCGCATGGTGGCGCACGAGGTGTGCAAGCAGGTGCTGACCCGCGTCTGCACCATGCAGACCTGCACCGTGAAGAAGTGCGTTCCCCAGAAGGTGTGCAAGCAGGTGCCCTACACCGTCTGCGTCAAGGTGCCGTACACGGTCACCGAGATGAAGCCGGTGTGCGTGAAGAAGCGGGTGCCCGTGGTCGAGGAGCGGATCGTCTGCGTCAAGAAGCCGCGCTACGTCTGCGTCAGCGAGCCGTGCTGCCAACCGTGCCAGCCGTGTGAACCCCGCTGCGAGAAGTGCCGGCGCGCCAAGCCGGAGTGCTGCTGCCAGTCGGCGGTCAACTGCGGCTGCGGTTCGACCTGCTGCGGCGAAGAGTGCTGCGACCCGTGCGCCCGGCGGCAGCCGTTGCGCGACTTGCTCCGCAAGCTCTGCGCGAAGAAGGAGTGCTGCGACCCGTGCGATCCGTGCGGCTGCGGCAGCCCGTGCACGAGCGGTTGTGGTGGCAAGTGAGCGCGTCGACAAGGACGCGGCAAAATGACGAGGCCCGCGGACTCATCCGCGGGCCTCGTGCTATTTCGCCGCGTCACTGATGACGCGGGGCAGATTACTTCTTCCGCCAGCGGCGAAGGGCGAACCCGACCGCTCCGATGCCCACCAGGGCCATCGAGGTCGGCTCGGGCACCGGCGTGCCGACGATGCGATACGCGGAGTTGTTGTTGATGGATTGGAAGTTTCCCGGAATGGCGAAACCGCCACCCGGGTTCGCTTGCCAAGCGTTGCCATCATTCGGGAAGCCGCCGAAGGTCGCGTTGTTGACGACGCCCAACTGGCCTCCGGTGCCGAACGGCATCGAGGGAATGACCGCGACAAAATAGCTGCCCGGCGCCAACGTGATACTCGCGCTGCTGACGTCGAGAGTCACCAGCGACTGCCCCGGCGCCACGCTTCCGTACGGCGTGACGTTCACGCTGGGAGCGTTGAACGCGGCCGAAAAGCTGGCGACGTTGCCGGTCAAATTGGCGGTGGCTGCGGCGGTGCTCGAGTAGATCTCCACGGACCACTGCGTCAACACGCCATTCGTGTAATTGGCGTTCACGAAGCCGCTGAAGCCGTTGAAGACGGCCTGGACCTGCGTGAGCGTCACCCCCGGCCCTGCCGGCACGGTGAAGTTGTCGCCCACGCCGATGTCGAATGCTGGAAAGTCTGCGAAGCGCTGCGACGCATTGATGGCGGTTCCGAGCGTCGCCGGATCGGTCCCGATCTGATCCATGATGACGACTTGAGCGCCAGCGCTCGATGCCGACAGTGCGCCGATCATCGTCGCCAGCAAAAACAGCTTTCTCATTGCGGATCCTTTCGGCGGCTGCGGGGCAAAAGTTGCCTCTGGTGACGCGAATCCGCGGGCCTGTTCCAATTCGATAACAACCCGCAGGTTTTGAAGTGCTGGGCATTACAGGCTGCGACGGACCCCATGTCAAGAATAAAATGATTAAAAATTCGTTGATGAGCTTGCATTTCCCGCAGCAGACACAATCCGAGCTAGGTGCTACCCTGATTACGGATGGAACACGGGCTGCGAGCTGCCATTCTCGTCGTTGTCGCCTGCGCCGGCGTTGCCGGGCAGCCTCCGGCCGCGCCGTCCGGCAAACGCGTCGAAGCCGGGAAGAACGTCGTCCTCGAGATTCCGGAAACGGGCCAGCGCCGCGTGCGGATTGCCGGTGAGGTCTGCTTCCGCGAGGGCCTGCTCGAACTGTTTCTGTGCCGTAAGAACACGAAAGAACACGAGGCGATCGTCGCCGCCGACGTCGATGCCCGCGACGTCCATAAGGCCCTGCTCGCCGCCGGGGCCAAGGCCGGCAAGCCAGTGCAATTCCGGCCGAAGTATACGCCGGCCACGGGCAGCAAAGTCCTGGTCAGCGTCGAGTACGTCAAGGACGGCAAGACCGTGACCGTCCCAGCCCGGCAATGGGTCCGCGACTCCAAGTCCGGCAAGGAGCTTTCCACCGACTGGGTCTTCGGCGGCAGCTTCTTCATCCCGGACACGGACGATCCGAAAAAGCCGCCGCATTACGCGGCCAATGGCGGCGACGTCATCTGCGTCTCGAATTTCGAGACGGCTATGCTCGACCTGCCGATCGAAAGCTCGCAGGCCAACGCCGACTTGCAGTTTGAAGCGTTCACCGAACGCATCCCGCCGCTGGGCACGAAGGTCACGGTGATTCTGGAACCCGTCCCCGAAAAGAAATAAGTTAGCCGCGAGGCGGAGGCTTTGCGGAGCCGAGCGCGGCAATCCGCGCTCCGCTCCGAAGACTCCGCGTCGCGGCTAACCCGCCGGCATCGCGGCTAACTGGAAGTCGGAGTGATCCCTATGCCCGATCTCATCCCCCCGCACGGCGGCGTGGCCGAAATTTCGGAGCGCTTCGTGACGTCGATCGACGTTTCGGGGCTGCCCCGGCTCGCTGTGAGCCCGGCCGACCTGGCGACAGTGTACCGCATTGCCGACGGCGGCCTATGCCCGCTCACCGGGCCCATGACGCGGGCTGAGTGGGATCAAGTCCTCGATGAGGAAGTCATCGATCGCAACGGCAAGAAATACGCCTGGAGCATCCCGATCGCTCTGCCGGCGTCGGAAGCGGAAGCCGCGGCATTGCGGCCGGGACGCCGGGCAGCCCTGACGACCGAATCCGGGCAGCCCATCGGCGTGATCGACGTCCGCGACGTCTATCCATTCGGCAAGTCTCGCTACTTAAAGTCGGTTTATGGTACCGAGCGCACGGATCATCCCGGGGCGCGGATCGTGCTGGACGATCCGCGATCGATGCTGGTCGGCGGCGAGATTCAAGTGCTCCGGCCGGAGCCCCACGCCGAGTACGGCGACCTGGTGCTGTCGCCGCGCGAAACGAGGGCGCTCTTTGCCCGGCGAGGGTTTGAGCGGGTCGTGGCGTTCCAGACGCGCAATCCGCTCCACCGCGCCCATGAATACGCGCTGGTGGTGGGTCTGGAGCGGCTCACGCGCGCAGGCCATTTCGCCGGCGCGGTCCTCAACCCGCTCGTCGGTGAAACCAAGGGCGACGACGTGGACGCCGCCACCCGCATGCGCACCTATCGCGCTCTGATCGACAATCGCGTTCTCGGCGACGGCGACATCGACGAGGAACTCTGGAAGAGCGCCGGTCGGAAATTCTCCGACCACGTCCTGCTGCTCGGGCTGGACATCAAAATGTTCTACGCCGGGCCGAAGGAAGCCGTCATGCACGCCATTTACCGGCAGAACTTCGGGTTCACGGACATCGTCATCGGCCGGAAGCACGCCGACGCCCCGTTCGACGACGGCACGGACATCTGGGACGGGCTGGCGGCGCAACGGAAGTTCGACGAGCTGCGCGGCGAATTGCGGATTCAACCGGTGAAGGTCGGCTTTGCGGCGTATTACGCGGAGCTCGGCCGCGTCGGGCTGGTGGACGAACACGCCCCGAAGGGTTGGAAGCCGGTCTCGATCTCGGGGCGCGAACTGCGCGAGAAGCTGAGCCGGGGCGAGTTGCCCGACCCGCGGATCATGCGGCCGGAAACCGCCCGCGTCCTCATCGAGCGGATGGCCCGGTCATGAGTGGACCGGGAAAAACTCGCTGCTGCCGGGATTGAACGAGCCGGAATCGGTCGGAATCGTCGGGCTGGATTTCGCCGGCTGCCGAGCGGCGTCCCCATTCGCCACGGTGTTCAACAGCGATTGCGAGCGTCGCGGCTCGTCCCGATGGACGTCCGTCCGCTTGACAATGGCGGTCTGATTCTCGTCCTCCATCACTTCAAGAACCTTGTCCTTGATCGCGAGGAACGCGGCGACGCAATTCGGATCGAATTGAGCGCCGGCCATCCGCTGGAGTTCCGCGAAGGCGACTTCCGCCGGCCGGGCCGGGCAATGCGGACGATGGGTCGTCATCGCATCGAACGCATCGACGACGGCGACGATCCGCGCCTCGATCGGAATCTGCTCGCGCTGGAGTCCCTGCGGATATCCGGTTCCGTCCCACCGTTCATGATGGTGCCGAACCAGCGGGATGATCCTCTTGAGTTCGGGCACGACTTCGAGGACCTTGACGCCGGCCTCGACGTGCGAGCGCATGATCGCGGTTTCCTCGGGCGTCAGCTGGCCGGTCTTGTTGAGGATCGCGTCCGGGACGTTGACCTTGCCCACATCGTGCAGGATCGCGCCGAGCTCGATGATCTCCAACTTGTCCTGGCTGAGGCCAAACTGCTTGGCCAGCATGACCGCGTAGTTGGTGACGCGCTGGATGTGGTTGCCGGTGTACTTGTCCTTGCTTTCGACGAGCTGCGCCAGGGCGCGGATCGTGTTCCGCGCCATCTCGCGTTCCTTCCGATAGAGCTGGGCGGCGTAGATGCCCACGGAGACGCTGGCGGCGAGGGCGTCAGCCAGGTGCAGATCATCCTGCGTAAACGGCTTCTGCCAGGGCGTCCGATCGAGGTGTAGGACGCCGAGAGGACCCTTGGTCGTCCGCAGCAGGGCACAGATGACCGAGGCCATCTCGCCGTCGGCGATGCTCTGCGTCGCCAGTTCCGGATTTTCCTTGACGACGCTGCACAAGTGCGATTGGCCGCTCGTGAAGCACATCTGGGCGATCTTCTGGCTGTAATGGAATCGCCCGGGAGCGCCGTCGCCCAACCCGGTCGCCACCCGCTTCAGTTTGAGGGCCGCCTCGCGCTCGTCCCAGAGCACGATAGCGCCGCGCTGGGCATCGAGGACATTGACAGCGTCGTGCAGAATGGAATCGAGCAGTTCATCTTCCTTTTCGATGCGAATGAGGTGGCCGGCGGCCTGCACCAGCGCATGTAATTGTTCGCCGGGCCGCAGCTTGTGGTTGCGGTCGTAGACGAGATTGTGTTGCGCGTCTTCCCAACTGTTGTTGGCGGCGGCTTCCACCAGAAGTTGATCGATGACGGCCGTGGTCTGGTCGGGCATCTGGGCGCCGACTTCGAGCTTCTCGACGACCAGCGCCACCTTGCCGAATTGCACGACGTCTTTGAGCCGCAGCGGCCGCTCGCCGATCAGTTTCAACCCGCTGACGAACGTGCCGTTGGTGCTGTCGAGGTCGCGGATCATCCACCCGGCTGGCGACTGATGGCGAATCTCCGCGTGCCGGCGGCTGACGGTGCTATCCTCGAGGACGATTTCCAACGAAGCCAGCCGGCCGGCGCGCAGCACCGCATCCGACTCCCAGATGCGGCCCTTGATCTCGTCGCTCATGCCACGCAGACGAATGCACGGCTTCACAGTTGAATCTCTCTCGCCGCTCCGACGCCATCGCGCGCCGGGAATGGATTGTAACAGACCGGCCGGCTGACCATAGCCGACACAGCCGCCCGCCATCCTGCTGGGGAATTGCCAGACTATCCTGCCGGCAAAATCNNCGGTGCGTCCCGCACGAACCTCGGAGAATCATACGATTGCGGGTCTCTCTAGTCATTATCACGGCATTCTTGGCAACCGCGGCCAGCGGCGGAAGCGCCGATCCGCCGCCATCAGCACCGCATCCAACCCTGCAAATCGTCTCGCCCTGCGGCATGACGCGGGGTTCCAGCGCTGAGCTGACGCTGCGGGGCGCCGGCTTGGATGACCCGCTCATGCTTGTTCCTTCGTTTCCCGCGCGCGGAATAACCCCTATTCCAGGCACTCTCGGCAAAGATAGCTCACAATCCCGCTGGCTGCTGTCCACCGGTGATGATGTGACACCCGGCTGGCACCGGCTGCGGCTATTGACTGGCCGCGGACTCTCGAATGCCAAGCCATTCTGCATCGACACACTGCCTCAGGTGCCGTCCACCGGCGCCGCGCAATCGAAGGATCGAGCCCAGCTCGTGCCCGTGCCGTGCGTGGTGGCCGGTCGAGCCTCGGCTGAGGCCAGCGACTATTTCCGCTTCAGCGCCGCCGCCGGGCAGCGGCTCAGCTTCGAGGTCATCGGTCGGCGCCTGGGCAGCGGCCTGGACCCGTGGATCAAGCTCTACGACGCGCGGACCGGCCGTGAGCTGCCACGCGGTTTTTGCGACGATGCCCCCGGATTGCAATCCGACGCGCGGCTGTCCTACACCTTCGCCGCCGCCGGCGATTACCTCATCGAAGTCCGCGACGCGCTGTGGCGCGGGGGCGAGGATTTCCAGTATCGGCTGCGCATCGGCGAGTTTCCCTGCGCAATCGCGCCGCTGCCGCTGGCCGCTCAGCGCGGCAGCAAGCGCAGCATCGGCTTCGCCGGGCCTGCGGTCGAGGGCGTGTCGCCCATCGAAGTCGAAATCCCGAGCGATCCGACCGCGACCGCTCTTTCCGTGACTCCCATCGCGGGGAACGGCCAAGCCGGCTGGCCCGTGACCTTGCTGGTCAGCGATCACGAAGAATGGCTCGTCCTGGAGCCGACGCCCGCTGAGGGATTGCCGATCCCGGTTCCTTGCGGCATCTCCGGACGGTTCGCGCGCGCCGGGCAGGTCGATCGATTTCGCGTTCCCGTCCGCAAGGGCCAGAAGTATGTCGTCGGCCTGCAACCCAGCGAGTTCCAATCGTCCACGGAAGTGGACCTGGCCGTCCGCGACGCCGCCGGCTCCGTTCTGGCGCGGTCGCAGGCGGATAAGCCCGGCGACTTCGAGTTCACGCCGGCCGCGGATGGATTCGTCGTGCTGTCCGCTGAGCACTTGAACTATGCGTTCGGGCCGAACGAGATTTACCGAATCACGGTGAAGCCGTGGGCTCCGGGATTCGAACTGACTCTCAGCGCCGACTGTGTCACCGTGGCACAGGGCCAGTCGGGGCTGATTCCCGTTCAGACTTTGGTTCGGCGCGGTTTTGCCGGCCCGATCGAACTGACGGTCGTCGGACCCGAGGGGATCAGTGGAACGCTGCTTGTCTCGGCCGGGGCGGAATCCGGTTCGCCGCCGGCGCCGGGCCAGCCGCCGGGCGCCCCGTTCGCCATGCTGCCGGTTCGGGTCGCGGCCGGCACGCCGCCGGGCGCTTACGACGTGCAGGTGCGGGCCAAGGCGACGATCGACGGCCGAGACGTGGTCGCCTTCGCCAGCGTCGCCGAGATTGTGTCCAAGTCAATGGGCGGCCTGATCTACCCGCCGCGGCAATGGCTCCACACCGTCGCTGTCGGCGTTTTGCCCCGGCCGCCGTTCGAATTGGCCGCTCGATTCGATCCGCCGGAATCGGTTCGCGGTCTGGAGTCGTCCCTGATCGTGACGGCGAAACGGGACGACGGATTCAACGAGGCGATCAGCGTCGCCGCGGCGGGATTGCCGGCGAACGTCTCCGCGTCGCCGCAGGTGATCGGACCGGGGCAGTCGGAAGCGCGGATCGCCGTCAAGCTGGGTGAAGCCGCGGCGCTCGGCCGATACACTTTCACCGTCCTCGGGCAATCCAAAGTCGGCGAGCGCTCGCTGACCGCGACGCTGGCGGCGGATCCGCTCGTGGTCGCCCGACCGTTCGAGCTGCGCACCGATCCGAATCCGCTGACGATCCAGGCCGGCGACAAGGCGCGATTGACCGTGACCGCCGCGCGGAAAGGCGGCTATTCGGGGCCGATCGCGCTCGAGCTGCGCAATCTGCCGGCGCAGGTCACCGCGCCAAAAACGGAGATTGCCGCCGGCCAGACCACGGCGACGATCGAACTCTCCGCCGCTCCGACCGCTCCGCTGGTGGCGCGGGCCGACGTGGACGTGCTCGGGGCCATCGCTTTGGGGCAGCAACAGAACGCCTCGCCGCCGTTCGCCGTCAAAGTCCAGGCGCCGACGCCGAGCCTGGCGCTGAAAGTCGAGCCGGGATCGGTGACGCTGAAACCCGGATCGAAGGCGAAGGCCAAAGTCACCGTCGAGCGCAAGCAACTCGCCGGCCCGGTGGTGCTCAGCGTCGCGGGCCTGCCGGCCACGGTGACCGCGGCCGAGGTGACGTTGCCGGCCGATCAGAATTCCGGCGAGATCGAGTTCGTCGCTCAAGCCGTCGAGGGCGAGCCAGTGAAAGCCGAGGCGACCGTCATGGCGAAATCGGGCACCACGACGGCGACCGCCAAGGTGATCGTGCAGATCGAGCGGCTCATGGACCGGTGACCGGCGCGATCGTTCGACGCCGCTTGCGGCGCAGGGCGATGGCGCCGCTCAATGCCGCTCCGCACAGCAGAAGCGCCGTCGGTTCGGGCACCGGGGTGGCCAGGGCCAAGCCATTCCGGCCGTCGGCAAGATTGTAATAGAACGCCAACTGCCCCAAGTCGTTCAGGCCGAACGATCCGATGTTCACCGCCGTCACTGTCGAGCCGAATAGTTGGTCGCCGACGGCAATGAGCCGGTTCGTGACCGGGTTCGAGCCATAGAAGATGCCGGTGACGTTCCCGGGCAAGGTGGCTTGAAAGAACACGGTTCCATCCGCGTTGATGGTGGGGCTGTCGGAAAAGCTCACGAAGCCGTTCGTCGTGTCCGCGACGGTGGTGGGTGAGCCGCCGTTGGACGTGAAGATGCCTTCGCCGCCGCCGTCAAGGGCGGCGTAAAACGCGGCTCGACCGGAGGCATTGAACGACGGCGGGCCGAAGCTGTTGGCGAACGGCGGGCCGATGGGCGAGGCGAGCGTCGTCACGGGGCCGCCGTTGCCGGCGAGGATGCGCTGGAAATCGGCGCCGTCGCTGGTGTTGGCGTGAAACGCCACCGTGCCGCCGCTGTTGATCGACGTGGCGCCGGTGGCGGCATTGAACCCAAACGCCGTGGAGATCGTCGTCAATCCGCCGCCCGTGCCGGTGAAGAACCCCGTCGCCGGACCAGACGTGCCGGCAAACGCCACGACGCCGCTGGCGTTAATCGATGGGCGATTGGCGAATCCGCCGAATGGGTTGGGTTGCCCGGGGAACGGCGTGGATTGATTCGCGATGGTGGTGACCATCGGATTGCCGCCGCCGCTGCCGGCGAAGATGCCCGTGGAACCCGAGGTGGTTTGCGCGAAGAACGCGACCCGCCCGGAACTATTCATCGCCGGTCTCCGCGGCGAGAAGTCGAGGAACGTATTCGTGCTGTCCGCGATGGTCGTCACCGTCGATCCGGTGAGCGTGAAGAACCCCTGCGGACCCGTGTCGAGTTGAGCCCAGAAGCCCACGGTTCCAGCGGCGTTGAGCACCGGCGCTCCGTCGTCGGCGGACAGAAAATGCCCGAAATTGGAAAACTGGCTCGTCGTGTCGATGATGTTGGTGATGGAGTAGGCCACCTGGGCCTGGGCGCTAGAGCCCAAAGCGGCGATGACGAGCGCCATCAGCGGTCGGGGAAATTTCATCATTGCGCACCTCTGCTGCGGGACGATCAGCTACAAGCAACTAGACGGCGACGGGTCGAGTGTGACAGAATTCTGACAGGAAACTTTTTGTCCGGACGAGGCCAGCCGAGCGGTTCGAGAGACGCCACCATGCCAAACGACGCTGCGCGCCTCAGCCAGATCGCGACGCGCTGGTCGCTCTTGGCCCAGGCGCACGCCGGGGCCAACGCGGATCGCATCGCCGCCCAGGCCGAGCTGCTGCCCCGGTACTGCGCCCCGGTGTACCACTACCTCCGCAGCCTCGTTCGTGACGACGGTGTCGCCGAGGAACTGTGCCAGGAGTTCGCGCTGCGGTTCCTGCGGGGCGATTTTCGCCACGCCGATCCGAAGCGCGGCCGGTTCCGCGACTATCTGAAGGCGTCGCTGGTGCATCTGGTCGGCGAATCGCAGCGCCGGCGAAAACACCCGACCCTGACGGACTGCGGCGCGAATCCCATTGCCGACGATTGCCCGCCGCCGCCCGAACAAGCCGACCGCACGTTCGCCGATTTGTGGCGGACCGAACTGCTCAACCGGACCTGGCTGGCTCTGGCCGACGCCTCGAAGCGCTCCGGCGACTGCTTTCACGACGTGCTGAGGCTGAAATCAGAGGATCCGTCGCGCTCCGCCGCGGCGCTCGCCGAACACCTGGGCCGGACTCTTGGCCGGCCTGTGACGCCGGACAGCGCCCGCCAGTCGCTGCACCGAGCAAGGCAACGATTCGCGGAGCTGCTGCGGGCGGAAGTCGCCGCGTCGGTGCCGACCGACGAACCCGCGCTCATCGACGCGGAGCTCGCTGATCTCGGCCTGCTCGTTTATATGCCGCCCGCGCCGTAACCGTGCGTCACGGACCGAGGACTTTGCGAAATGCCGGCTCCGACCGCAGCGCGGCAAACCGGTTGTCCGCCAAGAGTCCGGGTTTGAGTTCCTGCCACTTCGAATTGGGCAGTCCGTCGCGGACGCGGAGCATGAGTTGCGTGCCGAGGGCGGCGGCGCGGGTCGCCGTGCCATCGGCGTCGCTCATCGTCATGTCGGCGCTGCGGCCGTGATTCGCGGCCACGACCGCACAGACGCCGGACAGGTGATACAACTGCTGCCATTCGGGCTTCGGCGGCAGCTCGGCCAAGACGACTTCGACCTCGCGGAGGGCACGCTCCGATTGCTTCGCCTTGGCCAAGGCCTCGGCCAGAAAGAGACGGTTCACCGTCTTCCTGGCGGCGGGCGCCGTCGCGACGACCCGTTCCCATTCTGCCGCGGATTCCGCAAATCGCTCCATGCCATCGAAGAGCTGCGCCCGCGCGCCATGCGTGCGGTGGAGCACGTCGCGCACCAACGCATCGTTGGGTTCCCGGGCGAGCACCGCCTCCAATGGCGCGATCGACTTCTGCAGGTCAGCCAAAGCGCCCGTCGCGTCGCCGCGCCGCTGCAGCACGTACGACCAATTCACCCGCAAAACGCCGAGGCTCGTCCAAGTCTCAGTATCCGACGGATCGTCGCGGCCGAGCTCCAGAAATCGCCCCTCGGCCCGGTCGTGATACGCGGTCGCCTCGGTCCAGCGCTCCGTGTCGGCCTGGAGCAGGAGGCTCAGGTTGAGTTCCGACTCGGCGAGTCGGCGCCGCAGCGCGCGATTGCGCGCATCGGCGCGGAGCACGGCCTCGCGCCCGTCGATGGCTTGGCGATAGTGTCGTTCGGCGGCTTGGTTCCGGCCCAGGCGCCAGTTGGCATTGCCCATCCCGTGATGATTGGCGGCGGCGGCGGCGCGGTACTCCGTTGCGCCGCCGGCCTCGCGCAGCAGAGCTTCGTGGAGTTCGAGCGCCTCGCGATGGCTGTCGTTCGCTGCGGCGAAGCGCTCGATCGCCTGATACTGGTCGCCCAGGGCCGACAGCGCGGCGCCCCAGCCCGCTCGATAATCGGCGCGCCGGGGAAACTCGGCGACGAGTTCAGCGAATTGATCGCAGGAGCGTCGCAGCCGCGCCAATGCCGCGGCGTCGTCGCCGAGGCGCGCATGCAGCCGGGCCGCGTCCAGCCCCATCCGAGCGGCGTCGTGGCGGGCGTCCGGAGTGGCCGCGGGCGTATTCGCCGCCGCGAGGTAGAAAGCGAGAGCATCGTCGATCTGCGTACGTCGGAGTTCCTGGAGCGCCGGCACGTCGGTCCGCCGCGGGTCGAGGCGGCTCAGGACGCGTTCGAGGGCCGAGCGAGCGGCGCGGTAGTTGGCGTCGGCTCGTTCGCCGGCGGCGAGAGCGGCCGCTTCGCCGCGACTGGCGCGATCGAGAGCCGTGCGCAACTGTTGGTTGTGAATGACGACGCCGGCGACGCCCGCCACGACGGCGACCGCGACCCCCGCCACCAAAGCCGCAACCGTCGGATGACGCCGGCGCCACTGCCACGCCTGCTCGAAGACACCGGCGGGACGGGCCGCGATCGGCCGGCCGGTCGCGTGCCTCTCGAGGTCGTCCGCCAATTGGGCCGCGCTCCCATACCGGTGGTTCGGGCACTTCCGCAAGCACGTCAAACAAATGGTTTCCAGATCGCGCGGGACCGAGGGGTTGAGTCGCCGCGGCGGCACCGGATCCGCGCACCGCACCAGTTCCAGCGTGCCGACGGCGGTCGAGGCGCAGAACGGCGGCCGGCCGGTCAGGCATTCGTAGAGAATCGCCCCGAGCGCGTAGACATCCACCGAGGGCCCAGCAATGCGACCGTGGCCGTCGGCTTGTTCCGGCGCCATGTAGGCCGGCGTCCCGAGCACGGCGCCGGATCGCGTCGGTTGGGCGTCGTCATCGAGCACCTTCGCCAAGCCGAAATCCGCGATCTTCGGAGTTCCCGCCGCCGTCAACAAGATGTTCGACGGCTTCAGATCGCGATGGATGATGCCCGCCCGATGTGCGTGGTCCACGGCTTTTGCCAAGGATTGCATGAGCGTTGCGGCATCACGGATCGACAGCGGAGCGCCGGCGAGTCGATCGGCCAGCGTGCCGCCGGAGACGAACTCCATGACCAGGAACGGCCGGCCGGAAATCTCGCCCTGAGCGTGCACTTCCACCACGTTGTCGTGCCGCAACCGGGCGATCGTCGCCCCTTCCGCCCGAAACCGGCGCGCCCGTTCGCCCTCCACTTGCGGAATCCAATCGAGGATCTTGATGGCGACGCGCCGTTTCAGCTCCAACTGCTCGGCCTCGAAGACGACGCCCGTGGATCCGCGGCCAATCGAACTCAGAATGCGAAAGCCCGGTATGATGTGCGGGTCGTCTGGGGCAACACCGAGAAGCCAACGCGGCGCCGTCGCCGGCAGCGTCAGGGGCGAATAGGGCGGCGGATACGGACCGGACTCTTGGTCGTCGGCAGCGGGCGGATCCGGGCCCGGACGGGCTGGAGGCGATTGCGGCATCGTGAGAAATCTTGGGGAACAAGTCCTCTGGGTAGTCGCAACCGGTTGCAAACAAGATAATAACTGCTCGCCATGGATCTGTCACTCAAATTCACATCCGCCCTGCCGTATCACGAGTTCCTCGACCGCTACGGTTCGCCGGCTCAGCGCTCGCGCTGGCAGGCAACCTACGACGATGTCGTACTTTCAAACCAACAGCGCGATCTCCTGGCGGGCTTCGTCCGCCGGATGAAGGTGCTCGTGCTTGCCGGTGCGTGGTGCGGAGACTGTGCCCGGCAGTGCCCGATCTTCCACCGTTTCGCCGAGTTGGCACCGGTGATCAACCTCCGCTTTCTCGACCGGGAGGACCATCCCGACGTGCGGCATGCGTTGCGAATCAACGGGGGAGACCGCGTGCCGGTGGCCGTCTTCCTGAGTGAAGACGGTCACGAGGTCGCGCGCTATGGCGATCGGACTCTGAGCGCCTATCGAGAGCTTGCGGCTCAGCTGGACGGAGCGGCGTGCGCCTCCGGCGTCGCCCGGCCGGGCGATCCGCTTCTAGCGAGGGTGGCTCAGGACTGGCTCAATGAATTCGAGCGCGTGCAGTGGATCCTGCGTTTGTCGCCGCGGCTGCGGCAGTTGCACGGCGATTGATCAGGGCGCGCGGCGGCCGATCGTGCCGCGTGCGCCGAATTTGGCGGTCGGCCGGCCTGGGGACCGGTGAGCGGCGGGGTCGCAGCCCTTTTCCCCCGTTCGCCATCGCATTACCATAAA
>JRYJ01000981.1_pt1 | contig 22431 bp, 15 predicted proteins | sample 235371 | NCBI WGS metagenome assembly JRYJ01 (sample SAMN03074219, study PRJNA261477) | activated sludge metagenome | biome: Wastewater Treatment Plant; feature: Wastewater; material: Activated sludge; isolation source: activated biomass of a wastewater treatment plant treating hydrocarbon... ... | reverse complement strand
CGCGTCGTCCCCGCCGCCGGCTGGGACGACCTGGTGCTGCCCGCCGACAGCCTGCGCCTCCTGCACGACATCGCCCGCCAGGTGCGCCTGCGCCACCGGGTCCATGGCGACTGGGGCTTCGCCGCCCGGGGCAGCCGGGGGCTTGGCGTCAGCGCCCTTTTCGCCGGCCCCTCCGGCGTCGGCAAGACCCTGGCCGCCGAGGTGCTGGCCGGCGAGCTGGCCCTGGATCTCTACCGCATCGACCTTGCCGCGGTGGTGAGCAAATACATCGGCGAGACGGAGAAGAACCTCTCCCGCATCTTCAACGCCGCCGAGGAATCCGGCGCCGTGCTGCTCTTCGACGAGGCCGACGCCCTCTTCGGCAAGCGCAGCGAGGTGCGCGACAGCCACGACCGCTACGCCAACCTGGAGGTGGCCTACCTGCTGCAGCGCATGGAGGCCTACCGCGGCCTGGCCATCCTCACCACCAACCAGCGCCAGGCCCTGGACGACGCTTTCCTGCGGCGGCTGGCCCTCGTCGTCAATTTCCCCTTCCCGGCGGCCAGGGAACGGGCCGAAATCTGGCGCCGCGCCTTCCCGCCGGCGGCTCCGGTGGGCGATCTCGATTACGGCCGACTGGCCCGGCTGGCGGTCGCCGGCGGCAATATCCGCAACATCGCCCTGGGGGCCGCCTTCATCGCCGCCGAGCGGGGCGAGCCCATCGCCATGGCCCACATCGCCGAAGCGGCTCGCAGCGAATACGCCAAGCTGGAGCGTTCCCCGGGCGATATCGATCTGGGAGGCGCGCCGTGATTCCCAATCTCGAACTGGCCATCGGCGAACTGCGCCTCACCGGCTTCGACCCCCATGGCCGGGCGGAACTCATGGAAAGGGTCCAGGCCCTGCTGGCCGAGCGTCTCGCTGGCGATGCCGGCGCCTGGGCAGGGGCCACGGACATCGCCATCGACCGCCTCGATCTCGGCCGCATCGCCCCCGGCCCCAGCCGGCAGGCCACGGCCGAGCGCATTGCCGGCGGCATCCATGCCGCCATCGCCCAACACCGGGAAACCACCAAGCCAGCCACCTAAGGGAGACCATCATGGCCAAGACGAGACCGAAGAAAACCTCCTCATCAGCACCAGCAGCGCCTGCGCCCATGATGGCAGCCAGGCCGGGGGCCAAGGGCAAGAGCGTCGCGGCGAAAGCCGCCACACCGGCGAAAGCCAAAGCCGCTGCGGCCAAGGCAAAACCAGCAGCCAAGCCCGCCAAGGCAAGCAAGGCCCCCGCCGGCAAGAAATGGACGGTCATGGTCTACCTGGCCGGCGACAACAACCTCGACGCCGCCGGCGTCACCGACATCGCCGAGATGAAGAAGGTGGGGTCCGACGCCAACATCAACGTCCTCGTCCAGTTCGACCGGGCCGGGGGCAAGGGCAAGACCGTGCGCTACTGCCTGAAGAAAGGCACGACGGTGAAGCAGGACGAAGTGCAGGTGCTGGGCGAGACCAACATGGGCGACCCGGCGGTGATGCTCGATTTCCTCAACTGGGGCATCGCCAACTACCCGGCGGACCACTACCTGGTGGTGCTGTGGAACCACGGCGCCGGCTGGGACGATTCCAACGTCTTCGAGGGCGACGCCTTCGGCGGGGCCGCGCCGCCGGTGGTCCGGAAGGGCCACACCATCGCCGGCAAGGGCACCCGCAGCGCCGTCTCCTTCGCCGTCGCCCGGGCCGGCGTGCGCCGCGCCCGCCGCGCCCTCTTCCGCTCCACCGTGGCCAAGGTCGCCACCACCCGGGCCATCGCCTTCGACGACGAGGCCCAGGACTTCCTGGACAACGTCGAAATGAAGAAGGTGCTGGCCACCGCCGCCAAGACCCTCAAGCGCAAGATCGACATCGTCGGCTTCGACGCCTGCCTCATGAGCATGGCCGAGGTGGCCTACCAGATCCGCAGCACCGCCGCCTACACCGTCGGCTCCGAGCAGACCGAGCCCAACGACGGCTGGCCCTACGACCGCGTCCTCGCCGCCCTGGCCGTCAAGCCGACGATGACGCCGGCCGACTTCAGCAAGGAAATCGTCAAGCATTACCTCGCCTCCTACGGCAAGACCAGCAACGTCACCCTGGCGGCCACCGATCTCGCCGCCATCCCCGACGTGGCCAAGGCCCTCAACGAACTGGGCAAGGCCCTGCTCACCGTGTTGAAGCAGGCCAACGGCCTCACCCCCATCCTCGTCGCCCGCCAGCAGGTCCAGGAGTACGAGCCGCCCTACGACGAGTACGTCGATCTCATCGACCTCTGCCAGCTGCTGGATGCCCAGGTCCGGACCCCCGCCGTCAGCGCCGCCTGCAAGGCCGTCACCACGGCCGTGGGCAAGGCGGTCATCGCCAGCGGCGCCAAAGGGCCGGGCGTGGCCAACTCCCACGGCCTCTCGGTCTATTTCCCCAAGAAGCGCCTGTGCAAGCTCTACTCCACCCTGGACATCACCAAGAAGAACACCTGGGACGGCTTCCTCAAGGCCTACGTGGAGAAGGCCGGCAAGCGCCCCTGAGGAAACCCGCATGGCCAGCGCCGCTCCCCTCGCCGTCGCCACCCCCGCCAAGGCCGCCCCGCCGGTCCCGGCGGGCAAGGCGGCGGCCGCCCACGACCCGCTGGAACGGGAAGCGGAGCGCCTGGCGCGGGCGGTGACGGCCGGCGGCGCCCGCCCCCGGCCCGTCGGCGAGGTACCGCCGGCACCTCCTTCCCCCCGCCGGCCGGCACCGCTGGCGGAGGCCGAAGCGCCGCCGGCGGTGCGGGAACTCCTCGCCGCCCCCGGCCAGCCCCTGGCCGAGCCCTGGCTTGCCGACATGCAGGAGTGCTTCGGCCACCGCTTCGGCGACGTGCGCATCCACACCGGCCGGCCGGCGGACGAGGCCAGCCGCCAGGTGGGCGCCAACGCCTTCACCGTCGGCCACCACATCGCCTTCGCCGCCGGCCGCTTCGCGCCGCAAACGGCCAGCGGCCGGCACCTCCTCGCCCACGAACTGGCCCACGTGGTGCAGCAGCGGACGGGAGCCTGCCGCCTGCAACGGGACGCCAGCGACGACGATCCGGACATCGCCGCCATCCTGCGCGCCGCGGGGCGGGCGGCCAAGCCGGCGACGCCGGGCGCCGGCGCCATCGCCGGCATCGAGGTGGCCTACCGCCTGATCAGCAAGTACCTGGAAAATTACGAATCCGTGATCAGCGGCATCGGCATGGATTCGGCGGTCAAGGGCATCAAGGCCACCAAGGGGAAAGGCAACGATTTCTCCCTCGCCGTCGGTCCCGATTTCGTCGCCGGCATCACCGCCGCCAACCTGGCCGCCAAGGCGGCCCTGATCCGGGCCGCCCTCGACCAGCAGGGCGCCAAGCCCCGCCTCGACTACGTCTTCATCATGGGCGAGGATCGGCCGAACCAGCCCAACCAGTTCTATCTCGCCGCCGAAACCTACTACAAGACCACGCTCCCCCAGGCCAAGATGATCAAGGATCGCCGCAACCTCGAGGCGGTCCTCGACTATGTGGCGAACACCATCAAGGAGCCGGTGGGCAGCCTGTACCTCGTCTCCCACGCCAACGAGGACGGCACCCTGTCCTTCCCCATCAATTCCGCCGACCAGGACAACCGGACCTCGGCGGCGGAACTGGACGCCATGCTGCACCCGGCCAAGGGCGGCTCCAAGCTGACCAAGGTGGGAAACAAAATCGACGCCTTCAGCAAGGTCCGCATCAAGGGCTGCGACATCGGCCGCACCCAACGCATGGTGGAACTGGTCGACGAGGCCTTCGGCGGCGAGGGGACGGTGACCGCCCCCACCCACGAGCAGCGTTTCGACTACGACGCCGACAAGGCCAAGGCGGCCAGCAAGGCCTTCCGGGCCGAAATCGCCAAGGCCCACCCGGAACCCGAACTCGACAAGGACCTGGCCAAGAAGAATCCGGCCAAGGCCAAACAGGACCTGGCCAAGGCCAAGGCCCAGCGCACCAAGGACATCCAGGCCGAGATCAAGTCCCGGGCCGACGAGGAAAAGCAGGCCATGGACGAGGCCGCGGTGTTCAAGGAGTTCTCCGGCCCCATGTTCCAGCGCCCCGGCACCAAGCTCTACACCAAGGACGAGCTGACCGGCGAAGTGAAAGCCCTCTATCCCCACCTCGACGCCAAGCAGCAGGCCGCCCTGGTCAAGGACCTGGTCGCCCCCGACCGGCGCCCGGCCAACCTCCAGCAGAGCCAGGGAACCTTCGGCCAGCAGGGGCAGCGCCTGGACCGCAAGCGCATGGACAACATCACCTTCGTCGACCCCCAGAACATCGGCGAAATCAAGATCGTCTGGGCCAAGGACTTCGCCAAGGGGGCCTTCAACGCCACCAAGCTCACCGGGCAGACTTCCGACGGCAAGATGATCACGGGAACCGTCGAGGGCACCCAGCGCGTGCCCGGCGAGAAGCAGCCGCAGACCACCAGCTTCACCATCAAGTGGCCAGCGCCCCCCGACGAAAAGGCGCTGATCACCTCCAGCAAGGCCAGGCTGGGCAACGCCGACCGCTACGACTGGCGCATCGAGACGGTGCACACCAAGAACGGCATGACCAAGAAGACCGCCATTGGCGAGCGCGTCATCACCTACCTCCACCACCGCAGCCTGCGGGCCTCGCCCAAGCAGCCCTTCGACCGGCCCGAGAGCGACCCCCGCTTCACCGCCACCTCCACCTTCGCGCCCGGGGATGAGAAGGGGGGCAAGCCGTGAATCGGCAATGCAAGCCGCTCCCTGAACGGGACCCGCCGAAGGCCATGGCGCCCCCGTCGAGGCACAACGACGCCACCTTGCTCGGCGCCTCCGGACGCCCTATTCCGGCCCCTGTGCGGGAGGATATGGAGACCCGTTTCGGCCACGATTTCGGACACGTCCGCATCCACGACCACCGTGCCGCCCGGACCGCGACCGACGTGGCCGGCGCCCAGGCAATGACCCATGGGGCCGCCATCGCACTGGGCAGCGAGGTCAACGACCTGTCCAGTACCGGCGGTCGCGCGGTCCTCGCCCACGAACTTGTCCACGTCATGCAACGGGATCGTTTCGGCGAGCCGCAGCCCTCGGCGGGCAGCAAGCCACCCCGGCTGCGCAGCGACGAAGCCGAAGCCCGCGACCTGGCCGGCCGCGCCCTTGGCGATCCCGCCTCCGCTCCCCTGCCCGCCGTCGGCACCCGGCCCACCGCCGAATTCCAGCCGCTGGCCCCGCCGGAAAGCGCCGAAGCCTACCTGCCGGACGAGGCTGAACTGCTGGCGACCCTCAACGCCAAGGATCTGGCGGGACGCAAGACCTTCGTCGCGGACGCTCTGGCCGGAGTCAAACCGCGCTGGGCACGCGCCGAGGCCGCCGGGCTGACGGCCAAGCTGGACAAGACCCGCAGCGCCGACGCCGCGATGGCCAAGTCGGCCGTCAAGCCGGTGGCGGGCCTGCCGAAGAATGCGCCCAGCGCCTTCCGTGAAAACCTGATGATCGACGCCAAGGGCGAAGCCGAGAACGACCTTGGCCGCAAGCTGGTCAAGGACGAGATCACGGTGGATTCGGTGGCCCTCACCGGTGCGACGGCTGCCCGCGCCGTGATGAACCTGCGCCGGCTGGACGACACGCTGACCCGCATCCTCAGCGCCAGTACCGCCGCCGGCGCCACGTTTACGCCGCTCACCGACGTACTCGCCATGTATCGCACCGAAGGGGATCTCAACGCACCGCCCTCGACCGCCAGCCTGACGGCCGGCATTCCCTCCGGAAAGCACGATGCCAGAACAAGCCTGAATCCGCGCCCCGATCTTTCGCACCTCGTCTGGCTGGCCGACGCCGCCCACCCGTGGGTCGCCGGCAAGCCAGACGCCTTGGTGAAGGAGTTGGCGTTGCGCTTCTGGTTCGTGCAAATCGGCGGGCTGGACGTGGTTGGCGGCCTGCCCGCCCCCGTAGCGGCCGCCTTCGCCAACTGGTCGGCGGACAACTGGCTGCGCGCCACCGACACGGTGCCCGACGCCGGCGCCGTCGCGCTGGCGCGTCTCAAGGCCGCCGACCGCTGGAAAGCCCTGATCGACACCATGGAGGTCGCCACCAAGCCCTCCGCGACCGGTGGATCGCCGGCCGTCCAGGTCAGCCCGAAGGACCCCGAGGTCCTGGTGGCCGGCATCCTCGAAGAGGCCGTCATGCTCCAGCGCAGGCTTGGCAAGGTGGCCAGCCTCCCCGGCGTGACCCCGGCGGCGGCGGCCCCCAAGGACATGACCCCGGGCATGGCCTATCTGCACTACCACGCCGGCACGGAGCAGATGCAGCAGATCATGGTCAGCGCCGCCCTGGCTGCGGCGGCATCGACCGATGCCCGCTACAAGACCCTCCGCACCGCCATCAAGGCCGGCCTGAACGTCACGGCCCTGCGAACGAAGATGACCCTGTCCGACAAAAACGCCAAAAAGTTGGGCGATTCGGCGCTTCCGGCCGCCGACAAGGCAGCGCTGGAAAGCGAGAACGCCACGCTGGCGGGCGACATGTGGTCCCTGCTCACCACCTGGCTCAACGCCGACACGACACGGGTGGACCTGCTCGGCACCTTCATCGAAACCGCCGATTCCGGCATCTGGTCCGCCTGGTCCGACCACCGCGGCAACCTCTCCCGCTACAACGTATTGCGCGCCTATTACGCGCTGCTCTGACGCCGAGGAAATCCATGACCACCCCCCTCGCCCCCCGCCTGCTCAAGGGCGGCCTCATCCTGATGGACCCGGTGAGCGGCGCCGTACGGACCATGATCGCGCTGCAATACAATCCCGACACCCTCACCCGCAGCCTGCAGGGCCGCGCCCAGGGCGAGGGCGGGGAGCGCAGCGAGGCCCTGCGCCTGAAGGGGCCGCCGGTGGAGACCTACAAGCTGGAAGCCGAGATCGACGCCACCGACCAGCTCGGCGCGGGCGATGCCGGGGCGGCGGCGGTGGGCATCCACCCGGCCCTGGCGGCCCTGGAGACCATCCTCTATCCGGCCTCGGCGGCGTTGCAGGCCAATGAGGCCCTGGCCGCCGCCGGCACCCTGGAGATCATCCCCACCGAGGCGCCGCTCACCCTCTTCGTCTGGAGCGCCCATCGCGTGGTGCCGGTGCGCCTCACCGAATTCAGCGTCACCGAAGAAGCCTTCGACGCCAACCTCAACCCCATCCGCGCGAAGGTCTCCCTGGGCATGCGCGTGCTCAGCGTGGACGACCTGGGCTTCGCCCACCGGGGCGGCGGCATCTACCTGGTCTATCAGCAGCAGAAGGAAGCCCTGGCCCGCAAGGCGGCGGCGGCCACCTTCGCCACCTTCGGCATCGGAGGCCTGCCATGAAACTACCCCCACGTGTCCTGCGGCCGCTACCCCCCGAGGGGGGCGTCGGCAAGCTTGGGGCGGCCCGGAGCATGCCGACATGAGCGTCAACAAATTCCCCGTCACCAGCCGCTACTACGGCCTCGCCACCGGCGAAGCCACCCTCCCCGACGGCCGCCCCGTGGTCTTCCTGCGCCGCCGCTTCCTGCCGGCGCCGGAGCGCTTCTCGGTCATCGCCGCCCACCTGCTGCGCCAGGACGAGCGCCTCGACCACGTCGCCGCTGCCCACCTGGGCGACCCGGAGCAGTCCTGGCGCCTGGCCGACGCCAACGGCGCGATGCACCCCCGGGAGCTGGTGGAGCCGGGGCGCACGCTCAACATCACCCTGCCCGAGGGCATTCCCGGGTTGCCGAGCGAATGAATACCAATCTCCCGCTGCCGATCGAATTCCCCTCCGCTCGGGATGGGTTCCCCACCTCCGTTCGGGCTGAGCCCCCTACAACCGTTCGCCCTGAGCTTGTCGAAGGAGCCTGTCCTGAGCCTGTCGAAGGAGCCTGTCCTAAGCTTGTCGAAGGGCGGTTCATCCCGGGCTTCGACAGGCCTGTCCTGAGCGACGTCGAAGGGCTCAGCCCGAACGGAATTGGGGAGCCGGTGAAGCCATGAACACCGGCTACCACCTCACCCTCCTGGTCGGCCCCACGGTCCCCGTCCCGGTGCCCAAGCCGGTGCTGGAGGCCCTGGACAGCGTCGAGGTGCATACGGCGGCGGGAGAGCGCAGCGGCTTCGAGCTCAGCTTCAAGATCAGCCAGAAGAGCGTGCTGCACACTCTGCTGTCCCTGGTGCCGGCCCAGGTGCCCTGGCTGCGGGTGATGATCATCGTCACCGTCGCCGGCACGCCCCACGTGCTGATGGACGGCCTGGTCACCCAGCAGCGCCTCTCCCCCGGCAGCCAGCCGGGCGAATCCACCTTCGCCATCACCGGCGAGGATCTGTCGGTAGCCATGGACCAGCAGGAATTCAACGGCCTGCCCTATCCAGCCTTGCCCCACGAGGCCCGGGTGGCGCTGATCGTCGCCAAGTACGCCATGTTCGGCATGATCCCCCTGGTCATCCCCGCCATCTTCAAGGACGTGGCGGTGCCGGTGGAGCGCTACCCCAGCCACCAGGGCACCGACCTCGGCTACCTCACCCAGCTCGCCGACGAGGTGGGGCACGTCTTCTACGTGGAGCCGGGGCCCCTGCCGGGCATGAACACCGCCTACTGGGGGCCCCAGATCAAGGTCGGCATCCCCCAGCCGGCCCTGAACGGCGACATGGATTTCGCCCGCAACACCGAATCCCTCAGCTTCGAGTTCAACAACACCCAGCGGGAGATGCCGGTGATCTTCATCCAGAACCCCCAGACCAAGGCGCCGATCCCCATCCCCATTCCCGACATCGGGCCCCTCAATCCACCCCTCGGCCTGGTGCCGCCCCTGCCTTCGAAATTCAAGTTCATGAAGGAGACCGCCAAGCTCTCCCCCATGGCCGCCCTGGGCAAGGGCATCGCCGCCGCCGCCGGCTCCGCCGACGCGGTGACCGGCTCCGGTTCCCTCGACGTCACCCGCTACGGCCGTCTGCTCAAGGCGCGCGGCCTGGTGGGCGTGCGCGGCGTCGGTCCCTCCTTCGACGGGCTCTATTACGTCAAGAAGGTCACCTCCACCCTGAAGCGGGGCGAGTTCAAGCAGAACTTCTCGCTGACCCGCAACGGCCTCGTTTCCATCACACCGGCGGTGCCGACATGAGCGAAAAATACTTCGGCAAGTATCGCGGCCTCGTACTCAACAACGTGGACCCCATGCAGATGGGCCGCCTGCAAGTGCAGGTGCCGGATGTCCTCTCGGTCTCGATCTCCTCCTGGGCCATGCCCTGCGTGCCCCTGGCAGGACAGCAGACGGGCACCTTCTTCCTGCCCCAGATCGGCAGCGGGGTGTGGGTGGAATTCGAGCAGGGCAACCCGGACTACCCCATCTGGGTGGGCGGCTTCTGGGGCAGCGCAGCGGAGGTGCCGGCCCTGGCCATGGCTGCCCCACCGGCCCTGCCGCCCATCGTCCTGCAGACCATGGGCCAGACCACCCTGATGCTCTCCGACGTCCCCGGCCCCACCGGCGGCATCCTCCTGAAGACGGCCACCGGCGCCCTGCTCGCCATCAACGAGACCGGCATCACCATTTCCAACGGCCAGGGCGCCACCATCATGATGAACGGCCCCACCGTCACCGTGAATGCCGGTGCCCTGACCATCACCTGAGACAAGCCATGGCCGGCCCCATCCTCCACCTCGGCGCCACCGTCCTCTGCCTGCACGGCGGCCAGGCCCTGCCCACTTCCCCCTTCCCCCGGGTGCTGGTGGGCGGTCAGCCGGTGGTCACCCTGGCCAGTCCCTACACCGTCGCCGCCTGCGCCATGCCGCCGCCGCCCTCGGGCAACGGCCCCTGCGTCACCGGCCAGTGGATCACCGGCGCCACCCGGGTCTTCGCCGGCGGCGTACCGGTGGCCACCCAGGCCGGCAGTTCCGTCTGCGTCCCCACCGGCACCCCCATGCAGGCGGTGGTCGTGCAACCCCGGGTCATCGCCACGTGAGGACCACAATGCACATCGACTTCCCCTGGACCTTCGACGAGCGCGGCCGCAGCGCCACCACCGGCGACGACGCCCGCATCCGCGACCTGATCGAGATGGTCCTGTTCACCGCCCCCGGCGAGCGGGTCAATCGCCCGGATTTCGGCAGCGGGCTCATGCAGCTCGTCTTCGCGCCCAACGACGCGGCCCTTGCCGCGGCCCTGCAGCTCACGGTGCACGGCGCCCTGCAGCAGTGGCTGGGGAATCTCATCGCCGTACAGAACGTGGCGGTGGAGAGCAGCGAGGGCACCCTGCGGGTGGCCGTCGATTACGTCGTGCGCAAGAGCGGCACCCCCGCCCAGGCGCTCTTCGCGAGGAGCCTGTGATGGCCGACCTGGAACGCATCCGCTACGCCTGCGGCAAGCCCGGCCGGCGCCTGGCCGTGGCGGTTGCCCAGCCGCCGGTGGTCAATGGCATCGATTACCTGGAAGTGGCCAACGCCGCCCAGACGGTGCTTTCGGTCTTCTTCCTCTTCCCCCTGCCTGGCCAGACCGATGCCCTGCCACCCGCCCCCGCCCCGGCGCTGACCGCCGACAACATCCTGATCGAGGGCGGCGAGCGCATCGTCGGCGTCAAGGCCGTGGCGGTGAATGCCGACAAGAGCCGCCTCGACGTCAGCGTGGACCAGCCCGGCGATTTTTCCACCTACACCCTGCGCCTGGTGGATTCCGTGGCCGACACCGCCCGCCGGGTTGTGCCCCAGGGTTTCGACCCCATGCTGGCGGCCGTCGATTTCTCCTTCAAGGCCGCCTGCCCCAGCGATTTCGACTGCCGCGACGCCCCCGCCTGCCCGCCGGAAACCCACCCCCAGCCGGCCATCGACTACCTGGCCAAGGATTACGCCAGCTTCAGGAAGCTCATGCTCGACCGCCTCGCCGTCACCACCCCGGCGTGGACCGACCGCAACCCGGCCGACCTCGGCGTGGCCGTGGTCGAAGCCCTGGCCTTTGTTGCCGACGAACTTTCCTATTACCAGGACGCCGTGGCCACCGAAGCCTATCTCGGCACCGCCCGCCAGCGCATCTCCGTGCGCCGCCACGCCCGGCTCCTGGATTACCGCCTGCATGAGGGCTGCAATGCCCGCGCCTTCGTCTGCCTGGCGGTGGAAGCCGCCTCCGCCGCCGACGGCGCCACCCTTCCCCGGGGCCAGGCCTTCGCCACGCTGCCGGCGCCGCCCTCCTCCCTGGCGCCGGCCGATCTGGCCGGCCTGGAACCCGGGACCCTCACCGTCTTCGAAGCCCTGCATCCCCTGACCCTCCACGCCGCCCACAGCCGCCTCGATTTCTACACCTGGAGCGACGCCGCCTGCTGCCTGCCCAAGGGGGCCACCCGGGCCACCCTGGCCGACCCCGGCGGCACCAGCCTGGCCGTGAACCAGTTCGTCGCCTTCGAGGAAATCCTCAGCCCCACCGCCGGCACCACGGGCGCCGCCGACCCCCAGAAGCGCCATGTGGTGCGCCTCACCGCCGTCGTCCCCGGCAGCGACCCCCTCACCGGCCAGGCGGTGCTCGAAATCGCCTGGGGCGAGGACGACGCCCTGCCCTTCCCCCTCTGCCTCTCCGCCGAGGTGGTGGATGCCGGCGGCAACGCCACCATGGCCGCCATCAGCGTCGCCCGCGCCAACGTGGTGCTGGCCGACCACGGCCAGACCATCGCCGGCGAAGCCCTGGTCGATGTCGGCACCAGCCGCCAGAATCTCCATCTCGCCCGTCCCGGCCTCGCCTGGGCTGCGCCCTGGGCCGCGGATGCCAACGCCTCGGCTACCCGGTCGCTGGCCAACGACCCGCGCCAGGCCCTGCCCGCCGTGCAGCTCGACGACGGCCAAGCCCTGTGGAGCCCGCGCCTCGACCTGCTGGCCAGCGACCGCTTCGCCCGGGAATTCGTTATCGAGACCGACAACCGGGGCCGCGCCTTCCTGCGCTTCGGCGACGGCGAACTGGGCGCCGCCCCGGCCCTGGGCGCCGATTTCGCCGCCACCTACCGGGTAGGCAACGGCAGCGCCGGCAACGTGGGGCGGGAGGCCATCGGCCGCATCGTCTCCCTTCTCGGCGGCATCAGCCGGGTGTGGAACCCGCTCCCGGCGACCGGCGGCGTCGACGCCGAATCCCCCGACCACGCCAAGGCCGACGCCCCCCAGGCCTTCCGCACCCAGGAACGGGCCGTCACCGCCGAGGATTATCAACGGGTGACCGAGCTCCACCCCGAGGTGCAGCGGGCCAAGGCCCAGTTCCGCTGGACCGGCAGCTGGCTCACCGTCTTCCTCACCGTGGACCGCCTCAGCGGCAAGGCGGTGAAGGGCGACCCGGCCTTCGCCGCCGACCTGCTGCGCCATCTGGACCGCTACCGCATGGCCGGCTACGACCTGGAACTGCTCGACCCGGTCTTCGCCCCCCTCGACCTGAAGCTCTTCGTCTGCGTCAAGCCGGCCAGCTTCAAGAGCGACGTGCGCCAGGCCCTCAACGCCCTCTTCAGCAGCCGGGTGCTGGCCGGCGGCGAGCCCGCCTTCTTCCACCCGGACCGCTTCAGCTTTGGCGATTCCCTCTTCCTCAGCCGGGTCGTCGCCGCCGCCATGGCCGTCGAGGGCGTCGCCTCGGTCGAACTCAAGCGCTTCCAGCGCCAGAACCGCAAGGCGGCGGGCGAACTGGCAGCCGGCGTCATCGCCGCCGGGGCCATGGAAATCCTGCGCCTCGACAACGACCCCAACTTCCCCGAGCGGGGCAAGATCGAATTCGTCCTGGAGGGCGGCCTATGAAAACCCTCGCCCCAACCACCTCCGTTCGCCTGGAGCCCCCCACCTCCGTTCGCCTGGAGCCCCCCACCTCCGTTCGCCCGGAGCCCCCCACCACCGTTCGCCCGGAGCCCCCTACCACCGTTCGTCCTGAGCCTGTCGAAGGACGGTTTGCCACGGGCCTCGACAGGCCTGTCCTGAGCATCGTCGAAGGGCTCAGCCCGAACGGTTGGGAGCCGACAGGCTTCTGCACCGGGAGGATCACCCCATGACCGCCCCCACCGATACCTGCGGCTGCTGCGCCGGCGTCACCCACGCCACCCCGGAAGCCCCCGCCAACGCCCCCGGCCGGAGCCGCCTCGCCTGGCGGGCCGGCACCCATGGCAGCTTCAAGGCTTCCATGCTGGCTTCCACCGCCGACCAGCCGGCGCTGGCCGGGCTGAAAACCCGCGCCGACGACGACCCCGCCGTCGGCCTCATGGATGCCTGGGCCACCGCCCTCGACGTGCTCACCTTCTACGACGAGCGCTACGCCAACGAAGCCTACCTGCGCACCGCTACGGAGCGCCGTTCGGTGCTGGAACTGGCCCGGGCCATCGGCTACGAGCTGTCCCCCGGCGTCGCCGCCAGCGTCGATCTCGCCTTCACCGTGGAGAGCGCCCCCGGCATCACCGGCGTCCCTGGCGCCCCGGCCAGCGTACAGGTGCCGGTGGGCATCCGCGCCCAGAGCATCCCCGGCCAGGACGAGCTGCCCCAGACCTTCGAGACCCTGTCCGCCACCGAGCTGCGGCCGGAATGGAACGAACTGCGCCCGCGCCAGACCGAGCCCTTCTTCCCCAGATTCGGCGACACCCACCTCTACCTGCAGGGCACCGCCACCAACCTGAAGCCCGGCGACGCCATCCTCCTCATCGGCGACGAGCGCCTGGGGGACCCCGGCAGCGAGCGCTGGGACTGCCGGCGCCTGTCCACCGTCGTCCCCGACCCCAAGGCCAACCGCACCCTGGTCACCTGGACGCCGGGGCTGGGCATCATCACCGACGACGGCCGCAAGATCCTGCCCACGTCGAAGAACCCCAAGGTCTACGCCCTGCGCGCCCGGGCCGCCCTCTTCGGCCACAACGCGCCGGACCCGGCGGACATCATCGATGCCGATTCGGTGCGCGGCCAGCAGGCCAAGCCGACCCTGGTCGATTTCGTCACCAAGGCGGCCAAGCAGTTGAAGAACGACGTGGGGGCACCCTACGTGGCCCAGGTGGCCCAGGATTTCGACCAGGCCCTGGGCAAGGTCAAGACCGCCATCAACGCGCTCCACGGTCCGGTGTCCAGCGCTTCCGGCGATGCCAGCGCCGCCCTGGAGGTGCTGGCCAACATGGGCCTGTCGGCCGACGGCGGCCGCAACGCCCTCGACAGCGCCGTGGACCCGGCCAGCAACGCCACCATCGATGAGCGCTACAACGCCCTCAAGGGTGGGTTCTCCGGCCTCCTGGCCACCATGGGCGACGACCTGGGCACCCTCAAGGGGTTGCTCGGCACCGCCGGCCCCACCCTGCTCCCCGCCCTCGCCAAGTTTGGCGTCGACGTGTCCACCGCCTACGTCGACCTGCAACTGGCCGGCGCCAAGAACGACCTCAGCCTGGTGCACAACACCATCCAGGCCCTGGGCAAGGCGGCGGACGCCCTGGACGCCTCCATCGCCAGCGCCGTGAGCGGCGGCCAGGGCGCCAGCTCGCTGCCGGCGACGCCGGACACTCCCTTCGCCGCCAACGCCGCGCTCTTCTTCCTCGACACCACCTACCCCCAGGTCACCGCCGAAAGCTGGATCGTCCTCGCCAGCCCGGATTACGCCGAGGTCTACCGGGTCAAGGGCGTTTCCGAGACCAGCCTCGCCCGCTACCACATCACCGGCAAGGCCACCCGCCTGCAGGTGGAGGGCGAAAACGCCGACGAATTCACCCCACGCAGCGCCACCGTGCTCTGCGCCAGCGAGGAGCTGGCGGTGGCCGAGGCGCCCATCGCCAGCGCCGTGGGCGGCGACGCCATCCTCCTCGACCGCAGCGTCGCCGGCCTGCAGCCTGGCCGCCGCCTGCTTCTCACCGGCATTCCCGAAGGCACCAGCGTGCCGGCCAGCGAGGCCGCCGACCTGCTGGCTGCCGTCCCTGACGGCAGCCTCACCCGCCTCGACCTGGCGGCCCCCCTGCAGCGCAGCTACCAGCGGGGCACCGTCACCCTCAACGCCAACGTGGTGCCCGCCAGCCACGGCGAGACCAAGCGCGAAATCCTGGGCAGCGGCAACGCGGCCCAGGCCAGCCAGGCTTTCGTCCTCAAGGGGGTGCCCCTGACCTACACCTCCGCCGCCACCCCCAGCGGCTCCCTCTCCAGCCTGCAAATCCGCGTCAATGGCCTGCTCTGGCAGGAGGGGCGCAGCTTCTACGACGCCGATGCCGGCGACCGCCGCTACACCGTGCGCCTGGCCGACGACGGCAAGGCCACCGTGCGCTTCGGCGACGGCACCCAGGGCGAGCGCCTGCCCAGCGGCAGCGAGAACGTGGAAGCCACCTACCGCATCGGCACCGGCGCCGCCGGCCTGGTGGACGCCGGCCAGATCAGCCTGCTCATGGACCGGGTGCTGGGGCTGAAATCGGTGCTGAACCCACTGGCCCCGGTGGGCGCCGAAGACCCGGAAACCCTGGACCAGGCCCGGGGCAACGCGCCGGTCACCGTGCTCACCCTGGAGCGCATCGTCTCCCTCTCCGATTTCGCCGATTTCGCCCGCAGTTTCGCCGGTATCGCCAAGGCCGCCGCCACCTGGCTGTGGGACGGCGAGCGCCGCCTGGTGCACCTCACCATCGCCGGGGAGAACGGCACCCTGCTCGATGCCGCTTCGAAGCCTTACCAGAATCTGCTGACGGCCATGGACCAGGCCCGGGATCCCAACCAGCCGGTGCGGGTGGGCAACTACCGGCCGGTGGCCTGCACCGTCGCCGCCAAGCTCTACGTCGCCGCCGACCAGTTGCTGGATGCCGTCCAGGCCGCCGCCCGGGCCGCCCTGCTGGAGCGCTTCGCCTTCGCCGCCCGGGATCTCGCCCAGGGCATCACCTCCAGCGAGGCCATCGCCCTGCTGCAGGGCGTTCCCGGCGTCGTCTGGGTGGACCTCGACCGCCTCGATCGCGCCCCCGGCTCGGCGCTCAAGCCCCGCCTGCCGGCCCAGGCCGCCACCTGGTCGGGCGGCGACATCCTGGGGGCCGAGCTGCTCACCCTGGCCGACGCGGATATCTCGCTGACCGCCCAATTCGCCACCTGAGGCCGCCATGGAACCCCGCTACTCCCCCGCCCAGCTCGCCGCCCTCCTCCCCCGCATCCTGCGCCTCCGCGATGCCGAGGCCGGTGGCGCCCTGCAGGCCCTGCTCGCCGTCTTCGCCCGGGAAGCCCAGGTGGTGGACGACGAAATCTCCCGCCTCTACGACAACAGCTTCATCGAGACCTGCGAGTCCTGGGCCGTGCCCTATCTGGCCGACCTCTTGGGGGTGCGCCCCCTGCCCGCCATCGAGGGCCTCAGCCTGCGCCCGCGGGTGGCCAACACCCTGGGCTACCGGCGGCGCAAGGGCACGGTGGCCATGCTGGAGCAACTGGCCCGGGACACCACCGGCTGGCCCGCCGCCGCCGTGGAATTCTTCTCCCGGCTGGCCACCAGCCAGCACCTCAACCATGTGCGCAGCGGCCACCACCGCACGCCCGATATCCGCCACCCCAACCTGGGCGACCTGGCCGGCGGCCCCTTCGACCTCGCCAACCACAGTGCCGACGTTCGCTCCATCGCCGGCGGCCGGCCGCGGCCCAACATTCCCAACGTCGGCCTCTTCCTCTGCCGGCTGGCGGCCTACCCCCTGGAGCAGGCCACCCCGCGCCCGGCGGGAGCGACCAAGGACGGTCGCTACCGCTTCGATCCCGCCGGCCGCGACCTGCCCCTGTTCAACCCGCCCAAGAGCGAAACCGACCTCGCCCACCTGGCGGAGGAGGTCAATCTGCCGCTGCCGCTGCGCCGCCGCGCCCTCCACGACGACCTTGAGGCGATGCGGGCCGCCCAGGCCGCCGGCACCACCTACACGCCGCGCTGGTTCGGCGCCGCCGGGCGGCCCCTGCGGGTCTTCGTGCGGCCCCTGGCGACGGACCCCCTGGCCGAAATCGACCCGGCCCGCATCGTCATCGCCGACCTCTCCGAGCCGGCGGTGGCCATCCCCGACATCTGGCGGCGGCCGCCGGCCCTCCAGTCCTACCCGAAACCGGACGGCACCACCGTGGCCCTGCCCATTGCCGTGGCGGTGGACCCGGTCCTCGGCCGGCTGGCCTTCCGCGCCGCCGACGACCCGGCGGAGGTCCGAGTCAGCTACGCCTGGGGCTTTCCCGGCGACTGCGGCGCCGGTCCCTACGATCGCCGCACCGCCATCGACGCCCTCCTCAAAGAGCGCCCGGTGACCTGGCAGGCCGGCGTCGCCCGCTCGCCGGAAATCGCCCCGGTAGCCGGCGAACCCATCTTCCGCAGCCTCAAGGACGCCCTGGCCGCCTGGAAGGCGCTCCCCGCCGCCAAGAAGGCGACGGCCCTCATCACCGTCATGGATAACCTCTCCTACGCCGAAGACCTCACCGGCGCCGACGCCGTCAGCGTACCCGCCGGCGCCCTGCTGGCCGTGGTCGCCGCCGACTGGCCGGTGATCGGCAGCGGGCCGGACGCCGCCCGCCCCCTGGGCACCTACGCCGCCAGCGGCCGCCGCCCCCACCTGGTCGGCGACTGGGAGGTCAAGGGCGCCAAGCCCCCGGCCGGCGGCACCGGCGGCATCCTGGCCGTGGACGGCCTGCTGCTGGAAGGCGGCATCAAGGTGCTCACCGGCTTTCTCGGCGAACTGCGCCTCGCCCACGCCACGCTCCTACCCGGCAGCGGCGGGCTTTCCGCCACCGCCGGCAATGCCGGGCTGGCGGTGACGCTTGAGCGCTGCGCCTTGGGCGACGTCACCATCAAGGTCGATGGCGCGCAGGCAACCGCCAGCGACAGCATCGTCGCCGGCAATCTGGCGGTCACCCGGGGCGACGCCAATCTCACGGGCGTCACCGTCACCGGCACCACCGCCGCCCGCACCCTCAGCGCAGACGCCACGATTTTCGTGGATGAGGTGGATGTGGGGCGGCGCCAGACGGGCTGCGTCCGCTTCTCCTTCGTCCCCGACGGTTCCGCCACGCCGCGCCGCTACCGCTGCCAGCCGGACCTGGCGCTCAAGGAGAACCCCGCGGTGCCCAAGGCCAGCACGCTACTGCGGGTGACGCCCCAATTCACCGCCGTGGACCCGGCCGACCCCGCCTGGTTGCAACCAGGCCCCGGCTGCCCGGCGGAAATCGCCCGCGGCGCCGAGGACGGAAACGCCATGGGCAGCTGGCATTTCCTGCAGGACGCCGCCCGGCTGGAGGCCCTCGGCCTCAGCCTCGACGAATACCTCCGCTTCGGCCTGGAAGCCGGGCTCATCACGCTCAATTAATCGGGAGACAGCCATGAAGGGCGACTTCACCAAGAACACCTACGCGCGGCGCAAGCATTACGCGGGCGTGCTGATGCAACAGGGTCGGGTCGAGCTGGATGCCGACTGGAACGAGCAGAACGACATTACCGCCAACCGGCAGGGCACGACGGCCCTGGACACCATCGGCGCCAGCGGCGCCCCGGTCCACGCCGCCGGCTTCGCCGTGGTCGCCGCGCTGGCCGACCTTTCCGCCGAGGACAAGGCGCGGCCGGAGAACACCAACCCGCCCGCCATGAGCGGCCCCGACCTGCTGGTCAGCGGCGGCCGTCTCTACGTGGGCGGCGAACTGGCCGAGAACGAGCACGTCTGCCTCCTCTCCGACCAGCCGGATCTGCCCCCGGGCCTGCCCCGGGTGCGCCTCTCCAACGGCAGCGATGGCGCCTTCCCGCCGCCGGCGGGCAGCTACCTGGCCTACGTGGATGTCTGGCCGCGCCACGTCACCGCCCTGGAAGACACGAGCCTGCGCGAGGTCGCCCTGGGGGGCCCGGACACCGCCACCCGCAAGCAGACCGTGGCCCAGGTGAAGCTCCTGCAGGTGGCCACCGGCACCGCCTGCGACACCCCGGTGGCCGACTGGGACGCCCTCACCGCCCCCTCCACCGGCAAGCTGGCCGCCCGGGCGGAGCCGGACGGCACCTCCACCAACCCCTGCATCGTCGCCCCCGGCGCCGGCTACCGGCGCCTGGAGAACCAGCTCTACCGGGTGGAAATCCACGACGGCGGCAAGACGCTGAACCAGATCACCCTCAAGTGGTCCCGGGAGAACGGCTCCGTCGTCGTCAAATGCACCGGCAAGAACGGCAACGACCTGCTGGTGGCCTCCACCGGCAAGGACGCCGTCCTTGGCTTCGCCGCCGGCAACTGGGTGGAACTCGTAGACGACGGCTGCGAGCTGGCCGGCAAGCCGGGCACCCTGGTGCGCCTCAAGCAGGTGGCGGGCAACGCCCTCACCGTGGACCCGGCTACCGCCACCGGGTCGCTCAATCTCGCCGATTTCCCGCGCAACCCCAAGGTGCGCCGCTGGGACATGAGCGACACCACGCTGCGCAAGGCCGACCAACTGGCCGGTGCCGGCGGCTGGATTCCGCTGGAGGACGGCGTGCAGGTGAAGCTCACCGCCGGTACCCTGAGGAGCGGCGACTACTGGCTGATTCCGGCCCGCACCGCCATCGCCGACGTGGAATGGCCCAAGGCCAGCGCCGCCGATTTCGACCAGCTCCCCCACGGCGTGGCCCACCGCTATGCCCGCCTGGCGACCCTCACTTTCGACGGCACCGCCTTCGCCGTCACGGGAGACTGCCGCAAGGTCTTCAATCCCCTCACCGAACTCGACGACGACACCGAGTGGCATCGCCGCCACAACCGCAATGTCCACGGCTGGGGCGTGGTCTGCGGCCTGCAGGTCCATTGCGACCCGGACCGCAGGTTCGTCCAGGTGGAGCCGGGCCACGCCATCGCCTGCAGCGGCGACGACCTGCTGCTCAAGGCCGCCGCCCGCGTCGACGTGGTGACCCAGGCCACGGCCGGCAAGCTGCTGGACGCCCAGGGCAACGGCCAGGTGGAACTGCTCTTCGACAAGGGTTCGCCCACCCCGGCCTTCTCCCTGCGCGCCCACCAGGGGCCGGGCAACAAGACCGTCCTGCAGCAGATCCTCGAAGGCACCTTGCTCCAGGACGTCATCGACGACTGCCTGAAGCCGGTCATCGACTTCCTGCGGAAAGAACTGCTGGAACCGGCGGCCAACGACACCGCCCTGGTGCCGGAGACGACCAAGAACCGCATCGCCGCCGTCAACCTGCTGATCCAGCTCGCCAACAAGCAGGAGGGGTCCAACGTCTTCCTCTCCGAAGACGAGCACAACCGCCTGGCCAAGTTCTTCGCCGCCCTCAAGGGCTTCATCGCCGTCAAGGCCTTCTGCGGCATGTTCGACGGCCTGCCCACCCTGCCCGCCTACCCCTTTGCCGCCGCCGGGGTGCGCACCCTCTACGGCAAGGCCCGCTACCGGCGCCTGGCGGTGGCCCCCGAGGGCGACGTGGCCTGGGCCGCCGATACCACCACCCTGAGCGCCCACGGCTTCCCGCTCAAGGAAGACGCCGCCACCGTCGAGGCCGAGTTCCCCGCCGTCGCCGGCATGACCCTCACCGTCCAGGACGCGGCCTTCCTCGGCAAGAACCTGGTGCTCGCCGCCAGCGGCCCCGACGGCGCCGCCCTCTGCCTCTTCGACCCGGCCAAGGGCAAGGCGCTGATGAAGCCGGTGGCCTTCCCGGAAGCGAACATCGTCCGCCTGGGCAATTCGCCCAGCGACCAGGAAAGCGTCTACGCCCTGGTCAAGGGCCAGGGCCTCTTCCGCCTCAGCGCCCGCAACCTGGAAGCGGGGGATCTGGGTGAGCCGCTCCACGCCTTCAACGCCACCGGCGAGCTGGCCATGGGCATCGGTGCCGCCGCCGGCAATGCCGTCGCCACCAGCGCCGACAAGGCGGCGGGCGACACCGCCACCTATACCGGCGTCGAAGTGATCGACCTCGCCGCCGGCCGGGGCAAGTCCCTGCCGCTACGCGACGCCGCCGGCAACGCCCTCTCCGGCAACGGCGGACTCGCCATCCTCCTGCCCCCCAGCCGCCGGGGCCAGGCCCGGGCCGGCTTCAGCGCCGTGCGCGCCACCCCCGCCACAGCCCGCATCTACGTCGGCATCGGCCCCGCCGCCAACACCACCCAGAAGCGCGTCCTGGTCATCGAACCCACCAAGGGCACCCTGACCGGGCTCCTCACCCTGCCCACCGACGGCGACATCGCCCTCCTGGCCGCCCCCGGCCAGGACATGATGCTGGCCACCATGGCCAACCGCTTCCAGATCGCCCGCATCGACCCCCAGAGCAACCAGTTCGACGACAAGCTGCTCTTCCCCGCCCAGATCCTGCCCGGCCCCCTGGCCCCGGCCGCCGAAGGCGAAGCGGTGCTGGTGGCCAACGCCGGCTCCATGACCCTTTCCGCCATCCCCGCCAAGATCCTGGCCGCCAACCCGGGCATCGACAACGAAGAACTGGCCAAGTACCGGCAGGCCATGGCCGACGCCTTCCTCGCCCTCTTCGCCCGCCTCGGCCAGATGGTCAAGGACTGCATCTGCGACCACCTGCTGGTGGACTGCCCCACCTGCGGCCCCGACGACAAACTGGTGCTGGCCGCCATCGAGGTCAAGGCCAACAAGGTGCTGGCCATCTGCGCCCTGGAGCGCCGCGACGTCATCACCTTCCCCAAGCTCTTCTACTGGCTCTCGGCCGTCCCCGTCATCCCCCTCATCGCCTGGGCGGTGGAACGCTTCTGCTGTGCGCGCCTGCCGGCCCTGGCCGACGACGCCAGCGGCAAGACCGGCAATTTCGCCTCCGCCGCCCAGATCGCCACCTTCGCCAGCCTGGACATGAAGAGCCTCAAGGCCTCCGGCCAGGACACCCTGGCCCGCACCGCCCTCTTCGCCCGCCACCTGGGCGCCGCCGGCCTGCGGGACTTCCTCCCCGCCACCGCCGCCGACAGCCAGCGCGTACTGGTCAACGACGTCGTCGCCAAGCCCCCCGCCGCCGCCGCCCGCCCCCTGGAAGACGCCGGCGCCACCGTGCAAGTGCTCGACTACGACGCCGCCCTCGCCAACAACGCCCTCAAGGAAGTGAGCAACGTGCCCCTGGAGGTGAAGGCCGGCGACAAGATCAACCTCTACACCCGCGACGGCCAGGTCGTCTTCTACACCCGCGAAACCGCCGCCCTCGCCCCCTTCCGCAGCAGCGCCGAAGAAACCGGCCTGCAACGGGAAGTGCTGCTCCTGCGGGCCGAACTGGCAGCCCGGGACAAGCGCATCGCCACCCTGGAGAAAAACGTCGCCGGACTGGAAAAAACCGCCGCCGGGCTGAAGGCCGTGCAGAAGGAGATTGCTGCGCTGAAGGCGCGGAAGTAGGATTTGTCTTTGCGCTGGAGCAAGGATAATAGGTGATAGGCCTCCGCTTCCACGAAACCGTGGTCTGTCCCCAATGCTGTTCCAATCCCCATAGCCACCGCCGACCCGGCGGTCCAGTCCAACGAGGTTTATCCGCCGATATGCCGCCTCGCCCTTCTCAATCGCTTCCGCGTCGGCGGATAAACGCTATTCGT
>JRYJ01002657.1_pt1 | contig 22474 bp, 19 predicted proteins | sample 235371 | NCBI WGS metagenome assembly JRYJ01 (sample SAMN03074219, study PRJNA261477) | activated sludge metagenome | biome: Wastewater Treatment Plant; feature: Wastewater; material: Activated sludge; isolation source: activated biomass of a wastewater treatment plant treating hydrocarbon... ... | reverse complement strand
GTCCGATGGCAGGTCGAGAACTTTGAGCGCCACATCCAGCCGCCGATTTTTCGCCGGCACGATGGCGAGCGCCAAGCGGAGTCCGTCTCTGCATGTCGATTCCGATCGCGGATAGTGCCGAGCCGTCTGGGCGAGTTGATTCGCGTCGCGCAATCGGCGGCGAATGACAATCGGCTTGACATTCGCGCGTGTCCGGGCATTGCGACCGCACAGTTTCGACTGCTCGACGCCGAACCATGGCCGCTATCCGAGGTGCGAGATTTCGCTGAATTGATTTGCCGCAAGTCGCATGAACTCGGCGGGCATATGGTGATCGAGGAATGCCCAACCGATTGGAAGCGCTCGCTGCCCGTGTGGGGCCGGCCGCCCGCCGACCTGGCGCTTCAGAAGGCCGTCAAGCAGGCACTCGATCCGCAAAACGTCTTCAATCCCGGCCGGTTCGTGACGGATCCGGGTTAGCCGCGAGCCGGAGACTTCGGAGGCGAGCGTGGAAGCGCGCTCCGCTCCGCCAAGCCTCCGCGTCGCGGTGAACCGCTAAACTGAATTCATGCCCTCCAATCCCGGCGCCGGCATCGACTACGAACTGTTTCTCGACTGCATCCACTGCGGGCTGTGCCTGAGTTCGTGCCCCACCTACGAGGAACTCGGCACCGAGATGGACGGCCCGCGCGGCCGCATCTACCTGATGCGGGCGGTGACCGACGGCCGGCTCGCGCTCGACGTCGACGTCCGCCGGCACCTCGACCTGTGTCTCGATTGCCGGGCGTGCGAATCGGCGTGCCCCTCCGGCGTGCAATACCACAAGCTGGTCGAACCGTTCCGCATTGCGATGGAACAGTCGCAGCCGGCTTCGCCGCCGTCGCGGCTGCTCCGCTTCGCGCTTCGGCACGTCTTTCCGTTTGCGGGTCGCTCCCGGCTGGCGCTCGCGCCGGTGCGGTTGCTGCAACGGGTCGGAATCGATCGCTGGCTGCGAAAGTTCTGGCCGCGGCGGCTGCGTCAGATGCACGATCAGTTGCCGCGACTCGGGCCGCATCCAGGCCGATTGCCGGAGCTTCTCCCGGCCGAGGGAGTGCGACGCGCGCGAGTCGCATTGTTCACCGGCTGTGTGGCCGACGCCGTCTATCCGCAGACCAATTGGAACACCGCGCGCGTGCTGCAGAAAAACGGCTGTGAAGTCGTCGTGCCACGGTCGCAGGGTTGCTGCGGCGCGCTGGCCTATCACGCCGCCGACGAGCGATCAGCCCGCGCATTCGCCGAAGCCAATTGCCGGGCGTTTGACCTCGACGCCGTCGACGCGGTGATCACCAACGCGGCCGGGTGCGGAGCGCAGTTGAAGGAATATGGCCATCTCGCCGGCGACGCGGGAGCGAAACTGGCCGCGAAAATCCGTGACATCAGCGAGTTCCTGATCGACCTTGGGCCGGTCGCGCCGACGCTGCCGCTGCGATTGAAGGCGACCTATCACGATGCCTGCCATCTCGTCCACGCGCAGCGGATTCGCTCGCAGCCACGGAAACTGCTGGAAATGATCCCGGAACTGCAACTCGTGCCGCTGGCGGAGAGCGAGCTCTGCTGCGGCGCCGCGGGGAGCTACAACCTCACGCAACCGGAAATGGCCGAACGCTTGGGCCGACGCAAAGCCGAGCAGATTCTGGCCACCGGTGCCTCGGCCGCGTTCGCCGGCAACGTCGGCTGCCTGATGCAGATCGCGCGATTTGTGCACGAATCCCGGCCGACGTTCTGGATCGCGCATCCGATTGACGCACTGGCCAAGAGCTATGGCGTGGAGCGACGCTTCGCAGAAGCGTGATCGAGATACGCTTGCAGCATGATCTGAGCGGCGAGGCGGTCGCGCCGAGACTTGCGGCGCTGGTGCGTCAGGCCGGCCTCCCACAAAGCCGATTCGGCCTGCACCGTAGTGAAGCGCTCGTCGGCGAACTCGACCGGCAGCCCCGTGATTTCGCCGAGCCATTTCGCATAGGCGCGGGCCTCGGCCGCTTTCACGCCTTCGCGGCCGTCGGTGTGCAGCGGCAGACCGACGATGATGCCGCCGACGCCCTCTCGCGCGACCAGATCGCGGAAATACCGGGCGTCGCTCGTGGCGTCCCGGCGCTCGAGCGTAGCCAGCGGCGAGGCCACGATCTGGTCCGGATCGCTGATCGCCAGCCCGACCCGCTTGGTCCCGGTATCCACGCCGAGCAGTCGTCCGGTCACAGGAATCGATCTCGCTGTTCGCGGCGGATTTTCTCGACGATCTGCTTGACGTCGCTTTCCTCGCGGCGATCGGCAACGAGCGTGGCGTCGCCGTCCTGGATAATCAACAGATTGCTGACGCCGACGGTCGCGATCAGGCGCTCGGGATCGCCGACGATGACGCAATTGTTGGTTCGCAGACCGCAATGGTCAGCCAGCACTGTGTTGCCTTCGGCGTCCTGCGGGTGCAGCCGCTCCAGCGCGAGCCAGCTGCCGACGTCGTCCCATTGATACGGCGCTTGCAGGACCAGCGCGTCGGCCGCGTGCTCCATGACCGCATAGTCGATGCTGATGCGTTCGAGCGTCGGATACACGTCGCGCATGGCGGATTCGTCGGGCCAGTTGGCGGCGATGCGCTCCACGCCGGCCGCCAGCGCCGGCTTGTGCTTCCGCAGTTCGTGCAAAATCGTCGCCGCTTTCCAGACGAAGATGCCGCTATTCCAGAAGTAGCGGCCTTCGGCGACAAACTGCTCGGCCAGGTCGAACGCCGGCTTCTCGCGGAACGACTCCACGCGGAATACCGGGACGTTCTGCCGGCGTTCGATCTCGGCGCCGCGCTGAATGTAGCCGTAGCCCGTGGCCGGGTAAGTCGGCGCGATGCCGAACGTCACGAGCGCCGCGGGATGCTCTTCGACCGTCAGCGCGGCCGCTCGGACTGCCCGGGCGAACTCGGCCATCGGCTCGATGACGTGGTCGGCGGGCGTGACGATCATCACGGCGTCGGGATCGCGGCGCGCGATGAGCGCGGCGCCGAGGGCGATGCACGCGGCCGTGTCGCGCCCGCACGGCTCGCCGACGACCTGGCCCGCCGGCAGCCGCGGCAGTTGACGCCGCGTTTCATCGGCGTGCTGAACCGACGTGATGACCCAGGTTTGTTCGGGCGGCGTCAGCGCTTCGAGCCGGTCATACGCCTGCTGCACGAGCGTGCGGTCACCGGCCAACGTCAGAAACTGTTTCGGGCGGGCGGCCCGGCTGCGCGGCCAGAACCGCGTCCCGCCGCCCCCCGCCATGATCATCGCATGGAGCATGTTTCTGATTTCGTTTCGCGCCGGCAGATCCGTCGTTGCGGGCGCTAAGCGAAATATCTCGGTTGATCGATCACCATCCCCGGCTCGATCCGCAGGTCGCGCGGCTCGAGCGCGGACAACGGGCTGATTTCGACGGCGACGCCCGGCTTCACTTTAGCGCCGGCCCGGCTGAGCCATTCGCCGGCCAGGTCGATCATGGCCCGGCGGACGCTTTCTGGAGAATCGGGACCGGTCGCATTTTTCAGTGGAGCGAATTCTTCGCGGCGGGAGGTGGCCACGGCCGTCCAGCGCACGCAGTGCGGCAGCACGTCGAAAATGAAGCGCTCGAACTTGAGCGCGTTCTCCGCCGCCGGATGGATCGTCCGCTCGGTCGCCGGGTCGAAGTACGNNGCCGTCGCGCGTCACCGTGTTGAGAAAATCGAGATCAAAAACGTGAATCGCCGGGTTGCCCGCCGAGTATCGCAGGGAGCCATCGGCGTTGCGAGCCGTCGCGAGTTCCTCCGGCAAATCCGAATACTCGATGATCGAGAGCTTGCCATCGATCAGCACGAAATTGCCGAGCTTGTCAAAGGGACCATCCTTCGGGATGACCTTGCTCGACACGTCGGCCCGAGCCGCGATGTGCCGTCCGAGAAAGATCGGATCGGCGACTTTGACCAGGGGATTATCGACCTGGAAGTAGAACAGGTGGCGGACGCCGACGTGGTGCAGGCGATCGAGCAAGCCGCTGTCGGCCATCGCGGTGAGGGTGCCGCCGTGGCCGTTCGGACTGGTGAACAACCGGCCCGGCGCTTCGAGCAACAGTCGGCCGGTCGCGAGATCCATCGCCGGCATCGTCCCTTGACGAAAGAACACGACGTCTTCCGGATCGTGACCGAAGAACTTGTTGTCGCGGAAAAAGGCCTCGGTCTCATCATGCGTGGCGTGGCTGGTCATGATCAGAAACGGCAATCGCACCCCGTATCGCCGGCCGCGCGCCAGCACTTTTTCCGCGTGCAACTGAAACAGGCTCATGCCGGAGACGGGGCCGATCGGGTACAGGCCCTTGGGATGCTCGAAGCCGAGCCGGCTGCCCTGCCCGCCGGCCACGACGACGACGGCAACTTCGCCGCGAGCCAGCGCCGCTTCGCCGATCCGCCGAGCCTCGGGATCATCGTCGTCGGGCAGCACGGCCGGCAAGGGCGCGATGCGGCCCGGGTTCGGCGCCGTGGCCGTGGCGTCGCGCTGGGCGAACAACTGCGCCAGTTGCTCGAAATCGAGCGCCTGCAACTGGCCGACAAAGTGGGCCCGACTCTCGGCGTCCAGCGTGTCCCAGCCGGCGAGCAGGTGCATTTGCCCGTGCCGTTCCAACGCGTCGCGCAAATCGTTGGGCAAGTGGAGCGTCATTCCCACAGGGTCTCCCGGCGATTCCGATTGGCTGGCCGCGGGCTATTTCGGCGCGTCCCCCGGCGCCGGAAATTGCTCGCACAACTCGCGGACCTGGCCGTGAACGCGGCCGCGGATCGCGTCGTCCTCCGGCTTGGTCAGTACTTCGGCGATCCAGCCGGCGATGCGTCGCATTTCCGGTTCCTTCATGCCGCGAGTCGTCAGCGCCGGCGTGCCGATGCGAATGCCCGACGGATCGAGCGGCGCCCGCGTGTCGAACGGGATCATGTTCTTGTTCACGGTGATCCCGGCCGCGTCGAGCGCCTGCTCGGCGATCTTGCCCGTCACGCCCTTCGCGGTCACGTCCACGAGAATCAGATGATTGTCGGTTCCGCCGGAGACGATGCGGAAGCCGGCTCGGGCGAGTTCCGTGGCGATTGTCTGCGCGTTGGCCAGCACCTGATCGATATGAGCCGCGAAGGCGGGCTGCAGCGCCTCGCCAAACGCCACGGCTTTGGCGGCAATCACGTGCATCAGCGGGCCGCCCTGCACGCCGGGGAATACGGCCGAGTTGATTTTCTGGCCCCACGCCTCCTTGCAGAGAATGAACCCGCCGCGCGGGCCGCGCAACGTCTTGTGCGTCGTCGACGTGACGAAATCGGCTGCCGGCACCGGATCGGGGTGTTTCTTCACGGCGACCATCCCGGCGACGTGGGCCATGTCCACCATGAACAGCGCGCCCACCTCCCGCGCGATCGTTCCGAAGGTGTCGAAGTCGATGTACCGCGGGTAGGCGCTGGCGCCGGCGAGGATCAATTTCGGCTTGTGCTCGCGGGCCAGGAGCGCGACCTGATCGAGATCGATTCGCTCGGTGTCGCGGCGGACGCCGTAGTGAACAATCCTGAAGTACTTGCCCGAGAAATTCAGCCGCATGCCGTGAGTTAGATGCCCGCCGTGGGCCAGGTCCATGGACAGGATCGTGTCGCCGGGCGCGAGGGCGGCCAGGAAGACGGCCATGTTGGCCTGAGCGCCGGAGTGTGGCTGGACGTTGGCGCGCTCGGCGCCGAAGATCGAAAGCAATCGCTCCAGCGCGAGACGCTCGATCTGATCGACGAATTCGCAGCCGCCGTAGTAGCGCTTGCCGGGGTAGCCCTCGGCGTACTTGTTGGTGAGCACCGAGCCTTGCGCTTCCATGACGGCCGGGCTGGTGTAGTTTTCCGAGGCGATCATCTCCAGGCCGGTCTGCTGCCGACGGCGCTCGCCTTGGATGGCCTGGAAGACGGCGGGATCTTGGCGTTCGAGGTTCGACATGCGCTGTATTCTACGACTCGCGACGCTCAGGAAACCGTGATGCCGAACCGTCCAAGCTCGTGCAACAGGGCCGGGTAATTCGTGTAGTGGATGCCCTTCCAGCCGAACGCTTGAGCGGCTTCCACGTTCGTCGTGAGATCGTCGATGAGCAGGCAATCTCGCGGCTCGGCGTCGGCGAGGTTCTGGCAGTAACTGTAGAAACCCGGATGCGGCTTGCGGGCGCCGGCCTGGAACGACAGCGCCAGCGCGTCGAAGTGCTGCAAGAGCGCCGCGTACTCGGACTGTATCTGCTCGAAATGCAGTTCGTTCGTGTTGCTGGCCAGCACCAGCCGATAGTTCGATTTCAGCTTCGGTACGAGCGCGCACACCTCCGGATTCGGCGTGAAGATGTCCATGAAGTCCTGCCGGAAGCGAGAGTGCGTGTCCTGGTAGCCGATGACGGCGCAGGCGGCATGCACGAATTCGTCGCCGTTGATGTTACCGAGCTCGAATTCTTCCTCCAGCGACGTGTTGTAGATGGCGTCAAAGACTTCGACTTCGGTGAGGTCGGTGAATGGGGCGAACTTGACGGTCGCTCGCCGGTGGTCAAAGAACGCCAGCACGTTCCCGAAATCAAAGAAGATCGTGCGCATGGCGAGTCCCCGGACGGCGAACGGCGAGTCAAAGGCGAGTCAGCGCTGATAGTATCGCAAATCGTCGCGTCGGCTGCAATGACAGCGTCGGGACAGGCCGCGCATGGTGTCGGCATGGCGACCGCTTACTTCGTGCGCGGCTCTGATGTCGCCGCCGCTTCCATCTGCCGCATGGCCCGCAGCAGGTTGCCGCCGAGAACTTTGTGGATGTTCTCCTTCGACCAGCCGCGGTCGAGCAGCACCTGCGTGATGACCGGATACTTGGACACGTCGTCCAGCTGCTCCGGCGTCGACGGAATGCCGTCGAAATCGGAGCCGAGGCCAACGTGATCCACACCGGCGACCTTGGCAATGTGCTCAATGTGATCGACGACGTCGTGGACGCTGCCACGCGGGATCGGATTCTGCCGCTGCCACTCGCGCATCGCCTCGATCAGTTGCGCCTCGTTCGGATACTTCTCGCGGAATTCGCGCATGACCTCGAACATCTGATCGCGCGCCCGGGCCGCCTCGGGCACGATAAAGCCGGAATAGAAGTTGACCATCACCACGCCGCCATTGGCCGGCAGGAGCTTCAGCACATCGTCCGGAACGTTGCGACGATGCGCGGCGAGCGCATAGGCCGAGGAATGCGAGGCGATGACCGGCGCCTTGGTCACGCGCAGGACGTGGTGCATCGTCGCCGGTGAGACGTGCGAAATATCGACGAACATGCCCAGGCGGTTCATCTCGGCCACGACTTGCTCGCCGAAGGGAGACAGGCCGTTGCTGATCGCCTTGTCCGTCGCCGAATCGGCCCACGACAGCGACTCGGAATGCGTCAGCGTCATGTAGCGGACGCCCAGCGCGTGCATCGCCCGCAGAACGCCGAGCGATTCGTCGATCGAATGCCCGCCCTCGATGCCGATCAGACTGGCGATCTTGCCTTCTTTCCGCGCCCGCAGGATGTCGTCCACCGACGTGGCGAGAACGAGGTCGTTCGGGTAGGTCCGCACCATCCGCTGAACAATGTCGATCTGCTCGAGCGTCTTCTTGACGGCCGAGGAATCCTTCATCGAACTCGCCGGGACGAAGACGCTCCAGAACTGGGCGCCGACGCCGCCGGCCCGGAGCCGCGGAATATCGGTATGAAACTTGGGCTGCGGCCGGGCGATGTCGATGACCTGAAAACTCGAGTTGCCGCGGGCGCGCAACTCCCAAGGCAGGTCGTTGTGCCCGTCCACGAGGATCGCCTCGCGGTGGATCGCCAAAGCCTCGGGCGTCACCGTGACCGGGCCGCGCTTAACCGGCGCCGCTGGTTTCTCGTTGTAAACTTCGCGCAGTTTCTTCTCGTACTCGGCCAGTGTTCCGAGACCGACCTCCACACGGCGCCGATCGACATTGTCCGGGTCCTCCAAGGGTTGCGGCTCGAACTTGCCGTCCTTCTGGATAAACTGCGTTCCGTAAATCTGCTTCTTGCCTTCAGCGAGGAGCACGCGATCGGTCAGGTAGGCCAGGTCCTTGCCCGAGGCTTCTTTGTTTGCGACGGCCGCTTTCAGCAGATCCAAGCAACGCTTCTGAAACTCGCGATCGTGGTCGGCATGCTGCACGAGCAGCCAGGCGTCGTGGGAGCCATCCTCGCCCACGAGCGATTTGCCCGGCCAGCCATGCTGAGCGATGATCGCTTTCATTCGCACTGTGTTTCTGCGGTCAATGGTCTTCAGGTTCTCAATCGTCTCATTGCTTGGAGTTCCACGTCCGGCGACGAGTTTCTGACGCGCCTCCTGGTCGATCCGGACCATGTCTTTGAGTTCTTTGCGCAGTTCCGGTAACTTGATGAGAGGGGTGCCGGATGCGGGTTTCGGTTCATCGCCGGTCAATCGGGACGCGCCGACCAAAACGGCCAATCCACCCACAATGATGCACATCGTCCGCATGGCGCTCCGCTCCGATCGACGCTGGAATTCGAGCGCGGCTCAGCATACAGTGTGCAGTCTATCAACGGAGTCTCGACGGGAGAACCGAAATGAGGTCAATCGCGCTCGGCTGCTTCGCGCTCTCGGGGATCGCCATGACATTGAGCATACCGTCGACTGCGGCAGACAGTTCCTCCAACCCCGAGGACGCCAAGCTCGCCGCGTTCTTCAAGGCGTATCTCGAATCGGAGTTTCAACGGCATCCGCTCGCCGCGACCCGCGCCGGCGATCATCGCTTTGACGACCGGCTCGACGATCTGTCCCCGGCCGCGCAGGACGCCGACATCCGCGCCACCCGCGACGCTCTCCGCCGCCTGCCGCGGGAAATCCGCTACGACGCGCTGTCCCGCTCCGGCCAGATCGACTTCGAGATTCTCAAGCACGTCCTGGATTACGCGCTCTGGCGCTCCGAGAACGACAACCAGTATCAGAACAATCCCCTGCTGTACAACGAGGTGCTGAGCGACAGCGTGTTTCTGCTGCTGACGCAATCGACGTTGCCGCACGAGCAGAACGTCCGGAACGCCGCGGCCCGCATTCAACAGATCCCGGCGGTGATTGCCGCAGCGAAGGCGTCGCTGCGCCATCCGCCGCGGATTTACACCGACACGGCTATCGAGCGCAACCGCGGCGCGATCGCCTTTTTCGAATCCGGCATCTTTCAGTTGGCCGGCGAATCGCCGATGACCAGCGTCTTGGCCGAACCGTGCCGCGCTGCCATCGGTGCGCTGCGGGACTATCAGAAGTTCCTGGAAAGCGACCTGGCACCGCGATCGACGGGCGACTGGCGCATCGGCCGGGAGAAATTCTCCCGCAAGCTCGATCTGGAACTCGATGCGGGCCTCTCGGCCGACGACGTCCTCCGCGAGGCCGAAAGCGAGGCGGCGCGAGTCGAAGCCGCGATGGTCGTCATCAGCCGGCAATTATGGGTCCGGTTGTTTCCCAAGAAGCCCGTGCCGCCGGACGACGCTCCGGGTCGTAGGCAACTCGTGGCTCTGGTCCTCGCCGAACTCGCCAAGGATCACGGCAGCGTGGATAATCTCGTGGCCGACGCCCGCACCACCGTCGAGCGGATTCAGAGCTTCATCCGGTCCCGCGACGTGCTCCGGCTGCCGGAGCCGGACCGCTGCCAGATCGTGGAGATGCCGGAGTTTCAGCGCGGGTTTTCGGTGGCGTATCTCAACGCCGCTCCGCCGCTCGACCCGAAAGCCGCGAGCCTCTATGCCGTCAGCCCGCCGCCGCGCGACTGGGATGCCCGCCGGGTACAGACCTACCTCGAAGAATACAACCGGCACATGCTTCAGATCCTGACGATCCACGAGGCGTATCCGGGGCACTATGTGCAGCTCGAATACTCCAATCGATGCCCGTCCCTGGTGCGAGCGATCAATTCCAACGGCGTGTTCGTCGAAGGCTGGGCGGTCTACACGGAGCAGATGATGCTTGACGAGGGCTACGGCGACGGCGACCTGGCCCTGCGACTGCACCAATTGAAATTCTACCTTCGCGCGGTCATCAATGCGATCCTTGACCACCGCATGCACTGCGACGGCATGACCGATGAGCAGGCGCTCGATCTGTTACGGGACCGCGGCTACCAGTCGGACGCGGAGGCCGTGGGCAAGATCAAGAGAGCCAAGCTGTCGAGTTGCCAGCTTTCCACGTATTTCGTCGGCCGAACGGCGCTGCACCGGCTTCGGCAGTCGATTCAGCGCGAGCTCGGCGACGCATTCGACCTGGGCCGGTACCACGAAGCGGTGCTCGACTTCGGCTCGCCGCCGGTGAAATACCTGCCGGAACTCGTGCGCGAGCGATTGAAAAAGCCAAGGTGACGTCGAGCCGCCCGCACGCCCGCCGGCAACGAAGAGGATTCACCGCGCTTTCGTTCAAGGCCGAGACAGTCGCGCCAAGTCCGCCTCGGCGGCGATGAATCCGAATGCCGGCCAGGATTTTCCCGACACGACCCGACGGAAGTACTCCTCGGCCTTGGCGCGATCGCCATTCGTCCCATGCCAGTTGCCGATACCGAAACCGAGCGTGGCCAGGTCGAGATCGTTCGCCTTCGCCGCATCGACGAGTTCGGACTCGGATTTCAAACCCTTGTAGAAGAGCAGCCGATCGTAATACGCCTTATTGTCCTTGATCTTCATATTCGGCGTGATTCGATCAAGAATGCGAGCCGCTTCAGCGGGTTGATTCAGACGGCGATACGTCATCACCAGCCAATCGGAGACGGCGACGAGGGAATCGTCGCGCCCGTCCGTGTCGGCCGGCAAGGCGGCGCGCCCGCGCTCGGCGACGTCATAACACTTCTCGTAGGCTCGCCGCGCCGGTTCGAACTCGCCGCGGAGATAATGCGCTAATCCGAGATGATACCAAATGTCGAAATCGTGATCGTTGAGTTCCGCGGCTCGCTTCAAGTCGGCGACGGCGTCGCCGAATCGGCGGACCGAGATGAAGCGATGCCCTCGATGGCGGAACAGACGGGCGTCGTCCGGGGCCATTTCGATTGCGCGCGTGTACGTCGCAATCGCATCGTTGAATCGCCAGGCGGCCGATTGCGCTCGCGCCAGTGCCAGCAACTTCTCGACGTTTCGCGGCTCCGCGGCGACGGCCGCCGCCGCCCGGGCAATATCGCCTTTCTCATCCACTTTGGAGAAGTGCCGCGCGCCCAGCGGTGAAATGACTTCCGGCTTCGCATCGTCGCGCGCGGGGCTTGCGGACGCAAACCAAGTCACGGCCGCCGCTGCCAACGCGACCATCCGCAGTCCCGAGTGGGAAGCCCTCGACATCTCGGTTTGCTCTGTGGGCCCGTCGATCCGCTCGTTTGCCTGGTTACAACTCGTCGTAGGGCATCTCGAACAAGAGCGCCGCTTGTTTCACGTCGCCGGTTTTCAGCCCGTGCATGAACCAGCGCTGGCGCTGTTTCGACGTTCCGTGGGTAAATGCGTCCGGGACCACGTAACCACGGGCCTTCTTCTGAAGTCGATCGTCGCCGATTTCGAACGCGGCGTTCAGGGCGCTTTCGACGTCGCCCGGCTCGAGGAAGTTGAACTTTTTCTGCGCGTGGTGCGCCCAGACGCCGGCCAGGAAATCGGCCTGAAGTTCGAGCCGGACCGACGCATTGTTCGCTTCGACCTTGTTGCCCAGAGCGCGGACCTGATCGACGCGGGCCGAGTAGCCCAGCAAGCGCTGGACGTGATGCCCGACTTCGTGGGCGACGACGTAGGCGCGGGCAAATTCGCCCGGCGAGTTCAGTTTCTTCTGCATGTCGGAATAGAAAGCGAGATCGATGTACACCTTGGAGTCGCCGGGGCAGTAGAACGGCCCGACGGCGGCGTCGGCGAAGCCGCAGGCGCTGGTCACGTTCCCGCTGAACAGCACCAGCACGGGCTTGTCATAGCGCTTGCCCATTCGAGAAAAGAGATCATCCCAGACGACCTCGGTGTCGCGGAAGATGGTGCGGGTGAACTCGGCGAGCTTCTCTTCTTCGGGTGACGGTTTCCAATTCGGGTCGCGCTGTTGCTGCTGCGCGGCCCCGCCGGGATTCTGGCCGATCAACTGCATGACCTGCTGCGGATCGAATCCGAACAGCACGGCGATGAGGAGGATCAGCAATCCGCCGCCGCCCAGCGCGATGCCGGCGCCCCGGCTCATGCCCCGTCGATCCTCGACGTTTTTGCTCTGCTCGCGGCCTTCCCATTTCATGGCGTCGCTCCCCGAGTGATCAACAAGATTGTAGTCGCGCCAATGACGGCCACCAGAGATTTTGGCACGGATTGGACCCCGCTTCGAGCCAGGGCGAGGAGCAGCAGGCCGGCGGCGGCGATCGCCACTCCCGGACCGAACCAGTAGCCCCAGCGAGTGTACCAACTCAGCGCCGCGTTCGGCGCGATGGCGGCGTGGGCGGTTCCCTCGCGGAACAGCGTCGGCCGAGCCGGACGCCGATTCAGGCGGTACGGAATCTCAGCCAGCACGCGGCCGCGATCGTCAATAATCTGGCTGACACCGCTGGTCGCGGCTTGCGCGATGGGCCGTCGATTCTCAATGGCTCGGAGCCGCGGCAACAGCGCGTGCTGCACGTGCTGGGTGCCGCCCCAGCCGCCTTCGTCGAGCGACGGCATCAGCAGAACCTCCGCGCCGGCTCGGGCCAGTTCCCGGGCCGTGGTCGGAAAATCGGCGTCGTAACAGATCAGGACGCCGGCACGGATCGGCCGACCGTCGATCGTCAGTTCGAACGTCGGCAATTCGTCCGATCGCGCATGCAACTCCACAAACGGGACGCGCTCCCGCTTGCGATACACGCCGACGTTCCGATCCGGCGGCAGAATGTAAGCGCGGTTTTCGTGCCGGCCCTCGCCGGTCAAGTGCTCGGCCCCAGCCACAACGACGACGGTGTGCTGCGACGCGAAAGCCTGGATCACGCTGAGATCGCCGAGCTGCTCACTGAAAGACTCCTCCGGCCAGACGATGACGCGCACGTCGGGCGCATCCCGCACGAGGGACTCGCTCAGTTCCAGCAGCACCGGCAACGATTCGCGCTCGCTCTGCACCACGCCGACCGCGATTTCGGGGCGATCCGAACCGCGATTCAGACTCAGAATTCCGTAGCCGATTTCGCCGATCATCAGCCCCACGACGACCACGAGGGCCGCGACCGGCGCTCGCCGTTGCACGATGAGCGTGGCGATGAGCAGATTGCACAGAAACGGCGCCAGCGACAGCCCGTAGCCGCCCCACACGTCGGCCGATTGTGCCATCACCGGTTCACTGAGCCGGCTGTGCCCGAGGATCAGCCATGAGAATCGAAGCGGGTCGAGATTCGGACTGAACCAATCCAGCCGCAGCGGCGACCATANNCGAAGCCGAACGCATCGAACACGCGAAACACCCAGACGCAGTCCACGAACATCCAGGCGCTGCCGAAGATCAGTCCGGCGATGGCGGCCGAGCGCACCGATGGCCGCTCGCTGATAGCGGCTTGAGGATTCGCAGCGCCATCGGAAGTGCGCAGGAGATGAACGAGCAGCGGCGCGAGGCTGAACCAGGCGAAGGGCCAGAGAGCGATTCCGGCGCGCGTCGGGTGCGGCTGGAGTGGAAACGCCAGGGCCATCAGCAATCCGCCGAGAACCAGCCCGAAGTTCATAATCTCTCTCTCAGCCGACCGGCGCGCCCGCTTGGCCGGCACGATGGAACGAGACCGCCGATGGCCAATCCCCGCGGACGATACATCTACGAATATGCCCGCCCCGCCGTCGCGGCCGACGTGGCGATCGTCAGTCTCGATCTCGAACCGCAGGTCCTGCTCATCCGCCGGGGCGGAGAGCCGTTTCGCGGCGCATGGGCCCTGCCGGGCGGATTCGTCGATCCACAGGAGCCGCTCGCCGCCGCGGCCGAGCGCGAGCTGCTCGAGGAAACCGGCCTGCGCGACGTCGCGATGGAACAGATTGGCGCCTTCGGCGATCCTGGCCGAGATCCTCGCGGCTGGGTGATTTCCATCGTGTTCCTCGCGCGGGTGGATCGGCGACTGGTGAAACCGGCGGCCGGCGACGACGCCGCGGAAGTCGGCTGGCACCGCCTCGACCAACTGCCCGCAAACCTGGCGTTCGATCACGGCCGGATCCTCGAGCGCGTTCGAGCGCGTCTGGCGGCGTTCGCACCGTGAGCGCGCCACTGGCAAGGCGGGCCGCCGTGAGCGACAATAGATTGCAACCTCGATGCCTCAGAGTTGGGATGGTCCGCCATGAGCCGCATCATCACCGCCGCTGTGACCGCGATCGCCGTTGTCAGCCTGGCGTGGGCCGATCCGCCCCCGACCGACGCGCTCCCGATTACGAAGCTGACCCCGGCCAAGATCATTCCGAATCTTTGCAAGGTGTCGTACCGCATCAGCACGCGCGTGCCGGAATGCCAGGCGCATTTCGATCAGGGGTTGGGGTACTTCTACTCGTATGTTTGGATGGAGGCGGCCCGATCATTCGAGACCGCGGCACGGCACGATCCCGACTGTGCCATGGCGTGGTGGGGCCTGAGCCGAGCGCTCGACGAATGGCGTGGCGGCGGGAACGAGGCGTTGAAGAAAGCCCAGGCGCTGTTGCCGAAGTGCTCCGATCGTGAACGCCGGCTGATCACCGCCCGGCTGCAACAGAAGGGCCTGGACGGCCAGCTGGTCGCCGACGCGGATCGCCGGCGGGCCGCCACTCGCACTCTCGACGAACTGATCTCGCTGTACGACGACGACGAAGAAGCCTGGTATGCCCGCGCCCGGCTGGCGGGCAGCGACCGTCCGAGCTATTTGTCGAACGACGCCGCCCGCGTCGCCGAGATCCCCTTTTACAAAGCGATCCTGCGAATCAACCCGCTGCACCCCGGCGCGCTGCACGAACTCGTCCACATCTACGAGGGCACGCAGCGCCCGGCTCTCGGCTGGGAGCACGCCGAACGCTACATCGAGTCGTCGCCCGGCATCCCGCACGCCTGGCACATGCAGGCGCACCTGGCGATGCGTCTCGGCCGATGGGAGCGAACCACCGACCGGTCGATTCGCGCCATCGAACTCGAGCGTGAATATCACCGAACCTACACCGTTAAACCGGCCGACGATCACCAGTTCGATCATCACCTTGAAACGCTGACCAAGGGATTGGTCCACGACGGCCGCCTGCGCGAAGCTCGGGCGATCAAGGACGAGTCGTGGGGATACGGCTACCGCCATTGGGACACCTGGTTCCGTCTGCACATGGCCGAGCGCGATTGGGATGCCGTGCAATCGATCGTCGACGCCGTTCGCAAGTCGAACAAGTCGAAGGCCGCGTACTTTGCCGCACTCTCCGCGTTGACACAGAACGATCCGGAGCGCGCGCGGCCGGAGGTCGAGGTACTCCGGCAATCGATCATCCTGCGCAAGCTGAATCGGCAACTGGAGATGAACTTCTGGGAGGCGCACGGGCTGCTCTTGTGCCAAACCGGATCCGTGGATGAGGGTCTGAAGCTGCTGTTTCGTTGCGTGGAAAAGACCAAAGACGACTACAGCCACCACGCGTGGGGGCAGGGCGCCTATTACATGGAAGTCTGGGGTCAGGCGGCGCTGGCGGCCAATCGTCTCGACGTGGCGGAGGAAGCGTTCCTCGAAGCGCTGGCGCACGACGCGGGCAGCGTCAAGGCGGCGCTGGGTTTGCAGGCGCTCTGCGAGCGGCAGGGACGCGCCGAGGAGGCCGCCCGCTACGCCGCGCTGGCCCGCCGATTCTGGCGGCACGCCGAGGTGCGGCACTTTGACGGCCTGCGCGCCGCCTGCAACGGCAGCGGCGAATAGTGGCTCTTTCGCGCTTCACAACGACGACACGAGGATGGCTCATGGGTAGCTGGATCGCGTTGATGGTAGCGGCCGTCAGTCTGCCGGCCGAAGAGCCGGCGCTGAAATCGGGAGTGCCGGTGGGTCAACGGCCTGGGCCGTATGCCTTTGTCATGGCCACGGGTCCGCAGCGCGGGCAAGCGTTCTGCTACATCTGCGACACCGGCGACAAGCCGGCGGCGATCATCTTCGCGCGGTCGCTGTCGGAACCGCTCGGCAAACTGGCGTCGAAGATCGATCACCTGGCCGCGGACGGCGCTGTTCCCGATCTGCGCACCTGGCTCACGCTGCTCGACGCCGGCAAACAGCCGGAGCTGGAACGCCGGCTGATCGCCTGGGGGAAGCAGCACGCCATTCGCGCGATGCCGCTCGGCATTTTCGAAGATGAGGTGGGCCCGCCCAGNNATCTTCGTCAATCAGAGGGTCACCGCGAATTTCGCCTTTCGAGCCGGCGACCTCAGCGATGCGAAAATCGATGAGATCGTCAAAGCGGTTGAGGAGTTGAAAACGAAGAAGGAGAAATGAATTGAACCACCGAAACACGGAGACACGGAGGATTCGCCCCGCGATTGACGGACGTTCTCTGTGCCTTCGTGTCTCAGCGGTGCATGGATTGACTCTCGGAATTACTTCTTGATTCCGCCGGTCTGCTGGAGTTCCTGGCGCACTTCGGCCTCGAGTTCCGTGGCCGACGTGTTCTTCTTGAGGATGAACTTCGGATTGGCCTTCTCGCGCAGTTCCTTCATCACGATCGGGATTTCATCGCTGACCTTCTTGTCGAAGACGGTCCGCTCAAGCTGTTCCCGCACCTCTTCGATCTTGACCTTGTCGTCGGCCGGGATCTTGCGATCGACCTTGATGCAGACAGTCCCGTCGGGCGTGGCAATCAGTTCGCTGACCTCGCCCGGTTGAAGTTTGAAGGCCCACTCCTCGACCTTGGCATGCGTGCCGGAATGCCGGGCGATCGGCATGATTCGGCCGCCGACGGCCGCGAGGTGCGCGATCGCCTGGCTCGCCGCTTTGCGGGCGAATCCCTCTTCGCTCTTGCGGATCGAATCGTATTCATTCAGCGCGATGCGCTCTTCGCCCTTCGGCCAGATGATGATCCGGCATTCGACTTTCTCGCCGTACTGGCTCTCGAACGCTTTGCGCACGTCGTCCTCGTTGACTCGAATCCGATCCTGGCAGAACTTTTGCAGCATCAGTCGCGGCTTGAGCACGTCCTCTTTCCACTCGTACAGCGTCTTGCCGTACTGCTTGAGCACGCGATTGACGAACTCGGAGCGGTTGATCTTCATGACGCCGCAATCCTGATCCAAGGCGGCTTCAATTTCCGCCGGCGTGATCTCAATGCCGGCCTGCTGGCAAGCGTGTTCGATGATCCGCTTGTTGACCAGCAGTTCAAGCTTCTCGACGCCTTGGCGGGCGATCAGGAATTCACCGAGGTCTTCGCGTGTGATCGGGACTGAACCGTAGATGTAGGCGACGACTCGCTGAGAGTAATCCGAAGGCAGGGAGGGCGCCGCTTTCGGCGCGGTGGCCGGCGGGTCCTGCGACCGCGCGGCCGGCTGACCGAATACCAGTAATCCAACGGTGACCGCCGCTCCAAACGCCAATTGTCGAGCGTGTTCCAGAATGTGCATGACCCGCCTCCGTGCCATCGGGCCGGACGATCAGCCCGCTGGTCGAGGCTATAACCGCGGCGAGCCGGGCGAACAAGGCGAACTGCGCTCAGCGCCGGGTGCTCTCAGTCCAATCGCCGGCCGGAAGATACCGCGCCCAGGTCGATCGCCGCGTCGCCGAAACGTACACCTGATCGTAAGGCTCGAGCGTCACATTCGTTGCCGCGTCGCCGCGAAGCAGAATTGCCGCCAGGTCGACGGTGAATACTTCCGGTCGGCGTCCCCGCGCGACGTTCGGTCGGATCACGTGAATCTCGGACACTTCCGCCTGCGATTCCAGCCCGCCGCAGCGTCGGAGAAATTCGACGATCGTTTCCGGGCCGCGGTACGGCACGATCCGCTCCGGCCCCGCTCCCGAACCGAACAGGAACACGACGCGGCTATTGTGCTCGTGGACGGCGACGTGGACTCCGGTTGTGGGCAGGCCCGCCGCCGCGGCCAAGTGCTCGGCCGCTTCGGCCGCCGTGCATCCCTCGACTGGAACGGAACCCAGGGCAGGCACGAGTACGGCACCGTCCGGCCCAATCGGAAACTGGCCCGCGATGTCCGGGCGCATGGCGGAGGTTACGGCGATCACGTCGGGACAGGCAAGACGGTAAAGGACGGCTGAATCGGTCGGCGGCAGAGCGTTGGGTGATTGCAGAGCATGCAGAACTTCGCGCTGGGCAGCGCAACCCGCGCAGATCACGGCCGCGCACGCCGCCGCGCGCAGGTTCACCGCGAACTCGAATCGGAGCCTCATCGCATTCAAGATCGGCGTTCGGACCGGGAGTCGTATAAAAGCAATCTCGAAATCTCGAAAGTGGGAGAGTGCGACACGGCGTCGTTCGTGGTGCCGCCATTTCATGGCTTCGTGATGCGTCTCGGTTGAATGTCACGACAACACGAGATGGCGGCAGCGCGACCGGATGACGCTCGTGGCCGTCAGTTGTGATTGAGTTTCGGAACAGATGATGTCCAACTTCATCGTCAGCGTGTCGGGGATTCGCGGCGTCGTCGGAGCAGGATTGACGCCGGAGGTCGTTGCTCGCTTCGCGGCGGCGTTCGGCGCTCATCGCGGCGGCGGCACGATGCTCCTGAGCCGCGACAGCCGGCCGAGCGGCGAGATGCTGGCCGATGCGGCGGCCGCTGGACTGCGCAGCGCCGGCTGCACGGTGCTCGACGCCGGCATCTTGCCCACGCCGACGGCTGGCCTTGCCGTGCGCGCCCGCGGCTATGCCGGCGGCATTCAGATCACCGCCAGTCACAACCCCGCGCCGTGGAACGGACTGAAGATGTTCGGCTCGGACGGCGCTGTACTGACCGCCGCGGAGGGCGCCGCCGTCGAAGCGCTGTTTCGGAGCGACGCATTCGCGCGGGCGTCGTGGAATCGTCTGGGCCCGCGGCGGCGCATCTACGGCGTGGAGAAGGCGCACGTCGAGCGCGTGCTCGCCGTCGTCGATCCGGAGCGCATCCGCGCGGCTCGGTTCACGGTCGTGCTGGACGGCAACGGCGGCGCCGGCGGCCCCGCCGGACTGCTCCTGCTCGACGCTCTCGGTTGCGACGTCCTGCCGCTCGGCTGTGAACCCGACGGGCATTTCGACCACGATCCGGAGCCGACGCCGGCCCACCTGCCCGCCGTCGCCGTGCAGGCGCGCGAGACCGGCGCCCCGGCGTTCTGCCTCGATCCCGATGCGGATCGCCTGGCGCTGATTGACGAGACCGGCGTCTGCCTCAGTGAGGAATTGACGCTCGCCCTGGCCGTGCAATTCCGACTCGCCCAGGAAGTCGGGCCTGTCGTGGTCAACATGTCCACGTCGCGAGTGGTGGAGGATCTTTGCCGCCAGCGCGGCGCTCGGTTTGAACGCACGGCGGTCGGCGAAGCCAATGTTGTCGCCGGCATGCGCGCCGCCGGCGCCGTCGTTGGCGGCGAAGGCAACGGCGGCGTGATCGATCCGCGGATCGGCTGGGTGCGCGATCCATTCGTCGGCATGGCGCTTCTGTTGAACCACATGGCCGCGACCGGACGCACGCTATCACAACTGGCGGCCGAATTGCCGCGCTACGTCATCGTGAAGGACAAGCTGCCTCTGGCTCGGGAGAATCTGCCGGACGCAATCGCGGCTCTCGAGCGGCGCTGGCCCGACGCCGTCGCCAATCGAATCGACGGCTTGCGGCTCGATTGGCCCGATCGCTGGCTGCACCTCCGCGGCAGCAACACCGAGCCGATCGCCCGGCTCATTGCCGAGGCGCCGACCGAACGAGAAACAGTCGAATTGATCGCCGCGGCCAAGGCGATCCTCGGCGACCTCCCGCCTGGAATGGCCGTTTGAATCACGGAAACGAAGAGAACGCCGACCGGAATCGGTTTCTCTACGTCTCCGTGCCTCAGTGGTGAACGTTCTTGAAATCCTGTCAGCCCGCGGCACGCTACGGACACGCGCCCTAACTCGGCTTGCGGCTGATGAACGACAGCAACGTCAGAAGCACGATCGCGCCGATTGTGGCGACGATCAATTGCCCGAGCAAGTTGCCTTCGCCCATGCCGAGCAGGCGGAAGATGAATCCGCCGACGATCGACCCGATGACGCCGACGATCAGGTTGCCGATGACGCCGAAGCTGCCGCCCTTCCAGATTTGCCCGGCCAGCCATCCGGCGCAGAGACCGATCAACGCGAAGTAGAGGAATTCCATGGCGAGTCTCCAAACGGGTTAATTGTCATCGGACTCCGGCGGAGGCGGCACAGCGGGATTGCCAGCCTCGAACCGCTGCAACTGCTTTACGAAATAGGAATTATTTGGCTCCATGCGGCGGCATTCTTTCATCAGTTCGATTGCCTTGGCGCGATCGCCGCGCTGGAAATGGACCTCGGCGAGCGTATCGCGGTAGCCCGCGTGCTTCGGCGCCAGTTCAGTCGCCTGCCTCGCGTGTTCCAGGGCGCGGTCGAGGTCCCGGCGGCAGCAGGCGGCGAGCCAGGCGGCCGAATTATGCGCAAACGCGCTGTGCGGATGGTCCTTGCACATCGTCTCGTAGGTCTGAGCCGCGCGAGCATAGATCGCATCGGCGTCCGCCGTGCGCCCGCGGCTCGTCAACTCCGGAACGACCAGCAGCGCGAGATCGAGGTGCCCCGGCGTGAGCGTCAGGCAAGCATCGGCCTCGGCGCGGACGGCGTCCAGCCGATCGGCTGCCAGGGCCGCGCGCGCCCGATAGGCGTGGACCAGCGCCGGCACCGTCAGGTACCCGGCGGCTTCGACGAATTGGAAGTCGCTGGCGAGCACGCCGACGATGACGCGCTCGTAGCAATCGGCGGCGCGGGCAAAATCATTGCGGGCCGCGGCGTCACGGGCCATGCCCGCCAGGAGGTTTCCAGCGGCCCAGGCGCGCCGCCAGCCGAGCCGCACGACCAAATCCCGTTCCCGGCGAGCGAGCTCGTGCAGATCGCGCCGAGCCAGTTCCTCCGCGACGCTGGCTCGCTTTCGCACGTCGCCGAGCGCCAGCAGCCGCGCGTCCTCGATGGCGGCAGCGCCGGCGTCCGCGTGCCCGGCTCGTTGCAGCGCCCAGCCGCGTAGATAGACCGGAACCGGTTCGCTCGGGTCGCGCTCGGCGGCCAAGGCATAGGCTTCGGCGGCATCCGCAAAGCGCTCACGGACCGCGTGAAGGTCGCCGAGACGGATGAACGGGTTCTGACCGTGGAGATTCGCATCGCGCGCTCGGGCGGCGGCATCGGTGAGATGGCGCACGGCGTCGTCGAGTCGGCCGCTCGCTTCGCACGCCGTCGCCGCCGCCAGTCGGGCCTGCACGGCCGCATACGCATCGTCGGCGCCGACCCCGGCGATCAGGGCCGTGATCAATTCGTCCAGGTTTGCCGGCGGCTCGCGGCCGGGTTCGATCAGGCTGACGAGCCGGCGCATGGCGGCCGCATCGTCGTCATTCGGGTACTTCTGGCGGAGCAGCGCCCACCAGGCCGCCGCCTCGCCGCCACGGCGCGGAAAGACCACGTCGAGGATCCGCCGCGAGCCGTCCATCGCCGAGTCGGCCGACTGCCGCGCCGCGGCGAACAGGGCGGTTGCAGCCGCGGCTCTGGCGGCGTCGCGCAACCCGACGCGCCACTGCGCCTGGACCAGTTCGACGGCGCTTTCCGTGTCGCCGGCCGTCGCAATCCGCCCCAGGATCGCCGCGAACGACTTTTCCGATTCCTCGGTCTGCCCGATCAGGAACTGGGCTCGGGCGCGCTGAATCGCCAAGTGGTGACCGCGATCCGGGCTTCCGCCGGCCAGAATCTTGTCGGCCAGCGCAAATGCCTCCCGATAGCGCATCTGAGCGACGAGGAGGTCGAACGCAATCTCGGAAGGCGGATCCGACTTCGAAAGTCGCTCGATCGCTTCGGCCGCGCATTCGTTCAGGAGCAGTCCCTTCGGGATGGCGAATTCATCGAGCTGATCGCCGAGTTGCCGCAGCTTGTCGAGGTGAGACTTGGCGCCGGCGGAGTTGCCGGCCAGTCGGCAATAGGCGGCGCGCGTGGCGGCCTCGACCGCAGGACTCCGGCGATCGGTTTCATCGCTCGCCGCGCGAGGGGAGGATAGTTTAGCGAGCTCGGCCCAGTCGCCCTGTTCCCAGAGAATGTCCTCGAAGAGGTCCGGGCGCTCCGCGGCGAGCGGCCGCGCGGCTGACAGATTGCCGGCCGCCCGGGAGAGCGCGACGAGGACTTCGGCGGAGCGCGGGCTGGGGTGAGCGGCATGGTCCGCCTGCCAGCGCGCCAATTCGCTGGTCAGCTTGCCGCGGAGCAGCACCAGGGCCACGTAGTTTGCGATCGCCTCGTCGGCGCGCCGATCCAGGCAGGCCTCCAGCAGCGATTGCAATTCGTCGTACTTGCGCTCCTTGAGAAGCGGCGGGAGCGCGCGGATGGCGGCCAGCGCC
>JRYJ01001221.1_pt1 | contig 22594 bp, 20 predicted proteins | sample 235371 | NCBI WGS metagenome assembly JRYJ01 (sample SAMN03074219, study PRJNA261477) | activated sludge metagenome | biome: Wastewater Treatment Plant; feature: Wastewater; material: Activated sludge; isolation source: activated biomass of a wastewater treatment plant treating hydrocarbon... ... | reverse complement strand
GCGCGTGCCCATGTCCCGCCTGCGCGCCCGCGTCGCCGAGCGCCTGGTGCAGTCGCAGGCGACCAACGCCATCCTGACCACCTTCAACGAGGTCAACATGGCCCCGGTGATGGAGTTGCGCAAGCAGTACGAGGAGAAGTTCGAGAAGAAGCATGGCGTCCGCCTGGGCTTCATGGGCTTCTTCGTCAAGGCCGCCTGCGCCGCCCTGCAGAAGTTCCCCATCCTCAATGCCTCCGTCGATGGCAACGACATCGTCTACCACGGCTACATCGACATCGGCATTGCCGTCGGTTCCCCCCGCGGCCTGGTCGTGCCCATCCTGCGCAACGCCGACCAGATGACCGTCGCCGAGATCGAGAAGAAGATCGCCGAATTCGGCGCCAAGGCCAAGGATGGCAAGCTGTCCATCGAAGACCTCACCGGCGGCACCTTCTCCATCTCCAATGGCGGCGTCTTCGGCTCCATGCTGTCGACCCCCATCATCAACCCGCCCCAGTCGGCCATCCTCGGCATCCACGCCACCAAGGATCGCGCCGTGGTCGAGAACGGTCAGGTCGTGGTGCGCCCGATCAACTACCTCGCCATGTCCTACGACCACCGCATCATCGACGGCCGTGAAGCCGTCCTCGGTCTGGTGACCATGAAGGAAGCGCTGGAAGACCCGGCCCGCCTGCTCCTCGGCGTCTAAGCGACGCCGCTCGGGCGCCAGCGTCCCACAAGGGCGCTGGCGCTTTGCACATCCGAACATCGAAAGGTTGAATCATGTCCAAGCAATTTGACGTGCTCGTTATCGGCGGCGGCCCCGGCGGCTACGTGGCAGCCATCCGCGCCGCCCAGCTCGGTTTTGCCACCGCCTGCTGCGAATCCAACCCCTACGCCGATCCCAAGGGCGAACCCCGCCTCGGCGGCACCTGCCTCAACGTCGGCTGCATTCCCTCCAAGGCCCTGCTGCGCTCCTCCGAACTCTATGAGGAGACCCAGCATTCCTTCGCCATGCACGGCATCACCGCCAAGGGCGTCGCCATCGACGTGCCGACCATGGTCGGCCGCAAGAACACCATCGTCACCCAGCTCACCAGCGGCATCAAGGGCCTTTTCAAGAAGAACAAGGTCACCGGCCTGAACGGCCACGGCAGCTTCGTCGGCAAGGAAGGCGACCTCTACAAGGTCAAGGTCGGCGCCGAGGAAGTGCTGGCCAAGCACGTCATCATCGCCACCGGCTCCAAGCCCCGCCACCTGCCCGGCATCCCGGTGGACAACAAGATCATCTGCGACAACGAAGGCGCGCTGGACTTCTCTGCCGTGCCCAAGCGCCTGGGCGTCATCGGCGCCGGCGTCATCGGCCTCGAACTCGGTTCCGTCTGGCGCCGCCTCGGTGCCGAAGTCACCGTCCTCGAAGCGCTGCCCGACTTCATGGCCTTCGCCGACCAGGACGTGGCCAAGGAAGCCCTCAAGCTGTTCACCAAGCAGGGCCTCAAGATCAGCGTCGGCGTCAAGATCAACAAGGTCACCAGCGGCAAGAAGGGCGTCACCGTCGAATACGAAGGCAAGGACGGCGCGCAAAAGCTGGAATGCGACAAGCTGATCGTGTCGGTGGGCCGCATCCCCAACACCGACGGCCTCAACGGCGAAGCGGTGGGCCTCAAGCTCAACGAGCGCGGCCAGGTCGAGGTGGATGGCCACTGCAAGACCAACCTGCCCAACGTCTGGGCGGTGGGCGACGTGGTGCGCGGCCCCATGTTGGCCCACAAGGCTTCCGAGGAGGGCGTCATGGTCGCCGAGCTGATCGCCGGCCAGGCTGGCCACTGCAACATGGACACCATCCCGGGCGTCATCTACACCCATCCGGAAATCGCCTGGGTGGGCAAGACCGAGCAGCAGCTGAAGGCCGACGGCATCGCCTACAAGCCGGGCAAGGTACCCTTCCTGGCCAATGGCCGCGCCCTGGGCCACGGCGACGCCTCCGGCTTCGTCAAGGTCCTGGCCGATGCCAAGACCGACCGCATCCTCGGCGTCCACATCATCGGCGTAAACGCCTCCGAGCTGATCGCCGAAGCCGTGGTGGCCATGGAATTTGCCGGCGCCTCCGAGGACCTCGGCCGCATCTGCCATGCCCACCCGACCCTGTCGGAAGTCATGCACGAGGCGGCCCTGGCCTGCGACAAGCGCTCGCTGCACTTCTAAGCCCCAACGGGCTGGCCTGAAAGGGCGGGTGGCGGCGACGCTCCCGCCCTTTTGCTTTCCGCCGAACCGGCCGGCCAGGTTCGCCGAAACCACAGGTTTCTTTGGCAGAATGGCAATTTGGCCATAGCATAAAAACATCATGCCCCACCGAAAACTCAACGTCTCCGCCACCGGCATGCTCGACGCCTACTTCGGGTTGCTCGACAGTCTCGGTTACGTGGCGGACGCTGCCCAGAAAGCGGCGGCGGAATCCCTGCAGCGCCTCTACGGCGATCTCCTGGACTTCAAGGTCGCCCGCGGCAGTACCTTCAAGCGTCTGCTCTCGCCGCCCAAGCCACCGCGGGGCGTGTATTTCTGGGGCGGGGTGGGGCGGGGCAAGAGCTTCCTCATGGACTGCTTCTTCAATGCCGTCCCCTACCGGCGCAAGAAGCGCATTCATTTCCACGCCTTCATGCAGCAGATCCACCGGGATCTGGACGCCTTCAAGGGCGAGGCCGATCCCATGCTCAAGGTGGCAGAGCACATCGCCAAGGACGTGCGCCTGCTCTGCTTCGACGAATTCCACGTCTCCGACATCGCCGACGCCATGATCCTCGGGCGGCTCCTGGATGGCCTCTTCGAGCGGGGCGTCATCCTGGTCATGACCTCCAACTACCCGCCGGACAAGCTCTATCCCAACGGCCTGCACCGGGAGAGCTTCCTGCCCACCATCGCTCTGCTGCAGGACAAGATGGACGTCATCGAAGTGGATGCCGGCGTCGACTACCGCCTGCGCACCCTGGAGCAGGTGGAGATCTACCATCATCCCGCCGATGCCGCGGCGGAGAAGAAGATGCTCGACTACTTCCGCCTGGTGGCGGGGGAGGAAGGCAAGAAGGGCGGCAAGATCGAGATTCTGGGACGCGACATCGATACCCTGCGCCGGGCCAACGGCGTCATCTGGTTCGACTTCCGGACCCTGTGCGGCGGCCCCCGCTCCCAGAACGACTACCTGGAGATCGCCCGTGGCTACCACACCGTGCTCCTTTCCGGCATCCCCCGCATGAGCGCCCGGGAAGCCTCCGAAGCCCGCCGCTTCACCTGGCTGGTGGATGTTTTCTACGACCACCGGGTCAAGCTCATCGCTACCGCCGAGGTGCCCGCCGACCAGCTCTACACCGAAGGCACCCAGGCGTCGGAATTCCTGCGCACGGTGAGCCGCCTGACCGAAATGAATTCCCGGGAGTACCTGGCCCAGCCCCACAACGCCGGGTAAGCCCGGCCCCCGCAAGGAGGGAACCATGATCCGTCTGCTGCTCCTCGTCGCCGCCCTGTTCGCTTTGCCCGCCTGGGGCCAGCAGGAGTTGGAGGTCATCCCCCTGCGGAGCCAGACGGTGGACAAGGTGCTGCCCGTGCTGCAGCCCCTGGTGGAGCCCGGCGGGTCGCTCACCGGCATGAACAACCAGCTCTTCCTGCGGGCCAGCCGCAAGAACCGGGAAGAGATCAAGCGCGCCCTGGCGGCCATGGATACGCCCGCCCGCCGGCTCGTCATCCGTGTCAGCAGCAACCGCCAGGCGGACGAGAGCAGCCGCGGCGTGGGCGCCAGCGGGCAGGTCACCCTGGGCAGCACCAGCCGGGTGGACGGCAGCGCCCGGGTGTGGGACACCAAGAGCGTCAGGAGCGAATCTGGTGGCCAGATGGTGCAGACCATCGAGGGCGGCCAGGCCTTCATCCAGGTCGGGCGCTCCCTGCCGGTGCCCCTGCGCCAGGTGGTGGTCGGCCCCGGCGGCGTGGTGGCCACCGACACCGTCGTCTATCGCGACATCGGCCAGGGCTTCTACGCCGTGCCCCGCGTTTCCGGCGACCGAGTGACCCTGGAAATCAGCCAGCAGGCCGACTCCCCGGGCCGCTACGGCTACGGCAGCGCCGACACCCAGCGCCTTTCCACCACCGTTTCCGGCCGCCTGGGGGAATGGATCGAACTGGGCGGCACCGGCCGCCAGGCCGGCGCCAGCGAGCGGGGCACCCTCAGCCTGTCCACCGGCGAAGTGCGGGACAGCCGTTCGATCTGGCTGATGGTCGAGGAAATCCGCTGATGACCAATCCAAGCTCCGCCGCTCCACCGGCCGACAGATTCCGCCTGACGCCGGAAAAGCTCTACACCGCCTGCGACCCGGCAGCCCTCGGCTGCGCCCGCAGCGACGAACTGGCCGACCTCGGGGAGGAATTCGCCCACGCCCGGGCGGTGGAGGCCCTGCGTTTCGGCATCGACATCCGCCGGCCCGGCTACAACCTCTTCGCCCTCGGCGACCCGAGCTACGGGCGCCACGACCTGGTACGCCGCCTGATCGGGGCCGAAGGCGGCGACGGCCGCCAGCCCACCGACTGGTGCTACGTCAATAACTTCGCCGCTGCCCGGGAGCCGAAGTTGCTCAGCCTTCCCGCCGGCCGTGGGGCGCGGCTGCGGGACGACATGCAGCGCTTCGTCAGCGAGCTGGGGCCGGCCATCGCCGCCGCCTTCGACAGCGACGAGTACCGCCTGCGGGTCGAAGCCCTGCAGCAGGAATACAAGGACAGGGAGGAGGGCGCCCTGCGCGGCCTCGGCCACGAGGCCATCGACAAGGGCGTGGCCCTGGTGCGCACGCCGGACGGCTTCACCTTCCTGCCCCTCAAGAATCCGGACGAAACCCTCTCCGGCGAAGAGTTCGAGCAGTTGCCCGAGGAGCGGCAAAAAGAACTCAAGGCCCAGATGAGCGCCTTCCAGGAGCGGCTGCACAAGCTGGTCATGCAGTTCCCCCGCTGGCGGCGGGAAACCCAGAACAAGCTCAAGAAGGCCGGCTGCGACGCCCTGCAGTCAGCGGTGGGCCACCTCATCGAGGAACTGCGCCAGGACTACGCCGATCTGCCGGAGGTGCTGGCGCATTTCGCCGCCGTCGAGAAGGACGTGGTGGAAACCGGCGACAGTCTGCGGGAAAGCCAGAAGAGCGAAGGCGAGATGGAGATGCTGCTCTTCTCCGGCAGCATCTCGGTCCAGCGCTACCTGGTGAATCTCCTGGTGGACAACGCCGGCCAGAGCGGCCGCCCCCTGGTCTATGAGGACCACCCCACCTTCCAGAACCTGGTCGGCCGGGTCGAGCACATCAGCCACATGGGCACCCTGGTCTCCAACTTCACCCTCATCAAGGCTGGCGCCCTGCATCGGGCCAACGGCGGCTACCTGCTCCTCGATGCCGCCAAGCTGGTGGGCCAGCCCTTCGCCTGGGACGGCCTCAAGCGGCTCCTGCGGGCCGGGGAAATCCGCATCGAATCCCTGGGCGAAATGTACGGTCTGGCCAGCACCCAGCAACTGGTGCCCGAGCCGGTGCCCCTGGACCTGAAGGTCATCCTCTTCGGCGAGCCCATCGTCTATTACCTGCTGGCCGAGCTGGACCCCGAATTCACTGGGCTCTTCAAGGTGGCCGCCGACTTCGAGAGCGAAATCGACCGCACCCCCGAGAACACGGCCCTCTACGCCCGCCTGGTGGCCACCCTGGCTCGCCGGAGCCAACTGCGGCCCCTGGCGGCGCCTGCCATCGCCCGGGTGATCGAGCACGCGGCCCGCCTCGCCGACGACGCCGGCCGCCTCACCACCCAGGTCCGGCGCCTCGGCGACCTCCTGGCCGAAGCCGACTACCACGCCGGCAAGGCCGGTGCACAGACCATCGGCCGGGAACACGTGGCAGCCGCCCTCGACGCCCAGGAGTGGCGTCTCGACCGCTTGCGCCAGCAGCACCACAGGGCGATCCTCGACGATGTCCTGTTCATCGCCACCGGCGGGTATGCGGTGGGGCAGATCAATGGCCTGGCGGCCACCATCGTCGGCGACCTGGTCTTCGGCCATCCCGTGCGGCTCACCGCCAGCGTCGCCATGGGCGAGGGCGAGATGGTCGACATCGAGCGGGAGGTGCAACTGGGCGGCCCCATCCATTCCAAGGGCGTGCTCATCCTCTCGTCCTTCTTCGCCGCCCGCTATGGCCGCCTGATGCCGCTGTCCCTCAAGGCCAGCATCGTCTTCGAGCAGTCCTACGGCGACGTGGAAGGCGACAGCGCCTCCCTGGCCGAACTCTGCGCCCTCATCTCCGCCCTCGGCACGGTGCCCATCCGCCAGTCCCTGGCCATGACCGGGTCGGTGAACCAGTACGGCGTGGTGCAGCCGATCGGCGCGGTAAACGAAAAGATCGAAGGCTTCTTCGACATTTGCCGGGCCCGGGGGCTTACCGGCGAACAGGGGGTCATCATCCCCGCCGCCAACGTCCGCCACCTCATGCTGCGGGACGACGTGGTCCGGGCCGTGGCCGACGGCAAGTTCGCCATCCATGCCGTGGGCCACGTGGATGCCGCCCTCGAACTCCTCACCGGCCTGCCCGTGGGCGAACCGGACGACAAGGGCAACGTGCCCAAGGACTCCATCAACTACCACGTGGTTTCGGCCCTGGCCGAAATGGTCGCCGCCCGCCAGGAATTCGCCGCCGGTCCCAAGGAACACCACGCCCCGGCCAAGAAAAAGGCCGCCCCCAAGAAGGGGGGCGGCCCGGGCAAGCCCCCGCCGGAGAAGTAGCTACGCGGCGGCCAGGGCCTGGTCCAGGTCGGCCAGGATGTCGTCGATGTGCTCGATGCCCACCGACAGGCGGATCATGTCTTCCGAGACGCCGGCCTTGGCCAGTTCCTCGGGGGAAAGCTGGCGGTGGGTGGTGGAGGCAGGGTGGCAGGCCAGGGACTTGCAGTCGCCGATATTCACCAGCCGCGTCACCAGCTTGAGGGCATCCTGGAAGCGCCCGCCGCCTTCTCGCCCGCCCTTGACGCCGAAGGTGAGGATGCCGGAAGCCTTGCCGCCCATGTATTTCCGGGCGATGGCGTGGTCCTTGTGCTCGGGCAGGCCGGCGTAATTGACCCAATTCACCTTGCCGTGGCCCTGCAGGAACCTGGCGACGGCCAGAGTGTTGTCGCAGATGCGGTCCATGCGCAGCGCCAGGGTCTCCACCCCCTGCAGGATGAGGAAGACGTTGAAGGGGCTGATGGCGGCGCCCATGTTGCGCAGGGGCACCACCCGGGCGCGGCCGATGAAGGCGGCGGGGCCCAGGGCCTCGGTGTAGACCACCCCGTGGTAGGAGACGTCGGGCTCGTTCAAGCGCTTGAATTTCTGCTTGTGCTCGGCCCAGGGGAACTTGCCGCTATCGACGATGATGCCGCCGATGGAATTGCCGTGGCCGCCAATGTACTTGGTCAATGAGTGCACGACGATGTCGGCGCCGTGCTCGATGGGGCGGCAGAGGTAGGGGGAGGGCACGGTGTTGTCCACGATCAGCGGCACGCCGTGGCGGTGGGCGATTTCGGCCAGTTGCTCGAAATCGGTGAGGTTGCCCAGGGGATTGCCCACGGATTCGCAGTAGATGGCCTTGGTGCGGCCGTCGATGAGGCGTTCGAAGGCGCCCGGGTCGCGGTAGTCGGCGAAGCGCACCTCGATGCCGTACTGGGGGAAGGTGTGGGCGAAAAGGTTGTAGGTGCCGCCGTAGAGGGTGGAGGCGGAGACGATGTTGTCGCCGGCCTCGGCGATGGTGAGGATGGCGTAGGTGATGGCCGCCTGCCCGGAGGCCAGGGCCAGCCCGGCGATGCCGCCTTCCATGGCGGCGATGCGCTTCTCCAGGACATCCTGGGTGGGGTTCATGATGCGCGTGTAGATGTTGCCCTGGACCTTGAGGTCGAAGAGGTCCGCCCCGTGCTGGGTGCTGTCGAAGGCGTAGGAGGTGGTCTGGTAGATGGGCACCGCCACCGCCTTGGTGGTGGGGTCGGGCGAATAGCCGCCGTGGACGGCCAGGGTTTCGATCTTCATGCGGGCTCCCTCGGATTGTTGGTGGATTTGAATGGAATGAACCACCAATCTTAGCACCGGCCGGATGGTGGGAAAGACGCGTTCCGCATTTGCTTATGTGGCGGCCGGCAAGGTCCGTCGCTGCCGACGAAAAAAAGCCCCGGCAAGCCGGGGCGGGGGCGTGGAACCCCCAGGGATCGGGTTCCGCAAAGGGAGCGGGTTTACAGGTTGCGCAGGCTGCCGTTGTCGAGGCGGACGCGGTCGCCGTTGCGCCAGCCGGTGGCGCTCTTCTGGGTGAAGGTGCGGACCGCGCCGTCGTCGAAGCGCACGGTGACCTGGTACTGCTTCTCGCTGCGCACGTTCTTTTCCACCTGGTGGCCGGCGAAGGCGCCGCCCACGGCCCCGGCGATGGTGGCCAGGTCCTTGCCGGTGCCGCGGCCCACCTGGTGGCCAAGGACGCCGCCCAGCACGCCGCCGGCGACGGCGCCGGCGCCTCGCGCCAGCGCAGGTCCAGCGCATCGGCGTCGGCCAGCCACGATGCCAGGTTCGCGGTGCGGCGGTTGTCGCTGTCGGCCGTGACGATGGCGCCCGCGCGCCGGCGCAGGCGGCCGTCGAGCACGTTGTTCAGCACGCGCGCGTCCGAAGGCGGGTTGCGCACGAGGATGCCCTGCGTGTTGACGAGCGTGTTGTTCGCCACGAGCGCCGCGCGCCCCTTCGACACGTCGATGCCGGCGTCGTTGCCCTCGGCGGCGACGCGGCGGTTGCCGCTGGTGCTGCTGTCATACACCCGGTCCGGGGCGCCGGCGGCTGCCCGGCGATGGGGCTTGGCGGCGGGGCGGGCCGGCTCGGGAGCCGGAGCGGCGGCGGGGGCTTCCGCCTTCGGCGCTTCAGCCACGGGTGCAGCGGGTGGCGGCGGCACCAGGGCGTTGGCAGCGGCGACGGCTTGCGGCGCTTCGGCGTCGCGGCCCGGCAGCAGGCCGGTGAAATGGGCAACCGCGGCCAGGCTGGCGATGGTGACCGAGGCGGCGGCGACGAGGATCAGGGGATGGGTGGTCTTGGCGATGTTTTCCATGATGCGACTCCGTGGGGTTCTTCACTGCACAATAACGCACGGACGTCGTTCCCGCAGGCCATGGAAACAGACTCTTACATCTTGTTTCAGGCCATCTTGCCGGCGAACCAGCGCTCCCCCAGGCAGGCGCGCAAGGCCAGGCGCGCACGGTGCAGGAGCACGAAGCAGTTGTTGGCGGTGATGGCCAGGGTGGTGCAGATTTCCTCGGTGTCGAAGCCCATCACCTCGCGCATGAGGAAAGCCCGGGCCGGGGCTTCCGGCAGGCGGTGCAGGCAGGCTTCGAAGACCTCCCAGAACTGCCGGCTCTGCAGGGATTCCTCCGGATTGCCCCAGGCCGCCGGGCGGGTATCTTCGGACCAGTGGCCCTGTTCGTCGAACCAGGCATCGGCGTCGGCATCGTCGCCGTCGCCGTGGACATCGACCTGCCGGCAACGCAGGCGGATGGCGTCCACGATCTTGTTCTTGAGGATGGAGAGCACCCAGGTGCGCAGGGACGAGCGGGACTGGAACCGGTCCCGCTGCTGGAGGGCGGCGGCCAGGGTTTCCTGCACCGCATCCTCGGCGGCGGCGCGGTCGCGCAACTGCAGTTCCGCGAAGCGCACCATGTCGCGGCGCAGGCCGGCGATGAATTCGGGATCGTCCAGGTCGTTGGTGGCCACGGAGGCTCCATGCAGATAGGTTTGGATAATGATACTTTACGAATCGTGTAAGGTTTTCATTTGGTAAACGACTACCAGGCAGGTGCCCATTCCAGGCGCCGGAAAAAAGGAACGGAAATGCTCAGTTGCAAGGAAGCCACGCGGCTCATGTCGCAGTCCCTGGAACGCCCACTGACGCTGGGGGAGCGGGTCGGGCTGCGGGTGCACATGATGATCTGCGTCGGCTGCCGCCGCGCCGAGCGCCAGTTCAAGTTCCTGCGCGACGCCTGTGCCGATTGGCTCAGGCGCATGGAATAGGCCCCGTACCTCAACCCTGATAGGAGAAAACCATGAAAACCAAGAACGTCGTTTCCCTCGCCATCGGCTCTGCCTTTGCCGCCACCGCCGCCTTCGCCCCCATCGCCCATGCGGCCGACAACCCTTTCGCCATCAAGAAGCTGGAAACCGGTTATCAACTGGCCGCCGCCGACGACAAGATGAAGGACGGCAAGTGCGGCGAGGCCAAGTGCGGCGCCGACAAGAAGAAGGCCGAGGGCAATTGCGGCGCCAACAAGAAGAAGGACGGCAGTTGCGGGGCCGACAAGAAGAAGGACGGCAAGTGCGGCGAAGCCAAGTGCGGCGCCGACAAGAAGAAGTAATTTGCCTGCCGGGGCGCACCCCGGTGCGCCCCGTTTTCCCCTTCGGAGAATTTTCATGTCGCCAAAGCGTCCCCAGGGCGCCGGTCTCGGCTTTCGCCGCGAACTGATCCCGGCCTTGAAGGCCGGTGTGCCCGATGCCATCCGCTTCTTCGAACTGGCCCCCGAGAACTGGGCCGGCATGGGCGGCCATTCCGGCAAGGATCTGCGCCATTTCACCGAGCGCCATCCCTTCGTCTGCCACGGGCTCTCCCTCTCCCTGGGCGGGCCGACGCCCCTGGACGAAGCGCTGCTCCGCCGCATCAAGGCTTTCATGGCCGAGCACGGCATGGGCCTCTACACCGAACACCTCTCCTGGTGTTCCGACGACGGTCATCTCTACGACCTGTTGCCCATCCCCTTCACCGGCGACGCCGTGCGCTGGGTGGCGGGGCGCATCCGCCGCGCCCAGGACATCCTGGAGATGAAGATCGGCATCGAGAACGCCTCCTACTACGTCGCCCCGCCCGGCGCCGAGATGAGCGAGACCGAATTCATTGCCGCCATCATCGCCGAGGCCGATTGCCTGCTGCACCTGGACGTGAACAACATCTACGTGAACAGCCGCAATTTCGGCTTCGACCCCCTGGCCTTCATGACGGCCCTGCCCCTGGAGCGTACCTGCTACATCCACGTGGCCGGCCACTACACCGAGCCCGATGGCCTGCTGGTGGATACCCACGGCGCGCCGGTGATCGATCCGGTGTGGAGCCTGCTGGAAGAGGCCTACCGCCGGGTGGGTCCGGTGCCCACCTGCCTGGAGCGGGATTTCAACATCCCCGACCTGGCCGAGTTGACCGCCGAGGTGGAAGTCGTCGCCGGTATCCTGGCGCCTTACGCCGCCGCCCGGGAGGCAGCATGAGCGCCTTCCAGGACTTCCAGATGGCCTTCGGCCGCCACCTGCGCGACCCGCACCACGCGGCCCGCCCGGCCGGTGTGCCGGCCCGCCGGGCCGCCGTCTATGGCGAACTGCTGTTCAACAACGTCACCGGTTTCCTCGACGCCTGCTTCCCGGTGTGCCGGGCGGTGCTGGGCGACCTGCGCTGGNNACGCCGCCGCGCCGCCCGCCGTCGAGGGTGATCTCCTAGCCGGCCGGCCGGTGCTCAACCCGGCCGCCATGAGCGTGGCCTACGCCTGGCCGGTGCATCGCATCGGGCCGGACTATCGCCCGCGGCGGCCCCTGGCCACCCATCTTGTCATCTACCGCGACGCCGGCGACGACGTCGCCTTCGCCGAAATCAACCCGGTCACCGCCCGCCTGCTGGCGCTCATCGTCGAAGGCGGCCGCACCGGCTCTGACGCCTGCCGCCGCATTGCCGGCGAGCTGGGCCACGCCGACCCCGACGCGGTCCTCGCCCACGGCGCCGGGCTGCTGGCGGAACTGCGCGGCCTCGGCATCATCCTCGGAGTCAAACCATGAAAACCCTTGCCTGCCGGGGCCTGCACGCCCTGGACCTGGCCGGCCTGTGGGTCGGCCTCCTCAGCCTGCGCCTCCTCCTGGCCTGGGATTTCTTCGAATCCGGCCTGGAAAAGTTCAATGGCAGCAACTGGTTCGCCGACATCCAGGACCGCTTTCCCTTCCCCTTCAGCCTGGTGCATCCGGAGATCAGTTGGCAACTGTCCACCTGGTTCGAACTGGCGGGGGCCGTGGCCCTCCTGGTGGGCCTGGGGACGCGCTTCTTCGCCGTGTCCCTGTCCGTCCTCACCGTGGTCGCCATCGCTGCCGTCCATTGGCCCGATGCCTGGCATACCCTGGGCGAGCTGTACCAGGGCTATGGCTTCAGCGACAAGGGGTTCGGCAACTTCAAGCTGCCGGTTCTCTTCCTTGGCATGTTGCTGCCGCTGATCCTGCTGGGGCCGGGACGGCTCAGCCTGGACCACTGGCTGCGGCGGCGCTGCGAGGGTAAGTGAGCATGGGCCTGCTGCGCTATTTCCGCGACCTGACGGCGGGCCGGCTGGTCCTCTGGTGCTACCTGCTGTGGTATCTGGCCACCGTCGCCTTCCGCTTCGATCCGGCACCGGCCATCTGGCTCAACTCGCTGGGCATCAGCGCGATCATCGGCTTCGCCCTCCTGCTCAGCGTGGGCGGCCCCGGGAGCCCCCGGCCCGGGGGCTGGCAGATCTTCCGGCTGTTCCTCATGCCCTTCTGCGTCTCCAGCTTCGCGGCCCTCATCAAGGGGCACGGCTATTGGCTGATCCTGCCGCCCGATCCCTTCGAGCTGCTGGCTTCCCTCGGCCTGTGCGCGGCCTTCGCGGGGTTCGTCTTCGGCCTGCGCCTGCTGTGGCCCGTCCCGGCGGTAGCGGAAGCCTGACCCTCAGGCCGGGTCATCCGGCAGGCGATGCCGGCGGGCGGTCTTGAGCAGGAAACGTCCAGGGTCCAGGGCGTCGGCCAGATCGGTTTCCAGGGGCAGGGGGTCGCCGTCCATGCGGCTGGCCAGCAGTTCCCCCATGAGGGCCGACCAGACGATACCCCGGGCGCCGAAGCCCTGCACGCACCACAGACCCGGCTGCAGCGGCAGGTCGTGCAGGCGGCCGTTGGTTCCCGCAGGCGTGCCTTCCGCCACCGGCCCCACCATCGGCAGCCGGTCCGGCGAGGCGGGGCGGAAACCGACGCGGCCGTGCAGGGCGGCAGGGTCCAGGTCGCGGGCAAAGCCGGGCAGGATGAGGTCGAGGCGGGCCAGGTTGTCCTGATGGTCGGTGAGGCGCTCCGCCGGATCGTCGTCGCCGACGGTGAAGGAGGCGCCGGCCACCCGCAGCCCGTCCACTGCCGGCGTGGCATAGCCGAGGCGGCACAGCACCACGTCCAGGGGCGGCGTGGCGCCCTCGGGGATGTGCGTCACCTGGCCCCGGGCGGCCTTCTGGGGCAGCCAGGCCAGTTGCGGGAAGCGGGTGGCCTCGGCGCCGCCGGCCACCACCAGATGGGGCGCTGCGGCGAGCAGGGTGCCGTCGGCGGCCAGGGCCTGCCATTCCCCCTCCTGACGTTCCAGCCGGGCCACGGCGACGCCGAAGCGGGCGGCGACCCGCTCCGGGAAGGCGCCGATGGCCGCCCGGCACAGGGAAAATGGCTGCACCCAGCCGCCGTTGGGGAACCACCAGCCGCCGGTGCTCACCGGCCACTTCAGGCGCGCCGAGGCGGCCTCCCGGTCGATGAACTGGAAGAATTCCGGCGGCGGCCCCAGGGTGTCGGCGGTGCGCCGCTGCACTTCCTCATGGGCGGCGTCCCGGGCCAGATGGAGGACGCCGCAGGGCGCCCAGCGCACGGCCTCGCCCAGGTCCCGCAGCAGGCCGCGGGTGGCCAGGTAGCCGGCGCGGGTAAGCCGGGCCAGGCGGTTGTCGTCCACGCTGGGCAGGGGGCGCAGGACGCCGGCGATGTTGCCGGAGGCCCCCTGGCCGGGGGCGGCGTTGCGTTCCAGCACCGTCACCTGCCAGCCGCGGGCGGCCAGGCGGTGGGCGGCGGTGCTGCCGGCGGCGCCGGCGCCGAGGACGATGGCCCGGCGGTCCGCGGGCAAGCCATGGCTCGCCGGCTTGCGGGAACGGTAGTGGCCGACGAGCATCTCCCGCTTGCCGGCGAAGCCGAGGCGTTTTTCCAGGTCGAATTCGGCGCCGGCCAGGGCCTCCCGCAGGCCGCCGGCCACCGACCAGGTGGCCAGGGTCGCCCCCGGCGCCGCCAGGCGGGCCAGGGTGCGGCACAGGGATGGTGACCACAGCTCCGGGTTCTTTGCCGGCGAAAAGCCGTCCAGGTAAAAGGCGTCCACGGCGGCGTCGAGCTTCTTCAGCACTTCGCTGGCATCGCCGAAGACGACGGTGAGGACCACCTGTCCGCCCGCCAGGTTCAGCCGATGCACGCCGGGCACCAGGGGCGGCCAGCGTTCGCGCAGCGCCTCGGCCAGGGGGGCGAATTCCGGCCAGGCGGCCTGGGCGGTTTGCAGGTCGCCGGCGGAGAAGGGGTGCTTCTCCACGGAGACGAAATGCAGGCGCCGGCAGCGCTGCGGGTCGGCCTGCCAGGCCGCCCAGGTGGCGAGGAAGTTCAGCCCCAGCCCGAAGCCCGTCTCCAGGATGACGAAGCGCTCCCGCCCCTGCCAGCGGGCCGGCAGGCCGTTGCCGCCGAGAAAGACGTGGCGGGCCTGTTCCGGGCCGCCAGCAGCGGAGTGGTAGATGTCGCCGTAGGTGGCGGAAAAGGGCGTGCCGTCAGGGCCGAATTCGAGACGGGCGGGTTCGAGCCACATCAGGCGGGGCGCCGCGAAGAGTTGTTTCGCTCATGGGCGACCCTGGCTTCCGGTCGGGCTGGGCCTGCCGAAGCCCGTGGCAAAGCGCCCTTCGACAGGCTCAGGGCCAACGGCGGGAGGGCGTGGCCGTCCTTCGACAGGTTCTGGGCGATGGGGAGGGGGATGCCGCTCCGCGACAGGCCTGCCCTACGCCGTGTCGATGGGCACGGGGCGAACGGCGGGAGGAGCGGAAAGGCGCTCAAGATCTGCCCGTGTCAGTGCAGCAACTGCCTGCCCGTCGGTGCGGGTTCCGCGTCGGTCGGTGCCGGGCTGCCGTAGGGCAGCGCCAGATTCCATCCGGCTTGCTCCGCAGCGGCCCGCAGCATGGCGCAGAGGGCTTGCAGGAGGTCGGCGTCGAGGGTGAGGGTGAAACTACGCTCCCTGGGTTCCCGCAGGGTCAGGCTGCAGCGGCCGTCGCCGGCGGGTACCAGCTTCGCCTCGCCGGGCAGGAGGGGCGTGGCGCCGAGGGGCAGCGTCGGGTCGGGGTTGGCGTAGGGCTGGCCGAAGGTGCCGGGGGCAGCGCCTGCCGCCGATCCGGCGGCCGGGAGCGGACGCCCCAGGTGGCCGAAGAGCATGGCCACCAGGTGGGGCCACAACTCCCGCAGGAAGCGCCGGGTCACATGGACCCGGACTTCCTCGTTGCCGCTGGTGGCGATGCGCAGCAGCAGGCGATCCTGGACGGGGTCGGCGGATGCCTGGATCTGCTTGATCTGCATGCCGCTCCCGCCGTTATTCAGGGCGCATTTGCGGGAAGAGGATGACGTCGCGGATGGCCGGGGCGTCGGTGAGCAGCATCACCAGGCGGTCGATGCCGATGCCGCAGCCGCCGGTGGGGGGCAGGCCGTATTCCAGGGCGCGGATGAAGTCGGCGTCGTAGTACATGGCCTCCTCGTCGCCGGCGTCCTTGGCCTTGGCCTGGGCGGCAAAGCGGGCGGCCTGGTCCTCGGCGTCGTTCAATTCGGAGAAGCCGTTGGCGATCTCGCGGCCGACGATGAACAGCTCGAAGCGCTCGGTGATCTCCGGGTTGCTGTCGGAGGCGCGGGCCAGGGGCGACACTTCGACCGGATAGTCGATGATGAAGGTCGGCTCCCAGGTCTGGGCCTCGGCGCAGGCTTCGAAGAGCTGCAGTTGCAGGCTGCCCAGGCCGCCGGGCTTGAGCGGCTCGCCGAAGGCCTTGATCTTGGTCTTGAGGAATTCGGCGTCGGCCAGCTGGGCGTCGGTGAATTCCGGGTGTTCCTTCTGGATGGCCTGGCAGATGGTCAGGCGGTGGAAGGGCTTGGAGAGGTCCAGCACGCGGCCCTGGTACTCGAAGACTTCCTTGCCCAGGGCCTCGCGGGCGGCGTGGCGGAGCAGCCCCTCGGTGAAGTCCATGAGGCTCCGGTAGTCGGCGTAGGCCTCGTAGAACTCCATCATGGTGAATTCGGGGTTGTGGCGGGGGGAGATGCCCTCGTTGCGGAAGTTGCGGTTGATCTCGAAGACCTTCTCGAAGCCGCCCACCACCAGGCGCTTCAGGTACAGCTCGGGCGCGATGCGCAGGAACAGCTGCATGTCCAGCGCGTTGTGGTGGGTGACGAAGGGCTTGGCCGAGGCGCCGCCGGGGATGGGGTGCATCATGGGCGTCTCGACTTCCAGGAAGCCGTGGCCGCTCATGTAGTTGCGGATGGAGGCGACGATGCGGCTGCGGGCGAGGAAGGTGAAGCGGGTTTCCTCGTTCATGATGAGGTCGACGTAACGCTGGCGGTACTTCATCTCCACGTCGGAAAGGCCGTGGAACTTGTCCGGCAGCGGGCGGAGCGACTTGGTCAGCAGGCGGATTTCGGCGGCCTGGACGGTCAGTTCGCCGGTCTTGGTCTTCATCAGGGTGCCGACGACGCCGAGGATGTCGCCCAGGTCCCAGGTTTTGAAGGCGGCGTAGGTGTCCTCGCCCACCTTGTCGCGGGCGACGTAGATCTGGATGCGGCCGGAGAGGTCCTGCAGGGTGGCGAACGAAGCCTTGCCCATGACCCGCTTCAGCATCATGCGGCCGGCGACCTTGACTTCCACCGGCATGCCTTCCAGTTCCTCGGTGGATTTCTCGCCGTAGGCCTCCAGCAGCTTGCCGGCGGTGTTCTCCCGCTGGAAATCGTTGGGGAAAGCCTTGCCGGTCTGGCGCCACTCGGCGAGCTTGGCGCGGCGCTCGGCGATGATGTGGTTCTCGTCCTGGGGGACCGGGGTTTGCTGTTCGGCGTTGGACATTCTGGAATCCTTGAAGGCAGATGGGCGCCACAGGTGGCGTAAAACCCTGAATTTTCCCAGATTTCAGGCCGTCGGGACAAGCCGCGGCGAATCAAGCGCTGCCGCTTCGGGGGCGTGCCCGGATTTCATGGCGTGGTCGAAGCACACCAACGCCATGACGCCGGCGCCGGCAGCGCACGGTTCCCCGCTGGCGTCATCCCTTGGTGCCCCGGCCCAGTTCGACGAAGGCTTCCATGATGCGTTGCGGACTCTCCATCAGCCGCTCCTTCCACTTGCCCAGCTTGCGCCGGGTCTGGATCAGGCCGCGGATGGCGCCCACGTGGGCGGTGTGGCCGATGGTGATGGCCCCGATCAGGCAGTCGCCCTCGAAACACAGGCGGGTGTAGAGGAAACTGTCCTCATCGACCTTTTCGACGATCTCGCCCCCGTCACGCCCCTGCCACAGGCCGAAGGTGTGGGAGATGAGGCCGACGGTATCGAGCACGTTCATGCTCAGGCTGCCGTGGTAGGGCACGCGCTTGCCGGCCATGTTGAGGGCGGCGATGCGGCCGTGCTCGGTGGCGGTCGGCTGCAAGGCGTGCACGACCCATTCGCCGGTGGAAAAGTCGCGCCCCTGGGCCACGTCGCCCGCCGAATAGATGCAGGGCACCGTCGTTTCCATATATTCGTTGATGACGATGCCTTGGTCGATCTCCGCCCCCGTACCTTCGAGGAAGCCGATGTTGGGGCGCACGCCGGTGGCAAGGATGATGAGGTCGGCGTCTATGGTGCGCGTGTCCATGACCAGGCGCGGTCCGGCTTCAATGCGTTCCACCTTGCCCTGGGTGATGACCTCGACGCCCTTCTTCTCCAGCCAGCGCTGCAGCAGGGCGCTGCCCACCGGGGTCATCATCGAGCGCAGGATCTGCCCGGCGCGGCCGGCGATGACCGAAAGCTGCACCCCGCTTTGCACCAGCGACTTCATGCAGACCCCGGCCACGAAGCCGGCGCCCAACATCACCACCCGGCTGCCGGGCTTGAGTTTTTCGGCAATGGTGCGGGCGTCTTCGAGGGTCCAGCAGGTCACCACCCCCGGCAGGTCGGTGCCGGCGATGGGCGGCAGGGCGGGGGAGGAGCCGGTCGCCACCAGCAGGCGGTCGTAGCCGAGGCTGGTGCCGTCGTCCAGATCGACCGTGCCGCCGGCCTCGCCCGCATGCACCTTGAGGGCCTTGCGGTTGAGGTAGCGAATCCTCAGGCTCTCGAAGTGGCCGGCGGTCTTGCGTTGCGCAGCGCCAGCCTCGTCGATGCGCCCGGTGAGGATGTAGGGGATCGCCATGCGCGCATAGGGCTCGCCGGGTTCGCCACTGAGCAGGGTGATATCGCCAGCCGGATCTTGCTCGCGCAAGGCCTCGGCCGCTCTTACGCCGGCGGGGCCGGCACCGATGAGAACATATTTCATGGAAAGACCTGTGTTGGGGACACCCCATTTTATCCGGCCGGGCGCCCCTTCAGCGCCGGAAGAAGGCGATCGACTGGGCGGTGGGATCCTCCGGAACGATCCACTCCACCAGCTCCAGTCCGACGGCCCCCCAACGCTGCCGGAAGAATTCCCGGGGGACGGCCGCTTCGCCGTAGAAGTCCTTGGTCAGTTCGTCGCCGCCCCCGCTCGGGTGAAACAGCATCTCCCCCGCATCGTAGCGGGCCAGCGCATCCCCATCGGCAAACGCCCGGGCAAGATTGTCGTGCCAGGAGCTTTCCCGCCGCCGGGCGCCGGATCGGTACTCCGCGCATATCTCGATGAAGCCGCGGCCCTGGGTCGTCACGGCGACCATGCCGCCGGGCCGGACGATGCGGGCGAACTCGGCGGCCCAGGCCAGGTTCGCCGCCTCGCTCAGGTGGGAAAAGACGGAGTAGGCATAAACCAGATCGAACAGCCCGTCGCGGTAGATGGAAGGCGGCTGCGCCGACGTGCGGGAGAAGAAGGCGTTGGGAACGGAGCGCCGGCAAATGCGCAAGGCCAGATCCATGGCATCGCAACCGAAAAGCTCCGCCCCCTGGAATTGCGGGCTGCGGGCGAGCAGCCGGAGCATGCGCCCCCAGCCGCAACCGAAATCGAGAATCCGCATCGTCGCCGGCTTCAGCGCCGGATCGATGCGCTGGACGACGTTGAAGACGCGGTCCAGGAAGATCGCCCCCTCCAGGTAAGACCGGCCGTAGCTGTTACCGACGAAGCGCGCCTGGACCTCCCTGGGCGGATTCAGGAAATCCACCCCGTCGCCATACTCCAGCGCGGCCCGCGTTGCCAGCCAGTTCAAGTCCTCGTGGCGGAAAAACCGGCACGAAGCCAGGGCCGCGTCGTAGGCCTGCCGGGAAAGCGTCTGCGGGTCAGGCGCGCCGAGCAGGCCGCGTTTCAGGGCACCTAGCCTGGAGCGGACAGCGGAAGGGGCAAAAGGCATCATTGCGGCATCCTCCTCATGACGGTGGATCCAGGCCGGGGGCAAAAAGGCATCGTGCCCGTAGCGCACGGCGGTAGCGTCGGGAGATCGGATAGGTCTGCGTAGCACGCAACCCGCAACACCCTCCAGCTACCGGAGCATCAACATGCTGAGAGTGTATTCCAAATCGCTTGGATCGATTGACGCACCGTGGACGGATTCCATGTCGGCACGGGTCAAAGAGAACTTACATGGCAGGTCCGGTTGACCGCCGGGTTCGGCGTCATGGGTTGAGCGACGCGAGGCGGCTAAAGATATGTAGAAGTAGACCCAAACGGCCCCGGGAATGGCATACCAGTACTGACCTGTAGCAGCGGATAGCACCAGAATGATGGCCGTTACCGTGGCGACGACTAACAGCCACCAATTGGCTTGGCGCGAGGAGCAAAACCGGGGACGGAGCAAAACCGGGGACGGACCCAATGCTGTTCAACAAAACCGGGGACGGGCCACGGTTTCCTCGCTTGGCAACGAAGCAGACCTGACGATTATTGCTCCGCTGGATGACATGCAGGGGAACATGGGGGAGGGTGATGCGGGGGCGGCGGGGCATGGGCGGACTCCGGCGGGAAGCGTGTTGGAGTGTAGCTTAAAACCGTGGTCTGTCCCCAATGCTGTTGCCCAATGCTGTTGTGGTCTGTCCCCAATGCTGTTTCGTCGCCGTCGTGGTTGGGAAAGAGCCAGATGCGCGGCCGGGCGATGCGCCAGTAGCCGCGCAGGGCGTCCAGCAACCGGGGCGACAAGAGCGTGTAGCGGTCCTTGCCGCCCTTGCCTTGGCGGACCTTGAGGCACATGCGGTCGGGGGCCGATTCGATGTCGCTCACCTCGAGAGCGCAGAGTTCGGACAGCCGCAGCCCGGCGGCGTAGGCGGTAGTGAGCAGCGTGCGCGAGCGCAGGTCGCGGCTGTGGGCCAGGAGGCGGCGCACTTCCTCCCGGGTGAGGATCTGGGGCAGGCGCTGGGGCACTTTGGCCATGGGAATCTCGAAGGCCACCGTCCGTTGCCCGAGGACGGCGGCGAAGAGAAAGCGGATGGCGCAGACCGCCTGGTTGACGCTGGCGTAGGCGAGCTTCTTCTCGGTGATGAGGTGCAGGAGGTATGTGTTGTGCAGGCCGCCCGGGAAAGGTTGTGCATGGAACGAAACAACTGCCTTGTTGAAGATGGGAGAGAGCGTCTCGACATTGATTGAGGCAAGAAGGCCTCGTAACGGTTCGGGGAAGCGACCGCGACTTGAGAAAGCATGGGCGGCGGCTTTGAATAGCGTCTTCTCGTAGCGGGCGGCCAACCAAACTGGCGAGCGGCAATGCATGTGGGTGAGTAACCTCCAGCGTGTAAGTGGGCGAGTGGATTTCATGCGGTCTAACGTGCTAGCTCAGCCGACGGCAAAAAGCGCAGCTTTTTGACGGTCGGCTGGAGCGTAGTGTTATGCCGAAACGGTAAAAAATGGAGCATGGTTTTTGGAAAATACTAAGAGCCAAGAAGTTGAAGAAGCCCCACGAGTGCTACCCCTGCCCCCCAAAGAATGAATGTAAAAGGACGCACCTCTTTCCAGCGGCTCGGGATGAATGGTTTTTCGGAGAGTTGGTGTTGAGCAATGGTAAGTTGCCGCGCAAACGCCATAGCAGCCAAGCCGCCGGCAAGCAGCAATGCTCCGACGGCATGAGAGCCTGCCGAAGATAGCCCCAGTAATACCGCAGCCACAAAAGCCCCGGTGACTCCGAGGAAGAGAGCAAAGCTGAGGCGGTCAGTTTTTTGCGGCATAACGTAGAGCTAACCGGCGCTGCGCGGCTTTATCGCGCAGCGTCCAGCGACCGAAGGGAGCGAGGTTGAGCGCCATGTTAGGTTGCTTTTACGCCACGAACTTTGTGGCCGAGAAAACAGAGGAATAGGCCAATGCTTGACCACAGGCCGAAAGCAAAAACTCGTGCGACTGTTTCGCCGAGCGATTGCGATGCCAAGAGTATGAGTCCGCATACGGCACGGCATGTACCGCTGCCATTCGGCAGTGGTTGGCTACCGAGGAGAAAACTTGCCCCGTAGAAAATGCCGAACGCTCCCAACAAAAGCAAGACGATGCCCATAGGTTTGAAACTGAGTTTATGCCCCGGCACCAAGCGTTTTTCTGTGTGCTCCTTGAGTGCCAGAGTCAATGCGAGAAGAAACGCCAAAAAGCCAAGGAAAACGAGAATGCTCGTGATGTCGGAGTTCGGTCGAGAAATTAGCGATGCGAGCGTAATTCCGCCCGCGCCAAGAATTACGAGCTGTAGAAGGATGCGTAGAGCCTTCATTGAAGCGACCTAACGACGAAGCTCACCGGAGGGACGCCGCAGGCGGCCCGTCCGGTGGAGCGGATTGTTCGGCGGCAGATTGACGGAGAAAGGATAGGACGATGGAAAACAAACTGTGGGCGCTGCTGGTGCCCGGACCCGATGACGTGTGGGCGATGCCCAGCAAGGAAGCGGCCGAAGATGCCGCGAACCGGCACAACGAGGCGATTGAAGCTGGCGGCTTTGCTGACAAGTGGGAGATGTCCCCGGCAGCGATTGCGGCCCGCGTGATTGAGTGGCCATACGACTCCGAGTCTCACGCCGAGGCGCTTGCCAGCGAAGAGCCTGAGACGCTGAGTAGCAACGAGCTTGGCATTCCTGACGGCGTGGCCGATGCGATTGGTCTGACGCCGAACGTGCAAGCTCAGGGGCGCGAAGCCGGCTTGCCGGCGAAGCGTCCCTCTGGAGCGGAATGTTAGGTTGCTGCGCGCAACGTGGCATGGGAACCAACATGACACTCCATGTTTTGTAGGGCTTGGGCGAATGTGTCGATATCAGAAGGCGTTACCGACAGCGAAAAGGTTGCAGTTTCGATAGGGCGAGTGGCCTCCATGGGGGCTGCGGAAGCTGAAAGCGTAACAAGCAAGTGACCTAGGTTGCCTTCACTTGCGAAGCTCGCAGTTAAACCACCGTAGCCCGGCAGATTTTGGCTGCCAAGTTTGACTGCGCGTACTTCACCCAACCGAGAGGGAAAGCCGGAAATTTGGTTGGCAACCTCTTTCGGGGCATCAAGTGCCGCGTAGAAAGATGTTTGAACGGAGATATTGCTGTTTGAAGCGGTGAGCCGAAGTTCAAGCATGTCTTCGTCGTACCAGACGACCTCCAGCGTAAGCCCGTGTGCAGGTGTACTCATAGCAACCTAACGACGCTGTAGAAAAA
>JRYJ01000472.1_pt1 | contig 23080 bp, 16 predicted proteins | sample 235371 | NCBI WGS metagenome assembly JRYJ01 (sample SAMN03074219, study PRJNA261477) | activated sludge metagenome | biome: Wastewater Treatment Plant; feature: Wastewater; material: Activated sludge; isolation source: activated biomass of a wastewater treatment plant treating hydrocarbon... ... | reverse complement strand
GGTGAGCCGGGACAACGGCCGGCGCCGCATCGTCATCTCCGGCAACAGCAACGGGCGCGATCTGGCCGCCATCGTCGCCGACATCCGCGCCGCCGTCGCGGCCAAGCCACTGCCGGAAGGCTATTTCACTTCCCTCGAGGGACAGTTCCAGGCCCAGGAGGAAGCCCAGGCCCTGATCACCTGGCTGTCGCTGATCTCGCTGACGCTGATCTTCCTGGTGCTCTATGCCCGCTATCGCTCGACGGCGCTGGCGCTGATGATCATGGGCAACATCCCCCTGGCATTGGTGGGCAGCGTCGTGGCGCTGTGGCTCTCCGGTCAGCCCCTGTCGGTGGCGGCGCTGGTCGGCTTCGTCACGCTCGCCGGCATCAGCACGCGCAACGGCATCCTCAAGATCAGCCACTACATCAACCTGTGCGCCTTCGAGGGCGAGGCATTCGGCAAACCGATGATCGTGCGCGGTTCGCTGGAGCGTCTGACGCCGGTGCTGATGACCGCGCTGGTGGCCGCCTTCGCTCTGGTGCCGCTGCTGCTGGCGGCGGACGCGCCGGGCAAGGAGATTCTGCATCCGGTGGCGGTGGTGATCTTCGGCGGACTGGTCAGCTCGACCCTGCTCGACACCGTCGTTACGCCGGTCATGTTCCACCGTTGGGGGCGTAAGCCGCTGGAACGCCTGCTCGCCCAACGAACCGACGAAGCCTATTGATCAGTCTATCGACCATAAAAGGAGTGCAACGATGAAAGCCCTGATACCCCTCTTTGCCGCCCTGGTTCTGGCCAGCGCGCCGGCGCTCGCCCATGACGATGCCTACCTGGACACGGTGAAGGCACCCAACGGCGGCCAACTGCGCATGGCCGGCGCTTACCACCTGGAACTGGTCGTTGCCGGCGACGCCAAGGAAGCAAGGGACAATCCGGTGCTGGTCTATGTCACCGACCATGCCGACAAAAAAATCCCGTCCGCCGGCACCAAAGGAACGGCGACCGTGCTCGCCGGCAAACAGAAGACCACCGTCGCTCTCGCGCCCGACGGCGACAACCGCCTCAAGGGCACCGGCAAATACCTCTCGGACCCCGCCATGAAGGTGGTCGTGGCCGTGACCTTCGCCGATGGCAAGACGGAGCAGGCGCGCTTCGAGCCGCTGGCGAAAAAGGCGGCCGACAGTCATGCCGGCCACAACCACTGACCGCTCGGCGCGCTTCAGCGTATGAGGAAGCTGCAAGAAAACATGAACCACAGAGGCACAGAGACACAGAGATAGCACAGAGTTCTTCTCTGTGTGATCCTTTGTGCCGTCTCTATGGTGAGCAGATTTTGTATCCCAGGAGCAAAGCACATGCGTTTCATGAAAACAGCCCTCGCCACGACGGCGCTGCTCGCCGCCACCGCCGGCCTCGCCGCGCCGCCGGTCACCGTCTACAAGAGCCCGACCTGCGGCTGCTGCGGCGAGTGGATCAGGTACCTCGAGCGCAGCGGCTTCCAGGTCAAGGCGCAGGACGTGCACCCCGAGGAACTGGACCGGATCAAGCGCCGCCTGCAGGTGCCCGAGCGCCACGGGAGCTGCCACACGGCGGTGGTCGACGGCTACGTGGTGGAAGGCCACGTGCCGGTGAGCGCCATCCGCAAGCTGCTCGCCGAGCGGCCGAAGGTCGTCGGCGTGTCGGTGCCTTCGATGCCGCCGGGATCGCCCGGCATGGAAGGACCGAATCCGCAGCCCTTCACCGCCTTCGCCTTCGACGCCCAGGGACGCACCACCGTGCTGGAGAGCTATCGCCCGCCCTACCGGTGGTGAGCGTCGCAGCCACGGAAGGCGACCGGTGGACCGCCGCCGTTTTCTTACCGCCTCGGTCGCCCTGAGCAGCGCCGCGCTGGGCGGCTGCGGCATCGGACTCGGCTTCGAGGACGGGCTGTGGCACCCCTGCGGCGATGAGCCGTTGCCCCAGCACCTGGCACGCCACGAGCTGGTGCAGCAGGCATGGGATGGACTCGACCCGGCCCGGGTCTGGGACATGCACGTGCATCTGGCGGGCAACGGCGACAGCGGTTCGGGGGCGTCGATCAATCCGGCCATGCTCACGGCATGGCGTCCGTTCGAGTTCGCGCACACGGCACTGTTCTTCAATGGGGCATGCGTGCCGGCCGGGCTCCGGCGCGTGGACGAAGCCTACGTCGAGCGGCTGGTGTTCCTCCACGGCGGGCTGCCGCCGGCCACGCGGCTCATGCTCATGGCGCTCGATCAGCACCACAATGCCCAGGGCCGGCCGGTGCCGGCGCGCACCGTCATCCACGTGCCGAACGCCCATGCGGCGCGGATCGCGCAGCGCCACCCCCGACACTTCGAGTGGATCGCCTCGGTGCACCCGTGGCGCGAGGACTGCGTGCAGGCGTTGGCGAGCGCCGCCGCCCAGAGAGCGCGGGCGGTGAAGTGGGTGCCCTCGGCCATGAATATCGACCCCGCCTCGCCGCGTTGCGACCGCTACTACGAAACCCTGGCGCGGCTCGGTCTGCCGCTGATCAGCCATGGCGGTGCCGAGCATCCCCTGCTGGCAGCCGATGACGAGCTGAACAACCCGCTGCGGCTGCGCCGCGCTCTGGATCACGGGCTGCGCGTCGTTGTCGCCCACTGCGCGACCCAGGGCGAGAACCGGGATCTCGATCGCGGCCCGGACGGTCCGCCGGTGGAAAGCTTTCGCTTGTTCGCGCGCCTGATGGACGATCCGCGCTACGAGGGGCGCCTGTTCGGCGACATCGCCGCCATCACCCAGACCAACCGGCCCGTCGCCTTCCTGCGCGAGCTGCTCGGCCGCAGCGACTGGCATGCCCGCCTGCTGAACGGCTCCGACTACCCCCTGCCGGGCATCGTGCCGCTGGTGTCCATGCGGCATCTCACGGATCGGGGCTTCATCGGCGCCGGCCAGGCCGCCGTGCTGAAAGAGGTCCGCCGGTACAGCCCGCTGCTATTCGATTTCGTGCTCAAGCGCCACTTGCGTGCGGACGGGAGCGGCTTTCCGCCATCGGTATTCGGAACGCGCGGGTTCTTCGAGCCGTCGCCGCCGACACGAAGGATCGAATTCTGACAAGACTGTAATGGGAATGTGGGAATCGGGTAAGCGGCGCGGGCGACACCGCTGAGCACGAGGGCCGTCCTGCCTCGCACGCCCACGATCCACCCCGTCTTCGCCTTGTCTGATCTCGATCGGAATAGCGGAACGCAGGAACGCGGGCGCGCCAATGTGTCGGTACCCGTTCCTGTCGCGTTGGCTTGCGCCTGCAGCAGCGGCCGGCCCCGTCACGACTTCGGGCGCCAGCGACTGCACCGCCGGCTCGACGCCGATCTCGTGCGGCTGTACGGCGTGCTCGCCGAGCGCGGCCTGTCCGAGGTACGCCACATTGCGCGCGACCTGCGGCGACCCGCGGCTCAGCGATCTATTTCTGAACGCGGCCGGCCTGCCCGCTCGGCGGCCCTGCCGGAGGAAGGGCCGATGGTGTGACAGCAGGCGCCTCGGCGTAGATCGCATGCGCCGGTCCCACGTCCGTGATCCCGAGCATTGCCAATACCTCGGCGATGAACGACTTATGCGCCGCCGGCGCCTTGTCGTACCAATTGCGCAGATACTGCTCCAGGTTGTTCCTGGCATCGTTCGGATCGAGATTCAGGTAATGCAGGGCGTCCCAGTTCTCCGGACTCTGTTCGAACAGGGGCAGCAGGAGATTGGCAACGACTTCGTTCTTCTCCCGCAGGTAGGGGTCGTTTCTCAGCCTGTCCTCGTTGTCCGAAAGCCATTTGGCCAGCGGCGTGTCGGCAGGAAGCTGCCGATGCCCTTCGGCGACGAGTTGATCGGCGAACTTGCGCAGCGCCGGCGCCAGTCTCGCCCAGCGCGGATCGCCGGCTGACGACTCCCATGTCGCCGCCATGCTTCTCAAAGTGTAGAGCGAAGCCGCTTCGCACAGGGTTTCCTCGAACCACTGGTTGTACTTGACCGTATCCGCGCCCACGTTTTCTTCGTAGTTGGACATGATGTGGCACAACTCGTGGGCGAACTCGTAGGCAAGCTGCGACCAGCGCTGATCCCGGGCATGCAACTGGACCTGGTACTCGCCGTTGACGCCCTTGTCATAGAGCGCGATCGGATTGCCGTGGGTGTGGGTGACGACGATCGGGGTGGCGAGCTTTGCCGGGATGCGCGTCAGCAGTTCGTCGGCCACCGAGTAGAGCACGGATTCGATGTCCTCCTTGCAGGCGCTGCCCCAACCGCCGCCTTCGACGCGGATCGACAGCCCCATTTTCTTGCTGTTGATCTTGCCCGCCTTCCTGGCAGGCTCTGCCGATGCGCTCTGCGAGAACAGCAGCGAGCAGACGATGGATGCGATGACGAAAGGAAGTCTCATGGACCACCCAAGGAGCCTAACAGGCTGTCTAAGAAGTAGCGTGCAGGCCCGGTCGTACGGCTCCAGCGAACGAAAATTCCAGGCACCGCCCGCGTGCACGGCACTTCGGCGAGCAAGAACGCCGTAGTCCGGCCCCGAAGTGGTCTTTCAACAAGCTGGCAACGCGAACCCACGGCACGCTCGCTCAGAATAACACCGGCGCCGTCGCGTGGCGATATGATCGGGACAGCTGACGAGGCCCGCCGGGCGGCATCCGGCGCCAAAAAACCGCGCCTGCCGACCTTCATGCCGTAGCGCAGCGACTGACGAAGCGTTCGAACTCGGCCACCGGCATGGGCCGGCCGAAGCGATAGCCTTGGCCGTGCTGGCAGCCGTTTTCCAGCAGGAATGCGGCCTGAGCGTCCGTCTCGACACCCTCGGCCACCAAGTCCAGGTTTAAGGCAGCGGCCATGGCAATAAAGGCCTTCACCAGTTCGCTCTCTCGCTCGCTGCGCCCAATGCCTTGGACGAAGCTCTTGTCTATCTTCAGGCAATCGACACGGAAGCGTGCCAAGTAGTTGAGCGCCGAATAGCCCGTGCCGAAGTCGTCCAGCGCGACGCGCACACCCAGCGAGCGGCAGCGCTGCATCAGCTCGCAGGTGTAGTCCACGTCGGCCAGCGCCGCAGTCTCCAGCACCTCGAGCACGAGGTGCGGCGCCACGTCGGCGCCATGCTGGCCGAGCAGCGCCGCCAGTTCGTCGGCGAACGACGGCTCCTGCAGGTGGCGGGCCGAGACGTTGATGCTGACGTCGATGGTCAGCCCCTGACGCAACCACGCCGACAGCTGCGAGACGCCGCGTGCCAGCACCCAGCGCCCGAGCGCGACGCCCAGGCCGGTGTGCTCCACCAGGGGCAGGAACTGGCCCGGCGGCACCAGGCCGTGCTCGGGGTGGTGCCAGCGCAGCAGGGCCTCGGCACCGATCACGCGCCGGCCGCGCATGTCGATCTTGGGCTGGTAGTGCAGGCTGAACTCGGAGGCGTCGAGCGCCTCCTGCACCCTGCCGAGCGCGACGAAGCGCGCCTTGGCGCGGCGGTCCTGATCGGCATCGAAGAACAGGTAGCCGTTGCGGCCCGCCTGCTTCGCCCCGTACAGGGCCTGGTCGGCGTGGCGCAGCAGCGCCTCGCCGTCGCTGCGGTCGTAGGGGAAGACGGTCGCACCGATGCTCGCCGTCACCGACAGCGGCCCTTCGGGCAGGCCGATGTCGCACGGCTGGCTGATCTGCTGCAACACCCTCTCCACCGCATGATGGCTCTCGCGCAGCGTGGCGGTGCGCAGCAGCAGGGCGAACTCGTCGCCGCCGATGCGTGCCGCCACGTCGTCGCCACCGGCCCAGGTGCGCAGCGAGGCGCGCACGCGCTCGGCCAGTGCCGCGATCAGGCGGTCGCCGGCGTCGCGTCCGTGGCGCTCGTTCACCTGCCTGAAATGGTCGAGGTCGAGGTGGCAGACGGTCAGCAGCGCCCCGTCGCGCTCGCACGCGGCCAATGCCTCCTGGAGCAGGGTGGAGAGCCGGGTGCGGTTGGGCAGCCGGGTGAGCTCGTCGAAGTGGGCCTGCCGCGCGATGCGCTCCTGCTGCTGTCTCTCCAGGGTGACGTCGGTCACCGCCACCACGTGGCTGCGCAGCGAACCGTCGTGGCCCCGCACCGCCGAGACCGCCAGCAGCAGGGTTGCGAAGGCGCCGTCGGGGCGCTGGTGCAACACCTCTCCGCGCCACATGCCTTCGCTGGCCAGTGCGGCGTGCATGCCGGACAGCGGCCCGTGCGCATCGTCGGGCGCCGCGCGCAGGATGGTGGGCACGCGGCCGAGCAGTTCCCCGCGCGGCAACCCGCTCATCCGGCAGAAGGTCGGGTTGACCTCCAGCACGCGGTGATGCTCGTCGGTGATGAGCAGGCCCTCGTGCAGCTGCCGGAACAGGCTGTCGGCGACCTGCTGGCGGTCTCCGGCCTCGTGCTCCGCCTGCACGTCCCGCATGGTCGCCACGATGCGCAGCGGCTCGCCGTCGGCGGTGCGGTCGGCCACCAGCGCATTCAGGTCCATCCAGCGCCACGCGCCATCGGCACGGCGCATCCGGCATTCGGCCCGCACCGAATCCTCGGTGCCGGCGCGCAGCCGGGCCAGTGCCGCCTGCACGGCCCCGAGGTCGGCCTCGTGCAGCCGTGACCAGAACGCGTGGGCCGCAACGCGCGAGGCCTGCGCCGCCAGCAGGACCGCGTCCACGATGTGTTGGTAGCCGGTGCACCGGCACAGGTTGCCGGAGATCGCCTGCCGGATTTCGGCTTCCGTCGGGTTCGGGTTGGCCGACAGAAACGGCAGCAGGGTCATGAGGAATCCCGGCGTGCAGAAGNNTGCCGAAGTCGTCCAGCGCGACGCGCACACCCAGCGTCCGCAGCGTATCGAGCACCTGCCGCACCAGCGTCGAATCCTCCAGCAGCGCGCTTTCGGTGATCTCGACGGACAGCCAGCGGGGATCGCAGCCGGTCTGCGCCAGCACCGAGTCCACCAGCGCAGGCAGGTCGTCCGCGACGAACTGTCGCGTCGAAACATTAACGGCAATCCGCAGGGGAACGTCGCGGCCGCGGTTCCACCGAACGGCAGCCTGGGCTGCCGTGCGCAGCACCCAGTGGCCGATGGGCACGATCATACCGGTTTCCTCGGCCAGGGCGATGAAAGCGTCGGGAGTCAGCAGTCCCATGCTCGGATGACGCCAACGCAGCAGGGCTTCGGCGCCCACCACCACGTCCTGCCTGCCGAGGCACACCTGGGGCTGGTAGTGCAGTTCCAGCCCGGTGCCGTGGCAGGCGTCGTGCATCGAGGCTTCGAGCAGCAGCCGGCGTTCCACGGCATCGCTCAGCTCGCGCCGGTAATACTCGCTGCGCCCACGGCCACTGCGCTTGGCGTGATACATGGCGCTGTCGGCATGGGCAAGCAACTCCTCCAAGCCCTCCCCGTCCGCCGGAAACACGGCCACGCCGATGCTGGCCGTGACATGCACCTCGCGCTGTGCCAAGCGAAATGGCTGCACGAGAGCCCGATGCAGCTTGGCCGCGATGCCACCAAGCACCTCGGCATCCGCGATGTCCGGGGCCACGATGACGAACTCGTCGCCGCCTAGGCGCACCAGCAGATCATTCGCGCGCATACAAGCGGTGAGCCGCTGGGCGATTTCGCACAGGAGGGTATCGCCGGCGCTGTGCCCCATGCCATCGTTGATCGCCTTGAAGTGGTCCAGGTCCAGCACCATGATGCCGACTTGGTCGGTGCGCCGGCTCGCCGTCGCGAACATCGCCGATGCGCGCTCGGACAGCGCCTGCCGATTCGCGAGGCGCGTCAGCGGATCGGTACGCACCAGCGATTCGATGAACTCGAGCTGTTCGATCTGCTCCGTGATGTCGCGCCCGATGCCGAGCACGCTGCACACCGCACCGCTTTCGTCGCGCTCGGGCACGATCCGGATCTGATGTACAAACGTGCCCTGGTCGCCCGGACCGGGAAAGCGCAGCTCGACCATCGTTGGTTGCCCTTCGCACGCCACGCGTCGCACGGCACGATGGACAGCATCGAAGCGCCCATCCTGGAACGACTCCGGCACCGTGCGGCCGAGCATCTGCTCCGGCGCTAGGCTGAGCACGCGGGCCATCGCCGGGTTCATGTAACGTACGCGCCCATCGGTGTCCCAGCGCATGATGTTGTCGCCTGCGTTCTCCGCCAAGGTGCGGAATTCGCGCTCCTTGGCGGCCAGCGCGCGATTCGCGCGCACCTGCTGCGTCACTTCGCGGCCCACGGCCAGCGCACCGCACACGGCACCGAGGTCATCGCGTTCGGCGATGAATTCGACGTTGTAGGCGCGCAGCTCACCACTCGGGTGGATGGACTGCAGGTCCACCGAGCCGCTGCGGCCCGTGGCCAGCGTGTCGGCAAGCTGGCGTAGATAGTCCTCGCGGCCGACCATGCCAGGCGGCATCGCCTCGAGCGCCCGGCGTCCAAGAACATTCGCGACCGGCACGCCGGATCTCTCGGTGATCGTGGAATTGCAGTAGACCACTCTCATATCGAGGTCGTAGCGCACGATCACGTCCGGGGAGTTCTCGGCCAGGGTGCGGAACTCGCGCTCCTTCTCGGCCAGCGCCTGGCGCACGCGCACCTGCTCAGTCACGTCGCGACCGACCGCGACCGCACCGCACACGGCACCGTGCGCGTCGCGCTCGGCGGCGAAGACGATACTATGCACGCGGATTTCTCCGCTCGGATGCGGTACCAGCAGTTCGGCCGTGCCGGGTTCGCCGGTGGCGAGCGTGCGCATCAGCTGTGCTTCATAGGCCGGCGCGCCGACCATGCCTGGCGGCGCAGCCTCTGTCGGCGTGCGGCCGACGATGTGACTGGCCGTGACCGTGACCCTCTGCTCGATCTCGCGGTTGCAGTACACAGCCCGCCCATCCAGACCATAGCGGATGATGTTGTCGGGCGAGTTCTCGGCCAAAGTGCGGAAGTCGGTCTCGCGCTGGCGCAGTTCGCTCTCAATGCGGCGCTGATCGGTGACATCGCGTGCGCGTGCCAGCACGCGCACGACCTTGCCCGACGTGTCGCGGTCGGCCACCACGTCGAGCAAATAGGCGCGGGGGGCACCGTCCCCGCGGCGCCAGCTGAATTCGGCGCGGGACGCCGTGCCGTCTTGCAGCGTCGCGGCCAAGCGGGCTTGGAAGGGCGGCGCGTCGGCCCCGAACAAGCCGGCCTGCACGACCGAGCCACCGAGCAGTTCGGCCGCCGGTCGACCAACGGCCCGCTCGACGCTGCAACTCACGAGCACCAGCGCCAGCCGGGCATCGACCGCCAGAACCAGGTCATCCGAATGGTCCAGCAACATGCGCAAAAGCGACGCCTGGTAGCCAGCCTCGCCTTGCCCGGACACGACGTCGCCTGCCATCCCTCCCCCGTGGGGCCAAATATCGACTGCGCGAGCACGGACACGTCCTTCCTCGCTGGCCGATCGTCAGTGACAAATCTATGCCGGCCCTCTAATTCGATTATGCACCAAGATGATGCATCGCTCTAGGTCGCACGTGGTAGCGCGTCAAAGCCGACGGGGCATGCGGGTGCCACGGCACTGTCGCCGACTGTGGGAGCACCGCCCTTCGAGGCGACATTGCGGCGGACAGAAGCCCGGAACATCGGTGTGCTCCGCTTGGCAATCGTCTCGGCGGGAGGCGTGTCCGCGCAAAACGCCGCGCGCGGCGCTATCCGCGTCGCTGTTCCTGTCCTGCCTCGACCACCGTCAGCGCCGTCATGTTGACAATCCGGCGCACCGTCGCGGTCGGCGTCAGGATATGTACCGGCTTGGTACTGCCGAGCAGGATCGGTCCCACGGTCAGGCCCTCGCCGGAGGCGGTCTTGAGCAGGTTGAAGGCGATGTTGGCCGCATCCAGATTGGGGAAAATGAGCAGATTGGCGTCGCCGTCCAGGCGCGAGTTGGGAAACACCTTGCGACGCAGCATGCCGTCCAGCGCCACGTCGCCGTGCATCTCCCCTTCCACCTCCAGGTCTGGCCGCTTCTCGTGCAGGGTGGCAAGCGCCGTGCGCATCTTTAGCGCCGTCGGCGTGTCTTCATTCCCAAAGCTGGAGTGCGACAGCAGGGCGATCTTCGGCGTCATGCCGAAACGGCGCATTTCCTCTGCGGCCAGTTCGGTCATCTCCACCACCTGCTCGACGTCGGGTTCGTAGTTCACATAGGTGTCGCACAACCCGACCGTCCGCCCCGGCAGGTTGAGCAGGTTAAGGGTATAGAAGGAGCGCACGCCGGGCCGCATGCCCAGAACGTCGCGGATGAAGCGCAGATGCGCGCGATGCTGGCCGAAAGTGCCGCACAGCACGCCGTCGGCCTGACCCAGGCGAAGCATGAGCACGGCAATCAAGGTCGTGCGGCGGCGCGCCTCGAGCTTGGCGTATTCCAGTGTCACGCCCTTGCGCTGGGTCAGCTCGTAGTAGGTGCTCCACAGTGCCTTGTAGCGCGGGTCCGATTCCGTGTTGATGACATCGAAATGTTGCCCCTGGCGGACGCGTAGTCCATAGCGCTCGATGCGCATGGCCATGACATCGGGCCGGCCGACCAGGATCGGGCGCGCGATACCCTCGTCGACCACGGTCTGCACGGCGCGCAGGATACGTTCGTCCTCGCCCTCGGCGTAGATGATGCGCTTGGGCTGACTCTTGGCCGCCGCGAACACCGGCTTCATCAGCATGCCGGTCTGGTAGATGAAGCTGGAGAGCTGGTGGCTGTAGGCATCCCAGTCCGAAATCGGCCGCGTGGCCACGCCGGAGTCCACCGCAGCCTTGGCCACCGCCGGGGCGATTTTGACGATCAGGCGCGAATCGAAAGGCTTTGGGATGAGGTACTCGGGGCCGAAGCTCGCCATCTGCTCGCCATAGGCGGCGCGGATCTCCATCGTGTCCTCCGCCTGCGCCAGCTCGGCGATAGCGCGCACCGATGCCAGCTTCATTTCCTCCGTGATGGTTGTGGCGCCAACATCGAGCGCGCCGCGGAAGATGAAGGGAAAGCAGAGGACGTTGTTTACTTGGTTCGGATAGTCGGAGCGGCCCGTGGCTATGATCGCATCGTCGCGCACCGCCCTCACCTCCTCGGGCATGATCTCGGGCACGGGATTGGCCAGCGCCAGGATGAGCGGCTGGGGCGCCATGCGCCTGACCATTTCCTGCTTGAGCACGCCGCCGGCGGACAGGCCGAGAAATACATCGGCACCTTCGATCACATCGCCCAGAGTGCGCGCCTTGCTGTCCTTGGCATAGCGCTCCTTGATCGGATCCATCTCCTCGACGCGGCCCTTGTAGACGAGGCCCTTGATGTCGGTGACCCAGATGTTCTCGACTGGCAGGCCGAGCAGCACCAGCAGATCGAGACAGGCGAGCGCCGCGGCGCCGGCGCCAGATGCGACGAGCTTGACCTTGCGGATATCCTTGTTCACCACCTTGAGGCCGTTGAGCACCGCGGCGCCGACAACGATGGCGGTGCCGTGCTGGTCGTCGTGGAAGACCGGGATCCTCATGCGCTCGCGCAGCTTCTTCTCGATGTAGAAGCACTCCGGCGCCTTGATGTCCTCGAGATTGATGCCGCCGAAGGTGGGCTCGAGGCTGGCGATGATGTCCACCAGCTTGTCCGGGTCGCTCTCGGCGATCTCGATGTCGAAGACGTCGATGCCGGCGAACTTCTTGAACAGCACGCCCTTGCCTTCCATCACCGGCTTAGCCGCGAGCGGTCCGATGGGCCCCAGCCCGAGCACGGCCGTGCCGTTGGTGACGACACCGATGAGATTGCTGCGGGCAGTCAGATTGCCTGCCTCGGCGGGATTGGCGACGATCTCCTCGCAGGCCACCGCCACCCCAGGCGAGTAGGCAAGCGAGAGATCCTGCTGGTTGGTCAGGGCCTTGGTCGGCGTGACGGAGATCTTTCCCGGCTTCGGATAGCGGTGGTATTCGAGAGCGGCAGTGCGTGCGGTATCGGTCATGGCGAAACCTCTCGTCTGGGGGCAGTTTCTTGTCGGCGCGATGCTAGCCGAGGCAAGGCCGGCCGCAAAGTGTGGGAATCCGAAACATCCCAAGCCGGCGAATCAGGCGTACCGGTCCGACTGGGCACCGAAAAAGGGCTGGCGAGCGAAGCGTTCGAAGACCGCGAAATCGACGGGCCGACTGATGAAATAGCCTTGAGCGTGGTCGCAATTGCAGCGGCGCAGCAGCGCCATATGCTCGCTGGACTCGACGCCCTCTGCGACGGCCTGGAGCTTCAGCATGTGCGCCATCTGGGTGATCATGTGGACGATGGCTTCGTCCTCTTCGTTCGAATCCGAACCGGCGATAAAAGAGCGGTCGATCTTCAGCTTGTCCACATTGAAGCGACTGAGATAGGAAAGACTCGAATACCCGGTCCCGAAGTCGTCGATGGCGATGGAACATCCCTGGCTCTTGAGTTCCCGGATCACCTCGCGCACGGTGCTGGTGTCCTGAATCAGCGTGGACTCGGTAAGCTCGACCTCGATGAAGGCCGGCGAAATACCGGCGTCGCCCGTGCAACGGGCGACCAGCGCCGGGAGGTCAGAGCGGTAGATCTGAATGCCGGAGACATTGACAGCGATGCTGACCGGCAGGCCGCCATCGGCCCACAGGCGCGCCTGGCGGCATGCCTCCTGCATGACCCACTCGCCGATCGGCAGGATCAGGCCGGTTTCTTCGGCGACGGGAACGAAATCGGCCGGGCGCACCAATGCACCGTCGGATCTGACCCACCGTAGCAGTGCCTCGGCGCCACGCACTTCCATCGGCCCGAGTGCGAGCTGGGGCTGATAATGCAGGCGGAATTCCGAGCGCGCGAGAGCATTGTGAAGATCGCTCACCAGTGTATGACGGAACATGGCCGCATCGTTCATTTCCTGGCGGAAGAAGGTGTACCCGCCGTGACCGCGCCCCTTGGAGTCGTACATCGCGATGTCTGCCTTCTGCAGCAGGGTGTCGAAATCGTGGCCATCCACCGGCGCCATGGCGATGCCGATGGAAACGGACGAGTTGATGGCGTGCCCGCCGATTTCGAACGGCTCCGCCATGGCGGCAATGATTTTGCTCGCCGCCGCGGCCGCGGCCACCGGCGTGTCGATCTCGCTCAACAGCACGATGAATTCGTCGCCGCCCTGGCGGCTGATGGTGTCGATCTCGCGCAGACACGCCTTGAGCCGCTTCACCGCCGCCACCAGCAGTTCGTCGCCGACCCGATGACCGAGGGAGTCATTGACGCGCTTGAACTCGTCCAGGTCGAGGAACATGAACGCCAGCGAGCGCGAGGTGCGCCGCGTCCGCTCCATGGCCTGGCCGAAGCGGTCACGCAGCAACAAACGGTTGGGCAGGGCGGTCAGGACATCGTGATGTGCCAGGTAGTGGATCTTTTCCTCCGCCGCCTTGCGCTCGGAGATGTCCTGGAACGAACCGATGAAGTTGAGGATCTCGCCCTTCTGATTGCGCACGGTTGAGACCGACAACCATTTCGGGTAGATGTCGCCGCTCTTGCGACGATCGAAAACCTCACCGCTCCAGGCGCCTGTGCGCAGCAGTGTGTCCCACATCTCGGCGTAGAAGGCCGGCGCATGACGCCCAGACTTAAACATGCTCGGGTTGCGCCCGATCACTTCGCTCTTGTCGTAGCCGGTGATCGTGCAAAACGCATGATTGACATCGACGATGTTGCCCTGGCGGTCGGTAATCATCAGGGCCTCGGAGGTGTTCTCGAAAACAGTGCGCGCAAGGCGAAGCTGATCTTCCTGGGCGCGGCGTTCGGTGATGTCGGCGTAGACCCAGATCGAGCCGCCCTGGGGATTTGCCTGGTCGACCGGGCGGCCCGTACGATGACACCAGACCGGGCTGCCATCGCGCCGGCGGAATTCATATTCCCGGTCGCTGTAGCCGGTCTGCAGCAAATCGTCATAGGCGACCTGGCCGTCCGCAGCCCACTCCTCGGCCGTCGGGTAAAGGAGCGCCGTGCTGCGCCCGACGAGCTGATCGGGGGTATCCCAGCCGAATATCGCCGCCATGCGGGCGTTGCAGGTGACAAAAATCCGGTTGCGGATGTGGGCGATGCCTACATGGGCGTTGTCGAACGTGGCGCGCAATTCGTCCAGCAGTTCCTGGATGCGCGCTTCCTGGTGTTTGCGAACGGTGATGTCGGTGAGCGTTACAAGGGTTCCGCCCTCCGGCATGGCAGCGTGGCGAACGCTGAACGTGCGCCCGTCCGGCAAGGTACACTCGATGGGCTGGCCAGGCTCCGGCAACTCCGGAACTGGCGCGAGGATACCCGGCAGGGCTGTGCGTGCAACGCCCTTGACCAGCTCGTGGGCGGACAGGCCAAGCATGCCGGCCAGCCTGTCGTTCCACACCAGCAACCGGCCCTCGCCGTCAAAGACGATGACACCCTGCGCGAGATTGTCGAGGGTGGTCTGGAGCAGCAGCGCCTGCGCAGCCAGTTCCTTCTCGCGGCGTAGATTCTCCTGCAGCTTGATTTCGCTGATGTCAGCATAGGTTCCGACCACCCCGCCGTCAGTCGTCGGCCGTTCCGAGATGCGGACCCAAAAGCCCGCGCGGACCATCACTTCAGCGCGGCCGGGACGGCCCAGTCGCGCCTGCTCATGCAGAGTCCGCCAGAGCTGCTGCACGTCTGGACTGTCCGCGTGGCCGACGAGCGCAGCGACGATGGCAGAAAAAGACTGACCTTCGCTGATCACCGCAGCCGAACCGTTCCCGGCCCACACGGTGGCGAATTCGGGATTGGCGACGATGAGGCAGTCCTTGTCGTCAAAAAAAGCGAAGCCGTCGGAGCTGGCACCAACGGCTTCGTAAAGCCGCACGCGCGCTGCCTCGGCGGCACGCTTTTCCTGGGCCAGGGCAGCATTGCTGCGTTGCAGGGCGAGCATGGCTTCGTCGAGGCGCTGGGTACGTTCGCGCACCTGCTCGCCGAGCAGCACCGTCGCCTGGAAGAAGCTGTAGTCCGAACCCTGCGTGTCCATGCCGAGTTCGACCCGATCCATGAGCACGCGAATGATCTTGTCCTTGCGTGCAAGCTCGGCGGCGATGTCCTTCGGTGCCGCCGCATCTTGGCCATTGGTCGGTCGCTCGAGCATCAGCGGCCCTTGCCGATGGCGTTCTCGGCGCGGCGACCGAAGGCGACGGCTGTGAACGTCTGGTTCACATGCACGCCCATGTGCAGTTCGCCGAAGGTAGAGAAGCCGACAACCTTGTGCCGGCACAATGCTTTCGACATAACCCCGATTTGGTCGCTCTGACGGAATTCCAGATTGCGCAGGATGCAGTCGCAGGCGAGAACGGCCTGCGGCTCGCCGATTTCCTTGGTCACGGCGTCGAGGCATTGCTCCAGATTCGACAGGGCGTCCAGGCCCCGGGCCCGCGACAGGACAATGCCTTCGTCGATGGCGCAGTAGAAGCTGAGGCTATGGTCGGGATTGACCTTCTGGATCGAGCGCACATACTCCTGGCCGCCGATGCGCACGACCACGGGATGCGCCGCAAAGGCCATGGGGCTGAGGCGGTCGACGGGAATGCCGACGATGCGCGCGTATTCGATGGCCGCCGGAAAGCCGTTGATCTCGGTGACGATACGCTCCTGGGGGCGCGCGCCGGTGACCACCATGCGTCCCTCGGTGCGCTCGAAATGCTGGGTCTTGATGACGCGAAACGCAAGGCCGGTACTGATGATCGCCACGACGGCCGCGTTGTCGAATGCGGTGTCGTCGTGAAACACTCGGGTACGCTGGAAGCGCAGGGAATCGCCGGCGGAACCGCCGATCAGGGGGATGTCGCCGAGTATGAGCTGGAGCGCCCGGCCCACGGGCTCCTCGCGCAGCGACAGCCCGTCGATGAGAGCAACGGCCAGGGACTTGTCGAAGCCGCGCGCTTCGCGCTGCAAGGTCGAATTCTGAAGCGCTTCCTGAATGCGGCGCTGGCACTCGCCCATGTCGAAGCCGGCGAGATCGGTGATGACCGCGGTGACGGCCGAGAAATCGTCCGCCGAGAATCCGACGGCGACGATGGAATCGTTCTGGTAACCGGCCAAGCCGATCTCGCCCGCGGTAGTGCAGCCAACGAGCGCCGTCGGGGCGGGAAAGGCACGGCGCATCCGGGTGACAAGTTCGTTTCCGTCATGGACATCGGCGGCGAATACCATGACTAAGGCATAGTCGTGCCCGGCCAGTTGGCGCGCCAGATCCGTCACTGCAGCCTCCGTCTGCCGTGCAAACGAGGAGCCGATACGAATCGAGTCCATGGCTGATGCCTTCTCCGTCCTCTGTGTCAAGATTTTTTTGCTTTTTTGTTTTTATATGCCTCATTCTATGCCACTTTCGAAAGAATTTCGTTCGCAGGTGCGAGAGGCGCGCTCCCGCCGAGGTTACGTCGCCGGGGCCGTCTGTGGCATAATCTGAGCGCTGTTACCAGGGCAACGCGCCGTGATCCCGCGCGTCGCTCGGAGCGCTACACAGACCCTGTACGCGCGCCATCGGCGAAGAGGTGCCACGCATCCAGGCATCCAACCGACCAATCAGGCAATCTCCCCGACAGCGTTTATTGGGTCTTGCAGATGATCACCGCAAACCAGTGCAATCCATACCCCATCCCCGACGGCAGAGTGCGCCGGGCTCCACGCAGCCCGGATAGCCAACAGAGTTCCGATGTTGTAGTTTGCAAGGGCATGCCCGAACGCGTTTTTTCGATCAGTGTGAACCCGGTCGCCACGCATCGCCGGCCTTGAGCTTCGAGGCAGGCCGGCGTTGCCGCGCGCCTTTTTGCTGGAGAGATTGACATGAGTAAGACAGGACCGACGAGGAACGAGAAGCTGCTTGCCTGGGTGGAAGCGATGGCTGAGATGTGCAAGCCGGAGACGGTCCACTGGTGCGACGGCACGCAGGAAGAATACGACCGCCTGTGCGAGCAGATGGTGCAGGCAGGCACCTTCATACGCCTCAATCCGCAGAAGCGTCCGAACAGCTATCTTGCCCGTTCCCACCCTTCGGACGTGGCGCGGGTCGAGGAACGCACTTACATCTGCGCGGCGAAGGAAGAGGACGCAGGCCCGACCAACAACTGGGCGCCACCGGAGCAGATGCGCACGACGCTGCACGGGCTGTTCGAAGGCTGCATGCGCGGACGCACCATGTACGTCATCCCCTTCAGCATGGGCCCGTTAGGTTCGCCCATCGCCCAGATCGGCGTGCAGATCACCGACAGCCCGTACGTCGTGGTCAATATGAAAATCATGACACGCATGGGCCGTAAGGTGCTCGACGTGCTGGGAGACGGGTTTTTCATCCCCTGCATGCACTCCGTCGGCGCGCCGCTGGCCGCCGGCCAGGCCGACGTTCCCTGGCCGTGCGAAGGCGATATCAGCCGCAAGTACATCGTCCATTTCCCCGAAACGCGGGAGATCTGGTCCTACGGCTCCGGCTATGGTGGCAATGCCCTGCTGGGCAAGAAATGTCTGGCGCTGCGCATCGCTTCGGTGATGGCCCGCGACGAGGGCTGGCTCGCCGAGCANNCCCAGCGCCTGCGGCAAGACCAATCTGGCCATGATCGTGCCGCCGGAGGGCTTCAACGGCTGGAAGGCGCTGACCGTGGGTGACGACATCGCCTGGATCAAGCCGGGACCCGACGGCACGCTGCGCGCCATCAATCCCGAGGCCGGCTTTTTCGGCGTCGCGCCCGGCACATCCTACAGCTCCAACCCCATGGCCATGGACTCCGTCAAGGCCAACTGCATCTTCACCAACGTCGCCCTGACCGATGACGGCGATATCTGGTGGGAGGGCATGGGTCCGGCGCCCAAGCACGCCATCGACTGGCAGGGCAAGGACTGGACCCCCGACGCGGGTCGGCCGGCGGCGCACCCGAATGCGCGCTTCACCGCGCCGGCTTCGCAGTGCCCGACCATTGATCCGGCGTGGGAGGATCCGGCCGGCGTGCCGATCTCGGCCTTCATCTTCGGCGGGCGCCTGTCCAAGACCTTCCCGCTGGTATTTCAGTCCTTCGACTGGAACCACGGCGTATTCATGGCGGCAACGATGGGCTCCGAGGCAACGGCGGCGGCCATCGGCCAGGCGGCGATCCGCCGCGATCCGTTCGCCATGCTGCCCTTCGCCGGCTACAACATGGCCGAATACTGGAACCACTGGCTGGGCATGGGCGAGAAGCCGGGACTCAAGCTGCCCAAGATCTTCCGCGTCAATTGGTTCCGCAAGGATGAGAAAGGCAGCTTCATCTGGCCGGGATACGGGCAGAACATGCGCGTGGTGAAGTGGATCGTGGATCGGGTGAACAACCGGGTCGATGCCGTGCGCAGCCCCTTTGGCCAGATGCCGCGCTACGAGGACATCACCTGGACTGGACTGCATTTCACCAAGGACATGTATCAGGAGATCATGAACGTCAGCCGCGCCGGCGCGGTAAGTGAAGCGAACGAAGTGAAGGACTACTTCGCCAAGTTCGGCCATCACCTGCCCCAGGACCTGGAGAACCAGCGCCAGGCGCTGGCGCAACGCGCAGAGAAGGCGCCGGAGGTCTGGAACATCGCCGCGGCCTGAGGACGTACATCCTCGTTTATTGGAAACCGGCCTTCGGGCCGGTTTTCTTTTCCGAAGTCTCCCACGTCCAGCCGTCGTCGCGCCCGCCCATACGCCGCGAGGATTCCCAGCGCGGGAAACACGGTAATATCGGCGCTGCGAAATCCGCGCCACGCAACCATCGCGCCCACTCGACTTGCACCGCCCATGAACGCCCCGCGCCCGACGCCGCGTCAGCTCGCGGCACGCATGGCCGACATCGCGCCCTTTCATGTCATGGAGCTGATGCGCTGCGCCCACGAGTTGGAGGCGGCCGGAAGCTCCATCATCCACATGGAAGTTGGTGAGCCGGATTTCCCGACACCACAGCCCGTGATCGAGGCAGCAATGCGCTTCCTGGCAGGTGGCCATGTGCATTACACCGCCGCGCTCGGCCTGCCGCAACTGCGCGAGGCCATCGCAGCCTTCTATGCCGAGCGCTATGGCGTCGGCCTCGATCCGGCGCGGGTCATCGTCACCGCTGGCGCGTCGGCGGCGCTGCTGTTGGCGCTGGCGGTGGTCGTGAATCCGGGCGACGAGATTCTGCTGACCGATCCGGGCTATCCGTGCAATCGCCACTTCGTGCGCCTGCTGGAGGGAATGCCACGGGCACTGGCGGTGGGACCGGAGACCGACTACCAGCCGACCGCGGAGCAGATCGGGAAGGCGTGGTCGTCGCGCACCAAGGGCCTGCTGGTCGCCTCTCCGGCCAATCCGACCGGCACGATGCTTGCCGACGACACGCTGGCGGCGCTCGCGCGCACGGTCGCCGAGCGGCAGGGCGTGATGATCGTCGACGAGATCTACCACGGCCTGACCTACGGCATGGACGCCAAGACGGTTCTTGGCCTGACCGACGACGCCTTCGTGGTGAACAGCTTTTCGAAGTATTTCAACATGACGGGCTGGCGCCTGGGCTGGCTGATCGCGCCGGCGGAGTATGTGCGCGATATCGAAAAGCTGGCGCAGAATCTGTACATCTCACCGTCGGCACCGGCCCAGCACGCGGCGTTGGCGGCATTCGCCCCGGAGACGATCGCGTTGCTCGAGCAGCGCCGCGCCGAGTTCCAGGCCCGACGTGACTTTCTGATGCCGGCGCTAACGCGGCTCGGCTTCAGGATTCCGGCGCCGCCGCGCGGCGCGTTCTACCTGTATGCCGATGTCTCGGAACTAGCCAAGGACAGCTACGCGCTGGCGCTGCGACTGATCGAGGAGGCAGGCGTGGCGGTTACGCCCGGTCTGGACTTCGGTGACAACGCCCCGGCACGCCATATGCGCTTTGCCTACACGACGGCCCGGGAGAAACTAGCCGAAGGCGTGACGCGGATCGCCCGTTTTCTCGGGCCATCTTGATGGCGGCGCAGCTTAGCGTCGCGCGTCGGCGACGATGATCTTGCCCTTGCCGGCGAACTGAGCCAGGCGCTGTCTTTCCGCCAATACCTTGGCGGCATACTGGGCGTCGGCATCGTTGGGGGCGCCAGCATATTGCTGCAGCCCCGCTTCCATGCCGCCGGCGCGCTCGATCGATTCCTTCAGGATCTGGGCGCCGATGTGAATATTGGCTTGTGGGTCGAGCAGGGACTCGTCCCTGCCGCGCTGTTCCAGCTTGTCCTGGTGGAAACGCGGAATCACCTGCATCAGCCCCTGGGCACCGCGAGGGCTTTCGGCGAGCGGATTGAAGCCCGACTCGATCGCCATCACGGCGACGATGAGCAGCGGATCGAGGCCCACCTGCCGGCCCGCAGCGTGGGCGACGCCGATGAATGGTTCGATGGCCGAGGCGGCAACCCGGTACTTGCGCGCCGCGTAGTCGGCGATGCCGCGCAACTCAGGTGCTGGCGCCGCGGCGGCAACGCTGTCCGCTTCCGCGTCGGCGGCGCGCACTGCCGCCGGCGCCGATTCCCCGAACCAATGCTTGAGATCGGGCGCATGGAAGCCGCCGCTCTGGTACAGCGCCACGGCGAAGACCGTCGTCATGATGCCGGCGACGAGCAGACCTCCATGTGCGAAATGAATCACAAAGGTTACTGTGCTCTTCAGCAGCTTAATGATGGGACTCATGCAGGGCATGCGTTCTCCTTTCCTCGTTTCACCGGATGACGCCCCGGCAATTCCGACGACCGCGCGCGAAGGCAATGCCTGTCACGAGCAGAAAACGGGGAGTGCGAGCGGGTACTCACTGCCGTAGGCCACCGCGGAGTGGCTGCAGGCGGGACGTCTGGTTGGAACGTAGTCAAAGACCGGCAACATGCATCGCCTCGGAACATGGCGGGGCTTTCAGCGCGGGACGTTTCGTTACGACGGTATCCCGCGTGCCATCGGAAATGACGATGTTGCGGTGCAGCAGACCAAATTATGCCGATGCCGCCTGGAGCTGTCAACCCGAAGCGCCAACCACTTGACGCGGCGGACAGGTTGATCGACAGACACCGGCGCTTGTCCGCTATTGTGCGCACGATGCCTCCGCCGCGGCGATGGCGATCATCGCCTCTCGAAACCGGCGGTGCCTGCGCGCCAGGACGAAGTAGCGCGCCTCGTCGCCACCCTTGGCCCGCATCAACGCCACGCAGGCGCGCCGCTCCCGCACCGACCACTCGGACAGGCGCGGCACCAGCGCCAGCAACAACGAGAGCGACCCGAAAGCCTGTCGCTCCCCGCCTGACCAGCCCGACATGTCCCGGACACCGAGCGAGGAGGTCACATAACGCAGTGCAACTTCGCCGGCAGCGGCGCGGTCGCCGCCATGTTCGTGTGCAATCCGCCGGGAGACGGCGAGACTGAGATCGGCGGGATCGCAGTCCGCGATTTCCGCATCGCCGGCTGCTGCCAGCCGCAGCTCGATGTTCGAGCGCGTCAGCCGGCGCATCACTGAAAGCGGCGAACGATAGAATCGCTCGGCGCTGATGCGCACGAACTCGGCCTCGGCGAGTTGCGCCTGGGTTGGCTCGATAGGGCGGAACCCAAGGCGATAGTAAAACCAGAAGGCGCCGGACATCAGTCCCTCGCGGTTACCGGCGCCGAACTGGTAGGGCTCGACCACGAAGCGCACCGGCTCGAAGCGCTGGCGATAGGCACGCAACACCTGGCAGAAGCAGAATGCCGACTCGCCGCCACGGAAAGGCGCGAACATGTTGACGCCGATCTTGCAGGTATCGAGAAACGGCCAGCCGCCGCCGTATCCCACCGGTATGGTGTTTTTGAACAGCATGAAGCCGACGTGGGAGTCGATAGCAAAGCGGCGCTCCGGGCGCATGTAGTAGAGGGCGATGCCCAGGCCGCGGCCGAGCTGGAAGTATTCGACGCATGATGGCGATCCGTAGGTAAGGGGCTCCGTTTCACGCCCGAGCATGATCAGCATGGCGCGCGCGCAGGCAAGCAGTCCGCTCCGCTGCGGCACTGACAGACGACGCGGTGGCGGCAGTGGTTCGGCGATGAGCGCCGGCGGGTCGACGTCTCGCAGCAACCCGTCGCCATGGAAATGGGTGTCGGCCAGCGGGCCTCGGGCAAAGGTGCGCGACAGAGGCGTATCCCTGGGTTCGACCCGGATGAACGCGTGCAGCGTCTCGAACAGCTGATCGCGTATCGCCTCAGAGCATGGAAGCTGTTGCATCTGTGCCACTAGCCAGCCCAGTGCCGAACCACCGCGCGGGCCACGTGCGCGCATCAGGAACTCCTCCGGCGCCAAGCGCTCCGGTGCGAGAAGTTCGAACTCCATGCCGGGCACGCCCAGGCGCAGCACGTTCTGCGGCAATTCGCCACCTTCGCCGAAACACTGTATGTCGGCGTGGTCCGGGTATCGCTGCGCGAGCCAGCGAGCTATCTCGAAGCTGAATCCGAAGGACACCTCGGACCACGCAATGCCGGTGCCGCACAAACGCCTGCGCTCGCGCGCACTGCCCCGTTCGGCAATTGTCCGAGCGGCCAGGGCAACACGCGCCAGCTCGCGTTCGGCGGCCGACAGCAGCCGGGCATGCTCGGGATATGCCAGCAGAAACAGCAGGCAGTCGTGGTACTCGACCAGGCAGCGCGGATGGTCGAGAGCACGCGCCGCGCAACGATCGAGCAGCCTGGACTTGCGCGCAGTCCATCTGCCACCGTAGCGCGCGCCTGCTACACGCAACTGTCCGATCAAGTTGAGGTCGAGAGACTGCGCAGATGCCACGGGCGGGGTCCGGACCGGCAACGCTCCGGCGAAGCGGCGCAGCGGCCACGACCGGCGCACAACGGCGCCGTCAAGACATCGGGATAGATGAAACGGGCGGGCAATCTGCGCGGGGCAGGCTTGCGCCCGCCCGCTCATCTGAAAACACCGGTTAGGAAGGACGCGAACCGGTCGGGAACGGCCATGCCGCCGCCGGGTTGAGCGAAGACTTCAAGCCGGGGGTTGCTGCGGTCGAGGGCGCTGCCGGGGCAGGGGCGGAGGGCGCCGCAGGGGCCGCGGCCTTCGCCGCCGGCTTCTTGGCGGTCGCTTTCTTCGCAGCCGGCTTCTTCGCCGTCGCTTTC